>Ga0307512_10001082_pt1 | contig 39656 bp, 43 predicted proteins | sample 14_EM_MG_FD_200267 | JGI IMG/M metagenome (GOLD analysis project Ga0307512, IMG submission 200267) | Populus trichocarpa ectomycorrhiza microbial communities from riparian zone in the Pacific Northwest, United States - 14_EM | ecosystem: Host-associated > Plants > Roots > Unclassified | place...
GGCAGGGGGGGGGGAGCACACGAAGATACAGGGATAATGGAGGTAGACTGGGCAACGGGGAGTATATCTATTTGGGAGACCCCGGAGCAGATAGATCCATCTCATCTTAACACATATACTACGGAATACAAACTCTATGTTTTCCAGCTCTTAGTTGGTCTCACTCACTCGAGTCGAGTTTTGTAGACCCACGCAATTTGTGCGGTTTCTCACGGCTGGGTATTCTATCATATCCTCTCACCCTCTACCTATGCTCCTCGTGACGGAACCGCTCTTTTCTCACGAATCCCCTTTCGACGAATTCTCTTTGGATGCCGCGATGGGTGGGGCGGAGTGTTGACGATAGGCTCTCTGCCGTCTAGCTCCGCCATTCTACCACACCGTTGACAACCACCACTCTCATCACCATCACCATCACCATCTACATCATAATAACCAACAGTATATACAGCAGCTGCATGCCTTGCACCCATGTATACACATAAACATGATAGGAGCAGTTGGAATGTAATCTGGAGATGACAGTAGATCCTAAAAGAGACTAACCCATCATCTCAATTCCAACACTTGTTGCTAAATGCTGCAGCAAAGATGGGAAGCAGATGAAATCTGTAGCTCTATACTCTAACTGAAAAAATTCCCATCACAACAACACCCTCTACTATTGACAGAATGATGTCAGATTGTTTAACCTATTAACCTAACTGCTGTACTAGCATTACACACTACTGCAAGCCTGATAACTCTACCAACCTTCCCCAACTTGTACTGCTGTCAAATCAGACAGACTTACATTTCAGCATTGCTAACCAACTGGTTTGCCACATGTCAGCCTGTAAATTGAAACAGCACCACATCAACAATATAAAACATGATAGTATCACTTCAATTGTATATCAAGATTACTACATCAGCAAAATGTAACATGGTTCAGAAGTTATAACTCAACAACTCAACTATTCTGAACAGCCACACCAATCCTTCCAGAAGCTCCCAGATACTCCCAGACAGACTAAATGCAAAATGATATGCTCACAGGTGCTCTGAGAGTACTCTCAGGCAGTCATCAACAGTTTCGGAAGTAGCAGAATGGAATTCAAGAAAATTCTGAACAGTATGAAGTTGGCTTCCGAATCCTATGAAATAATGCCTTTAAGTTGGTTATATTCTGGAGCTGCTAGAACTAGTGTTAGGAATGGGTCCGGGTAACCTGCCAGCGGTCCGGGTAACCTGCCAGCGGTCCAGGTTTCGACCAGCGGTTCAGTTTGGTTTGGTTCCAGACCCGGCCAAAAACCTGACCCGCTATGTCTTGGCGGGGATGTTACCTGGACCCGACATAAACCCGCAGTTTTTTGGCAGGGTTCTACATAGAGCAGAGCCTCATTTTCGCGAACTTGGCACATTGGCTCCAATAAAGTATTTGGGTTCGGATTGTATCACAATATGATATATACGTAAAAGATGCAGTTTTCCATCCTGTTCTACCTTGTATTCTCCACTTTGCGATCCTATCAATATTCGTTGAGTTCCTGTGAAATAACGCCGAAAATTGGGTGTTTTTCGCCGTGACACAATGAATATTGATTGGATCGCAAAGTGGAGAATAGGAGGTGAAAGAGTATTCAAAACTGCATCTTTTACATATATATCATATCAGTGTGATACGATCAGAACTCAATTACTTAATTGGAGCCAAAGTTCTGAGTTGGCGAAATTGAGGAACAGGCCAAATAACCATGGGTTCAGTGCAGTTTGGTTTTTTGATGGGATAAAACCGGTTGCAATGGTTCCAGTGCGGTTCCAACCCGGACCTGGAACCGAACTGCAGATTTGGAACCGTTGCTAACAACAGCTGGAAGTATGATACCCATCACAAAGATGGTTCCGGTGCACCTGGAGCCACAGTCTCCGGGAGGGATAATATATACTGTCTATATGGAATAGTACAATTTGATAAACTATCGCACAGGTACCCACCTGAATCAGGCATTGTAATGTAATTGATATACAGTCCAGTAGATATGTAAATCCACATGATTATTTAAAAGCCATACGCTATAGATGCCGCCTGATGCAGCATTCTCCTGCTCCAAACGCACCAGTCCAACCATTGCGCTGCTGAGTACAAATGCATCATATTGGTCTGTTTGACAAACCGAATGAACTGTTATGGGGGTGCTTAATCCCAATAATAAATACAACATTTATTGAATTAAGTACAGCCACCTAATCCAAAGGAAACTCTTTCTTTCCTCGTCTTATCCTAAGACTCAATCTGTTGACCATGTCTTCAAGAGCTCTCCTATCAATCTTAACCCAGCTCCGGGATGAAGTATTGAATCCTAAAGTTACACCTCTCCATGATGTAACCACGCTTTGGAATATTCTTCATGGGGTAATAACCCGGTAGACAAATATCAATCTACCGGGAAGCCAATATTGATAGAGATGACATAAATACAAACCACATGGGATAAGTGGGTTAAATGCTGCTCATCCAGTTGAGCAATAAGATCGCCGAAATGTTCAACGTTCTTCTGATGTGCATACTGCAATTGTGTCAACCTCTGACCAGGCATACAAAGCGTTGTCACGTAAATGTATTAGGGAAATAATTGTGAAAGTGTTCTAGTAGATAGAATTCTGAATAATATTTTAAGATCGTCTTCGGTGTTCTGAGTGTTGACTGTGGATTTCTGCTTGAGCTTGTTATTTTCATTGCTGGAGCAATGCCATCTCTTTATAGTTGTCTTGGAGGGTTTGTACGCTTAGACTTCAACACTATGTGTAGGTGGACGGCTCTGGTCACGATAAGGTGCAGCTCTGTTGCATTTGGTGCGGCTCTGTTGCATCAGTGCGGCTCTGCGGGAGGCTTGCATAGTAGTTAGTTCTAGCGAGATGTCAGTTCAATCATCAATAACATTCACTTCTATACATATGAAGAGGCTATTTGCCCACATTGGTAGCAACACTCGACTTCTGATGGCGTCACAAGCATCAAAAGCGATCGAATTACGCACTATGGCAGTTTAACTTGGTTCATCTTCGAACCAGTGGACTGCCGGCAGCTCGGAGACATCGCACGAGTCTTCCGACTTCGCAGCCCTTCCTACTATGCACGACACACACGACACGCACGACACACACACTGCGCGCGATGTCTGGTTCACCAACACAATCGACAAAGCCGAGTCAATTAGGTTTAGCAGCAGGTCCAAGACCTCAGCAACTACAGGCTTCCAACCTACAGAACTTTGCATAACAGAACACGTCACAAAGCGAATGAAGGTCATCGACGACGGCCCCGGGCTCTTGTCTGACTAAGCAATCAACTGGATCGGGGCTACAGAGGACGTCCAACTGGAAATTATTGATGCTAATCTCTCCGAGAGCCTTGAGCAAGCAGAGAAATTCGCCAAGATTTGCGACCTCAAAGAGAGCTTGGCTGCTGAAGTCAAGGACTTGGGGGCCACTAGGCCCGTCCAAGTGGGCCCGAGCAGGGAATTAGCGGCCGCTCAGCAAGAAATTGAGCAATTGGAAGAAGAGCTCCAGATCGAGAAGCGTCGCGCCGCCAAGTTTCAGAGATGGCTCGACAAATGCAAGTCGGAGCCGGAGTAAACGCAGCAGACACACATCGCACAGCTCCGGCTGGAGAAAAACATTCTGCTGCACCAAGTCAAAAATCTCTCGTCAGAAAAGAGCGGCCTGGAATCCAGGTTGAGAGCGTTCGAACGCGTCATTCAATGACTGACGACTAACGAAGTGCATCCGACTCCGGTGGTGCCTCCAAGCCCATTCAGGATCAGTGGCTCCTCTGAACTGACCTGAGGTTGTTTCGGAACCCGTGCCTCTGCCGAACCGACCCCTGGCCCATCTGGACGTAGTGGCGTTTCTATCAAGTCATCTAACCTTCTGACGTATGAGGGCAAACGAACCTTGGAGGATGTCACCGCCTTCTTTCTTCCTTTGGAACGACACTTCAAGAATGCAGCCCAGGCCATTGGATGGGTCAGCACAATGGGCTGGGGAGAGCAAGCAGTGCTACAACTGAAAGGCGACGCAGCAGTCTGGGCCATGCACTGCCGCTTCCCAATGAGTGCGCCCATCGAATGGTCCACCTTTTGCACAGAGTTGAAAGCTAAGTATATTCCGTCCAATGCTTTGGACCTGGTCAAACGCGAATGGGAAGAACTGAGCCTGAAGCAGGGAGAACGTGTCACAGAGTTTAATGAATGTTTCCGCGGCCTACGTTCAAAGCTAGACCCGCGCCAGCCATGCCTGCCGAGATGTTAGGGGATGCTTATGGGTATATGATCGAAAAGGGCAACCAGGGAGTTTATAAAGACTCGATCCATTATATTGGCATGCGCAATACGACTCCAATCCTCGAACAGCACATCGAGCACCTCGCTGCGTTGGAAAAGTCTCTCAACAAATCTCAACCTCGAAGTAGCTTCAACACGAACACAAACATGACTACGAAAGCTTCAGCTAGGAAAATGGACTTCAAAAAGGTGGTACAACTGGCACACTGACCGGCCCGGCCAAAGATGACGGTTCAACCTGCCATAACTGTGGCCGGGTGAGTCATATCTCCCACAATTGTCCAAACTGCGACTTGATGAAGAAGCTACTCAAACAGGCTTTGGTCGGCAATAATGCCCCAAATGCCAAGTCTGGATGCCCACGCAAAGACAAGAAATGGGGAGGTGCACCAACCGGCAGAAAGGAGAGTGGGCGGCTTGCAGAGGAACCGGAGGCTAAGTAGGAGACGGACCGTGAGGCGGAGAGTGAGTTGGAGAGTCTCTCTGAGTCAGACTCTGAAGCGGGAAAAGGCAAAGGAGGTCAGTACCTGCAGCTGTACCTCCCATAAAAACTCCATCATGTATGGTATCATCAAACAAAAAGGGTGGCAAATTGGTGCCAGATAGTCAATTCAAGTTTTTCACCTGTTACAACCACTTGAAAGTTAGTAAACTAGATGACTCAGTGGTCGACCTACTAGGGTTTAATGGGAAGATAAGATACCAAACTAAAGGAGGATGGTGGAGCAGCAAAAAGGCAAGGGTAGTGAAGGACGATGGTGCATCAGAAAACTATGTGGGATGGAAGTTCATTGATGAACTGAAAAGTCAAGGGGCCACCCTACAGGCAAAGGAGGCAGGATGGATGGTTGTGGAGACGGCCAATATCAAGGCAGAGGATGGCATTGAGCAACGCCAAAGAGTCAAATTGAAACTGCGACTCGGTGCGTGATATGTCTATGAGGCCGAATTTACGATCTCCGACGTCAAGGGCTTTGATATTGTGCTACGCAAAAGATGCATGCATGATATAAACAGACAATATCAAATCGACCATGACAGCAATGAAATGTGGATTGCCGATAACCTCTGGGAGGAATGAGAGGATGGCCAAGTACATTACTTGCCTGGCCTACGCCCCTTGGATGTCGATGATGGAATAGTGGAGCAGGCCAAATTCATGGGCATCCACATCATACGGAACGCAGCGCTCAAAAATGTATCTACCCGCCTGTTGAAATGGGCCTTCTTGATCACAGTGCGCCACCATGGCGATGGCAACACACTTCGGACAGAACCACTGGGGGAGTTCCAAGACATGTTGACAGAATTCCAGGGTCTTTTTGGCGAGCCAACTTATGCAAATTTGCAGAAAGAAAGGCAGACTGAGTTTGAAATTCAAACGGACCCGAATGGCAACATACTGTTCCGCTCACCATACTGCATCTCTCCACGTGAAGAAGAAGAGCTCCGGAGGCAGATAGAGAAGGCGATTTGCTGTGGTTGGATTCCGCCCTCTCGAAGCAATTTCGGCTCACCAGTACTCTTCGTTGCAAAGCCTAACGGTACACTGCATATGTGTATAGACTATCGTGCAGTAAACGCCATTACCATCAAAGATCTCTATCCTCTCCCACACATCGAGGACTTACTCAACTCCATGCATGGCTCCTGCTGGTTCACAAAAGTGGACTTGGCAGCTGGTTACCACCGAATTCGTATCGAAACAGCCGACAGGCAAAAGACGGCCTTTACCAGTAAATTTGGCTTGTACGAGTGGCGAGTTCTGCTGTTTGGCCTGGCGAACGCACCAAGCCAGTTCATGCGCATGACGAATGGCATCTTGGAGCCAATGAAACGAAAATTCATCGTCGTATGATACCTCGACAATGTTATGATTCACAGCCGTACCCTGGTGGAGCATGTCGTACATGTCCATGAAGAGCTTACCTTAATACCTGAACATGGCCTGAAAGCCAAATGTGCAAAATTTGCCTGGGCATGTCAGAAAGTTGAGTTTTGCAGCTTTGACGGTGACAAGGACAGCATCCACGCCCAGGAACATAAGACACGTGCGGTAATGGATTGGCCTCAACCCGAAAATAGTAAGGACGTCAGAGGCTTCCTGGGTCTCACCAGCTACTACAGAAAATTCATTGAACACTACGCTCACATTGCAATGCCGTTGTACGCCATTGGGACACCTCCAAAGGGAAACGGGGACGTTGGGCGGCAACGTGGAGAGCCGAGGAAGGGCAAGCGCACTCCATTCGCCTGTGATAGAGAATGCCAGCATGCTTTTGACACCCTCAACAAAGCACTCTGCAATGCTCCAGTCCTGGCTCTACTGGATCCCAAAGCCAAATATTGCCTGCATGTTGATGCTAGCCAGTACGCATTGGGTGCAGTGCTCTCCCAGATGCAAAACAAGGCAGAGAAAGTACTCGGTTATTTCAGCCGTAAATTACACGATGCGGCGATAAGATACCCTGCATATAACAGAGAACTATTGGGCATCAAAGACACAATATTATACTGCAAATTCAACCTACACGGAGCCGAGAAACCATTTCTGGTAAACATGGATCATGCGACCTTGCGTTGGATCCTCACACAACCACACCTCACCGTACGTCAAATGGACATCCTGACGGTCCTGCAAAATTTTGACAGGGAGGTCAAGCAGATCCCGGGTGTCAAGAATCAGGTCGCGGATGCGTCATCTCGCTGTCTGGATATCTCACAGGAGCGATGCAATGTAAAGGCAATGGAAGTTACTGCAGCTGGGGAATGGATTGAGGACATCAAGGCGGGCATAGTTGACAACAAATGATTCGGGCCTATTGCACATTCCTTGGGCAACCCAAGTCCCTGCCCCCCACGATTCACCGCCTCTGCAGAAGAATGCAAATTATGGGTGTCAGCACAACGATTCTATTTGGAAGAGAATGGCCTACTGTGGTCAGGTGGAGATTTGGAAAGGAAGCAGGCGGAGAAAAAGGCAAGGAAAAACAAGCAGGACGAAGAGGAAGTGGAGATCATTGTAAGAGCAGAAGAGCAGGAGGAATACGGAAAGGCAGAGAAGGAGGAAGAAGGAAAGGCAGAGTAGGAGGACGAGGGAAAGGCAGAGAAGAGAGGACGGTTGTGTATTCCTAAGACGATGCGGCGTTGAATCCTCCATGAGGCCCACGTCACTCCTGCAGGGGGATACTTCCATGCGGACCGAACATACTTATGGATGAAAGACCGGTGTTTCTGGAAGCAAATGAGGCGCGATACCCAGAGTCACGTAGCGGGCTGCGACTTATGCCATCGAACCAATCACCAGAGTGGGAAACCTATGGGCGTCCTACACCCACTTCCTGTAGCCAAGGGCCCCTGGCAAAGGATCGGCATTGACTTAATAACCGACCTGCCGGTCTCGGGAAGTGGCCATGACTGCATTGTAATGTTCGTCAACCATTTGACGAAGAGAGCACATCGGCGAGCCAGCAAAAAATCAATTGCCGCCCCGGCCATTGTGCGCATATTCATCGACGACATTGTCCGTCTACACGGAGTGCCTCAAGAGGTTGTATCGCACCGTGATATACGCTTCACAGCAGACTATTGGAGAGAGGTTGCTAGGATTCTGCAGACAAAGCTGCTCATGTCTACGGCGTTCCATCCAGAGACGGACGGTCTCTCTGAGAACTCGAACCAGATGGTTGTACTCTATCTGGGTGGCTTCGCCACTCAAGATCAAGCCAATTGGGACGACTACCTCCCACTAGCGGAGTATGCTTACAATTTCTCAGTACACTGTTCGACAAAGCTGCCGCCTTTCGAACTCAATCTTGGCTATGACTTGCCTTTGCTGCTGGAGTTAATTGCAGATCTCTAGCGGCTGCAAGCTAATGAATTAGCGAAAACATTACAAGGCCGCGAATTCATCGAATGATTGCAGCGCATTTTGGGAGTTGCCAGGGATGAGCGGCGCGATGCCCAGGATGAACAGATGGCTGAGGCTAATGAGTCATGACTTTCAATTGACCCCGCCATCACCGCCAGCGCGAACATATTTCTAGATATCAAGGATCTGCCAATCACATATGCCAACGTCAATCCTGTGCGATGGAAACTGGTTCATCGTTACATTGGTCCATACGAAATACTCCAAATACACGGGAGCGCCATCGAACTAGACCTCCCAAACGACATGACAATCTATGACACAGTTAACATCAGCAGGCTCAAAGTGGATTGCACAGACATATCTAGAATCGCCAGGCGGCCGCCGCCTTCGCTAGTCCGGACACGCCCCGCGGGCACAAGTTATGTCATCCAGTCAATCGCCAACCACCGCCAAAGCTCTGAGGGAACGGGTTGGGAATACGAAGTGAAATGGGATGGTTGGGATGAGACACATAACACATGGGAGCCAGAGGACAATATGGCAAAAGCAAAAGAAATGGTGAAGCAGTATTGGAAGGAAATAGGCGGGTGGCCAAAAGAGAAGAGAAAAACGACACGGAGGAAGACGTGAGAAGCAGGTTTCTTTTGGATTGTTGAGCGACATCGCGGAGTCATATTTGTTTTTAGATCAGGGTATTTTGTTTCTTTGAGAGCTTTCTCGAAGATAATTGGAGAAGGTTGTGATGTTGGTGGACGGCTCTGGTCATGATAAGGTGCGGCTCTGTTGCATTAGGTGCGGCTCTGTTGCATTAGTGTGGCTCTGCAGGAGGCTTGCATAGTAGTTAGTTCTAGTGAGATGTCAGTTCGATCATCAATAATGTTCACTTCTATATGTATGAAGAGGCTATTTGCCCACACTATGACTATGATGCTCATCATAGCATTATCGCAGTCGCGGCTTACAACATTACATTGCACCTGGTGAAAACTTGCCACGCTTCCCAATAGGTTATCTTGTTCATGCATGTGATGTATTAAAGTGTTACGCTCCTGATAAGGATCAGGCCATCCACTGCAGATATCATGTCAGACAATGTGTCAGATAAAACTTGAACTTAGACATCTCGCATTTCATGTGTTGGGTAGTTGGACCAATCATCTGATACAAATCGATGTTGCTTTATGGCAAATTAATGCCTCACTTTAAAGGCGGTTTGGCATGTGTCATAGATTGAATTGGTGACCAACCGATACTATGCCAACGTAGAATGTGATGTGTCAGCTTGTATAAAACATACAATACTAACTTTGCAATGCATATTAACTCAAACCAATGAGCAGGGTTGATTCAGGCCTCATATTTTAAGCCAACATCATAATTCCCTCAGTCACATCATGCTTAAACCGTAACTATTCACTATAGCCGGGAAGTACCTTGGTTGTTTTTATCTCCCGAGGCGATAAGCCAAAGGTTCCACTTACTCTCATATGACTATTGACTGCCTCGTCTGCAGACGATCTCTGATCTGAATAGTCATGGCCCACCAGTATCAGGAAAAAGGAATGTGGCTGAAAACTATATGCTTGGTAGAAGTTTCCTTCTTTCGATGTGGCAGTATAGTTGCATCATCCTAAGTGACTCCACTAAGCAACAAGGTTTAGTGTTAGCAACGGGTCTGGGTAACCCGCCAGCGGTCCAGGTTTGGACTGCAAAAACGGGTCGGTTCGGTTCCAGATGCGTCCAAAAATGCGACCCGCTGCGTCTTGGCGGGTGAAACCCAGACCCATACCCGTCAACCTGCGGGTTTTGCCGGGTTTGGCTAGACCCGTCGGTTCCAATCTCCGGTTCTGCATTACGGGTTTTTCTATTTATGGTCGCATTCAGATATCCCACTGTTATTGCAAAATATTGACTTTGGTATGTCATTGTCTTTTTTAGATGTATTGACGGCCTTTATAAACAAAAAAATGAGAGACACCCTCCTGGCCCAATTCTAAGACTGAGCGTCAACAGAGCGTCAACAATGTTTGGTCTTGTAAGTCAAGTAATTAAAATGTAATTTGGTCATTACTATCCATAATCAACATACTGGCTGCCTTTATTTGCAAGAAAGAAAGGCACTCGCTCCCTGCCCCGTTTTGAAAATGAGCGTCAATGGAGTTTCAACAATTGATGGCCTTTCGTCATGGTTAATCAGAGCGTGATGGGGCTGTGATTGCCTGTATATGAAGATTTGACCGTTTTTCTAACGTAAAACGCTCATGAACTGTTTGTTGCGGCAATGTGAATCAATTATATTGTGACTATCTCTGAGGCTGTCGTGGGGATATCTCTTGCTTATCTGCCTATGATGACTGCCAACTCCTGGTTTATAGGTGTCTGCGATCAAGCACCATTTAGATTACCCAAGATGCATAACCAAAAATCGTTGAAGCTCTGTTGCCACTCATTTTCAAGCTTGGGCAGGCAGCCCTTTCCTTCCTCTTTTCCGCATACAGGCAACCAGTACCTCATTTATGATTAACTGCAGCCAATCGCCACTCCGATCACCCAAGATGCAAGATGTGGGACGTTTGGATGTGTACATAAGGTGCACCTCTGTGCGGCTCTGCTGCAGCGCACTGACTAGCTTACCCGGCGCTGGCACGATCGACCTGCACGCCGCTATATAGCGAATCGACTCAACCTTCTCGCGACCCCTCAATTGGTAGCAAGTTCTCAGTTCTTCTTGCTTTTGGTCATAGGATGCTCAGCAGCTCTAAAATTCCGCGATCTTGCAAAAGAGAGCTGCACCAGAAAGTTCGCCGGGTGTTGTCTTCCGGTGAGACTTGACAGGACAAAAATTCCGCATGTACGACTGCAAAGACAAAGCAACGTTCAAATCCCGCACCTAGTACGACAAAGGCTTGAACTTCGCGTTCTACAACCGCAAGCTTTACGCTATGTATTCTGGTTGGCTCGCGCTGCGTTCCGGCCTTGTCAAGCGTAACCTTTCAAAGTTGATGTAAGAACTTTCACTAATCAAAATGGACAAAGAAGGCTTCGGCTGGCCTCTCCCGGGAGTTGCCAATGATGACGGCCTGATTCAATATATTCAAAGAACGGCTCGCACGCCTCAGAATGCGGCCGATGCGAACGTTACGGCCCTCAGCCGCCAAGGACTTACTGATTTCTACACGACAATCGACCAGTCCCACTCCTCCCGAACCAACGACCTCCGACGCCGTATCCATCGTGTACAGTCACTGGAGGCCCAGCTTGGCATGGTCAGTACTGCGTGAGACGACGCACTGGCGGAGGCCGAGACTTGGCGTGTCCTGTCTGATGCGTTTTTCAAATGACTGCTCGTCTTGGCGTGGGTGGCAATGGTGGAGGAGGAGGGTCTTTTTGAAAATCCCACCTTAAACAGCATCAGCCTCCATTGTTTACTGGGGACCTCAAGTTGGAAACTGTCAATCTGTTCCTTCGGAGGGTGGAGCACTGGGTACGCCAAAGCAGAGCGGCAATGGGTACAATGGAGTCGGACAAGCACATCAATTCAGCCAGGCGATTCATGGATCCTGAGGCGTAAAATTCGTTTGCACCGTGGATTCGTCAACAAGGTTCCATGGTCATTCCTCCTGCCGATTGCTCTTATGCACCAGTGACGTGGCTGCTATTCGAGTCCGCTTTTCGCCATTGTTTCGTCCTAGAAGTCGCTATTACCGCTGTTCGAAAGGAGATCCTTGCGCCATGGTATTCCCGAGGGGTTGGAGAAGTTGCACATTTTAACAAGCGTTTCTCCGAGCTTATCAGCATGCCGCACAATGAGACCACTATTACGCACGAGGATCCCCTGTACGACGAGTACTGTTCGAAACTGCCCACGGGAATTGAAGATCAGATCATCGCCTCAGCCCGCATGCAAAGGAAGGATACAGCCAGCTACCCCCTTCACATTAGCCGACACTATGGATACGGTCGGAGAGTTCTCTGAACGCACAACTTCACATTCGGCTATCACGGCTACGCCAGTGAACCATGGCGCCAACTTTGTCCCGCCTAACCCAGCCACTGTTCCAACCCCTGTTGGTCCTGAACCGATGGATCTCACTGTAGCTAACGCCAATACCAGGTGCTACCGCGGTAACGGTTGAGGGCAAGAGGCGCGCGATTGTGCGACTCCGGGCACTCAGGGGTGCAGCCAAGCTTTCCGTGCAAGAACGGGTGGAAACTACAGCAGACAGGACGGTGGTCGTGATCACACCGATACTCATCATGGCGGCCCAGGAACTTCGGCGAGGTCGGCCGCCAGGGGCATCACTAACGTCCTGGCAGCCGTGGTGGAGTGCACAAGTGTGAACGATAATGCGGAGGATTCAGCAGCGGAGCAGGATGTTGGGGATGAGGAGGACGGCCAGGGAAATGGTAATTGGGAGTAGTGGTGGAACGTCCTACTAACCAGAATATTATTGGAAAAGCAAAAACGGTGCAGGGTACAGAATTGGGAGAAGGCAACGCACGCATATAGCATGCAAAATTGTACTTGAGCAGCCTGACAGATAATAAGACTTCTGCTCCTCCTAGTTCGCCAAATTCTGAATTGCTGCATTTTAACCATTCTGTTTCAACCTCCAATGATGTAATTTGTTCAGCATATTCCTGGTTTGATTGTGGCGCCACCCAGCGTTACGTGGATACTGCCTACGCCACTTCTTTGGGCTTGAAATGTCGACTTTGCGGGCGCATGAGAGTCTCTGTCGCAGGAGAAGAGTAGGCGGTGGAGGATGGATGGCAAGTTTGGCAGACGGCGTCAATAAGAGGCATCACCGCAATCACATCGACATGTCCGGGTGGTACACTATTTTTGACTCAGGAGGCATCTATGACCTAATTGTGGGTAAAGATTGGATGGCAGCCAATCTGCATATCATCAATCATAAAACTAATACTCTACATATGCTGGAGCCCAATTGGACTGATTGGCAGCAAGGGCCCCGCCTTCCATCAACAATCATCACGACATCACTTGTTGGTCTGCGACCTCACCAAGGATGATTGAGGGAAGTTCTGGCTCATTGTAAGGCAGTGGCTCGTAAATCAGCGATCAATTCAGTCTCCGAGTCCATTGTCGCCATGTGCAAGTCTTCCGAAATCTTTATTGTCAATATTCGGGAACGTATTGACAAGATAATGGAGGAGGAGAAGGAGGCAACTCCACACAAGCCGGCAGACCTCGAAACATGGCGGCTACACGTCTGGAAGGCATTTGCAGATCTCTTCAAACTGCCAACGGGAGTCACTCCTGCTTCAGAACACGACTTTCACATCGACACGGATCGAACAGCAAAGCCGCCTCCTCGCCAGCCGTATCCGTTGTCAGATTCGGAGCACTTGGCGTTCAAAACCCAGATTGCCAAGTTACCGGCCAATGGCTGGGTTACTGACAGCCACTCCCGATTTGCGGCACCAGTGTTCTCGGTTGAAAACCCGCATGTCTCTCAACTGCGGATGTGTGTTGATTACAGAGGCCTAAACGCAATCACCACCAGAGACCAGTATCCACTTCCGTACATAGAAGATCTCATTGATCAGCTACATGGGTCCAGGGTGTTTACCAAGCTCGACCTAGCCAGTGGTTAACATCAGTTACGCATACACCCGGATGACAGGCACATGACGGTGTTTGTCGCTCCGGATGGCGTTTATGAGTGGACGGTAATTCCATTTGGTCCAGCTAATGCACCAGCAGCATTTATACGTGCCATGCATCGCATTTTGGGACCGTACAAGAAGTTTGCAATTGTATAGCTGGATGACCTGCTAGATTTCTCTTGCAGTTTGGCCGAACACAAGATGCATGTCGATAGTATTCTGCCAGCAATTAGGGCAGGTCATCTCCGGTTGAATGAGCAAAAATGTGTTTTGGAGCCACTGAGACGTCGTTCGTTGGTTTCAAGGTCAATTCGAGTGGAATTCACACTGAGGACAGGAAGATAGCAGCCATAAATGACTGGCCAGTACCAGCGAGCACAGCCCAGCTTCGGTCGTTCCTGGGGTTGGCAGGCTACTATACAAAATTTGAGCACAAGTTCGTGCACCGGACCACGCTGCAATACGTCTTGACAGCCGATAAAAGCGCCCTTCGATGGCTTCGGAAGCATCAGGCGGAGTTTGACGATATTCGGAGGGCTCTGGCGTCTGCTTCGGTGCTGGCGCTATGCAATCCTGAGCGCAATTACATCCTGCGAACCGATGCTTCAGACATGGCGATTGGAGGTGTCCTGGCTCAAAAGCAACCCTGGGGACCGAAGGGCCGGCTGGTGGAACATCCGCTGGGCTTCTTTTCTCAAAAGTTACATTACGTCAAAACACACTATGCTGCGTACGACCGCGAGTTGTTGGCGATCCACGACAATTTGATGCACGGGGAAGCTTACTTTAGCAATCGACATATGTCGGTGTATACGGACCATGCGTCGCTGCAGCATATTCTGAGCCAGCAGAAGCTTCTTGCCGCCAATGGCGACACCTGGATAATCTACAGCAGATCGAGTGTTCGATCAAGTACTTCCCAGGGGCAGCCAATCTGGTAGCGGATGCGTTGAGCAGAATACACCATCCAGTGTCAACTACCCCAGCAGCCACCATCAGCATAAATACCATGGAACTCCAGATCATAGGTGTAGAGAAATGGAAGCAGGAGGTGTGTGAGTTACTGGTTGAAGACGCGTATTTCGGTCCAATTGTCAACGTCCTTCGCAAGGAAGCCAATGGAACCGAGGGGGCGGAATGTCGCGCGTCTCAGCGTTCGAAAGAAAAGCACCATCTGGAATACATGCTGCGAGCAAGACTGTTCCCACTGGATCGCAGCCTTCTTTTTCGCAGGGATACTGCGGCACTCTGCATCCCATCGGACATGCGGAGCGATGTTATTTCGGAAGCTAATGACTATCCGCTTGGTTGCGGCCACCAAGGAGCTGAAAAAACGGTGGCTGCCATTGCATCACCATTATATTGGCCTCATTGAACTCTGGCCGTATGGGTGTAGGTTCGAGGTTGCGACGTTTGCCACAGTGTCAAACATTCCAACCAACTCCCGTATGGCTTGTTGCAACTGCTGCCTATTCTGGAGACACAGGCTTCAAGGGTTAATATCGATTTCATTACTAAGTTACCTGCTACCGCCAGAGACGGCTATGACTGCATAATTACGATTGTCAATCCACTAAGTAAGAGAGTGCAATGGAAAGCAGCCTGGGAAAAGGATCTAACTGCATAGGTGTTTGCCAGAGAGTTTATTGACATGTGGGTTCGAAATATGGGAATTCCGGATGAAATTATCTCCCATACAGATACGCGCTTTGTGCCAGATTCCTGAGGATCCCTGACGGCCCATTTGGGAATCAAACGCTGTCACAGCACCGCCTATCATCCGCAAACAGACGGCCAGGCGGAGAATCTGAATGCAGTTGTCGAACACTATTTGAAGGCATACGTGGCTCAGCGCCCAAAGGAGTGGGACCGCCTGCTACCATGGGCTAAGTTCACCTACAATGCAGCGTACCGTAAGTCTCTCAAGACTTCTCCGTTTCGGGCCGACGTGGGATTCCTGCTGAAAATGCCGATTGATCTGCTGGTACCAATGCCGAGTGCCAACCGGATGCCAAAAATCAGCCTTGAAGCAGATGAGGTTGCTAAACAGATGCTGTCCGATCTCCGTATGTTGAGAGAGCAGTTGGAAGAAGTGCAAACAAGGATGATTTTGGAAGCTAATAAGTCTCGCCGCCCACACGATTTCAAGGTGGGAGATTCAGTTTTTCTCGACTCCAGGCTGCTCCTGATCAGCTATGCAAATCTTACTAAATCGGAGTCGACAAATCTTAATTCCCGAAAGTTTCAGCAGCCTTTTCGTGGGCCGCTTTGCATCACCGAAGCCATCAGTGCCAAGGCTTTCTGGTTGAACACCCCAGCTCACTGGACAATGCCCAATGTCTTTAAGTCTCCCATCTGAAACGAGATCGTGTGGATTACGGCCGAGATCATCCTCCACCACCACCGGTGCGCACGATGACCGACAAGGATCTGGAGTATGAGGTTGATGCCATTCTTGATTATCAGGGCACTACAGCCAAAACCCTACGGCATAAGGTGAAGTGGCTCGGATATTCTGAATCAGATTGGCAACCGTTGGCCAATTTGAAACGCGGCTGCAGAGATTCGCTGCGAGATTACCATCGGAAAATGGGTCTCTTGGTTTCTAGATGGATGTTGGAAGGCTGATCAATGGGTTTTTGGCACTTTATAGAGCAGTTGGCACACAGAAGGCGGGATTGTCGGGGTTTTGGCTGTATTTTTTTTTTGTGTGCTTCGTTTTGGAGGCGCAGCGCTGGTTTTCTTGGAGCAGAGGTAGTTGTGGAAGGTTTGGATGCGTACATAGGGTGCGGCTCTGTGCAGCTCTGCTGCAGCGCACCGACCAGGTTACCCAGCGCTGGCACGATCTACCTCCGTGCCACTAGCTAGCGAATAGACTCAACCTTCTCGCGACCCCTCACAAGACCTACAATCATTGACACTCCGTCCATGGTTATTTCACCACAGGTGTATCCCCAATATGCAATCATATCCCAAACTAACACAAAGTGTTTTCCCCTCCCGACGTGGCTCCTGATTCGTCAGCGATTAAGAAATCGAAGTTTGTTGAACCTGGAAGCTATTACCCCCTGCAAATAGCATCCCTCGCTAATTACCATATGGAAATTAGATTTGGACGAAGAAATGGTGATGGCTCCTGTATTGCCGGAGTAATAGATATGTAAATAGCAATTCTTACTCACGTATCTAACTAAACAAGAATTTGTGTACCTTGTTTGCAACCTGTCAGCTGTTTCGGAATATCAGTGACCACATTGTGAGACAGGATTATTCGTCTGTGCATGGGCAAGGGTCATACCGGCCATCCGAATGTTCGAGACACCAAATCAGGTTGTTAGACAATCAACAAGGTTGATATTGTCTTGCCCACTACAGTTATGTGAGAAAATAACGACTAAAATAGAGCCAGAATTTACTAACAAGATTTAAGGCAGTGATTAGTGTTAGCAACGGTTCCAGTTTTGGACGCGGCCGGTTTTATAGGCCTGTGTGGCAACGGCCTTACCCCATCAAAAATCGACAATTTTTTAAGCGAACCATCACTTCAAGGCCACAAATATTGATCAGAGAGTTTAGTGTTTGGTATGTAAAATATGCAGCTCAGCACGGCGCATCGTTTGGCAGTCTCCGATTTTTGATATCTTGAAATCTCTGCAAGCAGTAGCCCAAAAACCTCGTTTTTCGGCCCAAAATGACAATCATTTCAAAGCTGCTTGCTGAGTTTTGAAGATATCAAACATCGGAGACCGCCAAAAGATGCACCATCTGAAGCTCCACATTTCATGTACCAATGACAAAATTATCAGATGAATATTCAAGGACTGAATTGAAGGAACCGTTTGGCACAAACCCGGACCGAACCAGCTAGGCCTGGGATTTCTTGGAACCGCTATAATTGAAACAGTCCGAAATCAGAACTGTTGCTAACACTAGCAGTGATGCTGTACGATTCATCGAAGAAGTGGTCAAATCGCAAGACGAAACTGGATGAAAGACGAGTGTCATGCTGCATTATCCTATGCATTCAACTGCATTATTCCCTGCACAGACCTGGTGCGCATAGTCGAGATTTTGAAAATTGCTCATGGTAGGTCATGGAAATTGAGGGGAATCAGCTGGATGAGGAAAGGTACAGAAGTTGGGCTATATTTATCGAAAACTAGTTGATTAACCTTGATGCCGTACATTGCCTGTGGAACGAACTGAAACGCGATGGGCCTAAGTCATTCATCGCTCCTATACTGTGTTTAATGGTTGATCATAAATTGAGAAGACTCGAAGCTTCCGGATGTGTAACACCGGGAGATTCTCCCTAGGTTCTCATCCGTAAAAGCCCCTATTGAGTTCCATACTGATAAAGAAGATGATGAATAAGGCTTCACTCAGGATGCGTATAAGGATTGACACCCAATGAACACAAGGTAACTGTTCAGTTCTCTGTTCCAGATGGATAGTATCAACTAAAGAGTATTGTCTCAAGCTATCAGTATGCTGATGTACACGACTCTGGGAGAGCCTGAAAGAAGTATCCTCTGAACCAACACAAAATTGTGATGACTCTCGAACTTCTAATGGATGCTAGAGTATGGTCCCAATAACCGGCACTTACACTTGAGGACTGACTGTCCAAGACTGCGATGACTTCAAGTATCAACTTGTCTTAAAAGAAACAGCAAAGTAGTTTAGCCTCAGCAGAAGGAGTAGTGCCGACTCAAGAGTATCCTAGCAGAAGTATCCTCCAAATCACCACGCTATTGGGGTGATCATCGGACTTCCCTCGGACTCGAAAGTATTGTCTTTCTCTCTTCCCAATCAACGACTTCCTTTAACAAAGGTACTAAGAATGACCAAGTCTAAAGTGATAGATATATCCGTGATATAGAACTGAAGATGAACATACAACTCTGGACTTCAGAAGAGATGTATCCTGATTGACTTCGATACAAAACTAATAGATAATACACGTAAATAAGGTTTGGGCTGAACCTGCAGGTTGAGAAGGTCGATAGGTATCCGTAGGTAAATCTGAAAGTTGATTGTATGTTCGATAGTAGGTTACAGATGTCCTTCCTCCATATTGGTATCGCTGATATATATCAGACGATCCACACACTTAACAATCTTCAGACTGCCAAAGCCTATTTCGGAGTTCACATATGTAACTGCCTCTTCCTCCTTTGCCTCTACCATTGATAGTTGAGGCTAACTCCCAAGAGTCCGAACTACGTCATCAAGGAAATATGCTCGTATTGCAACACAATCGCTATTGGCGATATCTCATATGAATACGAGCTTATCTGAAGCCGATTATCAATGAATAAGTTTGTGTCACCAAGAGCCAGTGAGGGTGCCCTCTTATATACCCACCGGGTACATAACGGTTTAATGATCGAGGCAAACAACAGAACCCTTAATTTGACTATGCTTTATTGGAGCCAAAGATAGAGTATTCTGCAACTGAGCTGTTTTGCCATATATTGAACGGAGAGTATCCCGCGCCACTCAGGACATATGTTCCAAGTCCCATTTGCCCAGACCAAGAAGGTGTGGTCAAAATAAGGGTTGATTCATATAAGTCCACTGGGTCAACTGGGCTCCGATATATCGATTATTGGTTATTGACTTACCTTTTATATGACTCTGCATATCTCAAGATGTCATAATGTTTTGATGCCGACGACACCTCATCTCCTTAAGAATAAACCATTAGAGCATGAGTGAATAGTCGTTTGGTTGGCGACAAGGAATAAGGTTTCCAGCCGATAAGGAGTGACCATGAACAATAGAGATCCCACGACCTTTATCGATTCAATGATGATACACATCTTATTTGCGGTTGGCCAGATTGCTGTCGTTGATCTATTGATGTGAAGGTCTGGTAATGGAGATCTGACTAATTGGTGAACAAATCTGGAAGGTAGATTTAATACGGAAATCCGAGTGATGATTCGTGATTCCGGATCAAATATCCATATTAGGATTAGCGAGTGATCCAATATAATCCCAGGAATATACCTGTAATACCAAAGGCATAATAAACATACTAGAGCATGGCTAGCCGTACATTTGAAGGAACTTCTTGATCGTATTGAGCTTACGGACAGCTGTTTACTTGGAATTACAACCGATAACGCTTCCCCGAATTACTCGATAACTTGCAAATTACAATCAACCCTTCAGGCCTCCGGAATCGAGTGGCGTGCATTGAGAAACCATACACCATGCATGGCGCACATCATACTGCCGGCTCTAGGTGCATTCATGAGCAGTCTAGGTGTGAAATGCCTCACCAAGTTTTGGGAAGCGCATGAGCGTGATCAGCAATTTGGAGAGAATGAAAGCTTAGACATTGGGAAGAGTCAAAGCGTTCAGAAGGAGGGCAATGCTAGAATCGACGAAGTGTCTGCCATGTGACCAGGTTTAGCAAAGATAATTGAGAAAGTATGTCTTTCAACATATTTTGAAAGTCCTGAAACTGACCTCCATATAGCAGACAACGCTTGCTGTATTGATTATGCTGACACCTGGTTGTCAAAGTATATTCATTGACTGTCGGCCAGCCAAAGAATGAATTGCAGTTCTACCTATTATGGATGTGTGGAAATGGTGAAATTGGACATTGGAGTTGCTTGAGCAGGCCTACCGATTACAAGGATTCACCTGCAAGTGGCTCAAGAATCCCAAATACATCGATTACCAGCCACTCTTCACAACATAGAATGAATGGGCCATCCTGAAGTATGTCATGGAAGGTTGAAGGTCATTCCGGAGTTGGATGCTGTGGATGTTGAAAAGGCATACGGTTACTCTGCACATCAGCAACAACTCTAGTTTCTGTCAGAAACACCCGGGTGTTCCGGACGGCTCTGACGGCTCTGACGGAACCTCATACCCTCTGACAGAGAATTACACTCTACCCGTCGCCCAGGCGATGGGTCGCATTACATGCGTACTCCTTTACTTTGTGGTGATGTTTACACACCATCAGAAGGACACGTGTGTTACACTCTTCGCAGGGGCTGCAGTTATGCTGAAGCCGTTTACACAATGCCTGGCGATGTTAAATCATAGCTACTAATCGTTCAACGATTTTCAAAACTTATGCATTCAGTTTGTATTCTCATCTATGTATCTATGAATCTATATAGCTATCTATCTACACACGGTATATCTGGACTGGCAGCACACGGTGATTGTCAGCAATTCGAGGTGCGCCTCAAGATCACGACGAATATGTACTCCCCATTGTTCAGTCCTCGTCCATTACCCCTGTATCTCCGTACACTCACCGTGGCTCATGAATGATGTACTTGGAGGCCGTGATCGAGCGAGTTTGGAGATGCACTTTGAGTCCGTGATCGAGCGAGTTTGGAGATGCAATTGGAGACCGAGATTGAGTGAACTCAGAGATGCACTGGGAGGCCGTGATCAAGCGAGATTGGAGATGCACTTTGAGGCCTTGATCGAGTGGACTTACAGATGCACTCCGAGGCCGTGCTCGAGCGAGTTTGGAGATGCACTTGGATGCCGAGATCGAGTGAACTCAGAGATGCACTGGGAGGCCGTGATTGAGCGAGTTTGGAGATGCACTTTGAGGCCGTGATTGAGTGAGTTTGGAGATGCAATTGGACACCGAGATTGAGTGAACTCAGTGATGCACTGGAAGGCCGTGATGGTGCGAGTTTGGACATGCACTCGGAGGCCGAAATCGAGTGAACTCAGAGATGCACTCCAAGCTGTGATCGAGAGAGTTTAGAGATGCACTTGCAGCAGGCTATAATCGAGGGAGATTAGAGAAGCACTTGGAGGTGGTTGATCTAGAGGCGGTTGATGGGAGGCGCACCAGGTGCTGAGACTCTATGCATCGGTTAGTTAACTTGAAACCATGGGAATTAGCTCTTATGAAATCGTGAGAATGAGGGGACGACAGACAGTGTTAGGTGTATGCTGTACTCGATGTATGCTGCACTCGGCGTATGCGGCACTCGGCATATGCTGCACTCGGCGTATGCTGCACTCGGCATATGCTGCACTGGGCGTATGCTGCACTGGGCGTATGCTGCACTGGGCGTATACTGCACTGGGCGTATGCTGCACTGGGCGTATGCTGCACTGGGCGTATGCTGCACTCGGCGTATGCTGCACTCGGCGTATGCTGCACTCGGCGTATGCTGCACTTAGTGTTAACTCATGATGATGGCATGGAGAGATAGAGAGGGATGACTTAACTTTGTATTCTTGCAATGATGGTAGAGTTGTGGACGAGAAGGAGAGAGATGGGGGATGAAGATGAGAATGATATGGAGGATACGAGCGGACCTGGGGAATCAGGCGTACGACATGCCAAATTGGGTTTACAAGACATCGTACGGGTGATATTACCCACCAGATCGGGACTCGTACCTGCCATATGGGGGATGGTGAATTGAATGGCACATGAAATTCTCATAAGTCCCAGGTTCTCATAATGATTTCCCCCATCTCCTCTGATCTCTCTCTTTCTTGTACTCAACTCTACCATCGCCTAAGAACACGAAGTTTTGTCATCCCTCTCTATCTCTCCATGCCCTGATCATGACTTAACACTGAGTACAGCATACATCAAGTACAGCATCATCCCAAGATGGACAGTCTCCCGCTCCCAGCCAGTTTCCCGCTCCCAGCTAGAATCTCAGCTGCTGTCGCGCCTCCCTCCAAATTGACCTCTTCCAAGCACTCCTCCAATCTCGCTCAATCATAGGCTGCAAGTGCATCTCCAAACTTGCTCAATCACGGCCTCCCAGTGCATCTCCGGGTTCACTCAATGTCGGTCTCCAATTGCATCTCCAACCTCGCTCAATCACAGCCTCAACGTGCATCTCCGAACTCGCTCAAGCACGGCCTCCCAGTGCATCTCCAAACTCGCTCTATCACGGCCTCCAAGTGCATCTCTGAGTTCACTCGATCGCGGCCTCCAAGTGCATCTCCAAACTCGCTCGATCATGGCCTCGGAGTGCATCTCTGAGTTCACTCGATCCTGGCCTCCAAGTGCATCTCTGAGTTCACTCGATCTCGGCCTCCAAGTGCATCTCTCAACACCCCTTGATCACGGCCTCCAAGTACATCATTAATGAGCGACGGCGGGTGTACAGACGTACAGGGGTAATGGAGGTGGACTGAGCGACGGCGGGTGTACAGAGATACAGGGGTAACGGAGCTGGACTGAGCGACGGGGAGTACATATTCGGGATACCCCGGGGTAGATAGACATCATCTCATCTTCATCTCATCTGGATCCACTCAATTGCGTGGATTCTCACTGCTGGGTAGTATCATATGTTCTCACCTTCTTCCTAGGCTCCTCGAGCTAGAATCGTTCTTTCTCACGAATTCCGTTTGTGCTATCAATGGGAGTCCCCAGATGCTCTTCCGATTATGCTCGACTACCATCTGTGGCCAGATTGACTATATGTATATATATAGAGATACTTGAATAATTCATGCCATATTATGAGGTAGCGAATCTTGTGACTGTACCAAAGAAAAATATGATAGACGAAATGCCTTGTGCTTATGGTCACAGTTGGCCACAATGCCACAGTGTTAGTTAACAATAGGATACCGACAGAGCGAGAAGACACGGCAAGACCACGATCAGAGGGCGATATGCAACGCGATGCGTTCTATTGGCGCTGGGTGCGGAGTATTCTGCCACCGGGGTGTCTCCGAAGGCTCTGACAGAGCATGTCCACTCTGACGTAGCCATTCCGCCGGGACGGAATTATTTTTTGCTGATGTATCACTTTACCACTGTCTCCAATGACATGTTCGATCATCTTGATGGCGTTATGTGGGCTGTAGCTAATAAGAGGACTCAATGGAATGAAGACCAATACTTTGCCGTGAAGTTTGCGTGCCAAAAGCTGTCCAAATATTATACAGAAGTTACTGGTACAACGGGTATGTGTTACAGGGTTGGCATCATCAGCAACAAACATTTCTGTCCGGGTGGAATGGCTGCGTCAGAGTGGATGCACTCTGTCAGAGCCGTCAGAGACACCCCGGTGGTGGATTACTCCGCGCCTGGCAGCACGACCATGCGTGGGGTTGCATATCGCCCTCCGATCACTATTTTGCTGTTTCTTCTCACTCTGTTGGTCTCCTATTTTAAACAAACACTCTGGCGTTGTGGCCAACTGTGACCATACGTCAGAATAGGTTCATCGGGTACACGCTTGCATCGGGATTGCAATGCAATGCGTGACACTGCGAAAATCTCTCCTCATGTTCCTTGTACATTAAGCTCGAGGAGAGTTGGAAGAAGGTGAGAAGATATGATACTACCCGGCCGTGAGGATCCACGAAATCTCAGAACGAGCAAGTGAGGCCAACAGTTGGGAAAGATACAGTGTGTATTTTTGTTGTATGACAAGATGAGATGAAAATGAGATGCTCTCTATCTACCATGGGGTCTCCCGAATATATACTCGGCGTCGCTCATTCCACCTCTGTTACCCCTGTATCTCCATACGCCCACCGGCACTCCTTAATGATATACTTCGAGGCCGTGATCGAGCTAGTTTGGAGATGCACTTGGAGGCCGAGATAGAGTGAACTGAGATATGCACTTGGAGGCCGTGATCAATCGAGTTTGGAGATGCACTGGGAGCCAGTAATAGAGCGACTCTGGAGATGCACTTGGAGGCCGAGATGGAATGAACTCAGAGATGCATTTGGAGGCCGTGATCGACCGAGTTTGGACATGCACTTGGAGGCCGAGATCATGTGAACTCAGAGATACACTCTGGAGCAGTGATCAAGCGGGTTTGGAGATGCACTTGCAGGGTATGATCGAGCGAGATTGGAGGAGTACTTGGAGGCGGTGAAGTTGGAGGGAGGCGCGACGGCAGCTGAGACTCTATTCATTGGTTGAGTTGTAATTGTGGGAATGTAGAGAGTTGAGTACAACATCCACCGAGAGATGAGAAACTCGCTGGGAGTGGGAGACTGTCGATCCTGGGATGATGCTGTACTTGGTGTACGCTGTACTCAGTGTTAACTCATGATTATGGCATGGAGAGATAGAGAGGGATGACTTAACTTTGTGTTCTTAGGTGATGGTAGAGTTGAGCACACGAAAGAGAGAGATGAGAGGAGATGGGGGAAATCATCATGACAAACCGGGACTTGGAGAATTTTGTGTGCGAGTCAATTGAACATCCCCAATACAGCAGGAACGAGTCCCAATCCGGCGGGTACTCACCCCGATAAGAGGTCTTCTTAACCTAATCAGGCAAGTCGTACTCCCGATTTCTCGTAGCCACTCGTAGCCTCCATATCGTTCTCATCTTCATCCCCCATCTCTCTCTTTCTCATCCACCACTCTACCATCATCACAAGAACACAAAGTTAAGTCATCCCTCTCTATCTCTCCATGCCATCATCATGAGTTAACACTCAGTGCAGCATACACCGAGTACAGCATACACCTAAGATTGTCTGTCATTCCTTCCTTCTCACGATTTCGAGTTGACCCCTGAATGTAGCTGCAGCTTCCGGCATACCTCCCGACCGATAGACCGCCACCAGCCAGTTCTCCATAAGAGCTTCAAAGGTAAAGTCACCTCGTCACATTCCCACGGTTTCGAGTTAACTAACCAATGAATCGAGTCCCAGCACTGGGCGCGCCTCCCATCGACCCCCTCCACAACGACCACCTCCAAGTACCACTCGAATCTCGCTCGATCATCGCCTGCTACAAGTGCATCTCTAAACTCGCTCGATTACTACATCGGAGTATATCTCTAAGTTCACTCAATCTCGGTCTCCAATTGCATCTCCAAACTCGCTCGATCATGGCCTCAAGGTGCATCTATGAGTTCACTCGACCTTGGCATCCAAGTGCATCTCCAAACTCGGTCGATCATGGCCTCCCAGTGCATCTCTGAGTTAACTCAATGTTGGCCTCCAATTGCATCTCCAAACTCGCTCGATCGCGGCATCAAAGTACATCTCCAACCTCACATGATCATGGCCTCAAAGTGCATCTTCAAACTCGCTCGATCATGGTCTCCCAGTGCATCTCTGAGTTCACTCAATCCAGGTCTCCAATTGCATCTCCAAACTCGCTCGATCACAGCCTTGGAGTGTATCTTTGAGTTCACTCGATCGTCATCTTATGGCGCACCTCATATTGCTGACTATCACCGCATGCTGCCAGTCCAGATATACCTTGTGTAGATAGGTAGCTATATAGATACATAGATACACAGATGACAATACAAACTGAATGCATAAGTTTTGAAAATTGTTGAACAATAAGTAGTAGCTATGATTTCCAGGTGCACCAGCAGCATTCGCAAAGAAGATGTTTTTCCCAGACTGCTCTACAGTGATTCAACGTGTTCCCAGGTGTTTCCAGGTGTACCTGAAGGCCACTACATCAGTCCAGTAAACTCGGACCCGTCGCCGGAGCGACGGGTAGCGTGTTATTCCCCGTCAGAGCGTACGAGGTTCCTTCAGAGCCATCAGAGCCGTACGGAACACCCAGGTGTTTCTGAGCAAAACTGGAGTTGTTGCTGATGATGACCTAAGTAACAATACTTAAGTACGATCTTAGTCACACTCTGCTGTAGCTTTTGGTGTGATTATTCTTTATGTGTATCTCCAGACAAAATTTACTCGTAGTCTGTGTAAACTGTATATGCAAAGAGGACTGATATGTATCGTCGTATCAGATGCTTCCAAGTGAATAGCAACTACTGTTAGCAATGGTTCCAGGTTGGAACGAACCTGGAGGCCCCTGTTTGGGTCAGGAACCACCAAGCAACCCGAACTGGCTGACATACGCCAGGTTGTTACCCAGACCGGACATAAACCTGCGGTTCTTTGGCCGGGTTGGAACCGGACCACCATTCCAACTTTATGGTTCCGACACCTTTGTTTAGAATTGAGTATTGTAGTTCGGATCGTATCGTGACATGATCAGTACGTAGATTGTGCAGTTCTGGCCGCTCTTTCAACTCCCGCTCTCAGATATGGGATTTGACTGATATTCAATGAGTGGCTGTGAAAAAAAGGCATATGTTTTGCGAAATTAGCGGGTTTTCGATAGTGACTCAACGAATATTGGTTGGATCACAATTCTGAGATCAGGAGATGAAAGAGCAGCTAGAACTGCGCAATGTACGCACTGATTATGTCACGATACAGTTTCGGGTGGAACCGGAACCAGAACTGACCCGGGAATTTGGACCTGTTGCTCTCACTAATAGCAAATAAATTGTGTCGTGCTGTGACACAATACTGACAGTACATATATCCAATATAATTAATCCTAGTGATTAACTTCTGTCGTAAAGTATATCCGTATAATTAATCTGGATGATTAATTAATGTCGTAAATAGTGTTAGCAGCGGGTCCGTATTCCCAGGTCGTTTACGGTTCCTGTTCCACCAGAAACCGGACCATGGCAATGGGTCTTACCACCCGAAAAACCCGGCCCATTGGAAATGGGCCGGTTTTACCACCAAAAACCCAGCATTTCAACATCACAACTTTGCCTCCAATCAAGTATTTGAGTTCTGATGGTATCGTAACATGATCAGTACATAGATTGTGCAGTTCTAGCTACTCTTTCACCTCCCGATCTCATATTGGTGATCCGACCAATATTCATTGAGTCGCTATCGAAAACCTGCTAATTTCGCTTACCATTTGGCCTCATTTTACAGCCACTCAACGAATATCAGTCTGATCGCAAATCTGTATGCTGGTGGTGAAAGAGCTCGTAACACTGCCCAATCTGCATATTCATCATGTTATGATACAATCAGAACTCAAACACTTGATTGAATCCAAAGCTGTAGGAACTGTAAAGTTGGAACTGCGGTCCGGTTCCAACCAGGCCAAAAACCCACGGATTGATGTCCCATCCTGGTAACGAACCGGCCAAGACAAACTAGGTTGGGATTTAGGATGGGTCTGGAACCGAACGAAACCATTTATCCAGTCCAAGCCCCGACCACTGCTAGTTACCCGGACCTATTGCTAACCCCAGATCTAAAGTATGTCGGTATAATTAATCCCGATGATTAATTAATATCGTGGCGGTAATATCTTACCTGTTGATAGTGCGATCTCAAATGACACATATCTTCACACAACCCTGTTCTTATTTCCTTGATGAATCTGGCGTTCAGATACTATCGGCAATAATACGTAGCTAGTGTAATGACCCTCAATTCCTTGTCCTTCACAGACTCAATAGTAGATATCAATTCTACTAGATCTTCCTGGCCTATAACACAAAGCCATCCTTTCGTAAGGACACTCGAAGAGCCTTTAACTGTTGCTGACTTTGCCCACAATATCTCTTTCGTAATTCCTCATTTGAATGGTTAACCGGTTTGACAATTCTGCCGGAACATGGCCTTCGATTATTTGGCAGAATGCTTCGTGCTTCTGCTCATTCTCTTTGTACTGTTTTAGAGCGATAATCCGTATCAGAATTCAATTGTACCTCAGGAATATCGGAATCAGGTGTTAAGGGTTCTCTCTTAATAGCAATGATGGTACTTTGATAAGTTAAATGAATACATGTCACGGAGTTACTCTAGGTCTAGTCACGTGATATGCACAACACGTATTTATGACTTCATAGTAACCAGTCTTATGTCCCATAGCGGGGATACATAAGAGTCGCGCATCGATTGGATAAGCAAGTCTCATTGCTTAGCGGATTCATTGAAAGAATACATACTACGGTAATTCGTATTTGATGATGCAACAATGTTGCCAGATCGAAAGGAGGTAACTCCCGCCGAGCGCATTGTTTTCAACCATGCTCATATCCTGAATACTAGCGGGATTGTTTGATTGGACTGGAGATTACTCCGACACACAAACACAGCAGTTGATAGTCAATATGCGAGTAAGCGGGACTTTTAGCTTATTGCCTCAGGCGATAAAAATGACTATGGTACTCCCCGGTCAAAGGGAACAGTCTCGGCCTATGCATGACGTAACTGAGGGGATAATGATGTTGGCTGAAGATATGAGGCATGAAGCAACCCTGGTCATTGGTTTGAGTTAGTATGCATTGCAACGTCAGACTCGTATTCGATATGAGATGACGCATCAAGTTCTACGTTGGTATAGTATCGGTTGATTGCCGATTAAATCTATGACGCAAGCCGAATAGCCTTTAAGGTGAGGCATTAATTTGCGATAAAGCGCTGCCAACTAATTTGTTGGTGGACATTCCAACTACTGTCGCAAACGGGTAGTATGATGTCTAAGTTTAAGTTTCATCTGACACACTGTATGACATGATATCATGCGATGAATGGCCTGATTCTTATCAGGAGCGTAACACTTTGAAACCACATTGCATGGACACGATAACCAATTGGGAAGCGTGGCACTAATCACCGGGCGCAAAGTTAAAGACGCGACCGCGATAACGCTATCATGATCCTTGTAGTCATAGTGTCGAAGTATGGGCGTACAAACCTTCGAAGACAACTATAATGAGATGGCATTGTTCCGGCAATGAGAAGAACAAGCTCAAGCAGCAATCCACAGTCAACATTCAGAACACCGAAGACGATCTTAAAATATTATTAAGAATTCTATCTATTAAAACTATTCACTGTTACTTCCCACAATCTTATTCACACTCGTGACTACGCATTATATGCCTGGACACAGATACACACAATCCGAGTATGCACTGCAACAGGTGGTCGAATCTTTCGGCAATCTTCTCTTCAGTTTGGAAGAGCAATGTTTAACCCACACCTACCGAGTGGTATACCATTTCTGCGAACTCGAGAGTATCGATTACCTGGTGCTGAGATATCTTCGCACCGGACTCTTACCGTTCGAGGAGTTTTCCCCAGAGTGATCGGCCGATGGAGAGGTGTAATTTACCTCTATCGAGGAGACGGTCTTTGGTACCGTTTTAGATTGGCCGCTCTTGCTGCACAGGTGCAAGAGGTTGAGTCTTAGGATAAGACGAGGAAAGAAAGAGTTACTTAGATAGGCGGTTGTACTTAATTCAATAAATGTTGTATCGATTATTGGGATTAAGAACCCCCATAACATCGGGATCAATAGCAACCGAGGGTTGACCTAATGGACTAACCACACAATCTTTAATATAATCCAATGGGAATACTTGATATTGAAGATAGAACATCAATATATCCGTATACTGCATAATACTTGCTAACCACTAAATACACTGTGCAGCGAATAGATTATTGCCCTTCTGGAATCATCGTATCAATAGAGATAATGTACATACAGTTATATCATAATCATTCGTGAATCTTTGCTCAGTCATGGGGTGGGGGAACCGCGTACAATCCTATTAATAATACTAATATACTTCATAATAATATTAATAAAGTAAATAAGAACTTGAAACTTAAGAATATTTCAGCTTGGTCTTTCGCAGGTAGGTATCGTTTGTAACTATGGGGCTACCCTTTCAAAAGCCGGAGCTCTTGCCATTCTGTTATAGCCTTTCTTGGACTACAGAAGTTTGTGTCTGAACCTTACCTATGAGCTCATCTGTTATATCTTAGATTACACTTTTATTACAAGCCAGGCTCTTCGATAGAGGACCATACATCCCAATGGTTATTGTGTAATTGCATGATTGGGTTTGAAGCGTTACACTCCTGATAAGAATCAGGCCATCATCAGCAATAAGATTTAATCAAACAGTAAATTCAACTTAGATATCATGCAACTCAATGATTTCGGATAGTCAAAACCTCTCCGTCGCCTGCCGTGGTTCTTTTGAGGGCTTTAAACAGATTGCTTAATAAATTCAGACACAACCTTCACCATAAAGGCTATTTGGCTAATCTGCTTCAGAGACTTACATGGCAACCCACCATTGCTCTGTTGACATTTGACTTGACATATCACACCAGTATTATTGACTGATAGTAATTAGCCTTGCTGGATTGTTCCCTGCCAGGGGGTCGGAGGCTAATCGGGTCTTATTGACTTTGCCCAACGTCTTCATGAATCAGATACACTGTAACAGGTGGGATCGGACCTAGGTGATATTGGAAACTTGAATGTGATATCAGAATCAGAACAAAGGCTCAAAGTGCGTATTGAGGAAATCCGAACAGGACAGAAGTCAGTGCTGGTTCAAAGTCGTGCTTGCTTTGCTATACAACAGAACGAGTAAAGAGAGAAGAAAAGGATATCCTCCAATACCAAACAACCTCTCATTATATACACTTCATCTGCCACCCTCGAATCATTCCTCATGCTCCAATGTAACATCCGAATATCCAACCATGATCTTACACGCCACCAGCACTACTCTTATCAATCCAACCACGCCACAACATCTGACATCGCAACACCTCAAACCACTTCTTTATCATAGCAAATTATACCACCACCGTTTTTTAACTTTCTCACACCATCTCCGAGTCTACCAACTTCTCCCCCTTTCCGTCGCACTAATTCCTCCCGCACACCCAATACCATTCTTATGTACTCTCTATCCCATCACTCATAACCCAGGCCATGCCACACAACATGCTAAGGCCGAAACCATTCTCTTTGGCTGGGGAGTACCCAGGTTGTTCCGCTCCACAAGGTATTGGCTCGAAGACCCGCTAATTGCATATTGGCTATCGTCTGCCTGACACCTCAGTCGCATTCTTGCAACTCCCGAATCTAGTCCCCTTAGCTCAGTTTGAATGAGTGTGGTAACAAATAACTGGCATCTCTATAAGCCTTGAAGGCTTATCAACTGGCCAAGATTATTGAATCCTCAAATCAGTTCTACCGTGGTGTGTGAACTTTCAATGAATCCGCCAGCAATGAGGATCGCTGTCAAATCGACACAAGGCAGGTAATCTCCGACTAAGGATCATACGCATGGCAGCGTACTACTCCATTTGAGATCGGTGTTATGTACTATACAGTATTATAGAACCCATTATGTAGATCTCGAAGTAGACTAGTACCAATACCTCTATTAGGGCAGAACCCCTAATAGTACATCAGCCAAAACAAAATTTGGTTCATTAAACTTAATCAGCTTATTGTAGCCACAAACCTCAAAAAATGAAATTGAGGTTTCCCTGACATATGGTGTTGCTTTGATGATTCTGAATGTTCAAGGAGTAGTTGTATTCATTTCATGAACCTCAGAAACCTCACCCCGGAAGGTGGAAATTAATCCTTTCAACGCATATTTTACTCCTTCCAGGTCACAAATTCACAATTGTAATTTCTGAGCCACAGATTACTTGTATACGAGTTCTCATTAAACTAAAATTTATCTCTGACACTAAAGTCTAGGGTCCCAAACAAACACCCACTAGGCTGCAACCTAAGGGGGGCAGTACTGGAGGGCGATGTGGTGAAACAGCGGAGCTAGAAGGCAGAAAGCTCATCATCAACACTCTGCCGCACCTCTGGCGGCATTCAAAGGGAATTCATACGCAAGAGTGGCTGTGGCTCGAAGAGGGTAGGAAGAGGGTGCGACGGTATGATACTACCGGGCCGTGAGGATCTACACAATTGCGTGGATCTACGAAATCTCCGAAAGAGCGAGTGAGAGCAAAAGCACGGAAAGATAGAGGTTGTAATTCGTTGAATGATGATAAGATGAGTTACCTCTGTGTCTCCGTATGCCCCGTCGGCGAGTCAATCTCCATCATCCCTGTATCTCCGTACACCCGCCGTCGCTCTGTCCTCTGCCGAGCTGAGTGGTGGTGGTGCTGGGAAACGGATTTTCCTGCCTCAGCGAGGAGCAGCAGGAGGAGGAGAAGGAGTAGAGTAGTGAATCGAGAGTCAATAATGGACATACCCCAGTGTCTTTGAACCAAGTTGATGTACTCGACGAGTCGAATCAATCGCGCCTACTCGTGAGTCAATCAGAGTTGATCTGCAAAACATCGAAGGGGGTCAGCCCAGCAGGAGGAGGAAGAGGAGATGGAGGAGTAGAGCAGCGAATCGAGAGCCAATAATGGACGTACCGCAGCGTCCTTGCGTCGTCTTAATGTACTCGACGAGACGAATCGATTGAGCCTACCAGCAAGTCAATCAGAGTTGATCTGCAAAAGTTCGAAACAGGTCAGACCTAGAGGATGAGGCAGAGGGGGAGGAGTAGAGCAGCAAATGGTGAGCCAATAATGGACGTATCCCAGCATCCTTGCTCTGCAATGATGTACACGACGAGTCGAATCAATTGAGCCTACCAGAGAGTCAATCGGAGATGATCTGCAAAAGATCGAAGGGGGTCAGCCCTGCAGGAGGAGGAGGAGGAGGAAAAGATGAGCAGCGAATTGAGAGTCAATAATGGACGTACCCCAGCATCCTTGCAAGGTCTTAATGTACTCGACGAGACCAATCGATTGAGCATGCCGGCGAGGCAATCAGAGCTGATCTGCAAAAGTTCGAAGGGGGTCAGCCTAGCAGGAGGAGGAAGAGGAGATGGAGGAGTAGAGCAGCGAATCGAGAGCCAATAATGGACGTACCGCAGCGTCTTTGCCTCGTCATAATGTACTCGACGAGACGAATCGATTGAGCCTACCAGCAAGTCAATCAGAGTTGATCTGCAAAAGTTCGAAACAGGTCAGACCTGGAGGGGGAGGCAGAGGGGGAGGAGTAGAGCAGCAAATGGTGAGCCAATAATGGACGTACCCCAGCGTCCTTGCACTGCAATGATGTACACGACGAGTCAAATCGATTGAGCCTACCCGTGAGTCAATTGGAGTTGATCTGCAAAAGCTCGAAGGGGGTCAGCCCTGCAGGAGGAAGAGGAGGAGGAAGAGGAGGAGAAGAGCAGCGAATTGAGAGTCAATAATGGACGTACCCCAGCGTCCTTGCAAGGTCTTACTGTACTCGACGAGACAAATCGATTGAGCAGGCCAGCGAGCCAATCGGAGCTGATCTGCAAAAGTTCGAAACATGTCAGACCTGGAGGAGCAGGATGAGGAGGCGGAGGAAGAGGAGGAGGAGGAAGAGGACGAGGAGGATGAACAGCGAATCGAAAGTCAATCATGGACGTACCCCAGAGGGCTTGCACCAGCTCAAGGTACTCGACGAGCCGAATCTATTCAGCCTACCACCGCGTCAATCAGAGTTGATCTGGAAAAGTTCGAAAGGGGTCTGCCCTGGAGACTGGAGAAGCAGTAGAGCAGCGAATCGAGAGCTAATAATCGATGTATCTTAGCGTCCTTGCACCATCTTGATGTACTCGACGAGACAAATCGATTGAGCCTAACAGCGAGTCAATCGGAGTTGATCTGGAAAAGTTCGAAAGGGGTCTGCCCTGGAGACTGCAGAAGCAGGAGAGCAGCGAATCGAGACCTAATAATCGATGTATCCTAGCGTCCTTGCACCATCTTGATGTACTCGACGAGACGAATCGATTGAGCCTGCCAGCGGGTCAATCGGAGTTGATCTGGGAAAGTTCGAAAGGGGTCTGCCCTGGAGACGAGTGAAGCAGTAGAGCAGCGAATCGAGAGCTAATAATTGATGTATCCTAGGGTCCTTGCACCACCATGATGTACTCGACGAGACAATTCAATTGAGCCTACCACGAGTCAATCAGAGTCGATCTGCAAAAGGTGGAGTAGAACCGCAAATCAAGTGCCAATAATGGAGGTACTCCAGTACCCTTGCACCGCCTTGCTGTACTCGACGAGGCGAATCAATTGAGCCTATCAGTGAATCAATCACGGTTGATTTGTACAATTGGAACTCGAAGGTGGTCAGCAGTAGAGAAGAAGGTCACGATAAGGCTTCGTGTTGCAAATTAGTACATTGTGAAGGCCTGGGTGATGGCGGTGAAGCGAATGAAGGATGGAGAAAGTAAAATAAGGCTTCAGGGTCGAAATGGTTGTCAGGGTGATGGTGATGGTGATCAGGCTGCAAATACAGTTCGAGCAAATGAACTAAGGTTGCAGGGGTTCAATGTTAGTAAGAATGATCTCTAAGTGCAAAATCAGCAACATGCAATTGGCAGAGAGATTTCACATATCAAGTGTTGCAATTGGTCATCGCAACGATGTGATAAAGCTTCCAGAAACTTGATTCAAGTAACTGCCCTTGCCGCCAATTTCATAATGTTGGGAAACCTGGCTGATGTCGGAGCGTGGGGTCTGGTTTCAGAAAGTAATTTCGCTTTTTGCTGATGTACGCGGTTCCCCCACCCCATGCCTGAGCTTAAATTCGATAATGAGTAAGCCATGATAATATTCGCCGTATCTATTATACTCAATCAGCTGGAGAAGAAAGATCAGTTATTTGCCGCACAGTGTATTTGGTGGTTGGCGAGTATAATCTAGTATACAGATATCTTACTCTTTTATCGACGATATAAGATATTTCCATCTTATTATGTTAAAAATTGCATAGTAACTCCGTTACCCGAAATCAATAAGGAGTTGCAATTAAAGGAAGAAATACCTGAGCTAGAATTAGCAGAGGTTATGGTTGAAGAATCAGAACATCCAACATTACGAGAGAATTCGGATACGACCAGAATGAGAATAAGATCTACTCGAAGTGGGAGACTGTTTAAACCTTGGAGCATTAAGCAACTGACACTTGAGAAAAGATATCCCAGTCGAAGCGAGAAACAATTACAGGAGATCCAAATCTTATTACAAAAGGATGGCCTGATATTATAAGCTGGATTGAAAGGTTGAGTAGAATTGACATCTACTATTGAGTCTGTGAAAGACAAGGATCTGAGGGAGATTACACTTAAGACGTAATATTGCCGATAGTATCTGAACACCAGTATTATCAGGGAATTATAAAGAGAGATTTTGTGAAGATACATGTCAACATTGATTACACTATCAACGGGCAACATATTACTGCCACGATATCTATTAATCACCAACATTAATTCTACAAACATATTTACGATTGTAATTAATCACCGAGATTAATTATACGAGTTATATGTATTGTCAATATTGCATCACACCACGATATGACTTAGTTGCTATTTACTTGGAAGCATCTGAGACGACCATACATATTTGTCCCCTTTGCATATATGATTGATACCAGACTCCAGAACATTACATCAGGAGATACGCATAATGGAATACAATAAGAGCTACGGCAGAGTGTGACTAAGTACGTACTTAAGTATAGATAGATACTTCAAAGCGAAGTTACTTAGGCCATACCGACCCCGTAACATCGGCCAGTGAAAATTGGCTCGAGTTGAATGGGGACTTGGATAATCCAAATGACAGCAAAGATGACTGGGAGGCTGACAATAAACTGGACATAGAGCTAGACAATGGCGTTGAGGATTCAGAAATCCCAGAGCATCGGGATGTGAGTGCCGCACTGAATGTTCCCAGATTGATTCGGCCAACACAGAGGTACTAGAAGATGGCTAAAATGGTGTTGATGATGGTAAATACAATGGAAACGAGGAGGAACAAGGGGACCAAGGAAAAGTAGGACAGAATGAGTCAATGTATATTCCCCAGGTTCTTTATGTAGTTTGACCGAGAATTTCATTTAGAGAAACATTATGGGAGAATATTGAGTAGTCGTCTGTGAATATTGGGTAATAAACAGAAGTACAGCGGGCAAACTGAATTATTTGGCAAGAGGTATATATTCGAATAGAATGAGAGTGACCAGTGCAAGAAGATTACTGGGCTCGGCTTTGCCAAAGGGCCAAGTCTCAATCAGGCAGAAAGGCAACCAATAAGTTCAAATAATTATGAATGCATTTATTGATGGCAGCAGATTTTGAATGGACAATACAGTAAAATGAGCATCAACAGAGCGTCAACAATTACTGGTCATGTAATTATGGTAATTGAAAAGTGAATTACTCATTGTTATACATAATCATTGTATTGGCTGCCTTTATAGGCAAAGAGAAAGCTACACACTCCCTGCCCCATCTTGACAATGAGTGTCAACAGAGCGACAACGATGTTTGGTCTTGCATCTTGGGTAATCTAAGTGGTGAATGATCGCAGACATCTATATACTGGGAGTTGGCAGCGTGTATAGCCAGAGAAGCTAGAGATGTTCCCACGACAGCCTCCCGGACAATCGCAACTTAATTCATTTCCAAAGCTGCAACTCAGTGATCCTGAGGGTTTTAGCCTATAAAACCAGTCACAACTTGGTATATAGTCATTAACAGCCACATTGCTTCGTGATTAACTGTGATGCAAGGCCAGAAATTGTTGGTGCTCCGTTGACGCTCATTTTCAAGATGGGGCAGGGAGCATGTTGCTGTCTCTTTGGCCTACCAAGACGGCCTGTACTGTGCTTATGTATAACAATGACCACGTCACTCTTTAATCACCTCACTTAAAAGACTAAAAATCGTTGATGCTCCTTTGACAGTCATTTTGAGGAGATAGTAGCGATGTCATAGCTGGCGTTTTTGCCCATTAAGGTGGCCAATACTTTCAGAACGCATTACAATGACTAAGTCTCTGATCAATTACATGACTTACAAGACCAAAAATCATTGATGCTCTGGTGATACTCATTTTCAGAATTGGGCAGAGAGCATGTTGCTTTCTCTTTTGCCTATAAAGGCAGCCTATACGTCATATATGAATGTCTGCAACCAATCGCCATGCAGATTAACCATGATGCAAGGCCGAACATTGTTGACGCTCCGTTGCCGCTCGTTTTAAGAATGGGGCACGGAGCATGTCGCTTCCTCCTTTGCTTATAAATGCGGCCTATAACACTTTTATGAACGTCTGCATCCAATTACCACTCAGATTACCTCAGTTTAGTGTTAGCAACAGTTCCAAATTGGCGATTCCGTGCTGGGTCCGGGTTGGAACCGAACAGGAACCATTGCAACGGGTTTTACCCCATCAAAAAACCGAACCGCACAGAACCCGTGGTTTTTTAGCCGGTTCCAAATTTTCTCAAACCAAGAACATTGGCTCCAATTAAGTATTTGAGTTGTGATCGTATCACAATATGATATATACGTAAAAGATGCACTTTTAGTCGCTCTTTCACCCCCTATTCTTCAATTTGCGATGCGATCATTATTCGTTGAGTTGATGTGAAATTACGCCGAGAATTAGGCGTTTTTCAGATTGACTCAGCAATTATTGATCGGATCGCAAATCGAAGAAAGGGAGGTAAAAGAGCATCAAATACTGCATCATTTACGCATATATCACATTGTGATACGATCGAAACTCAGATACTTAATTGGAGGCAAAGTTCCGAGTTTGCCAATATGAGGCTCTGCGGTATGATAAACCCGGCCAAAATACCACGGGTTTACGTCCGGTCCGGGTAACAACCCTGCCAACACAGAGCTTGTCAGGTTTTTGGACGGTTCTGGAACCGAACCGAACCATTTATCCGGTCCAAACCCCGACCGCTGGCGGGTTACCTGGACCAGTTGCTAACACTACCCCAGATGCAAGACCAAGAATCATTGACGTGCCATTGACTCTCATTTTCAGGATGGGGCAGGGAGCATGTCTCTTTTGTTTTTGATTATAAAGGCAGCCAATACATCAGAAAAGGACAATGACATACCAAAGTCAAAATTTGGCGATTAGCAATAGGATATCTGAATGCAATGATAAATAGCAAAACCAGAAAACCGTAACCGGGGATTGGAACCGATGGGTCTAGCAAAACCTGGCAAAACCTGCTGGTTGATGGTTATGGGTCCGGGTTTGGCCCGCCAAGATGCAGCACATTGGGTTTTTAGACAGGTCTGGAACTGAACTGAACCATTTTAGCGGTCTGAACCCGGACCTGTGGTGGGTTACCCGGACCCATTGCTAACACTTTTCAGGTACTATAATCAAACTGCAAAAGCAAGAGCATTATATGAATCAACAGATGGACCTGCTGACAACCCGCCCAATTCAGACAGGTTGGGAGATTTGCATTGAACCATACCTGAATTGACGGTTTGGGTGTACTGACAACATGGACTGCTAATTTGACAACAGTTCGGGTTCGACCCAGACCCAGACCCAAAGCGACTATCTGGAACCGTTGCTACCACTAGTTCCGGGTGACTCAGCTGCGATCCAGGTTGGAACCGGAACCAAGACCCTGGTCCGGGTCAGCAACCATGATGGAACCGAACCAGTTAACTCGCACTGGGTTGTTACCTGGACCATGCCCTAAACTAGTTGTTTTTCGCCGCAGTGCATCCGGAGTCTGGACCACAGTTCCATTCTGCAGTTCATACAATTTTGGCTGCAATTAAGTTTTCGAGTTCTTATCATATCACGACATGGCATATACATTAAAGATGCAGTTTAAGGAACTCTTTCACCCCCTGGTCTCTAATTCACAATCCAATCAATATTTGTTGAGTCACTATAGAATAACCATCATAGTAATGTCCAAATTGCGGGTTTTCAACCGTGACTCAATGAATATTGCTCAGATTCTGGATTGGTGACCAGCAGGTGAAAGAGCTCCTAAAACTGCATAATTCACATATAGGTCATGTGGCGATATGATCAGAACTCAAAAACTCAATTGGAGCGCAAAAGCCGGGCTTGCAGGGGCCGGGTTTTCAGGTGGAACCGGCCCAAAAGCAATGGTCCGGGATTTTCATGTGGTAAAACCCGTTGCAACGGTTCGGTTCCGGTTCCAACCCTAACCCGGGACCGTTCTAGCGGGTTGGAACCCTAATCAGGACCAGGGTGACGCGTCTCATGTCAGATAGAGCATACGCACTCGGAGGGTGCCAAAAGTCGGGCGCGCCCCATAAAATGTGGAAATTCTACACTTCCACCACAACAATAGAGATAAATTTTGAATGAGGGGGGAGTGATAATAGGTCATCAGAGAT
>Ga0307512_10001083_pt1 | contig 39644 bp, 28 predicted proteins | sample 14_EM_MG_FD_200267 | JGI IMG/M metagenome (GOLD analysis project Ga0307512, IMG submission 200267) | Populus trichocarpa ectomycorrhiza microbial communities from riparian zone in the Pacific Northwest, United States - 14_EM | ecosystem: Host-associated > Plants > Roots > Unclassified | place...
TCTCTGCTCATGGTTGTTGTGGTGTGGTAGATGGGAAGTGGGAAGGTGGTTGCCGCTGGGCTGAAGGATGGTACTCTCACAATCCCCAAAGTACTGCTATTTATATGCAACTCAGCACCACAGAATTTGTCACACTGCCACAAGAATTTGTAAATAGAAGCTTCTACTAGTTATCTTTCAATTCATAATATTCTAGGGGGGGGTTTAAGTGGGTGGCTGTGTTGTTATAAGCGACAAGGCGCAGCGTACGCGAAAGTGGGCCCTTTCGTGGGCCCAATACCGGCGAAGGGATACTGAGTATATCATACCACGGCCTTCTCAAAAGTTTCTTGGTACAGCCCCCATAGTGTACGTTTTTCTTCTCCAGCAATCCATTCGTGTTGGCACCCTGGGGGGTGGGAGACGCAAACACTTGCGAAGCCGCCAGGACAAGCGCAAGGAGAGTAGGGACGGGCATGGTGATTATAGATTATTATAGATAAGAATAAAGGAGTGACAATATCCAAACCTTGGTAGCGACTGTGAGTGTGATGAAGGAAAGAATATGCTTCCATCAGGGCTTCTGTCGATCCTCTTTATAACGTTCGAGAACTGTATGGAGATATTAGATGTAATTCTTTTTTTTATATTATCTTATTGGATGTTCACACTGATACCTTCTACCCATGCCACAACCCCGCCGGTACCGCGGTGCGGCATCGACTGCAGACAGCTCATCGAGCCACCTATTGTAGGGGTGTGAAATAGAGTAGATGCTAGATACGTATATACCAAGCAGGTAATAAAGCTATACCCGGTACCAACTCACCGCAGCAAACTGGCGCATCATCCTTGTATCCACATACCCGGGCTGACAACCGGGCCCGCTTCCACAATTTTAAGATTATTACACAGTGTTGGGACGTGTGTTAGAGATATGAATAAGCTAACAGTGCCTGATAATAATTATTTATGTCCGCTGACGACGCCGCATGTCCGATATGTAATAGATTGTGTTGTGAGCATACCACTTGCCACAGTATCACTCCGCACAGGAACTGAGGGGAGGTAGACGGGATTACGGGATTAGAGGCCGTGGTATTCGAAGTGAAGATGCCCATTGTACCCTCCGTTGCGTAACGGTAGTGGGTGGGGAAGCCACAGCTTGAATTCGAAGGGTTCTCCTTAGGGCAGTGGCAAAGAAAGGAAGGGAAATGTATGTCATGGCCGCAAGCGGCCGAATACAATATGATTACAAACAAACACCGCACACGAACGAGTGATAGTCACATGACCTCATAAGATAACTTCCGAGACATGCAAGGCATACTGATTCGCGTACAATATCAGCAACATCCATGCTATCTTCAGCCCAAAGGCTACCGGTACCAAACTTCACTGGACTTTGAAGCACAGTTGTACCGGACTATGAGACGTCGTTGTAAGAAGCGGGGAAGCCACAATCAATCGGCTACGGCGTCTTAGAATAGTGTTGGACCTAGTTTTAGAGGCCGAACACTTTTACATGTCTTATAGCTGTATGAATATAGCCTGGACCCACATGACTAGAATGATTCACTACGGGAAGCCGTCTAATCATCCCACGAAAGTCTGTATCTGCTGCTATTCACAGATTCTAAAATCGGGGAATTCCTCATCCCGGATCCTAGCTGACATAACCTCGCCGCTAGATGAATATGTGCTCACGTGTATCTATTCACACTACCACAAAAATAAGTTATTCGCAGCCGCGCCGCATCCGGAAAACCGTACCAAACAACTCATCTTCCTATCTTAAGCACATTTCAGAATCCCAAAAATAAGCAGAACATTTCTATCTAGTAGGTACTTTCTTTTGCCTACTAATTGCGGCAATACCAGCCTACGCACAATCGATATGGCATTGTTTTAAAGGTAACAAGATCATATGTGCATAGGCAGTCCTAATATAAACCAACGAATTGTATGGATCATCCGAGATTAAACGTCAGACCGCCCATAGAATCATCGTTGCCACGCAAGCGTGGGTGGAGTTTAGTGATGTTTGAAGTCCCAGCTTTATAAAGTGTTGTATGAAAGTTTGAAAAGAAGGGCGTATTTCCAAAAGTCTCGCTCCCTCACGATTCCCGAAAGAACTGCGTCACACTTCCAAAGGGCTAACCCCATCCCAAACTGTGCGATCAAGCGGTGATGGACTTCCTGGCGGCCACAGGGGTCGGGAAGTTCCCACGCCGCTGAATAGAGCAGAGCAGAGGATGGCGGAGCAGAGTGTAGCTAGCGGTCATTCACTTCCTTTTCTTTTGTTCAGCACGCCATTCATTTACGTTCCTCGTTTGTTAAAGGAGAAGAAGGGTAGAAGTAGGGGAGCTCCCCCATCTAGCCGGCTTTCTGGAGGGGGAGGGGAAACTGGGCACTGCCATACTCTAGTTAGAGTGAATGCAGAATGATTAAAACAAAAAACCCCGTCCCAAACGACGAACGTCGTCCCAAAGACATTTAAACTAGTGTAAATTTGAAGTTCCAACTTCGGGTGTGAATTTCCATCTCTGTTTGTCTTTCGCGATTCAAATAGATACTTAAGTACAGCACACTAGCCACGACATGAAAATATCGATAGCAGACAACGTCAATTCGTCTCTGGCTCTTGCTTTCTAGCCAGCTGATTAAACGTTTTTCACGCCTAGTCCTTGTAACTACGGGTAACAAACTTCGGCAGTTCTCCAACAAAGAAACAGACAATCTGAAGAATGGCCCAATGTCAGAATATTGGAGAAACGAGATGGAACTCGGACATACTAACCAATTCAACCAAGCCGCCTTTCCAGCCTTCAGTGTGGCTCCATTCTTTACCTCTCTAAAAAGATCATCTTCAAAGTCCGCAAAATCTCTGACCAGTTCCATAAACGCAGGTAAAACCCGCAATTGGCTGAGACACGATGCGCAGAACCTTACGACCAGAGTCCGTAGCGGATTGCGATTCACCATTGCAGAATCAGGACTAGGTGTGTGTGAATATGTTTTCTCGACCATCATCACCACATCCTCCGTCGATATTGTGGACACCGTCAATACTGTGGTGGTGGTGGGGGCCGTACCGCTTGTTTTTGCTGCTTTCTTGAGAGAACTTGAGTTACCAGCGGCCCGCGTGTAGGAATTCCGTAACTCCTGAGAGAGTTTGTTTAATGCAGTCTCCTTCAGGTCAGTCATGCAGACACGCTCGGCGAATGTGTAAACCTCCACATGAGTCAAGATTGAATTTTCAGTGTTCTCTGCCGCTGCTGGCTTGTAATCCTTGTGATAACAGTAGTTGACGAACATGTTGAAAGCATTCTCAGTATCGACTGGTGTTGAGAGACTCACGACGTTCCTGTGCACTTCGGCACCTGGGAATTGTAGGAGCTTGTCGAAGTATGGAGAGGCGCGGCTGAGAACCGACCGGTGTAAGTAGTACCGCTTTTTATTGATACCGACGAGGACCATGAACGGAAGGGATGTGAAGTAACTGTGATGCTCTTTAGTAACTACAATTGAAATTTTGCCAGGCATGCGCACTTGCGGCTTACCTAGCAAAAGATGGAGAATCATCATCGCTATCAGCTACTTTTTCGGTTTTCGCTCGCTTCGTCAACCATCTAGAAATTGTAGGGGCGTCGTTATCAGATTTTGCGTTGTCGTTGTTGTCGTTGCCGCATTTCCGTTTGGTTGGAGGTCCCTGGATATGTACATTTGCAACAGTCTTGGACGGATGTGCGCTTCTCAGATATGGTGGCATTTTATTGTTGGTGATGTGATGGTGATCAAAGATTTCGAAGTGCATTTGTTCCTAGGTTTTATTGTGGTTCGCAAGTTCGCACCTCGAAATGGTTGGTTTGGAGCGTAAGAAAGAAGTTCCCGTGTTACATACCTTCTCAACCTATGTATATATATCTCGCAGCAACTTCGAGACTCATGAATCCATCGCGATGCACGGGCACGGGCCGTAGTTGACAGCTCTTTTCGGAGCTAGAGTTAAGACTATTAAGGAGATATCAAATAGAGAGAAGCTTGTATAGGGTGCATGTTTTCTTTTTCTTGGGAGGATACTAGGTACATATCTGGATAAGTGTCCATCATTCTAGATAAGGGAGCCTCTGAGGCATTAGGAGGTTTCTGTCCCACACTAGGAGGTTTGATAGTACTGTCATAGCTTTACTATCTTGTCCCCTGTAGAAGGCAGGGTTTCACTTGAGGTCAACTAGGAGAATGTTGATCAAATTACAAATGGATAGACGACAGATGAGAATGAGGGCTGCCGCAGTGAGTACATCGATAGATGGATAACTAATAGGAACCTGCAAAGTATGCACTCGAGCACATTAGGCGTTTGTAGTTGCTAGGGGTTCTTTGGTATGGCATCGGTTAACCAATAGGACTGCACCGCCTTAAAGTGTACAGGTTGTAGGCACAATGTCATGGCTTCGCCAGTCGACGTCAATAGGGAGTCCTGAGTGTTGTCAGACCTACACTCAGAAACATGCATGCTTCTTACTGACGGCGTTACGTGTTCCAGTGTACTCAGGGTAACCTCTTTGTTTTCCAGGAAACCTCGAAATCCAACTAGGCGTTGATGAGGGCGATGTTTAGAGACCACATAGCAGGTGGCAGCTAGTGTAGACCTGCTCCTTTAACACGCAATCACATATCGTTAGACTCCTTGCTTTCACCTCAGCATAGCGGCTACCAGTATGCTCGAGCAGTACTCGTCACACTTGGGCATTTTCGTGGCTACGCGAGTAACGGCACTGTATCGAAAACTTGAATAGTGTAGGTTGCCAGAAGCACATAAACTTAATTTCTATCACCCTGTGATCGCCGCTTCCTCATCAATGTTCCATTACCGCTTCCACTTCGCTCCCAGAACTAATTACAGCTTCTCACCCCACCTCTACATATTACCAATGTCGTTTGATGTTAGGTATCCGGTCGTCTACTATGGTATGTTAGGTAGTTTAAACTCGAGTGAATGATCTACTCGCCACACTCAAGCAGACTCTGCTCGTGCCCGCGACTACTGCTTACCAGCAATAGCTTGCCGCGGCAGGCACACCGAGCTAGTATCCACCTTATATACCTAGGACTTTTGTATATTTTTGGATGGAGGAGCTTCATATATTGGAAATGCTGGACAGAGAATAGGCGCAAGTAGGTTTACACCCGGAAACCATCCCTCATTTGCAGCTCGAGGCAAATCAGCAGCGCACCTGCGGGTATTGATGAGGAAAAGCTCACGGCTCTTCCGCCTGCCAAGGACTTCAACAAACGTTGCGCGCTTCTTTTGCGCATAATGCGGACCTTGGTATAGCCGGTGAAAGACACGGTGTGAAAGAGATGAATGTGGTTGGTTGCAGTGCATATCTCAACACGCCGCCGAATTCCCCACATCATCACTAGATACCTAGGTAACCGAACCATCTGCTGAGGACTTCCGCACGGGGCACCTACTGATTGAGAAATTTCAGTTCTCATTAATCTTCGTCAACTGTATCAACCGCAACCTTATATGATACGTGGCTATCCAGCACATCACTACTGCGAGGGATAGATTTATCAATGCGCTACTTCTACGCCACAGTGCATGGATCACGGTATTCGGCGTGGCGTTACAATGTGTCCCGTCTCCGTTGATCCGTGGGACTACAGCCGATCAAGTTCCGGCAGCGCTAACTTAGCTTTGACATCACGGTCCGGTATTCCATCCGGGTGGTAGATCGGAAGCACTTTCTCGTCAGCTCCCAACTACTTATTCACATCCACTTCTCTCCAGTTCGCACTCTTTTCTCCATTTCTTTTATATTCTGTTCTACTTTCTACTTGACTCTTTAGTGTGTTAGACATCTCCGCTCCTCGTCTGATATCATCGTTGTGTCACGTCGCACGCAACTGAGTTTTCGTCCACTGCACAAGCACGCGCCCGTCGACAACTGTTACAGTGGAGGAGATTCGAGAATAACACCCACAAATATGTCGAGAGCAGCAATGGCTTCGGCCGCATTGAAGGCCCGTGTACGACGACCCGCACTCTGGAACAAGCTCCACACCGCCGATGAGCTGCTACACCATTTCCCTCCAGGAGCATATATCGGATGGAGCGGATTCACCGGTTAGTTTGGCTTCGCTAATGGAAATCCCCTCGCACATCGTGAAGCCGTAGTTTTCTAATTGCTAATTGAGAATTGGGATGCAGGTGTTGGATACCCTAAAATTCTACCTATTGCGCTTGCAGACCACGTCGAAAAGAACAACCTTCAGGGTACATCTAAGTACTCCCTTTTCGTTGGTGCCTCCTCTGGTGCAGAGACCGAGAACAGATGGGCAGACCTCAACATGATTGAGCGACGCGCTCCTCACCAGGTCGGGAAGGCCATTGCAAAAGGAATCAACGAAGGGCGGATAAAATTCTTTGACAAGCATTTGTCCATGTTTCCCGGGGATCTTCTGTATGGGTACTACACCAAGGACCGGCCACACAACCATCTCGATGTCGCAGTTATTGAGGCAACTGCGATCACTGAAGATGGCGGTATTGTTCCTGGTGCCTCAGTCGGTGCCTCTCCCGAAATCCTCCAGATGGCGGACAAAATCATTGTCGAAGTCAACACTCTGACGCCATCCATGGAGGGTCTGCACGATATCGTCATGGGTGACCAGCCGCCCAACCGGAAACCATACCTGATTATGGCTCCCGAAGATAGGATCGGCAAAACTAGCATCCCTTGCGATCCCGACAAAATCGTCGCGATCGTCGAGTCCCGTCTCCCGGATATGACCAACGACAACGCTCCCCAAGATGCGACATCACAGGCCATTGCCGCTAATCTTATTGAGTTCCTCAAGGGTGAAGTCGCTGCAAAGCGTCTCCCTCCTTCCCTGCTCCCTCTCCAGTCTGGAATTGGAAACATTGCCAATGCCGTCATCGGAGGACTCGCCAAGGGCAACAACTTCCACAATTTGACAGTATGGACTGAGGTGCTCCAGGATTCATTCTTGGATTTATTCGATTCCGGTCATCTCAACTTCGCAACTGCAACATCGATCCGTTTCTCGCCCGACGGATTCAAGCGTTTCTACCGCGATTGGGACAACTACTACAACAAGCTTCTTCTGCGGCCGCAGACTGTGTCTAACCACCCCGAGATTATCAGAAGGCTCGGCGTCATCGGAATGAACACCCCCGTAGAGATTGACATTTACGGCCACGCCAACTCCACCTGTGTCAACGGAAGCAGAATGCTAAATGGCCTTGGAGGATCTGCCGATTTCTTGCGAAGTGCTAAGATTTCAATTATGCACACTCCTGTGAGATATCTCCCCGAAAGTTGAGCTGTAAGTATCGAACTAATCAGTACCTTCCTTACAGTCCGCGCGTCCCACCAAGACCGATAAGAACGGTATCTCTTGCATTGTCCCGATGGCTTCCCACATCGACCAAACCGAGCACGACATTGAGTAGGGCTTCCAATTTCCCACAGGTCGAAACCCCACTAACCTCCGATAGTTTGTTCGTGACTGAACAAGGCTTTGCCGATGTCCGCGGTCTCTCCCCTCGCGAGCGTGCCCGCATTATCATCGAGAAGTGCTCTCACCCCGAGTACAAGCCCATGCTGCTTGACTACTTCAACACTGCTGAGCAAATCTGTCTACGCAAGGGCGCCGGCCATGAACCCCACATCTTGAAGAACGTGTTCGCTATGCATACCGCCCTAGAGGAGACTGGAAGCATGAAGAACGCAAACTTTAAATAAAAAAGTTATAGGGAGTAGGAGGAGATATATGTATAATAGAGCCGTCCCTATTTTTTTTCTTTAGTTTTTTTCTTTTTTTTTTTTTGAATATATTGGATGGAATTCGCTTTGTTGCACGTGAGGAGTTTTTTTGTGGTGGTTAATTATGTATGGGTATCACGAGAAGTGATGGATATCACCTACGCGTATATGAGGCAGCCTTCTGGGAGAGCATATACTGTGGGAAGAGGTACTTTAATGAAACCGGATCCAATGCTATAGCTAGCACAGTTGTACCTGTCGTGAGGAATATGCTTGTTGCTTTGACGAATAATCGGTTCGCCGAAAGTGAGGGATGTGTCGTAAGTAGTAAATATGGTATTATATCTCAATTGTATTGGCCCGGGGGTGAGCGAGTTTAGGGGAGTCTCTCACCAGCCGGCAAACGGTCAACGTCTAGGGCTACGTGGCTATCATTCGTTCCTCGTTTTCACCACTTAAGCTCCAGTCCTTACCGAAATATGTGGCGATGTAAGATATACGCAATAGTCTGGCACAATACAAGATTAACGGGCATAATACGCTAGGAACCATTCAGAAGTTCTCATGGCGAGTGAAGACTGATGATACCTAAGTATCGGATACGAATGATTGTATGTGATTCTGAAACGTGCAGCTTTGAGATCTACCCATTCATCCCAGGCGCGCCGACGACATGTCGGCTTGATGGATATAGATAGAACAATTGAGATGATTTAACAAGGCAACACCGATTCCCAAGTTCACAATTACGCATGTTACCTATATCGGGAGAGTGAGATGGTGAAATTGAATCGAATCGATATTCTCCATCGTAAAGTTCACTTTCTGTGCAAACGACCACCTGGGTTGAGCATTAGGTGTAATAGGATCCGAAAATGAAATTATCGAATGGTAGAATGATGTGTCTTTGAGTGTGAGCATTACATAATGTCAGAAACTGGGAGGCTGGATTCCGTGTAACTTCCAGACATACAATATAGAGTTGTCTTATGTGCTTGTGTACTTTGACATACAGGGTACTGGGGTTTGGACTCTATAGAGAATCAATCGTATGTGCACTTTTGAATTAGAAGTGCTTCTCTACAGTAATACCAGTGAAAGATTCAGCTGGGGCTTATGCTGTCCTACCTCAAAACCCAATACGATTACTACCCAAACTAGGTACTAACCGAGCGGCCAAGTCTGTGACTCTATATGTAGGGTTAGATGTTGCTCGCAGCAAGCCACACAACTCAATCTCACCCACCAGCTAGGTCAGCGTAATAATAACAGCCAATTATTTGTAAATCCCTGCACTTTCCGATTTTCGATGAAGGGTACAGCCGCACACCCCAGTATAAATCCTTTGTCGACATGTCAAGTTACCACTCGTTAACCGAGCGAGTCATGTGATGTGGGGTTCGAGACAATAGAATAGGATACATTTAGGCAACTACTACGTTGTCATGTATCATGTACGCAAGCTTGAATACTAAAAGGGGACTCGGCTGAGTTTTCCTAGCAAATTACTTACCTAGTTTGTTGGGGTAGAGGCGGCTGCAACTTCCCACTTTGATGCCATAACTTTACAACCACAGGATATTATTTTAGAACGAGGGCGCAGAATCACTCCCCAGGTGCCCCATAAAGGAGCACTATGGAGCTGTAAATTCTCATTGTGTGTGGGTTTGTGATCTTTGAATTTCCTCTATTATAGCGTAAGGTATACGTAGCGTGGCTAGCCCGCCCCCACAAAAATGAGCTGCAGCGTTGGCTGTAAGGAAATGACATCCTGAAATAGTACCGAACGCAGTTTGTAGGTCGAAATATCGAAACTAGTCTTATTTCTTTTAGCCAGGTGCGGTAAGAGGTGTGGGGAATAAATTTAAACACTATGTGCACTTTGAAGTACACTAATGCCGAACAAAGACGCATGGCTGTGGCTTATGCTGTCCTTTCACCAGATCTCAGCAGGGCTGTTGCAGAAGCCGATTCGATATCGGTTCGGTAGAGGCTGTGTTCGAAGAAGCAAATACAGCCGCGGATCCCGGCAATGTCACCTAAAAATAGAAGCCTGCATAGAAGCCGTGACAAGGCCAGACTTTCGGATTGCGCAGCAACGATATCATCACTCAATTGATCATGACCCAGAACTAAGCATGTTGGCAATCGTGCACGTATAGCTCGGGGCGGTGGGGAGCAGCCTCGATAAAAGCTTCTGTATCACATAGGCTCCATGCGCTTGGTGGAGTTTGCGTACGTATGTCGTCAGACTTTTTGTAGTGCAGCAACTGTGGAAATTATCTTTGCCTGAAGATAAATTGTTTTCCTGCATAGGGCTGAATTTGGGTGGGGCTATTCTTCGCACGAGAGTTCGAGCTGCGTAAGCATGTGTAGTTGTATCCCCATCATTGCAATTCCGATTCCTAACAATCGATATTCCTGTATTTCGTTAAGTTAGCCACGTTATCTCCGTAACTAGGGTATTTAATATAGGTACTCTACGTTTGCATCTCGTCGTCTGATTTGCATTTGTCACACGTAATCTAGCACAAATATTCTGTGGTGGAATTCTGAGCAAGCGGGGTTTTGAGAACACTATACAACCCACCGGGAGTCTGGATCCGGAGCTGGTAAAGCATTTGGGCATTCTCGTAGGCCCCAACTCTGCTGACTTCGTTCGTCAGTTGAAACTCGAATATCAGGCCCTTACTCGGGTCGCAAATTCTCATATTGATCTTGGTATCACCTACTTGGCATCATCTCATGAGTACTCTAAGAAACGCAGACTATATTCGAGTTTTCAACTAGACTTGGTAGACAAGTAATCGAGCTACAAAAAAGGCGATACAATCCCAATGAAAAAACGCCATGTAATCCGAGAAAACCCCAACCAAGACAAACATAACCAGACAAAAGAAAGTCGTAAATTAACGTCGATGTAACTTTTCATCGGTTGAAACCTCCCTCGTTCGTTCATTCTCTCTGCACTTGACTCCAGCGCACGTCATCGTCCAGTTTTAGACTTGGGCGCCAGTGTCTCGTCATTGCCAGCTCAAACATATTTTTACTCGGAATATAGTCTGACGTAGGATGTCGCATGTTGGTGGAAAACCGTACACTTGAGGTTGTGCTCACAGTGGTGATGCTTTTGCGCATGTCGTAAGAGGCAGGTGAGGAAGAGCTGTGTTGATGAAGTGGCACAAGTGCAGGCCGTGCAAACGGGGTAACTAACGGCCTGGTTGTTTCTTCCGTCTTGACGTCAGGGCTGTAGGGGTCTGGATTGATAGGGATAATTGTATATTCTTCGCCGACGGTCGTACTGCTGGGTCGTGGTGACGGTAATGGGGATGGGGATTGGAATGGTTGGGATGAAATCCGGGCGGAAGCGGGGACTACTTCGAAATCGGAATATTGTCGATTGTATTTAGCAGAGATATCTCGGACATAAGGCGTGAATGATAATCTCCCCGCCCATCTCCTTTCGCCGCTCAATTCCTCATCTAGGAACCTGTAAAGCTGAATGCAAGAGAACGCGATGGTGCGTTGAATATACCGTGCTCGGTAGCTATCGTTTTTGATCTTGCCCCCGGTATCGACAAACATGAGTAACCCTCTCACCGTAATAAAGATCCAGAGCAGCGCGCAAACCGCTGGTGTAATCAGAAGGACTTTAACCGACATGGTCGCAACATCTCCACTCGATATTACGAAATCCGCAACTTCGTCTGGAACCTTTTCGGTATTATTTTTTGCCGCGTTTGCTAAGCCCCATTTCGAGTCTTCGGCACCGAGTCCTGTCAATCGGACTAACTCCCGGGTATATATCATTGTTGTGAGAATAACCCTTTCGATGTCGTCCTGGATGCTTGTGGTACTGAGGTCTATCGTGCCTAAGAAAGGAACCGTTTGTACAGCAGAGGCAAGTGCTGTGTATCCAAGTGCGTTTCCAACCCCAATCGGAGAAGGGAAAGCAAGCTCCCGTAGGAATACTACATCTGAATAGAACCTGGACAATTTGAGCCCAGCAGTCTCAATGAGATTTGGCAACTCTAATACCGTCATGGCTTTCTGACCCCTAAACTCCCATGTATCGCCTTGTTGGCACGAAAGTGCTGGCCTTCTCGTTTTTACTTGATGCTGAGGCACTGATGTATTTTTTATCGGCTCGGTGAGGTACCACGGGTCTTTAGTATTGGGGAAAGGACTCTGGCGGCCTACAATATGTGGGATGATGGCGTACTTCCTGCTATGTTGGACGGCCTCCGTCTCGTTCAAAGGGCGAGGAAAAAAGCTAGCAAAAGGCAATGCAGATGCTTCTTGCTTCACAGGTACCTCAACGAAGTTGCTCTCGTCATTCCAGAGGTTGTATACATCAAAAGTCGAATTCGCTGATATCCAACTGTAGTCCGTCTCGCAAGATCCGTTCACCATGTAGACAAGGCCCGGTGCCCTCTGGAAGCCAAAATCAAACCCCGTGATTTTATATGAATAATTAAATGAGAAAGTAGGGGTTTCGCCAGAGGTAAAAGCAGCCGAGAAGTTGTATTTATGTGCCAGGGCCTTTCTCGCCTGGACTAAGTCTGCTGCAGCGCGGGCACATGCCGGTCCAGTGAAGTGTTGCCAGACTTCATGTAAAATACTTTCGTTAACAGCGGGGTAAAAGATACTGCCCGGTGATACTCTGGCGACATGACCAAGGCGCAAGTTTCCAGGTACCAAAAGACCACCGACGGAATTAGCCAAAAGCAGGGCGATAGAAAATACAACAAGCGAAATCCCCAGCCAGAATGTCCCCCAGTCTATGTCCCAGAGACCATCTCCTTTAATATAAACAATGCATTTCCAACAGTAGGATATAGCAATAATGATGATGGAGATTGGATCGTTCGTGTTGTAGTATCCGACCAACATGGCGTACCGATTACCGTTGCCACGGAGAGGAAAGACCGAAATTATTAGATCCTTGAGAATCTGAGCGATAGCGACAAAGATCAGGATGAGGAGCAAGGCGTATGCGGCAACCCACATTGTGCCCTGTGAACTTGTAACTGCAACGACTCGAGTGATGCTGCCATCTTGCATAGGCATCCAGAACCACTTTGTCACACCAAGGATGTAGGTGACATTTTTCGGCGTGTAGAGGTTGTTGAGGTCCATTGAATGCCTCTGGAGGATTTGACGACCGGATGCAGATTTTCAATACAGGGGGGAGGAAGGTTTGAGGTTGAATATCTCACGGGATATATATAATCGCTATAAGCGATCAGCTATTAGTTGAAGTAGGCATGTCTAAATGTGCACCCTGCAAAAATCCCTAGATACACAAGGGCGAGTTGTTTGCGCTGCATGTTTTAGCCGCATGCTGTGGATTGAACCTTAGTGTTCAGACATAGCCCTGGGAATGCATCTTGCACGGAGATAATCCATCTATACGTACTACTAGTAGCATAAGAGTGACATTATAAGAGGCTGAAATGTAAAAATACGTATTATCTTAATGGCTGCTTTTTTTTATTTATCGGTGAAGAGGATGATAAAAATGGCAAACTCAGAAATGCCGCATGCGCACTCGTGTAGAATTTTGGATAAGCAAGCATGCCAGTAGCGGTCTGGGGCTGAGCACCAAACGATTTCCGATATCCCAATTAGCTGGTCATTGCAAAGTGCTACATACGGTACATACATCCCAGGTTCCCAGGTCCTGTTATGTTCAGTGTTTGCTATACTCGCTGTTGCATATACTTAAGTACTTAAGTAGGTATAACTACCGTAATTAATGATCTAAGTGCCATAACGAACCATTTCACGAAGATGTGGTCCAGATCCCAGGTACAGTTCTGGCATAATGATTCAACACCAGCCGATGCACTTGGCTTGGCGAATCGAGTGGTCGATCCCTTGCCAATCTTCCAATTTTTTCGCATGCCGTGGCGCAAACCATTATTCGTAGATACAGCTTGCCAACATCAGCGAGCAGCGGGTAGGGCTATGGGTAATGGCGGACATCAGCGCACACTGCAATATATTTTGCATAAAGACGAATGAGATGGTGTTTTCGATAGTCTTGTATTTTCCTTCACACACACCACAATGTGAAAGAAGATTGTGTATCGATTAGGTATATCAAGAAAGCTTTTCTCCTACGCCACGCTGGTAGTGAAGGCAGCTATATATACACATGGTAAAGTCAGACAAGCCGTTGTCATGGATGCAATGCAGGACAGCAGCCACACCGCACCGCCTTCTTTACCACGTGCCCGCATCATCCATCAACAACGACCGCATATATATTCCAAGTATAACAATGACCATGTATATATATTCTTCCCCCCCGCATCCAAAATATACTAGCACTACCGAGAAATACCACGATTTCCTCAACAATAACTACAATTCCCCTCTTCATTTCTGTTTCTCTAACCGACAAAATGAAATTCCCATCAGCATTCCTCCTCACTCCAACTTTCCTCCTCATGGCCACAGTCAATGCCCAAGGACCATCTATGGAGCTTGAGGCAGCGATTCAATCACAACCAATGCTCTCGAATTTTTACAAGTTGATGATGAACGATCCCGAGCTCAACAAACTGAAAATGGAAATTAATAAGGCCAATACCAACACCAACGGAATTCAAGTGTTCGCACCTATGAATAGCTCTCCAAACGCCCCGCCGATGCTTGATTCGCTCCTAGGATCTCGCGCACTACCGAAGGAGTTCAAGTTCGGCTACTACTTGTCAGATCCCCGGATAAAACCAAAAGTCCGACGTACAACCCGTTCTATGCAACGACGATATTACGAGAGAAAAAACGTGACCATCGAATATCCCATTGGTGTCAGAGACACATTTTTGGACGATCCGGAATATGTTAACTTAGGACCCGGGTTGAAGCAAAGGTTGGTGGCGCGTCGCGCCAATTCCACTTACGAGTACCAAAAAGATGGGATAGAGATCTCGACAGGAGGAGGGGATATTGTGCAGACCTCGGGCACTCCAATTATGTTCAAGGGTGGTGTGATCTTCCCCGTGGATGCGTATGTAGCCCCGATTCGAATACCTCTAACCAACAAATGCTGATCAATGGTATATAATAGATACTTTAGCCTTCCATATGCCCTTTCCGAGACCCTCTGCGATAAAGGATTGACGGCTTTTTTTGAGGCTATTAAACGAGAAAACCTGGTCGACAAGCTCGACGACTGTCCCGGAATCACCGTATTCGCCCCTCTCAACTCCGGCCAGGACTGCGACGTTAAAGCGCGAGTCGTCTTCGATTTCGTGGGATATTCACCCGATCTCGTACCAGGAACATCGTTGGAGGCCGCGTCTGGAACGAATCTGACGATTAGCAAGGATTCTGATGGAATCCTGAGCGTTAACGGCGAGAAGATTGTAAAGTCTGATGTCCTCGTTAAGAATGGCGTTGTCCATTTTGTTGACAATGTAAGTCCCTCGCCCACGATTAGTCATGTCGGGGACATTTATTCATTAAAGGGACAGCATTAAAACCCTTGCACCTTCGAATACAACTCATGTTCCCGTGCGTATCTCGTTGGGAGTTATGTCAGTACGGCTACGTTGGCTGAGGGAGTATTGGTGGGAGATTCTTCGTTGCGATATGGGAGCTGGAGCAGATAGACATAGCTATGATGACGGGTATCACGATAATTAATGGAGAAATGTGTTTTCTTTGTATTGGGGTTTACGGAGTAAAAGGGTCTTTATAGAACTAATGTATAATGAAGCTTCGAAGTTGATGTGATTGCTATCTTCGCTTTGTAGACTCAAATCACCGATCAATGTACTCCTGGAGCAGAGTCGTTAGCAATAATGTGATTTCGATCATATCCTATCAATCACTCATCCATGTCGTAATTCACGCAGAAACTCAATTTAGCCGGGGCCTAGAGGATATTCCATGGAGTACCTTGGTAAGCCACAAGTGCTATCCTGTGGTAGTAAATGGGATATCGTGTGCTGGAATTACGGAGGCCTACGGAGGCCCATAAGGACCCATCCTGCCATAATTCGGAGTGGCGAGCGTCGAGTGGGCGCTTAGCGAGTTAACAATCTCTCAAGCCATGAGTTAACTATCTCTCAGGCCACCGTGACTTTATTTAGCAACAGCTGAGGCCATTAACCACTGTGCAGGCTATCGAACTTTATTTCGTGTGCTAGATCGCAAATTTGGTCAAATCCTGTTTTCACTTACACCAAAGCCTGAAATGAATTGTTATCTTTCAAATTGCAGTGATATTTCCACCTTTCCGCATCCCCGAACACTGGGTTGCTTTCAAAGTTTGCGTGAATGTCGGAAAGCACTATGACGTTTCTAGCTTTTCTCTGAAGTGCGATTGGAAGTATAGAGTCAACGCAGCATCATGTATAGTATCAAGTGCAGATGTTTGTCAGTGTATCATAGTTATCTAGTCAACGAACAGGTTCATAGAACTTCATAGTGCCACGCATCAAATATGCTATGGAATACCGTCTGAAAAACAACATCTCTATGAGCTGTGTGTCACGCAAGGTCATTTTCCCGGTGTCTGGGTTGGTGAGGAACACTCGAGAGGCAGTAGTAATGGTCTCATTGGGAGTTGGCTGGAGACGGTTTTTCTGAGCTGAAAATAAGCTGGTTGGAGCCGGTGCACAGGTGCATTTGAAGATAGTACTTAAGAGCTGCTAACTGTAGCGACTACTACTAGCTGTAAATAGAGAGATGCTGCAAAGCAAAAGAAGACTGGCAGTGAGATGAGATATGCTGCAAAAGCAGAGGAAGGCTGGAAAGTTTATAGGAGGGGCTGCGAATGGCTGCGAATGGAGAGATACCACAAAAGTTCAGAGTACTTTTAGGAATATATGCAGAGAAAATTCTGCAAAAATTTAGGATGCTTCAGAAATTCAGGTGATTTTTGAAAGCTGCGGTGAGTTTCGCGATGAAGTTTGCGCGAACTTTGCAAGCTGCAGTGAGTTCCGTGATGTAACTCTATAATGGCTTGTGATGTTGTTAACTCTGGCTTGAAAAATTGTTAACTTATGGCTTGAGAGATTGTTAATTAGCTAAACGCTCGCCACTCCGAATTATGGCGGGATAGGTCCTTATGGGCCTCCGTATACCGTGTGCTGGAATAGTTAAAAATGGGGCGATCTCAACCCACCCACCCGCGCCTTAGGCTTTTGCCTGTGAGGTCCACCTCATGAGGATTTCGCCATTCGGCTTGGCCCTTCGTTCTCCTCTGGGATTAATGCAAGTTGAACGGAGGATAAAATGTGAGGGGCATTCGGCCGGGACGGCTGCTGGAATTCTGAGGCCCGAGGGCACCGTCCAGGTAAGTACACCGCTTTACAGCCCTACAAACCTACTGTGATAAAAAGACTGGGATTCAGCCGGCCGGAGAATCTACCGAGAGTTGGGAATCGGTCAAAAAACCGGGGTTCAGCGAACTGGGATCATCGATTATTTGTCTAGGCCACGGAAGCTCATGGAAATTCCAGAGTTTATATACGTAAAATTTATTCTCCTTACTAACCTCTTATCGCCCTAGAGCCTTCTAGAACCTGCAATAGCATGATCGAGGGTGATCAAGGTACTCTGCGTGTCGGTTAGTTGGGCCTACATGTAGAATGCAGCAAATGTTGGAATACGGACGTAATTTGTCATTGAAGAAGCATAGAATACTGTCATTCTGAGCATGTAAGCTGCTAGAATGACATGGCTATGGGTCATAGCGGTTCAAAACTTGAGTGAGGATTAAATACTGCTCAAGTACTCACGTCTGGGGGTAAAGGATCGGACGCTCCTGTTCTGGCAAACAACTACACAGAAACGGTAAGCCCATACACAGTTTTAGGTGAAGTGCGATCTGAATAATGGTAAAAATGGTAAAGCTGGAGAGTGCACTGACTTCCACCCCTTAACTCAGCAAAATTTAATACCAGAACAGGAACGTCCAATCCTTACTCCCAGATGCGAGTACTTACCCCCCTGCTATATGCTATGATTCTAGCTAGCCTCGGGAGAGGGAAATGATCACCGACAAGTATTAAGCGGATTATCCCCGCACTCTGGGTTTCCTTAAATTTGTTGCATTTCCTCTCCTGAATGCCGATCAGTTCTATCAACTAATCGGAAACACTAACTGCTCAGCCTGAAGTTGAACTGACCAATCAATCTTCAAGGCTAAAATTGCAACAAATCAAAGGGAATCGAGCATATAGGGGATAAGGATTTCCCGTATGTACAGACTTGAACCTCGTCCGAGGATCTATTAAATTCGTCAGTGAGTGTTAGTATGCTAGCAGGGTAATCATTGTGAGCCGGTAGGTAAGCTAAACGATCACTTTGAAGTCCGGTTAAGTACATACATATCTCAACTTTTGTGTTACTAATGAAGGGGGGAATCGTGTGCGTAGATTCTATGATACAGTGAGGAGAGAAGGAGAGAAGGAGAGAAGGAGAAAAACTCGAAATATATAGTACAAGAGAGTGGTGATAGTTTGCGCGGCCTTTTGCCACCTTTTGCCACCACAGGATATGCAACATTTTGCTGTTACTATATGACCTAGAAGGAAGTCGCCGATACACTGAGGTCGCCGAGTTGACTCACAAGCTGTCGTACTCATACACGAGTTTTCACTCGCCACTGGTATTTCCAATCATGGGCTTCCATAGACTTCCACAGAGGTCTAGGCTCTCTTGTATATAAAGACAGAGGTTCTCCCTTAGATAGTTCAATAGACTTCTTCCGCATTACATTCGCAACATTGGTGTTGAAATGTACTGATTGCTAGAAGCTTGTATTCTCAAGTACAGGTACATTCGTGATCTTATATATACGGTATTCGGAGTATATCTTGTATGTCTTGTTCGCATGCATGCGCACTCAGCTGGCATCTCCAGCTGAGTCTGGAATGACCATCATCTTAGAGAGATTATGCATCAGCCCAACTGAAGCCATACGCCAGGGAGATAGACCATATATGCAACAATTGGCACATAAGTAATTTGCGAGTGACGGTACATGACGCACCTCCGCTCCAGCGCCGTTTCTTGTGACTTTGTTACTGGTCTTCCGCAAGGAATCGAGGCCATATTATGTCATCGTTTAGTCCTTACTATATATATCCTGACTCGCAAATCTTCAGATTGAGTTTGAAAATCAATAGTAACCTTATCTACCGAGAAGCCCGGGTTTGAGCCCCAGTATCAAAGTTTAACATTTACCGTATTACTCGAATTATGGTCCTACTTTTAGATCAATACCCAGGGTTAATATTTCCCGCCTTATCATCATCCGGATTAACCTTGTAAATCCCTGGCTTATCCATCGTCCTCTGAATCAACTTCACACAATATGCCACCGTCACCACAGTTCACTGACCCAGATGATATGCTCAAATACGCCATCCGTCAGTCGTATCTCACCGCTGTTACACCCTTACCGCTCGTTCCTTCATACATTCCCCCACACATCCTTCGCTAGCCACAGCTCTGCCCCAGGGCCATGTACATCTTGCGACTCGATTGCTCATCAGCTTTACCGCTGCACTAGGTGCCCTCTAACCCTTTGCATCTCCTGTCGCGATATCATCACCTCCCCTCTCGTGCACGGAAATCTCCGTTCGTTGATCTCCATTGCTGCAAGATGGAAATTGGGGTATTCGGCCTCGTTTCTTGCCCGGGAAGCGCAGGAGGAGTCTTCAGCTGCTGAGAGGAGAGACGGGAGAATTACCGGGGGCAGGGTGCTTGGAAGAAGGAGTTCTAGTCTCAGATGGGAGCTGCTTTGTTGGATGTTGTGGGAAGATGAAGATGACAGAGCGGAGAGTGATAGAAGCGATGATAGTGTTTATTCAGATGAGATGGAGAGAGAGTATATGGAGGAGGAGGAGAGAGGGGAGACTGATTTGTCGGCGTTTAGGTTTCCAGGTACGGGGGTATTGGCGATAGCCCGGGTTGGGTTGGAGGGAGAAATTGACGAGGCCAGCCCGACAGAAGCGGAAAATGAGGGTAGCCATGAGGCGAAAAATATAACTTTTGTCGGTGCTATTGAATCAGCAGATATCGTTGACGCTGTCGATGACACTGCAGGGAAGACGGTTTGGTGATTGATGGGGCAGCAGATATAGATCTGCAGATCGCATTGACGGAATTGCAAACGGTAGGACAAGTGTCATGGAGTAGGAGCTAAATAATGTGGGCGGGAAATATAGGGAAGAGAGATGCTGGCATGGAATTTGGCGTTTTGAGCCTGTAGTTTAGCATCATCACATGTCACTCGAGCCAATGTTAACACTGGCGACTTGGCGAATTTTACCCCAGAGTGAATGAAAGTTAGGCTACTTGTTATTGCTTTTCATTCTGGACGAGTGCGTTAGGCAACTCCTGGTTTAAAACCAGCCAGTATCAAAATTTAAATTCCCGTGCTGCGCAACTGCCAAACAATTTGACGCCAATTTCAACTTCGCTCCTGTCGGACTGTAGCAATCTATCGTCACTACCATGGCAGCTGCTTTCAGTCCTGAAAATCGCATACACAAACCCCTCACTTCCCCTCTTGAAGACCTCCACCCTCACCTATCACATCTCAAAACCCGCTGGCCTGTCGCCGCACACAAGCTTGCGGAGTTCACAACCAAGTCGCCAAAGCGAGCCGATTATTCTCATGGAAGGCATCTGTCCGAGCGTGGTGATGATGACCTGATAATTCTGAATGTTTACGGGTAGGTAAACGCACAACTCTTCTCTCCCCGCCATTAACGGTTATCAGCACCACCGACCCAGCAACCTCTTATGGCATTGGTCCATCCCCTCTTACGCCTCTGTATCTCTTCAATCCTATTCCTCACCCAGCTGACAGAGCACACAAGTCGTCCATCACAATGATCAAGTCTCCGTCTTCGGCGCCTTCAACTCCCTTAACAAAGGCGGACAAGCTTGCATCCATTTTCCCCTCTCCCAAGAAACCAACTAAACCTCTTGCGGGCCTGGAGCTCCTTGGGCTTCAATGTATCACCGAGCGCCGTGGCGTTACGGTTGAGCGCAACCGCGATCTAAAAATTGGACTTGAAATTCCTCTCCGTATTGATGTCTCCTCACCGATCGCAATACCACCGGGAGAGATAACAATGGCTCGGTTGTCTCTCCGCTGGAAAGAGGAATTTGTTGAAGTCCGGCTTGAATCCGCTTTGGAGGCAAGAAAACTGGAGGCAAAGCAAGAGAAGAAGGGAGGATTGGGAGTGTTCTTCCACTGTATAGCGCTAGACTTGGACTCCCCGCCGCGCCTCCCAGAAAAGGTGCCCACCACATTCAAAGATGTCCCAGCTTGTCGGATTTATCTGGAACCTCATGTCACCGCCATTGGCGGTCCCCAGAAACCAAACAGTCCATTGGTATCGTTGTTTTCAACCACTCCCAGATCGCCCACCACGAGGACGACTGCTGGTGAAATCGTGTACACCACCTACGAGGAGATCTGCGGGGTTCCTGGAATTGACGTATTCTTCACCTCGCCGCACAAGAGCGGGAAGCAAGGCTTCTACTGGTTTATCATCGAGGACAGCAGTTGGAGATTGGTTCTTCAAGAAGTTACCGCGGATTCCACATGGGGTCGCGAAAATTGCTCTCGATTCGACAAGAACTTTAGCCAGAAGGCAGAGCGGTTTATCGGCGAGAAACTTAGGAAGCCAGCATATCACCCGACGATGGGACGGAAGAGGGTATCATCGAATACCGAGCCAGAAAAGACGGTTTGTAGCTATGTTGCAAATATTTATGGTGCGATTCACGAGGAGCCGTTGATCAGCGTTGATATGGTCACTGGGCAGATGTGGATTGTTGAAGGTATTCAGATTGAGATGGTGGATGTCGTGGTGGCGATTTTGTGTGCGGCAGTGAATTTGGAAAAGGGTATGAATGCTGTGGTGGGAGGAGGTAAAAGAAGGGACAGTTGGGTCAAGGAAATGCAAGGTGCTTTGGAGAGAATTGATGGCTCTGGGTGCATATGATGGAAGCTTGGATCCATACGAATGTCTATTTGCTATATGTGTAATGAGGTAGAGTAGCATTTGATGTGTGAGATTTAGGTGGTCTAGTGCTAATGATAGGGCCATTGTTTACGCTGAAAACAGACCGTATGTAACATACACGTGGGATAACTAGGTTACTGTCTTTCAGTGTTTTGGGAGAGTACATATGGTGGTGTGCATGAGTCCCATCTGGAACGCCCCTAGGCAGCGCCATTTCATCATCAAAAATTGGCCCTTTCGTCATGCCTCGTCGCGGCTACCGTGTGATTATCTCCGCGCACAAGATCCTGCGGGGGGCTAGTTTTACATAGCCTATGTTCAGATTTGCACAAGGTGCGCCAATACAAGTTTTCCATATCTAGTCTATGTACGAAGTCTAAGTCTATATGTCTAGGTCATGATTACCAACCTCTACAACCTTACCCCTCCTATTGTTGGAAACTCGGCGTGCTTTTCATTCACCAAGACAAACCGATACCTCGGCTTGCCTTGGTCGAATGCCCCAATTGCGTCATTAGCCTTATCCATCGGCCAGAGGTTAACCCAAATCTTGACGCGCTTCTCGGCTGCCAATACACATATATCGGATCTCCTGCGGTGAGCCAATCATGCTGCCTCCGATTTTGAGTCCCCGACCTATCAGTTCGAATGCACTGATGGCAGGTAGCTTATCCTCCGGCGCACCAACTTGAATAAACTCTCCATGGGTTCTGAGTAGGGTCAGGTATCCAGTGAGCGGCATATTGTGAGAAGAAACTGTGGAGACAATCAGGTCGAGCGAACGTGCATGGGTTTTAACCCAATTCTTGTCTTCGTCGGTGGAGATGTAGAGATCAGCGCCCATCTCGAGGGCATCGACACGCTTGCTTGCTTGCTTTAAGAGAGATGGCCACGACTTTGCCAGCGCCTAGAGCTCGGGCAAAGAGGACGCCGAAGTGACCAAGACCTCTCAAGCCAACGATTCCAACTTTCTTACCGGGGCCACAGCCGTTGCGTACGAGGGGGCTATAGACGGTGATGCCACCACAAAGCATGGGTGCAAGGATCTCGGAAGGGAGGGAGACATCAGAAGTTGAATAATGAAATGAGAGGGAACACGGGTGTAATCCGCATATCCGCCGTAGGATTTACTACCATCTGGGTATTGGCCGCCATAGGTTCCAACCATGCGAATGCACTGACTCTATTAGCTAAGAATGAGACCAAGAAGAAGAATGGGGGTGTGCATACGTATGGTTCCTTAGTGGAAGCGCATTCCTCATAGTCAGGCTTTAGGCAAGAGCTGATCTGTGCGCCAACACCTTGACATGCGTAAACCTCTGACCAACTCTTACTGCGGTTCCAACGATTTCGTGTCCAACAACGCAAGGGCAACGAGCCCTTCCCCAGCCTGAGCGAAGAGTGTGTATATCACTTCCACTATTTCCATCAGATATAATGTCGATACACAAGGGCGGGCGGGAAGGGAGCTCACCACAGATACCACAATGAGTAATCTTGATGTCGACGTCGTTCTCCTCAAACGTCTTAACATCGTACTCTCTCTCTACAAGGTTTCCGTCCGCGGACTGGGCGTCCAATCCTATCCAACCGCGAAAACTGTACTCTATAGTCGTCATATTGTGGGTCGGTTTGTCGTAACTGAGCTTTATGGAACTTCTTCTATTGAAGGAGATCACCCAAGAGGGCCTAAACTCGGGCTTTTGTATCGCTGATGCATGGCCGTTAGTCTCGTTCAACCGCTAAAAACAAGCCGTGGAGATTCCGCACAGCGGAAAAAGCTCTACATTGCAACGCTGCCGTCAAACCATTATGATTACAAACAAACAAACGCTGCCTTCAAACTGGAGCCGGTTAACGGGACATAACCTAGAAGTTGGGTCAATGGCATCCAGCTTGGTGCGAACGGCGGCACCATGGAGGAAAAAACAAATATGTCGTCTATAAATGTGTTTGGGATTTCTAAGCGCAATATCCATCCCGATCGATAAAATTCTGGTGATATGATTGGGGACACTTTAACTTGGAGCATTTTAAGTCTTAATTTTAGCATGCCTTTACTCTACCAAAAAAGTCCAAACAAAAAAACACTCTCTGTTACATGCTTCTATTAAGTGCTCTTTACAATCTGATAGAGCCCAAATATTTTTCCTGATTGTGATTGCAGTGGAAAGGAATTTTAAAAAGTTGAGCTTTTTCTATATTGTATGGAGACCCCCTGGCAAATATCACAAATACATGCCCCCAACTGGGGGTGCTGGGGTGAAGATGTACACAAAACCGAGTGACAGCTAGTAGTATTACTATCTTAGAAAATAAATAAACCTTCTATGCTGAGTTTTAGAGGACAAATTACGTAAAATAAATATTAATTTGCAAATAATTACTGTAAAGGGTAATTTTCAGATGATTAGACAAAATATCACAATCTTACAGTAACTAGTACTTTCTAACTATATTTAAAGTAAATTAAAAATACTATTTAGTTATATGTTTCAGACAAATAATTTTTAATAGCCAAAAATGATATTATAAACATGCAAACAAAGAGTAGTAATAATATATCTCAGTTATAATTGATTCTATGACAATAGCTTTAAGTTTAGCTACTATTGGCACTTTGGCATGATAGCATATATAACTACAGTTTCAGGATTATTTACAATCAGTTGGAGCATATATAACTAGTCTACAAAATTCGAATAATAACTTAGTATTGAACTTGAGGGTAGTGTTAGCAATGGTTCAGGAACATTACTTCGGATCTGGGTCCGAGTTGAAACCGAACCATTTCCAAATTTGCTGTATGGGTCGTCAATTTACCTGAAACATCAATTCAGGTACAGTTTGATAGAAATCTCCCAACCCGTCTGAATAGGGAGGGTTGTCAGTGGGTCGCCCAGCGGGTCCATCTAAACATTCATATAATGCTCTTGTTTTTGCTGTTTGATAATAATATCTTATCAAAATCACGTATTCAACATCCAGGAATCTCTTTTTGCATGTTTTGCAGTTTGCGATATTGATTATTTTGGAATCTGTGTTTTTCCTTTTATATTTTGTATTTTTGCCTATAAAGGTGGTCAATAGTTCTGTTATGAGCTCACATATCTGCGCGATGCCTTGATTATCCAATATGCAAGACCAAAGATTGTTGACACTCCGTTGACGCTCATTTTCATGATGGGGTAACCTAGATGTCAAGCACTGTTTTGCCTGAAAAGGCTGCCAATACTTTGTATATGAATTATTGCCACAAAGCGACACTTAGATTACCCAAGATGCAAGACCAAAAATTGTTGACACTCCATTGACGCTGATTTTCAGGATGGAGCAGGGAGCATGTCGCTTTTGTTTTTGCCCCTAAAGGCAGCTGTTAGGGGTTGTCTCCTAGTAGTGATGATGATACTTGATTATAATTACAGGATGCATACATATCTACGATATGCATAACACCTATGCATGTATGATTCAAGTGGTTAGTAATAAGCTCTTTAGCGGGAGTTCATATTAGTCGCGCAAAGTGTGGGTGCTTCGTTCACACCTCGATACTTTGCGGGGCATGCGCGTTGTCGCGCACCGCAGTTGATAGTCCATATGCGATTCAGAGGACTCTTCGCCCCTACCTGTAACAGGCTAGGATATGGCAGAGCACATTCCAGTCAGAGAATAGTCTCGACTGTTACGGGGGTTCTTAGTCCCAATAATCAATACAACACTTTATTGAACTAAGTACGGCGGCCTATCTAAATATCTCTTTCTCTCCTCGTCTTGTCCTAAGATTCAACTTCTCGTTCCTGAACAACGAGAACTCCCGTTCTAAACCTGTACCACAGACCCTCTCCTCTGTAGACAAAAATCAAGTCTCCTCGTCGTACGATCCGTCCTCGGAAAACTCCTCGAATGGTAACAATCCGGTGTTCAGATATCGTAACACCAGGTAATCGATGTTCTCGAGTTCCGCGAAACGAAAAACCACTCGGTAGGTGTGGATTAAATTGTGTTCATGTAAAGTGAAATGAAGATTGCCGAACGTCTCGACAACTTGTTGCAGTGCGTATTCGGCTGGTGTGTACCTGTGTCCAGGCATACAAAGGATGATCGCGTAGGTTGATTAGGGAAGATATAGTGTCGAGTGTATCTTTGTAGATAAATAGATAGAATTCTTAATAATATTTTATGATCGTCTTCGGTGTTCTGAAAGCTAACTTGCTTGCTGATGATCCCCAATTCCTTCGACCATCACTGTGTCTTTATAGCCCGTTCTTCCTCAAGGCTCTGATAGCGTTATCTCGGCCACGCCTCCTTGGCGCCCAGCAATAACTTGCCACAACACCCCTCGGTAATTGTGCTCATGCAATGTGGTATGAAAGAGTTACGCTCCTGATAACAATCAGGCCATCCATTGCGCAATATCAGCCCACTTATCTTTCTTATCTCAGACATCCAGGAAACGTGTGGGTCGGTAGTTGGAACGTCTATCGCCCTATACGATAACCCTTGCGCCTCTTAAATCCCTCATGCACATGAGTTATTTAATTGCGTCATAGACTTAGTCGGTGACCAACCGATGCTATGCCAACGTAGATTAAAGACGCGTAAGCTCGTAACTGATACGAGGTCACATTGCGATCCAGATTACCAGAGTCAACTTAGTAGTGCTTGCTCTAGGCACTATGCCTACGTCATTAATCCCTCAGTTACGTCATGCTAAGGTCGAGACTTATCTCCAGACCGGAACGTGCCTCTCCGAATCCACTCCGCTTATCGGGTGGGGAGAAGAGCTCACTTAATCGCAATGACTATCAACTGCCGTGTGTGATTACCACACAAGCCACGCATAGTATCCAGGCATGAACAAAGTACCCTCACTTTGTGCGACCAACCTGTACTCTCCCCTCAGAGCATGTTGCTGACCACTTGATCGTTCACATGCATGGTGTATTGCATATCTCTAATATGAATGCATCTTGTATCATAGATCAAGTATCATTATCGTTGCTAAGGATTACCCCTAACATCGACCTTAGCATGACGTAACTGAGCAATTAATGACATAGGCTTAGGGCCTAGAGCAAACACTATTCATTAGTTTGATTAGTATGGATCACAATGTAAACTTGTATCGGATACCAGCTTATGCGTCAGCAATCTATGTTGGCATAGTATCGGTTGGTCACCGGTTAAATCTATAATGCAATTAAATAACTCATCTGCATGAGTGATTTAAAAGGCGATGAGCTTCACCATCTTGGTTGGTGGAAGTTCCAACTACCGACTCGTACGATTGCAAGGAGTTTTTAAGTAAGTCTGTCTCTGCGGGCGATGGATGGCCTGATTGTCAGGAGCGTAATGCTTTCAAACCACATTGCTCACACACGCGAACGATAAAGAGGACGTTCGTGGTTATAGTAGCTAGGTGTGGGGGCCTGGGACGTTACTATAAAGAGAGAGCATTGTCGTGAAGGAAATGAAGGGACAAGCAGCGAGAAACATTCAACACAGAGCACTGAAGACCATCTTAAAATATTATTAAGAATTCTATCAATTAAAAACTTCAAGATTACTTCCCTCATTCATCTTCGCGATTACGCTTTGTATGCCTGGACACAGGTACACACAATCCGAGTACGCACTGCAACAAGTTGATGAGACTTTTGGCACTCTCCTTTACAGTTTGGAAGAGCACCATTTAACCCACACTTACCGAGTGGTTTTTCGTTTCTGCGAACTGGAAGGTATCAACGACCTGGTGCTGATATATCTGAATACCGGCGCATTACCATTTGAGGAGTTTTCTGAGGAGTGGTTATTCAATGGGGAAGTGTAATCTATATATACCGGGGCAAAGGGCTTTGGTACAGATATAGATTGGTCGCTCTTGCAACACAGGTGCAAGAGGTTGAGTCTTAGGATAAGACGAGGAGAGAAAGAGTTTCTTAGATAGGCGGTTGTACATATTTCAATAAATGTTGTATTGATTATTGGGATTAAGAACCCCCATAACAGCGGCCAATACCTCATTTATGGATGTCCGCAACCAATCACCACTTAGATTACCCAAAATGCAAAGCCAAAAATAATTGACTCACCATTGACACTCATTTTCAGAATGAGGCAGTGACTGTGTCACTTTCTCTTTTGCCTATAAAGGCTGCCAATACGTTGGTTATGCATAACAGCAACCAAATCACTTTTCAATTACCTTACTTACAAGACCAAAAATTGTTAATGCTCTGTTGATGCTCATTTTAATGTATTGTTCATTCAAAATCTGCTGCCATCGATAATTGTATTCATAATTATTTGAACTTATTGGTTGCCTTTCTGGCTGATTGGGACTCCGCCCTTTGGCAAAGCCGAGCCCAGTAATATTATTGCACTGGTCACCCTCATTCTATGAAAATTTATATATCTTGCCAATTTTTGGTGTCCAAAATGCTTGCAGGTGCAATATTCTAATCACTTTTGGCTGCATGATGGTCAATTCTATCTATGCAGCAGACATTTATTACTTGAGTTTGTACTGCAGGGAGGCCATTTGCAGACAAAGCCGGGGGCAAAGGTAATCTTTCTGACAATTTGAATGCAGCCGCACCATCATGTTGAAAGTTTGACCAGGATGGTTTGACAATCTCTTCACTATCTGAAATGTATCCTATGGCTGTCATTTGATTGTTTTGAGCGTGAGATTCCTTCTGAGTAGCATGTAGGTGTTGGCTGCCCAGCCACATCCCCAACAAGTCGTGGACCTTGGCCATTCTGTGCAATTTTCTTTCCTCCACCTCTCTCTGGATTTCCATGTTGTTTTCAGTTTCTGTCGTATCCAATGCTGGGTTATTGCCTGCCTATATACCATTATTGCCTCAAGCGAACTGCTTTAATACTACATTTTTGAGAAGGGTCTCGCATGTGGTTTTTGACTACCTCCAGCCGATAATGTCTTGCCCAAGGGAAAAACTGGCCCGCGCTCTGACACCAAGTGGTATGATAGAGACAATATCGCATGCGACATTAGAGAGATCGGTGTACTTTGAGTGCATTTCCTCCTGTTGATGCCACCAGTCAGTGATATCCAGTATCCAAAATGTACTGAGAATCTCCATGGGGTCAGAGTAGTAATCATTAAGATTCGGATGAACTTGCCCCCAGTTCATTAGTACTTCAAGAGGTGAATACAAATAAAGCCTTGTGGCTGTCAATCGGTATACTGCATGATCGCTTCCTCTGGGTTTTATTTCAGCCACATTGTTAGGTGCTAATTATTCTTCATCATCGCTGGACAAATTTTATGGATTAAAAGAAGATTGGCCATGTCCAGAAGCTGTTGCGGAGGGGAAGAGATTGTTGCTCGGTACTGTTTTGGGTTCAATGATGGGCAAGTGTCTATGTTTGGCACAGTATTCATTCTCCACATACGTCAGGAATGCTTCATTGTATTGGATAGTATAAGAAGTATTGACCTCAGGATCAATATCCATTCCTTTGCCCCACTTCCGGAATAATCGCAACTTCCAGAAAGGATCAAGGATGTGTGCTGCAATGAGACGCATACCCATCATTGGAGTAACTTCAGCATAATATTTGGACAGCTTGTGTCACATAAACTTCATGGCGAAGTATAAGTCTTCTTTCCATTGAGTCTTCATCTTCGCTAAAGCTTACATAACGCCATCCATATGATTGAACATTTCATTTTAGACAGCGATAATGTGATGCAGAGTAACGGTATGCTTTGTTGACATCCACAGGATCCAGTATCGGAATTGCCTTAAAACTTCCATGACATACTTGACGATGGTCCATTCATCCTGTGTTAGGAAGAGAGGCCGGTAATCGGTGTGATGTGGATAGTTGAGCCACTCGCAGGTGAATTGTCGTAATAGGCAGGCTTGCTGAAGCAACTCCAGTGTCGAATTCCACTGTGTTTTCACATCCAGAATAGGTAGTGCTGCGATTCTTACTTCAGATTGATGCCAGTCAATGAACTCATTTTGATGACCCGGTGTCATCGTAATCAATACAAGAAACATTTGCTGCTATATGAAGGTCAGTTTCATGACTTTCATAATTTCTCGAAATACATACTTTCTCAATTATCTTTGCTAAACCTGGTCTCATGGCCGACACCTTGTTGATTCTGGCATTGCCCTCTGTTCGAAGTCTTTGACTCTTCCCAATGTCAATGCTGTCATTCTCTCCAAATTGCTGATTGCGCTCATGGGCTTCCCAAGACTTGGTGCAGCCTTTTACACCAATACTGCTCATAAATGCACCGAAAGCAAGCTGAATTATGTGCGCCATGCATGGTATGTGGTTTCTCAATGAAGGCCACTCGATTCCGGCAGCGTCAAGGGTTGATCGTAGTTCCCAAGTCATTGAGTAGTTGGAGGAAGCATTAATGGTTGTAATTCGAAGTAAATGGCTGTTGGTAAGCTCAAAATGATTAAAAACCTCCTTCAAATGTACGGCTAGCTCTGCTGCTGTTTGTTGACCCTTGACCCATCATAGTTAATTAGCTTTTGAAATACGAAAAGAATAGGCTATCAACCTTGTTGAAAGTGAGTTGAACTTCTCCCAATGCCCAATTTTGATCCATATAGTAAGCAATGAACAACATTATGGCTAATTAGTTTGTTGAGGTCCACCCATCTAAAGCTAAACTAACTCTATTTCTTGACGGCAATTGCTTCTTAATTGCATCCACTGTCAGTCAGTATTCCCTCTGGCAAAGGTTGCTAAGGGTGCAGGCAGATGGTAGAACCAGCTCACTTTGTAATCCATTATATGACTGTTTGTTACGGGGGTGTTTGGATTCCAATAATCGATACAAGGTTTATTGAATCTAAGTACTGCTGCCTATTGAGAAAACACTTTGTCTCCTCGTCTTATCCTAAGACTCAACCTCTTGGCCATGACCGTCCAACAGCAGCCAGATCCAATCCCTCCCAGCGATTAGTTCCAACTTTTAATCCAAAGATTCGATTTCGCCCTTGTGAAACCACTCTTCGGAAAACTCTTCAAAAGGTAGTGACCCGGAAGACAAGTTCCGATGTACCAGGTAACCGATACCATTGGAATGCGCAAAACGTACTACCTCTTCGGAGATGTGGGTTCAATGTAGATTGTCCAACTGTGACATGAGATCGCCTAAGAGTTTGACAGTCTTCTGAATCGCGTATTGAGATTGTGTCAACCTGTGACCTGACATACAAGGCTTGATCACGTTGGTGGATGAGGGAAGGAATTTTGAATAAAGTTTAGGATAGAATTCTCAATAATATTATAAAATCGTCTTCGGTGCTTCTGTGTTGACTGTCGATTACTGCTTGAGATTGCCTTTCTCATAGCCGTGGCAATGCTGTCTCTTCAACAGCAAAATATAAATCGGTCTGGAAGCAACATGCAACCCTCCCAGACACTCCCGGCGACCTCACCAGTGCTTTCAAGTACTTCTAGATGCTCCCAGACCGCCCTAGAGCTATGCAATGTGCTCTCAGACTGTGCAAGAGCATTCTCAGGTGCTCCTGAAAGCACCTGCAGTTATGGAGGCGCATTCAGGATGCTACGAGATTTGACTTATAGAATAGTCAAATTTTGGAGCTCCTGAGACCACTGCGCAGATCTGTGGGAGATTTTAAGAGCGGCTGAGACTGCTGCACTGCGGGAGACTTGGTGCCGTATTTTCACAGCAGTGGTTCTTACACAACGACACGGCATTTTGTCTTATCATATTCGTCTTTGTTACTGTGACAAGATTCACTACATCATAATATGGCATGCATTCTTTAAGTGTCAGTATATATATACATATGGTCAATCTGGCCGCAGATAGTAGTCGAGCATAATTGGAGGAGCACCCGGACACACCCATTGAGAGAACTTAGAGACACACCACTTGGAGGCCATTGTAGTGAAACAATAGAGCTAGAAGGCAGAGAGTCCACCATCAACTCTCCGCCGCACCTCTTGCGACATCCACACGGAATTCATGTGAACGAGTGGTTCTGCTTTGGGGAGCATAGGAATCGTGTGAGAAGATATGATACTACCCGGTGTTGGGAATCCACCCAAATGCGTGGACCCACGACATCCCGGACCGAGCGAGACCAAAAGTTGGCAAAGAAAGCGTGTGTATTTTCATTGAATGATAGAATGAGATGGAAATGAGATGATGTCTATCTAGTCCAGGGTCTGCCGAATATACTCCCTGGCACTCTATCCACCTCCGTTACCCCAGTATATCCGTACACACTCCGTCGCTCCTTGAAGATGTACTTGGAGGCACTGATTGAGCGAGTTCGGAGATGCACTTGGAGGCGGTAATCGTGCGAGTTTAGATATACACATAGAGGCCAGAATCGAGCGGGTTTGGAGATGCACTTGGAGGCCGTGATCGTGCGAACTTGGAGGTCGTAATCGAGCGTATTTGGAGATGAACTTGGTGGCCACGATCGAGTGAACTTACAGATGCAATCCGAGATGGTGATCAAGCGAGTTTGGAGATACACCTGGAGGCCATGATCGAGCGAGTTTGGAGGCCGTAACCGGGCGAGTTTACAGATACACTTGGAGGCTGTAATCCAGCGAGATTGGAGATGCACTTGGAGGCCGTGATCGAGCGAGTTTGGATGCCGTAATGGTGCAAGTTTAGAGATACACTTGGACGGTGTGATCGAGGGAGTTTGTAGATGCACTTGGGGGCCGTGATAGTGTGAGTTTGGAGGCCGTAATCATGCGAGTTTGTAGGCCGTAATCGTGCGAGTGTAGGGATACACTTGGAGGGTATGATCGAGCGAGTTGGCAGATGCACTTGGAGGCCGTGATCAAGGGCGATTGGAGGAGTAATAGGAGGCGGTCAATCTGGAAGCGGTGGTTCGGGAGGGAGGCGTGACGGGGGCTGAGACTCTATTCATTGGTTAACTCGTAATTGTGGGAATGTAGAGAATCTTGTACAACATGGTCAGCCGAGAGATGAGAAACTGGGTGGGAGACAGTCGATACTGGGATGATGCAGTACATGGTGTATGCTGTAATAGGTGTTAACTCTTGATCATGACATGGAGAGATAGAGAGCGATGACTTAACTTTGGGTTCTTAGGGGATGGTCGAGTTGAGGACGAGAAAGAGAGAAATGAGAGGTGATGTGTGAAATCATCATAAGAGACTGGAACTTAGGAGAATTTCGTGTGCGAGTCAATGTACCATCCCCAATACAGCCGGTACAGGACCCGATCAGGCGTGTAATTACAATGATATGTGGTCTTCCCAACCCACGTTATGGGGATGTTTAGGCGCAATAATCAATCGAACATTTATTAGACTAAATACAGCCGCCTATCAAAACTCCCTTACCCCTCTTCAATTCCTCGTCTTTCCCAAGACTCAACCTCTTATCTAGTTCCACTAGTAAGAGCTGGCCACTCTTCTCCGTCCGTCCAAGGTCACTCTTCGGGATACACTTCAAAGAGTAACAATGTACCTGTGAACGTCGTATCAAATACCTTTGATAACTGTGTAATATGAAAGGCCGCGTGAGATGTGGGTTAAACCCTGCTTGCTGAAGAATTGAATTTGATCGCCGATAGTTTCGACGACCACTTTGTGCGCGTATTGAGATGGTGTCAATTTGAACGAACTCATATAGCGCGTATTCACGTAAGTGAAGTAGGGAAGTAATTTTGAATAGATAGAATACTTAATAATATTTCAAGGTGTTCTTCGCTTGGAATGTCTGACTTGATTGCTGATAGAGCTTGGTTCTAATCATTGTCGGGGACAATGCGAGTTGTTATATAGTCGGATCCTCAGGTCAAGCTTGCCTATGGATTACCGCCATGACACATACTTTGCTTGATAGCTTATCGCAGAGATCAACTTAAGTGACTCATAGATAGTGCCACGAATTCCCTCAAGGTTATCGTGTTCATGCATGAGTGGTTTTAAGGCATTACGCCCCCGCATTGGGCCATCCTCATATTTTGATATCGTGCGCACATAATATGACAACTTGTCATTTCAAATTTGATATCTTGCATCCTATTTGTTTGGTAGTTGGAACATTTGACGATTCATAGTCTTATCAGTTCTTATTGCAATATATTTTTATTGCTCATCGCTATCAACTGCATCACCTTAGACAAGGATGTTTGGCATTGCGTCAGAGATTTATTCGGCGACCTACCAATACTCTGCCAATGTATATTATGACAAGCATACCTCGTATTGATTCAACTGGTATGACGTTGCGATGCATACTAACCGAAACCAATGAGCAGGGTTGCTTCAGGCCTCTTATCTTCAGCCAATGCCAATAATCCCTCAGACACTGCATGCTTAGCTCTCGACCATCTGTAGAGCGGGGAGAGCCGCAAGGTGCTCTCACCGCATAGTGCATGACCTTGCACATTCCCTTGTACTTGCATATTGCATTATCATCTGGTGCACACATAATTATGCGTAAGCGCAACTTAACTGTGTGTTGTCCCGCTCGATAAGATATAGTAGGTCTGGCCAATAATTATGTGCACTGCTGAAGATTTTTCACTTCCCAGTTATGGCGACATAATTGCATCATCATAAGTGAATCCGCTAGTCAGGGCGTACCTGTGACTCATTGATCGACATGCGGCCCAAGTCTAATCCCGCTAAAGATCACTTGGCTGACAATCATCGTGTTGCTCTCACAGGTAGGTGTTTTGCAATTGAGTACCTGCTAACCAATCCACTGATGTATCATTACTGCTATTAGGTTGAACCCCTAACAACCCAGTCAGGCAAGTTGAACCCCTGATATCTCATACCTGCTCGTATCCTCCACATCGTTCTCATCTTCATCCCCCATCTCTCTCTTTTTCGTCCACAACTCCATCATCATTGCAGAACACAATGTTAAGTTATCCCTCTCTATCTCGCCATGTCATGATCATGAGTTGACACCGAGTACAGCATACGCCGAGTACAGTATCCACCGAAGATTGTTTTTCTTCCCTTCATTCTCATGATTGCGAGTTGACCCCTGAATGTACCTTCAGCTTCCGGCTTGCCTCCCTGCACGATCGACTGCCATCAGCCAGCTCTCCATGAGAGCTCAAAAGTCCAGTCACCTTGTTGCATTCTCACGGTTGCGAGTTAACTAACTGATGAATAGAGTCTCAGCACCAGGCGCACAGTCCATTGACCGCCTCTAAGTACTCGTCCAAACTCACTCAATAATGCCCTCCAAGTGTATCTCCAAATAACGTCGATTACCGCCTCCAAGTGCATCTCCAAATAACGTCGATTACCGCCTCCAAGTGCATCTCCAAACTCGCTCAATCACAACCTCGGAGTTTATCTCTGAGTTCAGTTGATCGTCATTTTCAGGTGCACCTCGAATTGCTCCCTAGCACGACCTGCAGCCAGTCTGGATATACCACGTGTAGATGGGTAGCTATATAGATACATAGATGAGAATACAAACTGAATACATGAATTTTAATAATTGTTGCACGATAAGTAGTACCTATGATTGCCAGGCTCACCAGCAGCGTTCCCAAAGAAGATTTTGTTCCCAGACTGCTCTGCTGTGATTCGAGGTGCTGCCAGACTTGTCGCCGGTGCTCCAAGACTTGTCGCCGGTGCTCTATGACTTGTCCCCGGGGCTCGTGGACTTGTTGCCAGTGCTGCCAGACTGGTCGCCGCGGCTCACAGACATGTTGCCGGGGCTCCGCGGCTTGTCGCAGGCGCTCCCAGGTGCTCCCAGGCTTGTTGTCGGTGCTCACAGGCTGGTTGCCGGTGCTCCCAGATGCTCTCAGGTGCACCAAGAGTTCTATCCAGTGCTCCGATGTGTTCCCAAATATTTCACAATCACTCCCATGGTACTTCTGGACCAGTCATCAGTGATCCCAGTTACTCTGAAGGCCGGCAGGAATGCTCTACTAGGGTCTGAGACCCTCCTGAAATTGATGCATCTAAGTTTGCACTCCACATCCTCTCAGACACTCCTGGAGGCTTCCAGTGACTGAACTACATTATGCTGATACAGAGATACACTCAGAGGCCATGATCGAGCGAGTATGGACATGCACTTGGAGGCGGTAATCGAGTGTACTTGGAGATACACTTGGATGCCGTAATCGAGTGAACTTACAGATGCACTCTGCGATTGTGATCGAGCGAGTTTGGAGATGCACTTGGAGGCCACGATCGTGCGAATTTGGAGGCCTAATCGAGTGAGTATGGTGATACACTAGGAAGGCTGTGATGGTGCGAGACTGGAAAAGTACTTGGAGGCTTTCAATGGACGGCACACCGGGTGCTGAGACTCTATCCATCACTTCGTTGACTTGCAAACTGAATGTGACAAGGTGACATTACGTTTGGGCACACATGACGAGCTGGCTGATGGCGGTCGATCATGTAGGGAGGCACACCCAAAGCTGAGGCTACATTCAGGGGTCAGCTTGTTATCACGAGAATGAAGGGAAGAGAAACAATCTTGGCTGGATGCTGTACCCGGTGTATGCTGTACTCGGTGGGTGTTGTACTTGGTGTATGCTGTATTCAGTGTCAACTAATGATCATGCCATGCAGAGATAGAGAGGGATGAGTTAACTTTGTGTTCTGCGATGATGATAGAGTTGTCGACGTGAACGAGAGAGATGAGGGATAAAGATGAGAACAATTCGGAGGATACGAGCGGAAATGAGATATCAGGGGTACGACTTGCCTGATTGGGTTGGGAAGACCTCGAATCGGTGTAATTACACGCCAGATCGCGACTTGTAACTGCCGGATTGGGGATGGTATATTGACTCACACACAACAATCTGTAAGTCCCAGTTTCTCATGATCATGTCCCCCATCACTTCTCATCTCTCTCCTTCTCGTCCTCAACTCAACTGCCACCTAAGAACACGAAGATAAGTTAACCATCTCTATCTCGCCCTGCCATGATCAAGAGTTGGCACTGAGTACAGCATACACCGAATACAGCACGCACCACATACTGCATCAATCCCAAGCTCCATTGTCTCCCACTCCCAGCCAGTCTCTCAGCTCCCAGCGGACCTTGTTCTACTCAATTCTCCACATTCCCACAATTACGAGTTAACGAATGAATAGTGTCTCAGCTTCCATTGCACATGCCTCCCGATCAACTGCCTCCAGATTCACTGCCTCCAGATTCACTGCCTCCAGATTCACTGCCGGCAGATTGACTGCCTCCAGATTGAACCCATTCAGATCAATTGCCTCCAGATCAACCTCCTTCTGATCAATTGCCTCCAGATCAACTGCCTCCAAGTACTACTCCAATCTTGATCGATCATGGCATCCAAGGGTATCTCCTAACACGCTCAAATATGGCTTCCAAGTGCATCTCTGAGTTCACTTGATCTCTGCATCCAAGTGCATCTCGAAACTCGCTCAATCACAGCCTCCAAGTGCATCTCTGAGTTTACTGGATCTCTCTGTCTCCAAGTTCATCTCCAAACTCGCTCGATCCCAGCCTCCAACTGCATCTTCAAACTCACTCAATCACGGCCTCGAAGTGCATCTCTGAGTTCACTCTATCTCTGGGTCAGCAAGTGCATCTCTAAATTAGCTTGATCCCGGCCTCCAAGTGCATCTCTAAGTTCACTCAATTCCAGTCTCCAAGTGCATCTCCAAACACGCTCGATCACAGCCTCCAAGTACATCTTCAAGGAGCGACGGCAGGTGTACAGAGATACAGGGGTAACAGGGGTGGACAGAGTGACGGGGAGTATATCTTCGGCAGATCCCGGAGTAGATAGACATCATCTCATTTCCATCTCATCTTATCATACAATCAAAATACACACTGGATCTTTCCCAACTTCTGTTCCCACTTGCTCTGTCTGAGATTATGCGGATCCTCCACGTGGGATAGTATCATATCTTCTCACCCGAATCCTATGTTCATCGATCCAGAACCACTCTTTTTCATGAATTCCGTCTGGATGTCCCGAGAGGTGTGGCGGAGTGTTGACGGTGGGATCTGTGCCTTCTTGCTCCATTGTTCCACCACAACGGCCTCCAACATCAGCAAAATGTATTTTAGTCTCTGGAAGACTCCAGGAGTGTCTGAGAGGATGTGGAGTGTAAACTTAGAAGCGTCAATTTCAGGAGAGTCTCAGACCCTCGGAGGGCATTCCGGCCTGCCTTCAGAGTAACTGGGATCTCCGATGACTGGTACAGGAGTAACTGGGAGTGATTGTGATAAGTTTGGGAACACGTGGGAGCGCCGGAGAGAACTTTGGGTGCACCTGAAAGTGTCGACGAACCAATGCGGAAATCACAAACACACTCTGAGAGATGCCTGGGTTCGTATAGATATTCATTGGGAGGACTGCAGGCATTATCTGAGACTCTCCAGATGTCCACAAGCAATCGATTTCCCTCAACGGCGAATATGATGCATGGATTATTGTTCATTATCAATTCTGAATCATACTAGCTACCATCTTCTTCAACACTGTATTAATTGCCTCGCTACATTATGGTACCAAAGAAAAAGGCAAGTGATTCAAACATAAACGCAGGTACACCGAAACAATAACCTGACTAAACAGACAAATGATATCAATCAAACATGGTGTCGATGTCATCCACTACTTCTCCCATCTCATCAGGGCCAACGAAAGCAGGAACACATAATTTATCAATGGCGCAAAGAAGCTGGAGGCTCTCCTAGTATTTGCTGATTATTCGTACCTGGCGAGTGGCTGAAATTGAATTCCAATGTCGTTTGGCTCGATTTGTGATATCTAACACAGGTGTAATGAGATGCTAGCTAGCTGCAAATCTAAACTGGGGTTTGAAAGGCAATATGATATAGTCGGATGAAAAAGGGGACCAGCTACCAGGGACAAACGGAGTGCCAGATGGGAAGTGCTGTGTTGCAGGAGGGCGGAATGGAATAGAAGAGTGCCAAATCTATGCTGCGGAGCGTCGATGGGGATTGATGAGCGTCCAAACTTGCAGAGGAGCGCCGAAAAGATGGGGGGGGTAAGGAGTGAGTAATGAAATAATGGAGTGACAACCCAGACCGAGGAGCGCTGGTGGGAATTGGGGAGCTCCCATCCCAGGCTGAGGAGCATGGAAATGGGGGGTATAGAGCGCGGAATGAAATAGAGGAGCGCTAAATCCAGACAGAGGGGATTATGGAGTGCCTATCCCAGCGGAGGAGCGCCGAAAGAGGAGGAATTGACTGCGGAAGGATATAGAAGAGAGTGAATCTAGGCTGAGGAGCGCCGACGGGGATTGAGGAGCGCCTATCCCACCGGATGAGCGCCAAAAGAGGAGGAATTGACTGCGGAAGGATATAGAAGAGAGTGAATCTAGGCTGAGGAGCGCCGATGGGGATTGAGGAGCGCCTATCCTGGTGGAGTTGCGGCACATGGTGGTGGGAGGGGGTTTGAAGCGGCCCACTAATGTGTGATTGATGAGTGCAGTGGCTTCCGGAGTAGAATTTATCATAGGGGATGGACAAAATGTACCTCGATATACATCTTGAGAAAACATAACTGTGGCCTTGTTTCCACCTGCATATTCAGACAGTGCACAATGAATAGCTGCGGCTACCAGCGCTAAAGTCTGCGGAGCGAGAGGTTGGACATCCTGGGATGTCGTTGGCTGGCGCCCGAAGCTATTGGCCGTGAAGAAAAATTGATGGTAAATGAGATCAAGCACTTCCATTCGCGGGAACCATGACTTCATATCATCAACGACCTGGGAGAGATATGCATTGTCGAACAGGAGCTCCTTAACCTGAATCCGAAGCTCAGTCTCAGAGCACAAATCCAACTGGTAACTACGGACAACAGTTCGCTGTGCCCCATCTACCAACTGT
>Ga0307512_10001084_pt1 | contig 39615 bp, 32 predicted proteins | sample 14_EM_MG_FD_200267 | JGI IMG/M metagenome (GOLD analysis project Ga0307512, IMG submission 200267) | Populus trichocarpa ectomycorrhiza microbial communities from riparian zone in the Pacific Northwest, United States - 14_EM | ecosystem: Host-associated > Plants > Roots > Unclassified | place...
CCCATAGTCGCCTCATACCCCCTGCCACAGTTATGCATTACGCATTTCACCATGACTTCATGGGGGTTTCTTGGGTCCCTGCGTTAGAAGATTCTCCTTCCGTCTCTTGTGTCGCAACAACTTGGACTTCCGGCTCCTTTTCAATTTGCTCATCATCCTGAGCCTTCTTTTCCGCCTCTGCAGTCGATGGTCCCCCATCCTCTGTATGATCCGGCTTCTTCTGTTGATCAGTTGTAACATTTCGACGTTCCCCCTCTCTCTCCTTCCAGGTACGTCTTTCCTCTTTCGCAATTTTTATAGCCTCCTGTTTCTTAACACAGCAATTGGCCTTCGCGATATGGTTGCCCTTGCAATTGACGCACTTGTCAACATTATGGGCGCAGTTCTGTCCTGCATTAGCCTTGCAACCTACTACGTTGCACTTATGATCTTTGGTTAGATGTCTCCCCGCGCACAACATGCACGCCGGCATCTTCAAAGATCCACACTTTACATCAACATGTCCCCATCTGCTGCATACCCCACAAAAGGAGTCCGGGCCGGCATTCACGAACCTCTCCACGTCATATTTCACTCCTGCCGCCCTCAGACCCCCCTTCAAAACTTTTTCGGCCATTTTACTACCCTTGACCGCAAACACAACCGAAGATGCTTTCTTTCCTTCCGCCTTCTTCTTCTGCACATCTTTCGGTCCTCCAATCCAGTTGATGGCGAGGGGCAACACCACCCCCTCGTTCTCAGCCTGCAATTCTTGCCTCAATTTCTCAAGTCCACCTCCCGTCTTCTTTCCCAAATACCTATCAAAATTGACGCCGTGCATTTTCACTCTCTCCCAGAGCTCATTTGTCTCGATGTCCACAATTCCTGCGTCCACCTTTCTTGCTGCTTTAATCACAATCTCCCTATACCGAATCAACATTTCGGCCGTTGCTGCAGGAGTCGTGATCGTTGACAAGCATCCCCGGGTGTTCTTCGTAACTCCCTGGATGCGAACAAAATGTGGGACCTTCGCCTCAAAAAGTGCTCTATTCACTTCCGACGAAATATCCAAATCTTTCTTCTGAGAAAGGGGAAGACCATTATCCCTCTTAAAGGTCACCCTCCTCTTCTCCATCGAATTTTGTCCTGGGGGGACCGGCTTCATCTCCTCTTTCTTTTGTTGTCTCTTCACTTCGACAAAACCATCCCCCTTCTTCTTCTGCTGCTGTCCCGATTGTTGTTGTTGTTGTCGCTGTTCGGGCTGCTTCTTTGGTGGTGGAGGTGCTGCCGCTCTCTGCGCCCACGTCTCCTTCTTCTTCTCTTCTGGCTTCTTTACCGATTGTTGTTGTGCGGGCTTTTTAACCTCCGGCTTTTTCTTCTCTCCTGCCTTTGGTCCCTTTGGTGTTTCCTTCACCTCCGGTTTTTTCCCCTCCTTCTTCTTTTGTTCCGGTACTGCTGGTACTACCGGCCTCTTCGCAATTGTAACCTGTCCACTCGGAGTGAACCTCGGAAACTCCTGCCTTGTCTCTCCCGGCGGAATAACTGGTGCGTGCTTCGACGCCTCCAGTTCTTGCTCATCCACCTCCATCTCAGCCCGAATAGCTCTTTTCACCTTCTCACTCTCCTCCGCTGAAAAGGTCGCTCCTGGCTCAAACTCAATATCACTCATCTCTTCCTCCTCAGGGGTGGCTTCTACCTGTTTCCCCCTTCGGATTTCATCCTTCTTACGGCTCTCTTCCGCCGCATCCTCAAACCTCTTAACCACCCTATCGGTCAATTGGTCAACCAATCTATCCATGCAAGCACTCATTGCATTTTCAATCGTCTTAGCCATGTTAACCGGGGCTAACTTGGCCACCTTTCTCTCAATTTTCTCCAACCTCTGATCGAGTTTTTCCCCCCTCTTTTCCTCATACTCCCTACACAACTCAACCTCGGTCAAAATCTTTTCCGCCGTCTTACGGGTGGAGGTGACCCCCGCATCCGTATGATTCTGTCTTGCAGCCATAAACTCTGCCTGCTTCAGACACCACTCATCATATCGCTCATCGTGCAACTGATTTGTGGCCATAAAATCCCTCAGCCCGTTAGTGTTCCGGAGATACTCACCAACAAAAGCTTCCAGATTAACTGGCCCATTCTCATTCGTCAACTTCTCTGCAGGCTTGGCCCAATCAGCTTCCAACTTTTTCCTGCTTGGCGTCTGCGGCATATTCGGGATTGGTTGGTCGGGTGTTTCCGGTCTCCTAACCCCCTTCCCCTTATTGCGCTTTTTTCCCTTCTTCGTTGGCGTCATGTAGGGCGACTCGTCCCTCCACTCCACCTCCGTCATCGCATCATCTTCGTTGTCGCTACTGTCGCTGACTTCGAATTTTCTCGGAATGGGTGTGTAGACTTTCAGGGTCTCTTCCATTCCCCCCTCTTTTTCCGCGTTTTGACTGGCATTTTCCTCCGACTGAATATACCTGCGCGCAATAATTCCAGCACTCGCCTTAGGAGTCGCAAAAGGATCCTCCGTAAGTTCGTTTAGAGCACTTAGAGGTAATCCCATCAGGCTTCCCTCATAATTCGTAGATGGCTGAGGGGATTGAACCCTTTCCCTTGGTGTTTGCGATGGGAAGGAAATCTCACTTCCCCCGTAACTCGTAGTCGGTGGCGGCGACAATGAAGATCCATCGTCGCTCGAAATCGTGTGAACTTCGTGTTTGCGTCTGTTCCCATATTCATCGATAACCGAATTCTCCCTCCAGATCGGTTCAATAACTTGGCTCGGATGTCCCTCTGCCCTCACTTCGGCATTATGAATCCTAACTCCCTGATTGAACTGTTCCCTGGTCAAGGTAACCGCCGCCGGTTGAACCCCCAGATAATCTCCCAACTCCTCTCGAGCGATTTCGGAGGTCGTAGCTGTTCCATCCGGGTCGGTGGGAAGCGATCCGGTAATTTCGTTTTGTTTATCGAGTATTTCCCCGATACCGCTGCTGGTGGTAACAGTCGACTGCGCGCTCGACATTTTTCCTTCCAAATTCTCCTTCGCCTTCTTAAGTGTCTCCTTAAGACTCGGCTGTTTTTTGGCTCCGAAGAGACTCATTTTGGCTCCTAGGTAACTGATTTCAAAGAAAACAGCTGAAAACCGAAGCAAAAGTTTTCTGACGATAATAGAGTTGATTGGACGATAAGGGTCTTGGCAAAACTAGAAGGTGGTGTGGTGTGTTGTCGGAGGTGTGTCCCTTTGCATTCGGTGGGTGCTGGTGTATCAACGGAAGGGGAAGTGCTGACTCAGAAGCTCTGCGGAGGAACTTATTCAACGAAGCCGTGTTCTACTACGACGAGTAGCCCGGCGACAACAACGATGAGGTGTAGGGCTACTGATTGTTGGTCATGGTAGAGCGGGGGAAGGCTGGATGCGCCTAAGGTGCGCGGTTCATTGAATATTCTATCATCGCCTCGCTGTATTCAAGAAGCTTCGAAGTCACCTGCTTCACTTCGGATCATATTTGCATCTCTGCAAGTTGAAAAACAGATGCCTCATTCCCACGAATGCCGTGCTTTTTCAGTCGCGCACCCTTGACAAAAGTGAAAGTTTATTTCATATTCCCGCAATCATGTCAAGCCTTGTATTGGCAGTCTATCCGACCGCGGTTGGGTACCAGCTAACTCACATTAGTTCTAGTAGAAAATGCTTCTTCTGGAAGTCAGGGCTCTCGGAAATGGTACCACCTACAAGGTGGCCAGGACGAATTGATGGGGCAATGTAAAAATCTAAAGACTGGGGATACAATGACTCCAGCGATCGTGGGGGACGACCGTGGGGGTTCTCGAGGCCATGAGTCACATATCGCATCGTGCCCCGGCCGAGATGAGACCTTGATGTGTATTGATAAATCGGAGTCTTTAAGGGGCCAAGTTTTGTCTTTCATGGAGAAATAGTCATTCTAATCCATCCAGGTATCGGCCACTAGGGAGATAAATTGGACTGTCACAAACTCCCCTCTCAATACATATAAATATAAACCCATCATTGTTTGAGCTGTATTGAAGGTTCTGGGAAATATTTGTGACCTATGGCAGCATTCTGCAGTTTGTGCCATATCCGGTTACACTAGTCTTAACGGCTATCCTCAGTACAAGTCGATGATTGGTAATTCAACCCTACAGGCACATTTAATTTGCGTAACTTGTGTGGAGATTGTAATATGCGCCACACGGTGCCACATCTAACGTTCGACTACGTTGTCTCAACGTCATCCCGCAGCCCGCACAGACTCACCGCCCGCCACTCCGCATCCATCAACCACGCGAGTAAAGCTTCTGCAGTTCTCACAGAACGGATCCAACACATTCCAGTAACACGAGCTCTTTCACCCATGCGAAATGCCTCCGCAACGTACATCGCTTATCGTAGGAGACATCCACGTCTTTGTCCGCCCGCTCACACCACGCGACGCGGAAGACTGCCACCGAATCTCCGACGCCTCCCGCGGGCCATCCCTATCGCTCGAAGATGTAACTCCCGCCCCGTTCGCACAACATGCTGAACTAACGACTCATACACCCCTAGTTATCAACTCTAACCCGTGACAATTCCCCCACCTCCCTTGGCATCTTCACCACCCCGCCAGTTCCGCCGTTTACTCGCCGTCCACCCACCCCTTCATTGGCACCACACCAGGAGATCCTTCTCGGCTTTATAATCGGTGAGACGGATGAAGGTTCAAGCGAGGGCGCGACGCTGCAGATCCATGGGTTGTGGGTATTGCTCGAGGAGGAGGAGAAAGGTGTGGGTCAGGTGCTGCTGAGGGGGTTTGTGGATAGGATGAGGGATGGGAGAGTGGCAAAACGGATTGTGAAGAGTATGCAAGCGGGATTTGGAGATAATGGGGAGGAGGGAGGGAAGGAGAGAGAAATGGTGCTAGGGTGGTTTAGGGACGCGGGGTTTTCGGTGAGGGAAGGCGGTGGCGGCCAGGAGGGGTTGAGGCTGGTGTTGGATTGCTTTTAGTAGACCGGGAGGGAGTCATGTTGGAACCATAAAATCTAAGCGGAGATGTTAATCCTTGAGGACTACGGTGTCCACTGAATCCGACGAGACTGTTAACTAGTTGACGTCCCGCTTCTCGCGCCGAAACGACAAATACCAAACAATTCTGCCAACGTCCAGGAAGACACAATATCTCAGTCCAGATGTTTAGATCATGAAGCCTAGACACGCTATTGCTAGCGGGTCGTGATTTGAGTTCGGTGCTCACACAAACCCTAGCCTCGCTAGACCAGGTTAGCGCGGGCGGTTAGGGCTTTTGGTCGACCGAATCTCCCGCCGTTTGCGCGCGAAAAACTGATCAATCAGACCATTGGAATACTCTACCGTTCTGTGGCTGCAACGACCATTCTTGGCCAACCAAAACTTTGGGTGAAACGGCCAAGAGGATACCTTAAACCCCTTACTCTTCTTCCCAAAGGTACCTGCCGTAGGGAATCAGAATCAAAACTTCTGAGCGGCTGAGACCCGCCTGATGTGGAGGGTATCAACTACAGAATGACCAGTTGGTTGTAGGTTCTAGTCATCTACATGCTTTGATACTTTATCCCTACCCCGGTCGCTAGCTAGGGTGGTCAGGAAGTCTGGGCAACAAAAGCATCTTAGAGGTTTCGTTGGTCGACAGGAACTTGCAAGTGCATGAAATTCTGGCATTGACTTCCCGCTTTTGACAGCCTAAGGTCCAGGTAGCGAATAACAAAGCCTTATCACCGGTACAGGATATCACAGCAGAGAACCCCAGCAAGAGCATGGAAGGCGTGGAGCTAGATCAGGTGGATTTCAAGACAAAAAAGTATCAGATTCAAAGACAATATGTTAACTGAGAAGTTGAGGGCGTTGTGGTGGATTGAGAATCATGCGGTTAATGTTCTAGGTTAGTAATCTGCGGCATCATCACCCAAACATCACCTTCCTTAAGATTCGAAGCACAATCTAAAACTCCTTAGTCATAATCGAGGTTCTGACTCGCTAAAAGCGGGAAGTCAATTTTTTTCTGCACGATCTGATGAAAACTACTGATCCTCAGTAGCTGAACCGACTGTGCTTGATAGCTGTGTCTGCTGCAAAGGTTGACTTTCTTTAGAGCACTATATTTGTCATAGGTACTAAAGTGCTTCTAGATGTAGTGCTTTCTTTAGTTGAAGTCATGTATTCTCGAACGCGTGGTTACTCGGTTACGGAAGCAAAAACAAGAAAACAATCTAAGGCAGCACTCTAATTAAACTATGAAGGAAATACAGAGAAAAGCATTGACAGGAACGTTCTGAGGCTGCCAGATTATCTTTTTTGAGAAGGGAAATCAGAAAACTAGCGATCGGCCCATTGCGCTTCTGAGCGGGAACCAACCAACAACCATGTGTACTGAAGACTGTATTTAAGACACGCGTGGGTTTTCCAATTCCTGCTTCCACACCCGAGTATCACACTTTGAGACTAGAATTCCTGCCTTCAAGGCTCTAACGAGTTTATTTACTTCTTCACTTAGTTGATTTTTCATGTTCGTAAACATACAGCTGTCGGCTTATACCTTATCAAAATCAATCATTTCAGCCCTGTAAGTGGATGCAGAGTGTGGATTTATCATTCCGTACATACCTCAGTATTTGTCACCACGTACGTACTGGTCTAATACAAGGTGAGTCCAAGAACGCGTGGAGTTGCCAGAGAACTACCTGTAACAATGAAGAAAACCTAACCCTTGCTTGTGAAGGCTGAAGGTATGAATACTGAAGAAATTTCACCCCCCTGTTCTCTGAGGGCTGAAGGTCCCACATTGATGCTTTAACTATCAAGGATACTACAGCTGGTTGCTCTACACACTCAGTCACTCGGCTGCGCCACTGTTAGGGAAACTGGTAACTCCATAAAAAACTGTAGTTAACCTCCAACACAAGTGGCGGTACAGCTCCTACTACATCATAACCACAGGCCAAGTCACCACGGTTCGCAGGGCGAATGGCTGCAGGTATTCTCACTACCTTTGCAGGAAGGAATATGCGAGTTCTGTGGAGTAAGGCAGGTCCTTTGTGTCCCTAGACCTACGTAGCTATGTTTCCTTGAGGGCTCGTGATGTACATGCCCGAAACAGTGGGCAACGTTATTGCAGGTGCCTATTTTGCATGTCTCTCATGAGTCAAATGGCCCAAAGTCGCTAGAAGTACAAGGTACCTGAGCATAGCACTGCAGCTGCCAATTCATGTACCTTTTGGTAGCTCTAGAAGCGAAAGTTTACTTCGAAAGTGTATATTGCATTGCATATATGCATATACCCTGTGACACTCCCTGTAAAAAAAGCAAAAACGCCGCGCGCCCCATAGCCAGTGATGATAGAAATCTGATCCTGCTGCGAGAATGATTTAAGACACCGATTTCATGCAGGAGCCAGCCAATAAAGCAGGTAACACCACAACAGTCCGCAAGTAGAATCGTTCGTAAAAATAAAAAAACCTTATCCCGTTTCAGCCATCTAATAAACAAAACTCGTCCAGCATGTGTACCGGTATTCCGGCTGATCCCAAAACTCCTAAATTTAATGATAATTACCTTTCCTTAAAATTTATCAGATCATTCTAAGTAGTTAATATTCTTGTCCAGCTGGTCAGCTAATCTCTTCGCAGCGACACTATCCATCTGGTGGATATCTTTGAGGTGCCGAAGAATCGTGTCCTTGCGAGCATACCGCTTGTGACAAACAGTACACTGTATCATTTTACCCTCGTGGCAGCTCCGATGTTTTCTATCATTGTCAGTTGGGTGTCTTTGGGGGTGGTTCGATTGACATACTTGAGGTGATTACTGTTTGTGAATTCCTTGTTGCAGTGGGGTTTCGGACAGTAAAAATAAGCGGAGCCTGAGGGTTTCCTGGTTAATGTTAGTAGGTGTACTTGGAGAAGAAGTGAGGGTGCCCACGGAGAAGGCGTAGGTACTTGCAAAACCTGCCTGTTCGCTGGTGTAGATGGATTCGGCGTGTAGAATGAACCGCCGTAACTACCATAGGCACCATCATGAAAGCCGCTACCGTAGTCGCTAGTATGGCGTGTGTTACTGACAGTATCGTTCCATAAATGCGGCTGGACAAAGTATGCATCGGGTGTGGTAGGTATGACGGAAGGAGCTATTTCCGGGTTGGAAGCGCTGAGACCAAGGGAGTACCGGCTTTCCCATGAAGAAGCAGGTTGCGGGGGCTGAAGGGGTTGGTATGGTTGTTGGTAACCGTGGTATGGGGCGTTGTGATCGTATTGTGAAAACGATGGGTCAATAACGTTGCGGGATGTGTCATTGAGAAAGGATTCCATGGGAAGGTATTGTTGCTGGTTGTATTGTTCCCGAATGGCACTGGGGTCCTCGTCGGTGAAATTTCCATGTATAATATTATCTCCGACACGTTGATAGAAATCGATATGGTGGTATGTGCTGCCTTGTGTGAGGCCGGGCCAGTGAAGTTTTGTTTCCTCTGAGCGCATTTTCGCGATTGATGATAACTGAGGGTTTCTATAGACTATCAGTGTTCTTTTCTTAAGAGTAATTGAAAATTGTCTGATAGATTCTTTCCACGATGTTAAACATAGGAAGGAAAACAACTAACCGTTTCGCTTGGTCAAGGAAAGAGTAAAGGGCGTTGCTTGGCGAAGAAGAGAGAAGGTGTTGATCAGACTGTGTAGCAACTATCTTTTATTGAATTTGCCAGCAATATTTGAGTGGACTGTGTCCGTAAAAAAGACGTACAAGTAGACGTCAACGAGGTGCAATGTATAATGTACCCTTAGCGGTGCGCACCCCCTCCCGGGATAACAACGTTGTCGGTAAGCAGTCCAGTGCTTATTTTCACCCCTTCCACACAGTTCTTGTTTCTGAAACAAAATGTACACACCGCAAATGTAGAGCTATGAACTCGGGGATCACGTGATACTCTTGATCCAGCATTAAACGAGGCCAATTATTGAGATACCATCGAATAATCTCGGCGGCCGCCGTCGGAGTTGGGAGAATAATTTCGTATAGGCCAAAGACGCAGTGTTTTAATTGGAAGGCAAAAGCTTACCATCGACGTGGCAGAGTAACGCACGTATCTCCAAAACCATTAAACCTATATCTGTACTGCTCGCCTCGTCTTTGTCTGTCACCGCGATCCCACACGGCCGCACATTGCTTCTTAGACACTTCTACTCGTTGGCACAGAGAGGCTCATTTTTCTGTAATCTCCGCGCCCAGGCTGCTGCGCTGATGGCTGACCGCGACAAAGGATGTATGTTCCGACAACTCATCAGCTTCGCGGGCACCAAGCCTGGAATGACTGAATGAATAACTACTTAAGTACTTATAATTAGGGCGCTTAATTAGCTTTCCTACACTCGGTTTCGGCATGCTCCGGGGCTGGTTCATCCCTTGAAGATGTGCCGGAGTCCTCGACTGTAATTACGATTTGATGGCTCGGACAAAATAATATTTCCGCCTCAAGGGTATTGATACGTCAGCTCTCGCCGGGTCACGACTGATGTGGGGGAGATGCATGGGATAACTTCGCCCGTGCAATGGTGTTACAGTGTAAGAGTAATGTGCATCTTTACTGTCACATCTGCGTGCGAAATGTCGTGCGTTTCTGCGCATGGTCAATTCCATGAACTTGGTTGCGGGGTGCTCAGGTATATCCTAACCTCGGGCTCAACTGAGGAATAATGGTGTGGTCTCCCACTTCCGGAAACCAACAACTTACTCAAAAAGGTCTCGACCCAGAGCTTGCTTTTTCAACCTTTTATCCGCAAATATTCGCACCTTCACAACGCAAAAGGGTTCCACCCATTCGAGAGTTTCCGCGGTGGAAAATTACGCCACGCAACATCCCTGGTCATTGCTAGCCTCACCTTCCTTCTTTTCGTCGTTTGCTGGCATAGATACGAATGGAGAAGCAAGATCTTGAGATGTTGGATTGTTAGCGCTTCCCCGGGATGCACAAACCAGGTCGTGTCCATACCAGCGTCTTTATGTCTCGCCTAGATAACGTGAGTTTATGGGATGTAGACAATTGAAGGCTATTCCAGCTCAAGTTTGCTCTATGCGTTGTCCATTGCGACCGAGAGCAAGAGGGGCAGAGTTGGAAGGATGGGTGACACAGCCACCCATCTTTGTTGAACCTAGTTTCGTTTATCCCGCGTTCGCAACCAACACAAACCATAAGATTAGGTGATAATGCGCTGGCAAGGTCATCAATTATTCTGGCATAGTGCTCACGGGAAATGGTTTTGCATTTGGGGATTGTGCGGCTGCTTCCATTCGGCTGTTGAGCTGACGCGAGTCTGGATAGTGAACACTTTGGAGATGATATTCTATTTCTACGTAACAGGCTTGTCATTATTATAGAATACATGCTGAGGCACAGATCACTCTCGTGAAACACAACTAGATCCTTTGTGAAATCAAACAAAGCAAAAAACTTATTCCCCTCCTTCTCTCCTCTAGTATCCGTAAGATCGTCATCGAACTGCATACCCCCTAAGTACCTACAAGCAGCAAGGATTTTATAGCAAGAGGGCGAGAAGTTGTTAGAGGTACTCCTTAAGAACTGGAGACGACGGGAGATCTTCATCGACTCAGCGCCTGTCTTCTACCTCCGTGGAGCAATAATAGGAACCATCCATTGCTATCAAGCGCGGTTGCTATATATGAAAGGAAATGGGAGATATTCTAAAACTTGGTTCAAACCAACTGAAAAGAAATCATAAATCAGTAGAATCAGTGAGAACAAGACAACCGCTCCAAAGTGAGTTGGCTCACTGGTTACGAGGCCATTTATACATAGAATTCCCTCCCAATTCCGGCCCCTCTGTCGGTGTATGGATCGGCACATGGTTGGCTCTCGCGAGCTCTTTTGCTGTTTCCTTGCTCTGGTTGTGTCGCTGCATTAAATGACGCGAGACGGCGTCTTCACGGGAAAATCTTTTATAGCAAATCGGACACGTCTGAGACTTTGGCTGATGTGTATAAAGGTGCTTTCTATGTGGATGTGACCGACATATTAGCCTTCTCTGCACTGGTGAGGAAGTAATAACTTACCTGAAGTGATTGCTGTTGTAGAACGTTCTTCCGCAGCGCTGAAATAGGCATGTCGAAGGAGTTCTGTATGTTTTAAGCATTGAGCGAGTGGTTCCTATTGAGGTTCTGGGACACTGACCTAGACTCTAGGTAGCCTAAATGTTGACGTCCCACATCAGTGTTGGTTGCCTGCGGATGCTTCGGTGGCGACTTCTGAGATGCTGGTATCTGAGATATCCTCCCAGTCGGACACCGCACTTTCTATGACGGTCCTCACACGTACATGAACATCATTCTTACCAAAGGCCGACTGATCGTCTTTCGCTGGGCTGGTAGCATGAGCAAACGACTGCCTCTCTTCAAGAGCATCGAAAGATTCGGTCAAGTCGATTGAGTAATTGCTTTCCCATTCTAGGTTGACTTGATGGCGGAGTTCGATTTGGTCTCGCGGGGTATCGTATAGAAGCTGCTCCGAACGCTCTTTTTCAACTGCATCCTCGAGGCTAAGATCTTCGTAGAACATTAGATTTGCGATTCTGTGGCAACGATCTGGAGAGTCCGCCCAGGTATCCATGAATTTCATGAAGGAGTCGAGGTAAAAGCGTGTAAGGGTGAACCACGAAGAGGGAATTTCTGATAACTTCTGAGAATATCCGCCATTGATGAGAAGCTGATACTCAAATACTTATATCGTAGAGCGCTTGGGGAACGTTCGGACTCGAAGCAATGCCTAGCCCACAATTTCCTGGGGAATAAGCTGTCCTGCTGGCACGGGATGGATGGATGCTCGTCAACAGATCGATGCACAGACCAACTTCATCTAGACAGACCGGGTTATTTTGGCCAGCACATTGGTGGCGTCCGCGCCGCACGCTCGTAGCGTTTAGGAGTTTTGAAACCCCAACGCCGGGGCTCCTGTCAGCATACGTACGTAGAGGTATATGCACGACTGGTTCCTTGGAATAGACAAAAAGTATGTACATGTTTACACGTCCATAGGGCCGATGAAAGTTGTATTTGCCGAATTTCATATCATACGAAAAGAGTCTCGCTTGGGAGTTGTTATATGGTTGACAGTGTCAGAATTATCCTGGTTAATGGTTTAAAGCAAAGTGGTTTTTATCGGACAACCTTAAACTTGAGGCTCAAAGGTAACACAGTTTGTATTTGCTGACCCTATAATATTCTGATATTGAAAGTAGAGTCAGGCCTAGGAGTGAAGATTAGATGCTCCTATTCTGGCGCTGAATTTTGCTGAGACAACAGGATGGCCTCAAATCATGAAGTAGGAGCTCTAGAGTCAACCAGTGCCGGTATTATAGCTGGATTTGTTGGTGTTCAATCGTTTATAATTATGACTGGGGGTGGAACCGGCAAGTTACGGAACATCTCTTGAGTATGGGACTCGAATTGTTTCAGTTTGGCAATGCAGGGGTCGCCTGCCAGTTTCTAGAATAGGGATGCCGGCTCAAACGGTGTCGTACTGTAGCATTAGGCAGCGGTAATGTCAATGTTAAACTCGCCTACCTTTGGCGTTACTAGTAGGTGTTAAATATTAGGTTTACCAAATCAGTAATATCGATTGATATTCGCGACATAACTGAGCGTACGCAGTGAGAAATAAGTGGATAATACTAACTCCTCACTCTAGAGAAGACAATAATTTGTAGTGTTGGCGTGGACGGTAAACAGTCAGTAATCTGTAACAAATTACCTAGCTAACCTAAATCTTAACAAGAGTTTTGAGTCCAGCACATAGAAGTTGAAGTGTACAAGAATTATCGTAAGCGTCAATGAGAAAATCAAGTCCCCACAAGTGCTTTGGGGCTCCGAATCTTATGACCACAAAATAGGCTTCGTTATGGGTCCACTACGACGCAACCGTGCAAGAATTAGATAAGGCAAACCTCGAAACCGACTAAAACCAGAAGAGATCTCATACTACAGGGTCCCTTTTTTCCTGCTACCGGCTTTCCACACAATTACTACAGCCTTGAAGTCATGGTTAAAGCCACACACACGACCAATGACCAAATTTCACTAACCATGACCTGAACGTAACCTTCATACTCTATATGTGGATAGTGCTAGTATTTGGGAATCTCTACTAAGATTCGAAGATTCGGTGCATTAATATTTCATAATTTACAATGCATGTCATCAACTTCACACTAGCGGGGTACATCTAGACGGGTACATCCCTCTTCGGAACTATGGAGGTTCTAGAAACAAACAGGCAACCCCTCAGATCAATTGAAGTGATTTTGAGTGGTATTTGGAAGCTGTTGACTTATTTTCCACTCTGTTTTAATTGCTAGCGCACTAACCATGAGTATATGTACGTATGATATTCTATGGCAACGCAGCCTTCTTTTGTTGTCGCACTGTATTGAGCCCCTTAATAATTAGGCCAGTCAAAAAATACTGGCGGATTTTTGTGTGCCACCTAAGTACGTATCGCTGTCGGGGCGACTTCGCTTCTCGGCTACCTTTACCTTTAAGGATATAAAAGTTTTCTATGCGCGACTTCTCAACAGTTTCGAGGGAATTCCAATGCTGACGATGCAGTGTGTTCTATAGCGCAGAATTGTCCTGGGGTTGGGGCAACACGCAATCCCATCATATCTAGATGTATCCAAGCTGGAAGTTCTTTGCCTAACCAACGGCCTCTGCTTTTGCCAACCATGAAACCCCACTGATGTTGCACACACTTTGGGTGTATGGGAAATTTACGCTGCAATATAGCGCCACATTCACTTACAGGCCTTCACATAGTATAATAGTTCTAGACCTGTCAATATCATACTCCTACACAGGAAACCTACACGTCATTCTATGGTTGCACAAAGTCAAAACGCCGTCTGCCAAATGTCTAGGTCCAGGGGCCCAGTGAGTAAATCTACGTATTACTCAACATCAATTTCGCCAATCTGGAGATGCCAGCGATCTCTTTGTGCAACCGTTCCTGGCACTTCCTATTACGGCTCCTTTCGGTTCATGGACTTACCCTCCTGCAATAACATCGTAAGATTACACTACCAGGAACTAGCTTCTACATTTATAGGCTCTTTTTATCCTACCTAGCCCGTTTGTTTCAGTACTTGCTTGCATGTGTTTTGCATTTGTTTGCCCCGACATTTTTCCTATGTCTTCAACTTCAAGGTACAGGTCTGGGGGGAAAGGAGTAGAGTTTGATTGCGGGAAGTGTGGCTGATGAGATGAGATTTGGCAAGGCTGGAAGAACTGGTGCGGGGTGCGAGATGCTCATTTGGACCTAAGAAAAGAATAGTAGTATGGCTGCCGCGACCAGCTGGTCGTGTTTGAGAGATGAGGTCAAACTCTGGGCTAGGGCTTACAACTGCGAATTATACGTCTTTTTTTAATTAGCCTGCATGTAGCCAATAGCTGCAGCTCTAATAATGGGGATCCAACTATCGTCTTTGCATTGACCACATGAGGTTACACATTTCGCGCTTAAAATATCCGCCTTGCCGCTCAGACAAGGGCTATCGTGAGTGAGATACTGTGATTCTTTATCTAGACTGCTTAGCGTTAGATCCTGTGCGGCTCCTTGGATGAGGTTTCTTTGCTTTTTTCTTTGCTTGCTTTTTCTTCTTTGCTTTCATACAAATTTCAATGAGAAGGTTTTGGGTGTTTTTGGTTCGTCTTTCATGCCCAAGCACCACATTCTAGCCAGGAAGTGCCTTTCTCCAATTCAATTCAGCATCTCTTCGAACCAAGGGTCTTCTCGCTGTGTACATGGCTTAGCGAAATGCACAAGTAGTTCGTGCTTTAGTAGGGGAACAAAATAGTCTAGAATTAAATCATCGCCCTCGATAATCGCACGTCGTCAAACATTGCCGACTACCTAGGTTCCACGGATATTCCATCCTATCGTGTTGAATATTGTTAAAAATAGTAGAGTGTATAAACAATGTTGAATCTACATACACGGCTGATCACTGTACTTCTAAATATAAGCCGTATCATATCAAAAACATGTTTGACTCCCGCCAATATCCCAAATTCCCGTTGCCGATAAAGTACACAATATTTGTAAATAATAGTTGAAATCCGAATCCTAGTGGAAAGGCGCATATTCTCCTGGCGTTCCGGCTGGATATTACAGTCCCATGATTTGGAAATCTTTATACTGCATTAAATCCAACCATCTTGACTGTAAATACGACACCCTAAACTCTCCATGTTCATGCCCCCAGACAAGAAACGTTCCTGATTTAGAATTGTTTCGCTGTGGACGAGAGTGGTCTTGCAAACTCAATTGCGTCATCCTTACTCTTGCCATGCTGCTGCATCAAATGGCGTCGGACACTATCTTCTCGAGAAAGCGGCTTCGAACATATAGGGCATGGTAGAGACTTTGGTCGATGTCTATAACTGTGTTTCCTATGTAGATATATTAGATACTAACCATTCCTAGTCATAATATATATCAGCCAGAGAACTTACTCGAGATGGTTTCTATTCAAGAATGATTGCCCGCAGCCCAGTTCTGGGCATACCATTACCCTAGTAGCACTTGTATAGTGAGACTTTGGTCGAATCTTTTGAAGTAAGGTGGATGTTTACCGGTTCTGAGAGGATCTTTGTGACCGGGGCCGTACGTTTGGGGGGCTAGGGGTTGCCTGCTCAGTCTTTGGCTGTGATTTAACTTGTGTCTCTGCTTCTGCTTCTTGTTCTTCGTAACGACTAGTCTCCGCGCTGACATCTGCACCGTGGACCGGTACGCTGACTTTGGATTGAGTGGTATTGATTGCGGTGGCGTGACTTGCATCGGTATCGGCGAAATCAATGTAGTTACTTATCCAACATGGGGCGCCGAATAGATCGTGAAATGCATAATCGGGTTTGTGGTCATCGTGCAAAATTCGCCTCGTTGGTGATTGCTGCACTGCTCCTATCAACCGTTCCCTCTCAAGCGCTTCCTCCTTGTAAAGGCCCTCGTTAATTATTAGATCTGCTACTCGCTGAATGTGTTTTGATGGTGTCATCCATAAGTCGATACTGCTGTTGGGCGCCATGGCGAGTTGTATAGTGTAAAATGTAGCTGGGACTGGTAGCTGGGACTAGTAGCTTTGTTCTGGCATTTTGATGAAGTGGTTTTATAGCTCGGATATGGCGTGCGCACAAATGTCTGCGGAGATGCAGCACGTTTGTGGTATATACCTATCATCGCGAGGCTCTGACCGTTTTCCGCGTTCGTGGGTAAGAATCTGTCATGCACGGCACACCCTCACGGGAGTAACCACTTGGTGTTATGTACGTGCCGCCGGCCAGCTACGTAGTTCCAAGAGTGAGTGGGCAGCTCCCTGTTACGTGGCATTTCCGAAAAACAAATCTAAAAAACCCCCGAAAGCAGATAGTGGGTAATTGATTATCCCCTGTGCTGGTAATGTGCCTAATATGTGCTCTACGAATATAAGGGACCAGATATAGGCAGCAGATCTTGATGTGTTGATTTCTGCTAATAATCACATCGGTCCTAGACACCACAAAACATTCAAGAATCTTGAATGCAGAGGAGGTAGTCGCCGGGGTGTACTAGACATGTAAGACTGCGACTATGCCTAACCTGGGGCAACGAGCTAGTAATTTTGGGGAAACAGAAGGGGTACGGTAATGAGCGTGTACATTACAGAGCTAAGTTGGAAGCAAACAAGAAAGGATATAGTCAAACTAGAGAGCAATGAGGGACTTTGCCACAAGTATAGAACGAAAGAAATCAAGTGGAAATCCAATTTGCTCCCACAGTTGTCACTCGCTAGCATCCAAAACTGGAATAGACACGTTTCATCCTCACCTACTGCAGCCCTGTGGTATGTACCATGCCCACCAGAGGTGACAACACAGCAACTCCACTTCATGGAACACATGGCCTTGTTTTGATAGTTGTCTAATTAGCGATGAGGTTTATAATAACGCGCGCGCTTAATTAAATGTAATTCTCTACGGCTTTGGTGTGAGTGATTGTTACGCCAGAGCTTGCAAAGGTGGCATTTTAGCGACCATGAAACAGACCCACAACTGGAAGAAGGGTAGAGGGGAGGGGATCTCCCCCACCTAGCCGGTCACCCGGAGGGGGAGGGGAATTGGGGCACAGTCATACTCTAGATAGAGTGAATACAGTATGATTAAAACAAAACAGATAAATAGACCCGCAACTCTGGTATTCCAGACCATCTAACCATTCTCTCCGTTCCAGTTGTCAGGCAACTTCTTGGAGGCGAAACTTTGGAGCGCGAGCGGGTTGGGGTGTAAGCGAGTTTTGTCTGAGTGAACTATTAAGGGTTCGATCGGATGAGGCGCGGCGACCCACTGCCATGTAGAGCGAAGAACCCACCCCATCAGATCTGTGAAACAAATTTCAGACGCCTTTCTGAACCAATTTCAAATCGGATTGCAGATATGTACTAAGAATACGAAAATCGAGCACCGACATAGGCAATCACTCAGACTTTGCATTTATCATACCCCGTGCTCAGCACTAGCCACGCTAGCTAATCATGAATTTATCGCTATAAGTTATATAGTTGCAGTTTGCTGTAGGATGGACTGACGAGTATGGCTTGCGATGCGCGTTTCACCTCTTGTCGCATGCAAAAAGAATTATAGCAAAGCACTCCGGCCGGATGCTGATGCGGTGGGAAGTCTAGCGGTACGAGTTCCGGGATGCTGTTGCTGAAGGCTTTAATAACTGCCGTCTTTCTGTAACGGCTTTTGGTCGCTGACGCTAGCCCTGCAGTCTTCTAGAAATTTGACATCAATAACCCTGTTTTTTTGCCAGATCACCACATAAATCCTGCCTGATCTTTAGATGCCTTCGGGAACTTCTCGCGTCAGATGCAAAACGGTAACGAGAGATGTGTCGGGTAGTCGAATGCCTATACCCGGCATGAGCAGACGTAGTAGCTAAGTAAGCGCATGTGGAGGGAGTTGCTTTCTGCGTAGTGGCATTCTACAAATCAAATGGAGTGGCGAAACGACCGAGTCCTTCTCCGAAGCACAGAAATGAGAACACTGTGCCACCGATTAAGACAAACGAAGTTAGTGTGCGAGACAGAACGAGGATCTGAACAGTTTTGCGAGTACTGGTAGTTAGGACAAGTGGTTATAGTTATGTGCGGATTTATGTTTTTACAACTAAGTACACTCTAACACTAGCGCTTTGCTACTGCCAGATATTTTAGCCGTTAGGTACTAGTCACTTGGGGGGGTCAAACAAATACTCCGAGGAGCCGAAGCCACCTTGTGCTACTACTACTACATGCCAGTAGATTGCGATTTCCGATACGTCCGATAAGTATGCTGCATGAGAAATTTTGTGCAGGAGCCGTGTTTGCCCGCGGTTACTACAGGGTATGCCTATACGAAATCATGCCCGGCTATTGAGTACCACAAAGATCTTCGTGTCGTGTTTAGCAATCCCCCTGAGCCGTAGAAAAGAATTTTGTGACTGTTTGTGACCGGGGTAGTTCGGCGACAATGAGGCCTCGAGGTAGAACAAATAGCGGTAGATACAGCTTGAGTGAAATTAATTACAAATAAGATGGAGTATTTGAGTAGTAACTACATGCACTATACTCCACCCTGCCCACTTCGTCTCTAACATGTCTTTGAAGATTATAAGATTTCGGGACATATATCGACCGCAATTGCTACTGTTTAAGGGATAGTGGTTTGTAGGGTATGCAACACTTTTACTATTATAAAGTTGAAGGTTTAAAGCCTTTATGATAAGATGACTGATCTCCTGTGAGTAGAATATAGTACTGTATAACTCCTTGAATCGGTTTCCGCTATGCAACATCAGGGTAGTATACTTAAAAGCAGTTACTCTGAGTAAAGCGGGCTAAAAGCGCGAAACACCTTGTCCACCGCTCGGCAAGCCGTCGGCAGCCGCTCACCGGCGTGCTACATGGACGCTAGCTGTACCGAATTCAAGAGCCGACTTAAAAAGACCGTGTAGTGCCTGCTCCGGAGCAATGATTCCACCGGTCCGGACGATCCTAGTCTGAGGTAGGGCTCAGTACGATCCGGTCCAGCGGAGAGCGTAAGCCGGACCAAGCCACAGACTGCCAGTCTTGCACTGAATGACCCCGATGCGGACCAGTGCCAGGATCAGATATAATGAGAGTCGAGTTCAATTTTAGCCGTGGTCTAGTTACATCAATGCTTCACTACATAACATCGAGATATATATTCTCTTTATCTTCTTCATTCTCTTTATTCTCTTCATTCAGCTGCTTACCCTGCTGAGGTACTGTTTCCGTTGCTGTACCAGCGACCACAACCTACGGTAGCCCAATCTCAAGTACATCCCACGATTTTACACATTCCAATGCTTCTAGCCCATCAACCTGCAGTCGGTTTCGCCCGAATGTAAGCATGATTTTACATTGGGAGAATAGTCTTTCCACCTCGACAAGTGGCACACAGAGTGCTCCACCTAGAACACGAATCCTTCCGCCACTTTGAGTGGCCAACTGAGGACCTGTCACATGGTGGCTTCAGGCTAAGTAGACCCTCGGTGAAATCACATGTGTGCACCAGTCCAGACCAAGCCCGTCCTGTTCCGGCAGAACCTCAGACTGGTCCGCTCCCGGTCTAAAATTTCTTCGCACTGGACTGGACTGTACTAGGACGGTTCCAGTCCGGACTGGTACATGGCCGGATGAGTGGGATCATTGCTCCGGAGTCGGTACAGCATGCCTATTTATGTGGTAGTATCTCGTTTGTGAAGTCGGTTATCCAACCTAAGTGAATCCCGCTTATGCGACAAGTTATGGTGCACGCTCTTTCTGGTCCCCTTTTTGCCTAGTTGTTCTGGGAGTTTGGGTCTGCGCATGTTCCGCGCAGTGTCTCCGCTACTTAGTGGGGGAACCGGATTGTCCCCCGCACTGGTGAAAGTGCTGTGTAGGTCTACAAGCAACTATGCACGATAAGAGGATTGCAGTTTGTGAGCGGTGCGCAGGAACGAGATCCTGGAGTTCGGACGGCCGGTAGGTGCATGTGAAACCCTTAGTGCACTTGTAGACCTACTTAGTATACGTGCTGCACTTCTGTCACTGCCGTTGCATTAGCGTGGAAGCTCATACTCTTCTCTTGTCTACTGTCAGCACATCGTATCTAGTCAACGATAAAGTACTGTGAGTACCAAATTTGGCTTCTCACAGTTAACAGCTCCGGGCCCGGATGGGCCAAATTGAGGTGGCCAATATATATAGTTATTGTGCCGGATACGAATTGAAGAGGGATCCGCGGATCTGGGGAGTTGACCTGTGTAGGATTCGGTCTATTCACGATAGGCCCGGGCTCGTTCAGGCCGGTGGGGCAATGGCCCGGCTCCACATACAAAACGCCACGAACCGGGCGAGCGACGATAATCCGATGAGCCTAGTGTTGGCTTAGTCCTCTTAAGAATCTCGGGGCCAGCCCCTTATTACACGCCCTTTGGGACTTGTGGTCATTCGGAGGGTAGTCCGCTTACAGTCTTTGGGACCGATGGAATCATAACGTCAATCAACCATGACAGCCTGAAGTTATCTCAACCACCATCACCAGTTCGCCACCTCCACCAAGTGGGGATATCATGATGTCTAGATGACCATGTGTTGAGGTTCCAAAAGAATAGCAGAGAATCAGTGCTTAGGAAGAGCAGATCACGGACTTAGATTTGCTAGTAGAATCTAGTTACAGTGTGCCAATGATGCCCGTAGACTTCGTTCAGATGTATGCAGGTACATGCATTGAACTGTTCACAGTCGTGATTTACCAAGGTTTTGGAGTGGACATGAAAAATATACAAAATTTAAAGAATCATCTGTGACGATGATGGTGATGGTGCCGGTGAGTGCCTGGAGAACATAGGCAAGCAGGTCAGCAACCGTACTCTAACCTTGCAACCAAACTCAGGTACGGCTGTCGACAATCGGTTAACGCTGAGCCGAATCAGGCTTTCAAAGTATTTAATAACCCACAAAAGTCATTCAAGCACTTATCCAAGTAAATTAAATCCCAAAAATATGCGAAATATTTATTTGTATTCGTCACTTATTTAAATTAATTTACCGAGTATTTTTGCAGCAGGGGCTGTGATTCCCATTACCGCAAGGCAGAAAAGAGCGAAAATACATGAATTTGATGCTGTGCAAAAACTCTCTGGAAACCTATTTTCAATTTTAAATGACCACCCCAAAATGCCTGCAAATTTTCTTTTGACCTTGTACTTAATGTATTTATCGCGTATTTCTGTTCTGACTCGCGCTAAAAAGTACCATCCAGAACCTAATCAATTAAGCTTCAAACCCAGTTGTTTTGCATTACTAATGCAGGGAAAGTTGTACTTGGTGGTGTCCGGACATGCACACATAATTCCTGCCGTCCGCTTACAGCAGACATTGTGGCCTGCCAGTGTACACGACCAGATACCCACAAAGTGCCGCCATGCTCTGAATTGCTCTTTCTTGAGAAGCTCGGATTTTATTTGCACAGCTCGCAGAATCTTAAAATTTAGTTGAGGTTTTGGGCATAGCACTCTTTTATTCATTGCATTAACCATAAAGGCTTTGCCGCACTAATTAACAGGTAGACGCTAGGTCAAGCTGTCTTAGCGGCTAACCAAGACTGCTCTACATACGCTTTTTCTCCTACTGAGGGTTCGATGTAATTTGCAACCTCCGTTCCCCTACATTGCTCGCCCTCCCGAAACATCTAAAGCGAGTTCCTCGTAAGGTAGCCAATGTTTATTTGAGTACATTGGCCTTGAAGCTGTTCCAGTGATAATTTACCAAATTGTCGCTTGTCTATAACTCTAAAAAGTCGTCATTTTAGACTTGTCCGAACAGAAAATCGGTTATCTCAAGGCTTCCCGCCCGAACCTCATCTGTCGGCACAGCATGCTCTACCCCAGGATGCGGTGGTTGGTGATGCATGATCATGACCCCCATGTAGTATCAACCGATCGCGGAAAATACTAGTAGAGTCGTTGGTCCCAACTCGAGATTGTGCCTAAGTCGAAATTTGCAAAGAAAAGGTTGCTGATCTTGTTGATACCCAGTCACTTCGCGAAATTTGATTGGTGGCCTCGACTTAGAACAAATCTCGAGTTAGGAACAAAGACTCTAGGTACTTTAGTAAGTGAAAATTACTACTCTGGTGGTGAAACTCATAGTCGAGACTACTCAGGTGGTAGTGGACCAGACCGCAAACGCGCAGTCAAGCCATGCACGCTGTCACCCCTTAAGCGAGACACCACTACCACTTCCTAACCATCACTGCTCCACCAGCTTCGCTTCGACCGAGCGAGGCGAAAAAGTCTATGCAGGGAGCATTCCAGGCCTCACAACAGAGAGGGTATTTAAAAGTACAACGGTAGTTAGTAGGTGCCTGGCTATGTGCCCTGGCAGGCTATAAAGTCTGCTTACAACCTGCTAGCACAATGTAAAAACGATATTTTAAAGACGGTTACAAGGGGTGGGGAATTCCCAAGAAATTTAGGGATCGATGGCCAGGATGAAAGTCCCCGGAGTATTAAAGTGTCTCCGGCAACTTCCAAAATATCTTCCGGTGGCTTAAGAGATTGATAATGGCTTAAGGTTGCTAAAAACTGTAGGGCCAACCTTAAAACCCGCTCCATAGGGGTTGATTGGAATCCAAGTGTGATTGGCGAAAAAAGGATTTGGCAAGGCCTGTACTTGCACCCTGGAAGAACCGACGTGGAGTACAGAATCCCCGTTTGGACATCCGTATCTGGAGAAAAGTAGTACGCGACCAACCGATCATGACTCCTGCGCTTGAGAGGTGAGGTCAAACTCTGGGCTAGGGCTTACAACCTGCGAGTTAAACATCTTCCTCTGATTGGCCTGCAGGTATGTAGCTAATAGTTACGGCTCTAATTATGGGAATCCTGCTTTCGTCTTTGCGCTGACCATTGCAAATGCTCACATTTATGCATCACTGTGCGCTTAATTAGCTTCCGCCTCGCCGCGCTTACCATTCGACTGACAGGGTCGTCTGTTGAGACCCCCACTCCCTTGCTTTTTCTTGACATTTTTCTCTTTGTTGTCATTGCGCATAGCATCGCGGGTGATATGCACCTCGCGTGCATTTTACCTCGTTACTTTTGTCAGGTTGCATGAAGACAAGACAGTTGCGTCGCCCCCTGGTTCAAACCCTGTTGGGTTGCCATCTGTCTTCATGTCTTCACCCGTCATGGCAAATAGGAGTTGCTGTTGACAGGGGCATGCAAATGCAACCTGCAAGTACAACAACGAATTCGACCAGCTTATGCTAACTGCACGTATGACAAGTAATGAGTTCGATCGACCACATCATAATTTTACTGGCACGGTATTGATGCTAGGCAAACAACCCCGCTTATCGCCACTGGTTGGAGAAATAGCCCGGGTATCGCCAGGTGGAAACGTGGTTGGCGAGTCGCCTGACGGCATGACCTGTTGCGGAATGTTCATTTTTCCTCGAGTAATTCGAACTGCAGGTTACATAACCGATGATCAGTTACACCGCATAAGAGCCGCCGTGCGAGCATCCGTAGCCCTGCAGATTGTGGTAATCGCCTCAGACAATCGTGATTGGCCGTACGTGCATCGACAGTAACAAGGCCCCAAAATTTAAACATAATTCTCTGCAGATACATCATGATCGGCAGAAGATGCTGATACCTTTTTTTAACCCTCTCACATGGCCTCTTAGACGGTTTATCGAGGTACTGTCTCATGCAGGCTAGCCGTGTGCAACTTCGATAGGAAGATCTTCGGCGCACCAGGCAGGAAAGGTGGGGGTTACGTGTTCGTTGGAAATTATCAACTACTACGATCAAGTACCGTCTGAAGTTTCTACGGTGGAGTGGCACTTGAAAATTCACTCTGCGTTGTTTCTCCAAACCCCAGTATCGGGTACTTATCGTTCCAAGGTGGTCAGATCTCATCGTTTCACAGATATCTTGTTCTACTTATCTTGTTGGGACTTGTTCAGGACGGTTAAGCAAACGTCCCCCCCCCAAATGCCCAAACAGATACACAAATATAAGCTGTATTAAATCGAAAAAAAACATGGATCACTCCTGGGCCTGCCATTCCCAAATTCCCCTGCCTGGAGAACTCAACGCCTGCAAAACAACAGATGAAATTAATTCCAATCCTATGAAAAAGCCCAAAATTTGGTGCAGTACATTCCCAAGTGCTCCCAGGCGAATATCAACTCCGATAGTCTGTAACATTTGCTAGCGCTCTAAAACCAGCCCCGTTTTTTTGTGATGCTCTAAAGCTAGCATAGAGATATGAACCTTAGTCAGTAAGAGTTGCTTGACTTCGAATCCACGCTCGCTGGTGTATTGATGAGGGCGAGATTTTTTCTTGCAAACTCGGTCGCGTCTTCCTTACCCTGGCTATGCTGCTTCATCAAATGGCGCCGGACACTATCTTCTCGAGAAAGTGCCTTCAAACATATAGGACATGAAAGAGACTTTGGTCGATGTGTATAACTATGTTTCCTATGTAGATACATCAGATATTAATCCTTCCCTAGATAATCATAGTTTAGCTAAGCCGAGGAACTCACTCGAGATGGTTTCTATTGTGAAACAATTTTCCACAGCCCGGCTCTTGACATATCAATTCCCTAACAGTGCTTATGCTGTGAGACTTCGGTGGTTTGTTGTGAAGTAAGGGGGTTTTACCGGAAATTCGGTGGGAGTCTTTGTGGCCGATTGCGCACATTTGTGGGGGTATGCGTTGTCTGTTTGATATCTGGCTTTACGAAGCACGGCTTATCCTGGTTATCAAACGTGGCGTGGATACTATGTGCGGTACGCGTACTGATAATGAGTGCAGAATGATTGGTATCGCCGTCCGCAAGGTCAATGTAGTTGCTTATCCAACTTCGGGTAACAAACTGGTCGTGAAAGGTATATTCGTATAGTGGGTCGTTATCCGAAATTCTTCCGGTTGACTGCTCTTCTCCTACTGAAAGCTCCTTCTCAAATGCTTCATCTCTGCAAAGGTCCTCGTTCATCATTAGATCTGCTATCCTTAGGAGAAACTTCGGCGATGTTATCCGTGAGTAGATATCACGTTTCGTATCCATGGTGAGAATATTGGTGATATGAAGCGGAAGGCTAGTAGCCGTATTTTTGGCATTGTTCATAAGGAGAATTTATGGCTCTGAAACCAGCGTGCGCACAATTGTCTGTAAAGATGCCGCACGTTCGTGGTATAAAATAATTGGGAGATTTAAATCTTTTACATCAGATAGAATCTATTGCATGGCGGCGGCATGCCGCCGTAACAGATTTGGTGAGGTGTACTGTTTCAGTGATCCAATACCAGTGATTGAGCAACCCCCCTGTCAGTGTGCTTCTAAAAACACAAGTAACCTATGAAAACCCATGCAGAGCTCCGCCAGGAATGTTGGTTCTGAATACCGCGGTACCTATCGTGATGCTCCCCTTCTTTTAGCCTAGCCGGTACAAATCTGGCGTTTCTGTTTTGGTACTTAATGTGAAAGCAGAAGTGTCATTAATTGCCCTTTCTGCCGGACCTAATACATAGGTACCTACCTTTGAGAAAAAAATAAAAAGTTGAACGAACTGCTCTGAACAATACCTTTACTACAGCGACTCCATTGCGTTCCCGGGCCACTCTTCCTCGCGTATAGTCACATTTAAAAGCAACAATCTTCACAAAACGGGACTTAGACTAAAACGGCCTATTTTCTCTACGGTAGGTACCTATTTCTAGTACCCGGAAGATGCCGTAGACAAGTAGCAGCTTGTGTATTCGCGGATTGTTTACCATACAATCCTATCAGTATTTGTTTGTCCCCTTTAACTGGCGCGCGCTGATATTTGGGTATATAACTTCTAGCTTTAAGGACTGGGGCTGTGAGCCGTTGTGTGCATGAGCTGTATTTGCTTGTGGCCCCATCTGCTACACCCGATCTGTAGTTACATACCACGTCAAACGTCCCTACCTACTCGCTTCCCCGCCTGCTCACGTGGGAATCCTCAGGTGAGCAGAAGTTTTGGGCTGTATTTTGCTTATTGGTTTATCCGCGCAACGATCGCTACTTTTTGCTTGCATCTGCATGTTCAAACTTTGGTTGCAATTTTAACTTGCAAATTTGGAAGCCTTGGAAATCTTGACACCGACAGCTATTCGTAGACTTTAATACCCGAGCCTAATGAACATCCGCCTTAGCAACCCGGAAATCAGCTGTCCAGTCCGGATCCTGTCCGTCATCACCATGCTGCAAAGACAACGAAACTAGGCACGAACGGCAAATGGTGGTAAGAAAAGCGGATAGTTGCTGAAGGAAGTGCCAATGGGTATGCAGGAAAATGGAAATTGCTTTTTCTTGCGTGCATCGGGCGACGGGTTTATGTGCATGGGGAGTACTTGTGCTCAATCACTGCTTAGATGAGCATCTCTATGTGAAGCAAATTATGGGACCCCCTCTGGATTTCTGTATGCGTTGGAATCGACCCAGAATTATTCCAGATCCAATATATGTGGGCTCATATTCGAGACGAAAATGTTTGGGAATGAGATCAGACGGATCCATTATCTCAATGTTAGGAAAGTTTGGAGATGGATGGATGTCGCTTCGACATCGCTACGACAAAAAAAGTAAGTAACGCTACCACGTAGCTAGAAAATCGAGAACGGTACGAGAAGGTAGTATATCTTCACTGAATATACCATATTTGGAAGTTTAGAGCTCATAAACTGAAACTTTTGATCTCGTTCGAAACAAGGTATGAGAGCTATCTTCACGCTTTTGCGTAGAGCACGTGCATACGAGAAACAACTTTATTCAGGATACCTTTCAGGCAGACCATATTATGTAGTGTAACCCCCACCAAAATGTTGAACAGAACAGTGGGCGAAATGAAGAAAAGTAATTCGGGAAAACTTTTGGGTATCAATTTTGTAAGAACGTGAGTGGTATTACATGTTGCGTTGCAATTGCAATACCAGCTTTAATGAGAGATCATGTCAGGGTTAATGACCCAAGTATTGTCAATTGATGTGTCGGCAATAGTGCAATGACGTCGACTAACTCATTGCTTTTGCCACTCATAAACCCTCGAACACAACCAAGACGGGAAGAACACGAAGAAACCATAGGCCTGATAAATTAATGATGTAACCTTCTCGCTTGATTTTTCCGTATGAGACGGTTAGGATATATTCTTCACCAGAGGGATATCCTGGATAAAGCCACAAAAGAACGGGTTATTCCCATATGCATGCGCAGTCGAGGTTACGCTGCATAATAAGGTCCCAGAGGGTTATCCTAGATAAATTCGCAAAAGAAAGAAAGGGTTATCCTACAGTCAAGAGGGAAACGCTACAAAATATAGTCTATCCTAAGTAAAACTGTAAGAAAAAAACACCTATGCATGAGAGAAGGGTTGTTCAAACTCTTTCTAAGTTTGCATATCCAAGGACTCACAACCTACGCCTGGCTTGTTTCTTCAGATACTTTCTGCACGCACAGACGAATATTTAAGATCTCACAAACTGCTCTTGAATGCACGTTAACGTGTTGCCACTCCGGATCCATGCATATGTACCATGCACGAACTGCATGCGGTAAATTGATAACCCCACGCCGCGTCAATGTACAATGGAAGCGCCTGGCGGCTCGAACTGCAGACGTGTTACTCAATGAGACAGACTCATCGACGATGCGAAGTGTACCGTAGACCCTGGATCAATCCGTCTTTTTTTGTAGCTCGAACTTCAGTAGTAGATCTTATTCACCCTTAAATCATAAAGCCACATACCAACTCAGCAGACCTAGAAACCAGGACAAACCGAAGCGACGTACCGTAGAAACTCGCTTAAGAGGTATGGAAGGCAGTGGATTGACTATCATTTGCTTTTGGAATCTAGGCGATGCATTGGTGCAACGCGCGATGAGATCTAAAGACACAAGTGTTACTTTTTTCCTAGGTTTTTGCTTCTTGTTGCTTTTAGAACAATAATTATCGAATATAATCTCAATTCCTAGAAATTGCTATATACGGTAATTGGAACGACCCTAACCAATTAGGGGCGTACCTCTAAGTGAGTTTTTTACGGTATTCAATCGCCTATGTATCCTGCACGTAATATAAAGACCGATTAATCCAAAGTTTACTAATCCAAAGTTTACTAATCCAAAGTTTACTGCAGTACAATCAGTGTCAATCTGTGGGTTCGTGTAGGGATAGATAAGAGGCGAGTTATCTCGAGCCCAGCAGTGAATATTTGAGATATGTCTCGGGGGCTTGTATTGTGGCGATAATATGGTGAATCGGTTTGTCTGTGTACTGTTCGGTCTAAGCTCTGCTACACAACTCTGGGTTTATGAACGAATGTTGTGCCCCTTTCTTCCTCTGCTTTTCGCTTCTCCCATTCTTGTGGCTCTTTACTGCACCGGTGATTGCGGAGTGGGAAATGGAGCCCGAAGAGGGGGCCAGGAGAGCGGATCCAGAGTATGTACAGGAAGATCGATGGCTTAGAGCATTATTTTTTATTAAATCCTCGAGATTCCCGAGACCAGCTATGAAAGGTCCCAGGGCTGCTGAGACCAGTCTCAAATTCGCGAGATGTCTCGAGCCCCACGTCGTCCATCCTGTGCCCAACACTAGGCTCATGGTGTAGATTGAGCATTTACAATCATCCAAACTCCATTGAACCCAACCCATCTTTTGTTTGCAACTGGGACTAAACGGCGATATCGTTTGATGGGCACAGTCAAGGACCGATCGCCGATTTTATGACCTCCTGGCTGACGAGGTTGCCAAGAATAGTCGCGTGTCATAACATGGCCATGACCTGGCCATGACTGGTAACACCAGCTGCGGGGTACGGCGACAGTACCCCACATAGAGAATTTGTGGTGGAATATTTTGATTGTTGCACATAAAAAGTTCGGTAGTATCTCACCCTCACGAGATACTAATGGTGTTGTGCGGGTCAGATATTCTCTGCCTAACGTGCAGTTGAAGAAGCAGATATACTCTGCCTAATGTGCAGTTGAAGAAGCAATTTGCAACGTTGTGTTCAAAAACAGCTGGCTATGGAGACCGGCCTGCATTTGGAAATGAGATTACTTCAAAACCCAGGTGGCCGGTGGTACACAACCGACAACAATCGTGGTCGCCCTGTTGCCACACCATGGCTAGAGCATGGCGACTACTGCGAAGGTCATTCATAGTAGCATATCTCTAACGGAGTCGGAAATGTGCTTTTCATACCTTGTCACACAAATGAAAACACCCGTTGAGCGGCAAGTAAAGGTACTAAAAGATACCAAAACACCTTTTCGTGCCTTTGCTGCGTGCCCTTTAGATAGTGACTTTTTGCATCCTTGTCTCAATTTTAGCACTTAAATGCCTCTATTCCCTAGTGTGGCTATGTAGAAAAAGGAATTTTCCAGTGTCGTAAAAAGCACATTTCAGACTCTTGCAGTATGAATTGAACGACATACACAGCATCGAAAAATCTGAGCTCCAACCAATTGGAAATTATGCCAGCCTGTGAGCTTAAGCTTGCATTGGTCTATTGCAAAACATTATAAACAGGGTACATTTAATTGCAGACAATCTCGATCTGTCAACTATTTGGCAGTTCCATCCAGTAGCTCTCACAAATATGTGCATTCACCTCTCCATTTATACATCCAAGGTTTTGCACACCCCTTCTTTGTTATATGCTCAGTCCCATGGACGACCATACCAAGTTGCGAACCGGCGACGAAAGCTTGCAATATTTTTGACCGGATTGCAACTGGAACTAACTAATGAACTAACGAATTTTTATACAAAAATTACTTTATTGTGAACAGGTCACTAAAGAAACCTAGTGGCTCGGAGACTGGACAGACCAGTTCGCAATATTCTTGATTTGTTCGCGAACTTAACCGAGTCCGCGAACTGGTCTGTCTGTTTTGAAAACTTGAGGAACAAGTTCACAAACGAATGCGTGAATGTGCAGTTTTGAACCCCAGTCTATGATCTCCCCTATTGCTTTAATTTAACTTTTATGGATGATATAAACTACTTAAGAATTTACCAGAGATCCAGTGGTACACCAAATTACGTTGACTTCACCACTGAAACTTACCACCGAGAATCTCTAGCTTAACTAAGTCCACACCTAAGTCTAGAATAGTGCAAACAAGGTGATAGGATTGCTGCTAATGTAGGGAGGTTTATTCGGAACGCGATGCTTTGAGATGTCATTAACAATGCGTACCTATATATAGATTAGTAAGTCACTCTAGTTTCACCGGCTTTTTGGGAAGCAATACTTTATCTTAGGCATCTCCTACCCATCAAAAACCAACCCAAGTTCGCAAACAAGCAAATTTGTGTATAGATTGAAACATACAAGTTGCTACCTTGATCTTCAAATCAGCTTATCTGCCAAAACGTTCGCTGAATAAATGAGAAGTTGTAAACTGCGACTCGAGTGACTTGCAAAGTTGTATACTCAACAAGATAATCGAAATAGATACTTAAGATATCTCCCAGCGTAGACGAGTGATCAGCAATCCTCCTACGCGGTGCAAGCTAGAAGACGACACCCAGTATAATATATCATGTCTAGTTCTACTATACGCAGACGTTCAAGATGGCAACAATGACCTCTAGTCGTACTCACCACTACAAAAAGTCTCCGGACACCCCATTTCGGGTAATAATCCGAGACATTTTATATAAGGGCCAACCGCATTTAGTTACAATGAGGTCAGATATAGAAATTTCGCACCAACCCATTTCGTTTTCTGACGAACTATCTAATCTAATCAATCTAATGCTGTCCGAAGACTTTTAACATTGACGAGTAAACTACCGTCACTATGCCCGTTCTAGTTGTTCTCGTCGAAGAGAGGAGCACTAGAGCTTGCAGTCTCTTCCGAGAGCGGTTGCTATAAAATTTTGCTCGAAATTTTAAATTTGTGAGGATCTGGAGGTAGAGTAGATAGATGTGTTGCAGGGGAAGCAATGGAATCCGCGAGGAGTAGGATTTGTATGGGTTTTAGCTGAATGACAACGGCATTAACTCACCTAACCACCGCGTGTACGGCTTGTACGTGTAGTGATAGAGGTTGATGCTCAAAACCGATGATAATGGTAAGATGAACATCATTTACATTGGCTGCCCAACGATTTCAGGGTAGGTGGATATCAATGTAGGGGGCTCGCAGTTGCACAGTTCTATGTATCTACTTTTTCTTAGCTACGAAAGAAAACAGTCTTCCGCTTGAATGTGAGTCCGCCTATAGTCTTTTCTAAGCGTGGGTCCCTGATATCTGAACTACCTACTCGCTGACCCCATTGCTAATAGGCAAGTAAGCTTGCTGGGACCTCCAATCCCTCCAGCCTCGGAATTTTTTTCTTTCTCCTTGCTAGTTTGTAGTGGGTAGTCGTCACGCGCTTACTAGTCCCATCGCGTACCGCGCAACCTGGTTGTCGGAGTGTGGTACTCTAGGCTCTGGGAGGGACTTGATGTGCAACTAGTGGCTGTCTACACACTTGGAACCCAATAATCAAGCTTCAAACCCGATTGCATTGCATTAATCATAAGCATATCTACACATCCAGAGAAATCAATGGTGAAGATATCCAACAGGAAAAAACTAATAAAACACGCCCACACGCCCAAGTATCAGTATCAAAAAAAGAAAAAAAGCAGCTAACTCCATACCAGCTAACAAAAAAAATGCTAAAAAAAACACAAAACGCCGGAGGTATTTCCCAGCCATCTATATACCAATATATCCTACAGACGGGGCTTCTCCATAATAATGCTAATTTCCTTTGCCACTACTGCTGCTATCGTTCCGTCTTTCGCCGCCGCCGCCGATTTCTCCTTCTCCCCGGTGTCCAAGTTCTCTTTGGCATCACCGGATCCATCCTTGTCTTCAGGGGTAGCTCCAGCCACATCGCTACCCCGCTTCCATAACCGTCAATTTGGGCGGCTTCGCGACTTTAAGCTGTCGGACTCGCCATGACGGGTATCTTTCGCGTCCTTGCGCCTCTCCCGTTCCTTATCTTTATCCTTGTCCTTGTCTTTGTCCTTGTCCTTTTCTTTTTCTTTTTCTTTTTCTTTATCTTTCTCGTCCTTCTCGGCGCGCTCTTCCTTCTTCTCCTTCCGTTCCTTCTTCTTGTCTTCCCTGTCCTTCTTCTCCTCTTTCTCCTTCTTATCCTTGCCTTCCTTAGCTACAACACAGCTACCACACTCTGCGCACCGATTCTTCTCCTTTCTTTCGCTGTGGTGCCCTTCCTTCTTCTTCCTTCGTCTTGCACTGACCATGGTATCCCCACCATCGCTCTTCTCCGCAGCGTCTTCTACCGTTGTTGAGGGCCCAAATTCTCCGCTCTTGATTGCGAACTCCTTTAAGGTAAGTTTCTGTTCATCTGCCTTCTTCTTCTCCTTCTTTCCCTTCTTCCGCCGCTTCTCGTCCTCATCTTTACCCAGCTTACTTGCCCTCTCCTGCCTCCTTCGGCGATTGTAGGTGATGTTGCTGGCAGAATCGTCGGGGGTGATGGGGAGGTGCAGCGTGGGTACATTAGGAGCCCAGTCCTGCTCTTCGTCCAGTCGGCGCTTTTCCTCCTCGCCTTTTTCCCGTACAGGTGATGCAGAGCGTGGCGAGGATGGGCGCTTTTGGGAGATGCATTCCTTCCGCGATTTCAGGGCGCGACGGACCACCAGTGCTCGGGTGTGGAGCTCTTCAATCTCGTCTTCGAGGCCTTCGAGAACAGTCCATAGCCGGCGATCCAGAGAGGTGATGACGTTCAGCTCCTCTTCTTCGTCTCTTGCAACCACGTTGCTAGAGCCGTCCAAAAACGCATCGAAGCGACCAGAGTTAATTAGCTCCAACTCTGGCTCGGTGACGTTTGCGATTGCGCGGAGGAGAGGGTGAAGCTCTGGGTGCAGGAGCATGTACAGCGCAACGATGGGAGGGGTGATGGATTCCGGGGGTTGGTCGTGATACAGTCTAGTTAGTGCGAGCTTCATTTTTGGAGCAAGGACTTTATCTTCTAGGAACCGGCGAAAGTTCTTGATCTGGTTCTCCTCTGTATTGTTTTTTAGTATACCCTCGATGATCTCGCAGACCATGCGGTCTTCCTCGTCCTCATCCTGCTTTGTTTGACATTGGTCTTCTGCTTTGCCGGCGCTGGCACCGCAGCAATCGTCAGGACCGGCAGATTTCAGGACCTGCTCAACCTCCTCAAGCCATTGCTCCACCTTGGTCATAGCGGGCTTCACCTTGACGCCTGCGACGACAGATTCAGCGAGTTCTCGCGTCCTGCATGCCTGCTCTTGGCCACCGACGACCTTCTCTTCCCCTTCTTTTCGCGCGAGAATACCGCGGACTGGTAACACACAGAGGAAAGGCTTCTGCCGACTTCCGCGGAGATACTCCAGTACATCCGCCCAACCAACACCCTCCACGCCTAGATTACGCGCGAATAGCGTTTCCATCCTATCCAACAACTTCCTAGCCACTGAATGATAACCCGTGCCCACGGCAATAGAACCACCGGATGATAGAATCGTAAGGTAGGAATCCAGCAGAAAATTCAAATTTCCAAAGATCCCCGCTACTGGATTGGCGTTGGGGTTGTCGCCGCGCATGCTTGGGGGAGCCTCAAGGCTGCAAGGGTCATGAGTGGGGTGAAAGTAGCCTGACACAGCTGCGGGAAGGGATCCGTTTGGGATAAGGTAATCGATGGGGTTCTGACCGAGGTGTTTCCCCACCTTGCGCACTTCCTTCATAGAGATGTTGGAAGACCCTGAGGCAGTGGAGGGTCGGGCTTGTAGTCCGGCCTCTGAGGAAGCCGCTGGCGGCGGGTATTTGCTTCCGGATGACCGCACTGAAGTTGTTGAGCGGCGAGTAAGAGGCGGCGATGGCGGCATGTTTGTAACAGGGTGTTCCGTAATCGGTCGGAATCCATCAGGGTCACGGTGCTGCTGTTGCTGGAGCAGCAAGGCAGACATTGTCGAAGGCACTGGAGTCTCTTCATAAAAGCGCTGCATGGGCAAATTTGGCTGGGGTTTGAAGCTGGAAGAACCTCGCTTCATCTGATCTGTAGTCTTGGAAGAAATCATCTCTCTTGTGGTAAAAGGTGCAAAGGCTGGGAGTGTAGGAGGGATTGGTGGAGGTCGCGAAGGAGGTAATAAGATGTCTTGCTGATAGATTTCGTTATCCTCCCCTATTGTTTCCGTGTGCGCTGTTTCCGGCGGTGTGGGTGGTTGCTGTGCTGCAAACGGTGAAACAGGATTTAGTGGGGTATTTGATCGTAGAACTGGTTCTGCTGATCGTGACCTTCTTTGAGGTCGAGAATTTGGTCTTAGTGTTATCGTTGGAAGGGTCACTTTCCCAAACATAGGCGACTCTGGTGATGAAGGAATACCAGCTTTGGGCATTTCGGGTGCGACCGTGCGTAGTTGTAGTAGCCGTATCGCAAGCTAGCCTCGCAACGTCGTCGAATGTACTCCGTACGAGTCGTGTGTGGTGCGTGTATGGAGAGAGGAGTAAGGTGGGGAATGGGTTTACTTGAAGGATTCAGAATGATTAGCGGCGGGAACAAGCGAGTGGGAGCAGTACAAGTATCGGGGGGCTATGGTTGTCACAACAAATCAGGATGTCATAGGAAGGCAACTTGCTGGGCAACTCACAAGAAACGTGGTCGGTCTACACCGTACATGGAACAAGGCGACGGTGCGTATTGGTGCCTCCGGTTGTTTCGAGAACAACTCGCATCCCAGCCAACGACAACTTGTCCGTACTAATATATGTTCGTGGCCCTCGCTCGTTATTTCGCTCGTCGCAAGTCTTGGATATGGTGAGTAAAAGGACTAGCGCGGACACAGCTTCGGCCAGTTAACAACTGGTGAGTAGACTGACGAACAGCAAAGCTTTATTAATCTTCTCGTTGTGAATAGCGCATAGGCGAAACTGTCGTGGTCGCTCTCTACAGGCTCGGTTGGTGGGACCACAGCAATGATCTCAGAACGCAGGAGGAAGGAGTGGGAAAATGAAGATTGTGCAACGGAAGACTCCTCCTTTTTCCCCTCTAAAAAAACCGGAACAGGGAGACACGTTGCATGGCTCGGCAAGAGCGGCCGGGACAACACTTGACTGCATGACGCCGTCGCAGGAAGAATCTGCACTGATCCGATCCTGAGGCACGATCCTTGCAGCTAAAACACCAACCGCCAAAGCACTCCTGAAAGACTTCGCGATAGCAAGTCATGGCGTTGAATACTCGATGTCCATCAAAAGTAGTCCTACTTGGAGCGTTTTGCTGGGTCTGGAGTCGAAACAAGTCGGGTTCTCTATCTCGGCTGCCGATCCGGCTCGGGCCTTGGGTGGATCACTGGGCTGAACGCCGTTCCGTTCTGAACCCATTCGCACAAACTCGACATTTCGCCTTCCCCCCTTTCCGCAGGGGCGAGCCAGGTCATCCATCCTACCGGGTATTGCGTTTATGTGGAGTGGATCTACGTCAGCGTTTTGTCGCGCCGCAGGAGCTTTTCAAACTGCACGTACAAGGGTTCAGTTCCTGTGCCAGACTAGCGTTACAGAGGATCAGATTCTAGAACCCAGGATTCTGGAGGGTTGCTGTGAGAGAAGGGTTACCCTTCACTTCACCTTCCAGTGCGCAATCTGGAACTGCGATCTATAGCTATTCGTCGTCCGTCCGGCCCGTTTTTGAAAAAGCGGGGTAGCAGCCATGGCCTAGCATCCAAAGTTTCCCCAGCCCGGATACTCAATGCAAGTTTCAAAGCTAGGGCACCACACTCCGAGACTACTTCAAAGCAACTGAATGTATAGGCAGTCGATTCTGTAATTTGTGAGCGAATTTGTTTTCGAGATGGTTGTTTCTGTACGCGGATAGCGCTCGTAAATCCGATAATTGGTGGTTGCTTTGTTTTGCAGGTGGCTCGTGACGCCTCCCAACGGTATTTCGCGGTATTTCGCTCGCGTTGCTGCCGATCTGATCGGGTTGCATATGTCGGGGAACCACACGCCGACCAGTAGCAGCCCGGCCCGAGATTGTCTGCAGCAAGGCGCGAGGCATCAAGCATTGTTCTAGTAGAAATTGCTCAATCTGGAAACCGCGGTCTGATAAGCTGGAAATCGATAGCGTATGCGGAACTCGCCTCCACGAAAATTGAATGGTTGGAACAAATGAATGTAACCGCAATTGGTCTGCTGTTTGTCCCAAACCTTAATGATCCGTGACCGTCAAGATGGTTGTCTAATTTATGTGGAGATGGCATAATTGGAGGGGATTCGGTACAGTGAACTGCCGGAGTTATGGTGTGCGTGAATTAGTGGTATGAAGCTGTGAAGACTGAGAAGTACTTAAGTACTTGTCACAAATCACGTTACTACCTACACCAAGGCCGTCCATGTAAAACTAAAATATTTGCTAGTTCTTCTTTCTAAGTTTTAAAACGCAATAGAACCCAATAAAGTACTTGGGCCTGCATTTTAAAGTTTTGTAACTACTTAAGTACCTATCACTCGTTCGACTACTGCCATTCCGCTTCCGCCAAGCCGAACCGGCATCTCTTCCAACCGTGTGCTCCGTCCTATGTGCACACACCACTTCACTCACAACACACCATCCACCAAGCTTTCAAATCATTGGTGTTCTTTCTACTATTTAAAACTACTCTAGCAACCTCTAAAGCTTCAGCGCACGCACCTGAGTCGATATATATAGCTGGATGAGGATAAGGAGCGTTGACGACAAGCACTGCCTGTCACAGAGATTGTGAGCTCCTTATCCAATAGAAGTAAGTAATCACCATATATACTTCTAACAAGCGAATGCTAATACTGCTAGGCATAGCCAAATGCGAGTTTCGGCGCATTTTCGGCTGCTTCAGTCAAGGACATATGGGGCTTGGAGCTTCTAGATCTAAGTGCCATCCGCGTCGAAACAAACCTTGTCGTTGAGACAACTGCATAGCATATCTCTCGCCAAAAACACACTCAGTGGAACGAGGAATAGCTACTTCATCCAATTCGTAAGCGTTTGCCTAAAATCTACTCTCCATCATTCTCACTTCCCACATAGCACTAGTAACATTACTAGAAACTCACTGAGAGAAGCTCTAACTATTACAGATCCGGTACAATGACAATCGAAGCTGCTCCATTGGAGTATGCCACTGCTTGCTGTCTTTCCTCTCTTTACCGTACTTCTACCGAATGTCAGAATATTGGACGGAAAAGTTCCATACAAATGGCTCTTTTACCAATATCTACTTTAATGCAGTTTAAAAGCATTCTATGAGTTCCGAAAGGAGTCAGTATTGATCTTGGAGCCTACAACCCGATATGGCTGTGTCACCAAGGCTGAAACCAGGGGTAACTGACAGAGGACATGAACCCTAACCTCCCTACGGACAATGGGGTGTAATAACTTGCTGAAAAATGTATATGCATTGTGCGCGTTGAACTGCTGCGCGCACATATTGCCAAATTTTCCATGGATGGTGCGTAGATGCTACATCAATCATTTGAGAGCATCTTGTTGTCTTCCGTGGGCATTGTGTTGTGTTCACCCTATGTGTGCGTTCCTCCTTACCATTCAGGACAGCATCCTTCCATCAAATTTTGTTCCAGATTGAATTATATCCTGCACAACGTTTGTCCATACCTGCCCGAGCTTTAAATCCCTTGAACCTGCTAATGGGGAGCCTTTTAGTTAAGAATGGGCCCCGCCTTGGGAAACGCTGCACCACACTTCGACTGGTGGCAGTATTTGAGTGACGAGTTACAATCACAGCTGTCTGCGGAGGAAATTGGCAAGTTTAAGGCTCAGAAATCTCCAGCGGACTTTCCTCAACGGCTACCACTCGAAGCCTTCCTGCAGAACACCGACAATGCAATATCTAATCATTACTCGAATCATCTCGTTTCTCCTCAGCATTTAGCTTCTGCTGCTGCTCCGCTCCATCTTTCCTCAAGAGGCACGGGCCTGCCCCCTCCATTAGCGTCGCGGAGCCACGAAGTACCTCCGCCGGACACGATTGACCCGGCGGAGTTGACACGCAATAGCAACGACTCTACTACTTTGGACGACAAGTTCCAGTGGCCTATACCCGATCCCGCCGAACCTGCAGGCGCCAGCAGCAGCTTTTCCGAAAATGAAGGCGACGACGCAGCGGTGACTGCAGGAACGCCGGACACCCCACCCACGTCCGACTCGATGGAGGATGGCATGTTCCACTGTGATGAGTGTGACTACTCCTCTCCGAATGTAAACCACCTCACGTACGAGGCTATTTTTCTCCTTATTCGCAAGACATCCAAAATTAATGTTATTCACAGGCAACACCGTTTCGTGCACGGAGAAGGTACAATTTGTGACACATGCCAAAAACGGCTTTGTCGCCCTAGCTCGCTCCTTCGCCACAAGAGGATTATCCATCCAGACCCCAAATGATGTCAGAACATCAGTAATGTGCTGCGATAGGCTCGACAGAGACAGATATAGGATTGTCGGGCGTGTGCTTTTCCACGACCGGCTGCTTCCGGGGCGGTAAGGTGTAAATGGTACGGGGTTGTGGTATCTCATTTAGAAGCCGCTTCAAGTTTATATTGTGGTGCAACTGGGTAATAGTTTTTGTTTTTAGGGGTTGGAGTCCTTTTGTTTGATATTTTTTTGTTTTAGTCGTTCTTTCGATTGTTCCTACGTTTTGTTTATGAACGCTTCTAAACGCTCCTTTGAAGCCTTGTATGATGTAATGGCGGGGGAATTAATGAGTGACATGCCCATATATAATATTGCGAGATATAGACTACCAGATCTCGATCTTACTGATGACAATGACGCCGGGAAGAGGGCTGAAACAAACACATACTCCTCAGGAAACATCCCGGCTAGAATTGGTATATTCGCGATTGTAGTCGCCTCAGGCTTGGCTGATTGATAGCGCCCTCAGGGGGATATATATTTATTTTCTCTTTTTTTTATATACCAAGCAGCCCTTGCAGCTAGACTTCTGTCGTCGTCAACCCTAACCCAAGATCTCGATCCGAAGCTGGTCTGGAAGCACAGAGAACATTCCATCATACCACACCCGGCCAACTGACAGTCAGCACCCAGCCGCCGCCAACAACACAAACCCAACCAACCCAACTATTTCAGCCGCTACGCCCCTTTCCTCCTCCTCCTCCACATCCTTACTCCCGTCGCCAGCTCGAAATACGTCATCACCATGGCCACAACCGCAGACTCTCTAAAACGCTCAGGAAACGTGTACCCCTCTCCCCCCCCGCGCCCCCGCCCGCCGTCACTGACAACAACCAGCTGCTTCCAATCCGGCGACTACGTCGGCGCAGACAAGTTCTACACCCAGGCAATCATAAAGGACCCCACCAACGCCGCATACTTTACGAACCGCGCCCTGGCGCGCGTGCGCATGGAGCAATGGGACGCCGTCGTCGCGGACTGCGACAAGGCGATTGAGCTTTTACCTAGTAGCTGTACCACCCCCCGCTCCCAC
>Ga0307512_10001085_pt1 | contig 39588 bp, 38 predicted proteins | sample 14_EM_MG_FD_200267 | JGI IMG/M metagenome (GOLD analysis project Ga0307512, IMG submission 200267) | Populus trichocarpa ectomycorrhiza microbial communities from riparian zone in the Pacific Northwest, United States - 14_EM | ecosystem: Host-associated > Plants > Roots > Unclassified | place...
AACGCGACGCGTGGTATTGAGGCCGGGCGCGGAGTAACCCGCCACCGGGGTGTCTCTGACGGCTCTGACGGAGCGCGTCCACTCTGACGGAGCCATTCCGCCCGGACGGAAATATTTTTTGCTGATGCAGACAATGAGTAATCCACAGCAGCAGGATATGGGGGTAATTGGAGTGACAAGAATTGACCATAAAAACAACACCCCTTGCAGTGATTTGTTTAGATAGAAAGTAATCTAGTCCCACAGTTATAGTAATGTGTATCAGGAGGCCAATGTTGAGAAAGAGAAGTCTGATGCAAGGAGGTAACACAGTTCTACCAGTTAGAAACATTGCTGGACAAACAGGAATGCATTGTTTGATACCTACATTGTTGGGTAGTTGGATATTGGTTATAATGTCACTGAGTAGTCAATGGATGGTTAGAAGACATACAGTCAGCAGGACAAAGTAACAGACAGCAATGTGGAACAACATGATGGTCACAGTTACAACACAGTTGGAGGGGGTGATCAATGGTGAGGTATGGTTGGGATAAAAAATGCCACACAATCAAAGATGAATGATATTATATCATATGTCTCCCAACTCACCGCAAGGTACTATTGGATATAGAAATAACACAGAACAACCATAACGATAAGCAGCAGAATATACATACAATTCGTGTAAAACAGTTAATTCACGACTTTTATTTACCTATCTTGAAAAGTAGCGATTCGTTGACACTTTTTGTGGCAGGTGTATCTTGTGGTATACGCAGGGCAACATTATCCATCTCTTTTTCATGATGCTGTAATGTTCCTGGCACAATATCAATATAGGTATGGCTTTTGTGGCTGCTATCTGAACATGTTCAGGGTGGTGCCAGCAGCATCAGCTTGACAATTGACTAACAATGAGAGGTTTACTGCATGAAGCTCCCACAAGATGATTATCCACAACTTTTATATATTGCAGACTTTTCAGCTAAAAGGAGGTTGGAGGAGAGGGTAGTCTTTTGCACTTAGTGTTATCAGGAAGGCTATTTACTACAGGTGAAAATGAATTCATAGTAGGTACACAATTCCATTCCATTTTGTGATGATTCTCTGGAGCAGGTCCAGATTTTATTCAGATGGTATTGGAAGAAGCAGCAGTAGATTAAGATGTAGGTCAGCACAAAAATTTCATGATGAGAATGATAATTATACCTGTAGCCTTATTGCAACTGAATATTCAACCATGGATATTGAATAATGAATACAGTTGAGGAAGTGTGGTATTTTCAAAATGCTTGTTTGGTGGAATGATAACACAGATAGAAAAGTTAACAGTGCAACTGTATTTGTAAGCCTAGCAATCTGTCATCAATGTACAGCCACAGTTTGGTCCGTAATGAGATATATTTTGATTAACCTGTTCAACTCATTTGCAAACATTTATGGGATCAGCATTGCACCAGGAGCATTGTGTACATTTGCATACAATTTAAGGGTAGCATCAGTTGATGCTATCAGATAGCTTGGACAGAGAGATAACTGATGTTTGATAGATAGTGGTAGCTGAAAGCACCATTTGGTTATGTTGAGGGATATATCTCTCAAAAATATTTATGATTTCGCCAGGAGAGAAAAATATCAAAGAAGACAATAATGCATTTTGAGGAAACTCAGACATCCATTCAGAGTCAGAAATCTATACAGTGGTGATGTAACATTTGGATTACAGTTAAACTGCTGGTTATCATTTATCTGATACTGTTAGGGGTTCTCCCTTAATAGAGGTAATGGTACTTAGCATAGGGTCAGAAGGCTTTATATCTATATTGTTAGGTATACATAACACCAAGCCTAGACAAATGCAAGTGGCCCGACACACAATCTTTACCGGCATCCCGTGGGCAGCCTCCTGTCAATTTGATTGCAAGCGAGCCTCGTTGCTAGTGGATTCATTGAAAGTTCTTGTACAGACGAGAGTCTGATCTGATGATGCAATAACCTTGGCCAGTCACATGTAATCAAGACTTGGAGATGCCAGTTATTTCTTACCACATTCACTAAATTATGCTAAGTAGGACTAGATGCATCGAGTGCATTGTGTGGGACTGACGTGCCAGGCAGATGATAGCCAAATGCGATGATGTGGGATCTCAAGCCAATGTCTGCTGGAGCGGTACAACTTGGGCACTCCCCGGTCAGTGAGAACAGTCTTGACCTTAGCATGGCGTGTCTGATTGATTGACATCGGGCAAAGACAACAAGTCCCGGTAAGTGATTGAGGGGTTAATGATGAAGTGACACGTCAGGGAAATGTCGATGGAGCAATAGCAGGTCGCCACATAAGTCTCCGAAACAGTTAGAGCCAAAACAGCCTGCACGGTGAGGCTGTGTTTAATTTATAAAGCAATCTGTTTAAAGCTCTCCAAATGACCATGTCACGCAAGGAGAAGTTTTGACTATCGAATATTACCAGTTGCAAGATATCTAAGTGGAAGTTATTCTCTAATAACATCTTATTACAGATGATGGCCCAACAGGGGAGCATAGTGCTTTAAAACAAATCACGCAAGAACACAATAACCTTTGGGAAGCATGGTCATGTCAAGAGAGATTAATACTCATTATGGAGTACTCTAGGATATGACAGATGAGATCTTAGCAATCCTTGATCAGATGATGATGGCCCTCCAGGGAGAGTAACTCTATATAACCAATCATGCAATGCAAGAAAGCTATAAAGAGACAGCAATGCTCTGGCATGGGAAGGGTAGCCAGACAAGAACGATCGATACCTACGTGCGAAAAAGATGGTGAAATATTATCAAGTTTTCAGTCCTTATTATTATTATTATTATTTGAGTATATTAGTATTATTTATTAGGATTGTACGTGGTTCCCCTGCCCCAATGACAGAGCATAGGATCATCAATGAGTACGACGTTATCCTGTGCGCCTTATCTTTGATACCGAATCACCTTGAAAAAGAGGATCAGCTATTTGCTGCACAGTGTATCTGGTGGCTGGCGAGTATGATCCAGTTCACGGAGATATTATCCTATTACCGCCATTATGAGATATTCCCTTCAGATTACGTTAGGGATTGTGTGGTTACCCCAGTGCCAAAGAGACTCTTACAAGATAAATTGATCCTGGAATCAGATATTCCGTCATTCGATATTGACGATAGTGATCCTACTTCATCAAATAGAGACAGTGATTCGGTTAGTAAGACGAGTTTCTTACAGCCGGATTGAATTCGGTAAAGTTCAAGTATCAAACTAAGGAACCTGAATACTACTCGTTTAGGTCTGGAGTTTAAGAATCACCAAGTGTCAAAAACTCCTCAAGCTGAATCTATGAAGTTTAACAAGAAAGAGATTTGGGATAAGTGCAATTATTCTGATTCAGAATTGTATACACAATTCAGAAAGACGAATAAGACGCAACGGATTATTACCACAAACTACTTCAACATGGAACATTGGATTATTGAGGGAGATTACACTTCAGACGTAATATTGCTGATAGTATCAGAACACCAGCTATATCAAGGAGATAACATTGGAATTTGTGAAGATACATGTCAATTTGGATTGCACTATCAACGGGCAAAATATTACCGCCGCAATATTAATACATCACTGAGATTAGTTATACAAATACACCTTACGATAATAATTAATCACTGAGATTAATTCCACGAATACACTTTACGATATTATCAATCACTGAGAGTGCGTACACGAATCTATGGACTGTCAATATCGTGTCACACCGAGATATGACTTGGTTGCGGTCTAATTGAAAGCATCTGAGACCACTATATATATTTGTCCCCTTTGCGTATATGATCTATACAGACTCCCAATTCACTTGGTCTGGAGTTACACATAGAAAAGAACTGAATAAAAACCACGGCCGTGTACTAGGTACTTGCTCAAAAGAATCGATTGATACATAAGTATAAGTATACTTACTTAGGTTGGAACACCCCAGGAACAGATACTACAGCAACAAAGCCGCAAATTAAAGCCAACGTAAATTGCTTCGACAGATTTATTCGCAATCTATCACATTGACCTTCGTTTAGTGTTGCAGAAGGTTCCAGACCATGACTTTGGGTCCTGATCCACGTTGAAACGAAAGTGTTTCCAAAGTGGTGGTCCAGGTTGTCGATACACCCGAATTGTCAATTCCATTACTGTTCAATTGAAATCTTGCAACCCACCAGAATTGGGTGGGTGATCAGCAGGTCGCCCAGCGGGTCCATCTGTAGATTCACATGATGCTCATGTTTTTGCCGTTTAATAATAGTGTCTTATCGATATTGCTTAATGAATATCCAGTAAGTTTTTTATGAATGTTTTGCAGTTTGCGTTATTGATTATTTTGAAATCCGTATTTTTCCTTTTATATCTTGTATTTTTGTCTAGATGGGCAGTCAATGGTTCTGTTATGAGCTCAAGTATCCACACGATGCCTTGATTACCCAATATGCCAGACCTGAATTTGTTGACTCCCAGTTGACGCACATTTTTACAATGGGGTAATTTTGATTTCAAACACAGTATTGCCACAAACGGCCGCCACTACATTGTATATGAGATATTGCCACAAAGTGACACATACATTTCGCAAGCTGGAAGACCAAAAATCATTGACACTGAGTTGACACTCATTATCAGGATGGGGCAGGGAGCATGTCACTATTATTTTTGCCGCTACAGGCAGCTGTAAAGGCATACACCCATGTATGGCCTCATAGGAGGGTATATCAGTTGATAGGGTTGCAAACGTGGCTGTGAGTATTGTAGTGTAGAATGGAAGTAGTTAAGGTAAGATTATGACTAGAGATCTAAGGCTCGTAGCAAGCTGACTATATCATGTGTGTGCTACCCAGCCCTGGACATGTCACATGCAGCCGTGCCATTACTTTATCGCCCTCTCTAGGTGCAGACCCCCTGGGCTGAATAAATCCATACAAGAGTAGGAAGGAAAACTATCAAAAAGCTGTTCAACTTTCGTAATTGTATGAACCCATAAGTCGAAGAACCGATTACTACCGTATGGTAGCCATTCGGCGGAACCAGTGCACAGGGAAATTCCACCTCCACTTGACATATCTCTGCAGGTGGTAAAAACCCATGCCGATGCCATTTGTACAGGGCCAAGATCCAAACAAGTAAAGAGAAGAGAACAGAAAGAAGGAACATCCAAAGCAACACCGTTGTCAGTACCGGCATTTGGGAATATCAGATATCCGAACATGAGTTTCGCACGCGGAGCCTGTACCCAGTGTAGGTCGTTGTCGGAATCAGACACAGTAATCTCGGTGAAATCCGCAATCACAGTATAAGCCTCGTCATCACTCGGCAGTTTCGATGGTGGCGGCCCCTCGCTGCTCATCATCACCATTGCCATTGCCAGCAGCCATTGCATCCGTATGTCAAACTCGCAAGCATTCCTGTAACCGGTCATACTGAACATCTATATTTCATCGAGTTTGTGCGCTCCGGTGCCTTGTGGACAGCTCAGCAGACCCAGCCCATAAGTGATCGTTGTTACTGCATTGGAAGCTGCTTCGGTAGTTATATTTGTGCTCAGTCTGCATGGATGCTGCGGGCTTGACTGCTTGGCATGGCTTGTAGCTTCTGCTCCCAGTATCATAGCCATCAGTGATGGCCAATCATATGTGACTTCGTATCTATCTTGTAAGCTTCTCATCAAATGGTCATTCATACCGGATATATATGCAAGCTCATTTGCACACTCCTGCGCCCTTGTGAATAGCTCTGTCAGCCAGCCTCGATATATGACATCATCTCTTGCGGCTGGTGGCTCCCAGATGGTGCCCATCAGTAATCATATCAATACTCCTTCAGCATCGGCCAAGCAGGCTTATAGCCCTCCAGTATGGTCATTCAGCATTCATGTTGGTAAGCTGTTGGGTGAACATCCCAGTCGGTGCCATTGGTTGAGGGTTCCCAATATTCCCCTTATTCAATTCCAACCTGGAGTCATTCGGCCATGATCTTGGTCTCTGTGAAATCTCAGTGATCATCTCGCCGTAGTTGTCTCAACTGTTTCTCATGATGGTGTTCGGTGACTCTGTCTTGTGATGCCGTTGTGTGGCAGTCTCTCGTGATGATGTTCGGTAGTCAATTCGGGATGTTCGGTGATCATTTTCGGTGTCGTTCAGAACTGCTTCGGTTGACATAATTGGACTTGTTCGGCATAGTCCAAACTCGCTTGATCTCCTCATCATCTCTCCGGTGCTGTTTCAGTCGCACTGATCATCCTCCAAGTTGGTGCACTTGTAGGTACACTTGACATCCACCCTGCGGGCGGTGCACTTATCTTCTCCAATTGCTGGATGGGCTTGCCAGCTTTCCTCCTGGTATGCTTTCCGCTCCTTCTCCAGGTATGCTTGCTGTCACCGGTCTGGATATCAATAGCATTGTTTTCTCAATTCACGTGTCATTTCATCTCCAGGTGCATTGATTGACTCTTCTGGTGATCTCTTCCAAGGTAGCTCGTTGACCAGTCTCCTGCTGTAATGTTCTGCAAGGTGGTTACTCGCAGCACTTCCGGTATGGTGATTGCTTGGAGTTGTGGTTGATTTCCATTCCTGTACGGTCTTCACCCTTGTGCACATTGTAGCTCTGCAGACCACTAATCCAATACTGCTTCTTCAGGTGCCATACTGATTGGTTAGGATTGATTCTGATGTTGATTTCCAGTAGGTGCTGTGTATCTCGGCATTGTTGAGACTGTGTCAGGATCGCCAAAACTGAGTGGGGATGTCATTTGGGATCGTACCTTTGACATCCAACTGCATGATGTGGCGATTCAGCATCGTCGCTGTGCAACTCGCGATCAACAAGGCTCAGTTGGGATCATAGTCGGCGTCTCTGAACAGTGCTTGGTATCATACTTAGTGGAGAACTGCCGCTGGTACATCAAATGTCTGCATCTCCATGCTCGATGGTAACATCGTCGCTTGAAATCAAAGTGACCTCGAGAGAGGTATCATTTCACATAACCTCAATATCTTCATAAAATGGAAGGAGATTGATTGTCATCCGTCGCCAGTGATCCGTCTCCTGGGATCAATCCCCTGTGATCTATCCCCTGTCATCCGTCCATATCCGGTCACGATCCATATCCAGCTGCAATCCATCTCAGGCTGTGATCCGGTTGGTTCCAGCCTTTCGTTTCCAACATGTGCACAATTGCGCTGATATGGGCAGCATTCTGCGACTACTCCTGCAGCTCTGTAAGCTTATTCAAGGTGGTCGTTACTGACCTCCATAATGTCTGTCATCCATCGACTCTTCATCGCAGTGCTATAATCCATCCGCTGACATGATGTCCAGTATCAGAAAATACCCACTCCTTGATCCGTCCATATGGTATGGGATCTTTTAAGTCCCAATCCATGATCCGGCTTTGTGAGCGCATGATCTTGGCCCATGCAATTGCAGGACTACTGCTTCCCTGCACTCAACTCAATTCTGTTCAACTCAACTTCACTCAATTGAGATCCACCAATACGGCAAATTGTAGCTGGGCTCCAAATCGATTTTATAGTCAATTCCCCGATGCTGCGACATTGTCTCCGCCTTAGATTTGCCCAAACCTCCACGAACTCTTCAGATATCACTGGGATAAGGATAAGTCCTCCATGGTCTGTAAGCACCATCTTTTTCGTTGTGCTGGCTCCATCCACAAATGTTTGTTCTTCATTCATACTGGATATGGAGCAGTATAAAGCAATGTCCAGGAGGTTGGATTTGAAATGGATCAGCTGTGGAAGATCAAAGCCCCGCCATCCAGTACTCCATTCGTAACGTGGCAAGCCGAAAAGATTTACATGAGAGTTCCCTTGGGTGCCTATTTCGGGCTGTTGCAGCGGCTGCTCCCTGATTGCCTGTCCAGTCTCTGGTGCCTTTGTCACCACTAGACATGCTTTCAACAGTCACTCACAGCAGCCTGGTACAATCTCCCACTCTTCGGAAGAATGTCCAGACGACCTCCTCACTGTCTGGTAGATGGTCAAAGGTAGTGGCTCCAAGAAAATGAATTTCGGGAATACCACGGCCTTCTTCGGAACACGCCTCCTCCTTAGCCAACATCCAGGTACATTCCCTGGGCATATTCGATGGCCTGCCTGGTCCACTGCCACATCTTCATCTCACCCTGGGGTTGTAGAGAGAAAAGTTGAATGCTTTGCAAGTTGACGCTACGATTCCTGGCCTGGTACCTAGGCAACTTCTATCCGTCTCCAGCTCACCCAGTGTATCCACTGCGCCTGCCGCCATGTTGTACAAATAAGCTCACTAAGCAAATCACATACTTATCACACCCAATTGGGACTGTCTGACAACCAAATATCGTCCATCCCCATGTGCGGATACGACACATCAATTAAATCTTCCTGGTTTAAGTCCATGCGCAATTTGCTGGTCTCCTGAGAGTGCCAAGACGGACCATCCTCGGGTGGCCCCATGGATCCTTAGAATCCCGGCTACAAATAAAAATCAACTCCATTGTATTCCCAAAACAGTCATATGCAATCGTCTGGGCACATATCCGTATTCGCTCGTTAGTAATTGATCAGCGTTCATCGACTTGTTCAACCAAATTGGACAGAGTTGGTGCAGATGGTTTCCTGTCCTCACATAACAATCCAATTTGGTTGTCCAATTAGCTAGCAATTGTGATAATTGACAACAGTAGTCTCGAAACATGCCTGCTAGCAACTTTAGAACATTCGGCGTTATTATACTTAATGTTTGGAGCGGCCACACAATCTGCAATCACCGCTTCTCTGTTGCATCGATTACATGTTCTCAGTTGTAGTTGTTGACCTCCCAAAGCCATTGCTGAAACTCCGAACAATCCGTAACGTAGACAGCTACATCACATCGGGTAGAAGGCACTGGTGATGGGAACCACCATCGGTAGCATTGCTAGATGTGAATTGTGTGTACCGCCCAAACCCGCCCTGATCCTTCATATGTGCAATGAATATAATGGTAGGTGCACTTGGGTGTGCGATTGTGACCTGTGTCAACTCGGTAGTTCACATACGATTGTGCTAGCCGGGCAAGATTCGATAGCATCTCTGGAGTAGGGCCAGGTAAGGCAGTGCTGGTGATGTGACTGCCGGAGACATATGGCCTCTGGACTCGTCCCTGTAATCGTCAATTGACTGAATTGGAAGATGACTTACTGAATCTCGTTGATGCCATGATTGCTACCCTTCGAGTTCTCGTATGCTGAATTTGTTGCAATTCACTTCAACTTGCTTGGTCAATGAGGTGTCTCCAGGCCGGTTGGCCTCTGCAATCAACTTGGAATTGTCTCTACCACAGTTAACCTCAATGGAGTGTACACCTCAATCCTAGATGCACCTGCAATCTGTCACTGTCTATTCTGGATGATGCCTTGTTTGTGGTTGCGTGATGTGTCTCTTGCCGATTGGAATCCAGAATCCAGCTGAAATTGTGTGTTACCATTAACCTCAATTCAATAGACATATCAAGACACTTCACTTTGCCAATCTGTATGATTGCTCATTAGTGATGCGCGTATTGCGACATGTCGGAGAGGGGTAATTCATGAAATCCTGTGTGCGCAACCTGTCTGAAATTGTTCGAGCGATCACAGTGTAAAGGCAGATGCCCATGTATGGCCTCATTGAGGGTATATCAGTAAATACAGTTGCAAACGTGGATGTCCATATTGTAGAGTAGTATACAGGCAGTTAAGGTAAGATTATTGAGAGAGATCTAAGGCTCATGGTGAGACGACTATATAAAGCGGGTGTTACCCGGCCCTGGCAATGTCATGTGCAGCCATGCCATTACTGTGGCCAATACCTCATCAATGGATGTCTGCAACCAATCGCCACTTAGATGATTCAACATGGAAAGCCAAAAATCGTTGAAGTTACATTGACCTTCATTTTCAGAATGGGGACGTGACCATGCTGCGTTCACTCTTCCCTATGGAAGCTGCCAATATGTTGGTTATGCATAATGATGACCAAATCACCGCTCAATGACATGACTTACAAGGCCAAAAATCCTGGACGGTCAGTTGACGAATATTGTACAATATTCTCCAACCATAATCCGCTGACATCGATAATTGTATTCATAATTATTTGAACTTATTGGTCGTGCTTCTGGCTGATTGAGACTCGGCCCTTTGGCAAACCTGAGCCCAGTAATATTCTTGCACTGGTCGCTCTCATTCTATTAAAATTTATACATCTTGCTAAATAATTCATGTTGCCTGCTATACTTATGTTTATCAACCACTATTCACAAGCGACTGCTCACTATGCTCCCATAATGTTTCTCTATATGAAATTCTTTGTCAAGCAACATAAAGAACCTGGTGAAAATATATTGGCACATTCTGTCCTACTTCAATTTGTTCCCCAGATCCCTCTTTGTTTCCATTGCATTGACCGTCATCAACATCTGTTCAGCAATTTTCACTGCCCTCTGGGTTGGCCGAATCAATCTGGGAACATTTTGTCTGGCACTCACATCCGGCTGCTCTGGGCTTTCTGGATCCTCGATTCCATTGTCTTGCTCTATGTCTGATACATCATCTGCCTTGTAGTCAGCTTTGCTCTCATTTGAATTATCACAGTCACCATTCCATTCATGCCAATTGTCAGTATCCATCATAAAAAACTAAATTTCCTGCATTACATTTATGTAGTTTATTGTACCCACAAACTCAAAAAAATGAAATCAAGGTTTCCCTGAAATATGGTATGGCTTGAACATTCCAGAGTGTTGTTTCAGTTGTCACAATGCTGTTTTCGAACGTCAGGACCAGTGTACCCACTTGAGGGAATGTGACAATGAGCACTTGACACATGGTTTACACTTCCTTTTGAATTATAATACATCATCTCTCGGCATACATCTAGGTTGCCCAATTGGAATTGTCTTTACGATACTGATAGTACTGACTCCATTCATCTGTTGAAGCATGTAGTTCCTGTTTTTAAAGACCCACTTGGCTGAATTGGACCAATGATACTTACCACGCAGACGTGGTTCACAATAGTGAATTTGTTGATACAAGATCGTTTGGGACCCTGCAGTTGTTCAAACATTGCACGAGGGTTATACATCATTGTAATTATGATTTCCTGTGTTGGAGATCAGACTTCAGTACACCATCACTTCTATTACATTTACTACTATTTTGATATGTCAACGAAACTTAGTATAGAATTGCAGACAAAGTATATCATTCATGCAATCGCTGACACGATTCCTAACCTTGAAGCAACATCGCACCCTGTACAATCTTACTTCCATCGACTAATCCCGCATGGTCAACGCTGGTGACGTTGGCGATGTCGTTGCTGTTGTTGTTGCTGTCACTGCAGGTGACAGGCTGGCTGCGGCTGGCTGCGGCTGGCAATGGCCCACCCGCCCATAGGCAGAACAGTCGAGAATCGCAAGCTTGCTTGAGTAGTAGCAACACAGCTGCTAGGACTATGTAAAGGATTATCGGGCTGCTCTATCAGCTTCCCCTGGACATATTCAAGGAAGTCCTCATCGAAGCTGCCCTGATCATTGAGAGGTTGTGCCATCGCTGGGTCCGTACCAGTTGGGTTGTTCGTTCCGCTACTCTTGCTGCGGATATTGTCTATCGATCTGACTTGAACATCTGGCGAGGAAGAACTCATATCTGCGTTGAGACGACAAACCACCTCGGTGCATGTATTATTAACCCTGTGATTATTATTTCTGGAATCGCACTTACATTGTGCTCCTCCTCCTGGACCAAACACTGGCGGGACCCTGAAGTCCCATGTGTTCCAGGCTGACATGTCATAGTGGATGGCCATTGTGGTGAGGCGAATGAAAGTCGGGCTGATTTTGTCAATCTATGATCTGTCTTTCATTCCCATTTGTCAAATGCCATAGCAGTATGACCAGCAAATAATATCCACCATCTCAGCTGCTGGAAGTCGAAACTAGCACTCATAAATTGATCGTCAAGACAACGATTGAACAAGAAGGGAACTTTGAACTTCCTTCAGGAATGTTTGTGGGGCATGTACACCTTTCTTCGGCCAATAGCAAGGCTATCTTTTTCCGGATCTGTATAGGAGACTATGTTCAAAATCCGGAAACCGAGTTGATTTAATTCTGGCAGCGGTATATTTTTTCTGCACGGGTGCAAGTAATTGCTGTGGGAGGTTGATGCACAATGCCAGCAATGAAATCGATCATTGAGATGACTCATTAACCACTGATATGCAAGCATGTGGCGGGTCTGAATTTCTCTGGGCTGGATCAATCCTGGCCATTTTGTCCTACCACCGTCTATGAATCTGGGCAGTCTTCACCGCATTGGTGGCAAAGGGATACACAAACTTCGCCTAATTGAAAGCTGTAGGTTTCACACGTGCCATGACCATCAGCAGAGCACCAAAAAGAGTTGTCTGCGCATTGTATTCTGCATCGATGTTGAGGCCTGTCATGTGGTCAATAAAGGGCCCATATTACCACAGATTTCCGGCGTTCCATACAACCAATTGCTCACTGACTTCGTTCAAGTGCTTCCTCTAGTGAATATATACAGTAGCGGGGTAATTCAATTGTTTGAACTATTTATGAAATACCTTCTTGGATGCCAGCAGCGTTGGCTCGGGTTCATCCTCTTTCTCCGAGACAATATTGTCGTCCCGATGCTCAAGATGTAGGTGTTGCGTCCAGGTCGAATGTATTTCAGTTGCTGTGAATTGGTTTCCAACTGTTGACATGATGGAATGCTTTCATGGACGCTTGTGCAGTTCGTTCGGGGATGGTTGCCGAGGATGCTCGTCATTGGATTCTGAACTATCATCTCGACGATCATTGTAATTGACGGGCATGATGGTGAGATCATCATCCAGATCCTCAAAGTGGTCACATCATCTGCATCTCCTGGCGCTGCAACAACAATCAGGAGGAGAAGTGCAGTGCCTTCGGATCATGATTTAAAAAGGCAGCAAGTAATAAGTACGAAAATATCAAAGCAGTGACTAATGGAAATGGTAATGAATGTTCAGTAAATGAATTAAACCGTTGTGTAAGAGAACAAAAGCGTTAACATGATTCAAAGAATCATTGTGTTGTTTGTTGAATCCTGTCAGCAATTCTAGGATCTTGGCTTGTCCCGCCAGCCATGCTTCCAACTCCTTGGATGGATGGGGACTCAGATCTAAGTATGGCTGGTGACAAGCATGCCGCAGGGTTGTTGATTGGCCTCCCTTCAGGAAAATCATTATCGCAACAAGTAAAAATCGTTCACATTTCACTGATCATTTGGGCTGAAATCTGCTGGGCAAAGATACCAAAATACCCAATATATGACAGTGATACACTGAGTTCTATTGTGGCCACTCTGCCTTCCCCAAAAACAAGCGTCTCGATGATTAATCCCAACATTATGAACTCTCAATACAGCCCTTCATGCATGAATATGAGCAATGTAAAAATAAAATAAACAAAACACCAAAAAGAGACCCAAAACATCTCCAAGAAACTCCCAATTATCACCCATCCATCCACCCTCCAATATGCCAGAACAAGACACACCCACAAGGCAAATCCTTGATGAACCGTCCAGCCAGTGCATTCCTTCCTCACAATGACTACTTTACAGCTGCGTGGCTGCATGTACGTTTCCTAATGGCCAAGGAGCCTGTAACGGGATGATTCACAATGATATGGTGTTTGTGTAGCCAAGCCATTTGCTGATGAGGAAGATCATTTTGCTCGTAATCGGCGACGAGACCCAGAGCATGGTTTTGGATGACTGCAGGTTATTGCTGATGTCTGGAAATCCTGTGTTGAAGATTCCTCTGGAACATTTGGAAGGCTGTTTCGTTGTTGGGAAACTTCTTGGATTTAGGCACCGCATCTCACCATCATGATCCAATTCCTCCTGGATATAGTCGGTCATATCCTTGGCTAGAGCTGGGAGGATGTAATCCAGGGAAAGGTAGCTGCAACATCAACGGACAGGGGTCTGGACACCATCTGTGCCGTCCACTTGTTGGCCATGATGAATAATGCAAAAACGCGTTGGGTTGGATCATATCATCACCGACTTTACCAATCCGGCAACAGTATTGTGAACAAAATTTGCTGTAAAATTCCGGGCGACCGGACCACCATCTCCAACAGGTTCCTCCATGCAGCCCCAAAGCTCTCGGATTTTCCGGCAGGGGTATGGCAGAGGGGCGATTGAGGGATTCAGGATTCACATAATGGTCGCATTTACGATTGATGTAACTATCAGAAGTAACAATTGATCATGCCCAGGCTTGTGCCGTGACAATAGCTGAGTATTGTTTTCACCAACCCTCTTCCCAGCATTGTCGGGATCCACAGAGGCGATGGTAACACAATTTGGCTCAACAATCCAATCGGTCTAGGTGTAACAATGCACCATTTTCTGCAAAGACATCCAACCCGAGGTTTCTTCCTCACTGTCTTCTGTATGTACACATCATCAGGAACAGCAAAAGAAGGAATGGGGCAATGCAGTACATATCAAGGTGAAAGAATATCATTCTCTTGGTAGGGGTTTTGTTGATCCTATTCTTTCTGCAGCGAAGGCCATCCTCCTCAAACTCATCCACTGCTGCCTTGAGTCTCTGACCATGGAGAGTAGTTATCTCTGCCATGTACTGTTTCCCAAGCAGCAATTAAAATGCCAGATCACCGACTAGAGTAATGCAACAATCAATTAGCACCTCCCATTGCTTGGGGCCTGTGCCTAGCTTGTTGCTGATGCTCATGGACTGGGCAATCTCCCAGACACACTCCCTCACTTTATTATCTTTCCATTGTGTTGTCACACCAACCTTCTCCTGCCAAACCCCCATGGTTTCTGCTGCCCATTGGCTGACTACAACACTGGCATTCTGGGCCCAGATGTGGACTTGTACAGTCGGCAGCTGGATTGTATTACCATCTGCCACGATTGATTTTGGCAACCAGAAGTCATCCCATGGCATTTAATGTTCAAAATGGTGATCGATAATTCAGTGGTGGATATCAAAGGATGCTTACTCTACACAACTCTTCAGAGTGTTAAATAAATTGTCACAGGTGATGTGTTGCGGTAGCACTGGTGTGGAGGGTGTGTCAAATGTTCTGCCAATTGTAAGTAAAGTGGCCAGGCAAGGGGAATATATATGTGGGCTTGGATGGGTTATCTTGATCCGGTGTCATCATCTTCGCTGCTATTCCGCTAGGATACAATGTCCTTTTCATCATCTAAGTGGTGTAATTCATCAACCGAAGTCCTAAATTCGTCACAAAGGCAGCTAAAAGCTTGCGCTGCAGTCATATGTGACTAGTTTGTCCTTCCTAAAGATCTTGTACCCCGCAATGCGGTCGCTGCTTCGGTATCTAAGGAACATGCATGGCTCAAGTAAGGTACGAACTTAACAACCAGTCACAACCATGAATCTGGCCACGGGCATAGGATGTTCTTATGAAGATGCAAAACAATGCCTGAGACATGCAGAATGCAGATGCGGTAGACATGTTGAGATCTAAGCGAGGATGCAATTGAGAGAGCGATTAAACACTTTCCAAACGTGTGAAGGAGGATGAGAGAAATCCAACCAGAGTGGTACGACCACTTTTGGCGAAAAGTAAATGAAGGTGCAGCTTTTTCCGAGGACCAGCCAGCGTGCAAAGGTATGAGCAGCCTGAGACCCCTGGAGATGCTTCTTGACTTTGTTGCCCAATTCCATTTTGCTAAAGAAACACGGATATTTGTCAATAATGTCTTAACTGTTGGATGATGTATTTCTACATTGGTGCTTACTTCACTCCCCTCTGTCGTGACCACACAGAAAGGAGAGTATACATACAACCAGAACAACTGCCAGATGATGGTTTTGAGACAGAGCACGATGGTAGTTTACTTCCATTCATTCATGAACCGCATGACGACCCTTTTCTGCACCCTTCTGATGATGATTCCAGCAATACAGAAGGATACAGCGAAGATGCCTTTGTTGATCCAGGGCAACCTCAAGTTCAGACACATAGTTATTGTACTCCACACTTGCACAACAGTTGAGCAGGCAATCCTATTAGAAATGAGTATTTCAATATCTTCGATGATGAAGGTGATCAATGGTCACCATTAGCTTGGCAGGAGTAGTATCGATTAACACCCTGCTGCGTCAAGCACAGTTTGAGCAGAGCTGCTATCACCAAGGTTTTCAGGAACCCTATGATCGCAACTGTCAGGAACTTCACTTCCTCCTACAAATCATTCACAAGGTTGCATGAAATGTTCTACACAATGTGCATTACCTCTTGGAAATCGGGCAAGGTGTGTAACAATTGTTTGTTCATTCCAAACAGCCTGCGTGACAATCATTACACACTTTTCTTTTACTGCAATCCTGCTCAATGCATTGAGTTCATCATGCAACATCCTGTGATTAGGGAACATATGTCATATGATCCAACAAAGGAATTTAATGATGCTGCGGAATGAATCTAGTCCAGGGAGAAACCAAGCGACTGGTTGTGGAATGAACACATACGTTAGTTCAATTTCTGCATAGCTATGATGATTTCACCCGCTTGAATAGCTACAGCGGCCAATTGGAGCTACGATTGTCCCTTCCTTCCGAGATTCAGACCAGACACACCTTACATACTATTCACCATCTGGGCGACAAGAAGAATTGGCCAGCTCATTTGTGTCTCAGAAAGATCAGCATGACAATTAGATGAAAGCGTTCAAATCATGCATGAATCTTTGTTGCCCTTCTTCCCATTCCTCCGAAATATCTCTTTAATGGACATCAAAAAACAACTCCCACGAAGGAAGAACCAATCCTCAATTGGGAGGTGTTGACGACGATCTTCGAGCATACTTTCCATCCTCTCGATCTGCGTTTCTGTAACACCGGGAGATTCACCCTAAGTCATAATCAATAAAAGCCACGAATGAGTTCCAGACTGATAATGAAGAAGATAAATAAGGCTTCACTCAGGATGCGTATAAGGATTAACACCCGAGGAACACAAGGTCACCATTCAGTTCTCTGTTCCCAACAGATAGTCTTGACTGAAGAGTATCGTCTTACGCTATCAGTATGCTGATGTACAAGACTCGAGGAGAGCCTGCAAGAAGTATCCCCTGAAGCACCACACTATAGTGATAACTCTCAGACTTTGAACAGATGGAAGAGTATCGCCCTGACCCCCGGCAATTATACTCGAGGACTGACTGTCCAAGACTGCGACGACTCGAAGTATTGACTTGTCTAAAAGAAACAACAAAGTAGTTTCGCCTCAGAAGAAGGAGTAGTGCCGACTCAAGAGTATCCTAGCAGAAGTATCCTCTGAATCACCACGCTATCGGGCTGATCCTCGGACTTCCTTTGGACTCAAAAGTATGGTCTTGCTCACTACCCAATCAACGACTTTCTTCAACGAAGGTACTAAGAATAACCAAGTAAGAAGGGTGATAGGTTTGTCCGTGATATAGAACTGAAGATGAACGTACAACTATGGACTTCAACAGAGAAGTATCCTCGTTGACTTCGGTGCAGAACAAATAGATAATACATGGGAATGAAGTTAAGGCTCAACCTCCAGGTCGAGAAGGTCAATAGGTATCCATAGATAAATCTAGATGTAGATTGTATGTTCGATAGTAGGTTATCAATGTCCTTCCTCCATATCCGTATCGCTGATATATATATCTGACGGTTCACACCCTAAACAATCCTAAGACTGCCAAAGCCTGCTTTCGCTGTGCACATACGTAACTGCCTCTGCATCCTTTGCCTCTACCATTGATAGTCGAGTTCTAACTCCCAAGAGTAATAACTACATCATCAAGAAAATATGCTCGTATTGCGACACAATTGCTATTGGCGATACCTCGTAAAGATATGAGGTTAACAAAAGCCCTTTATCAACAAATACGTTGGTGTTACTGAGAGCCAGTGAGAGTGCCCTCTCATATACCCACCGGGTACATAACGGTTTAATGATTGTGGCAAACAACAGAACCCTTCATTTGACTACGCTTCATTGGAGCCAAATATACAGTATTCTGCAAGTGAGTTGTTTTGACATATATCGAATGGAGAGTATCCCACGCCACTCCGGACATATGAATCCAAGGTCCAATTTGCCCAGACCAAGAAAGTGAGGCTGAACAAAGGGTTGATTCTTATAAGTCCATTCGCGCGACTGGGCTCCGATATATTGATTATTGGTTATCGAGGTATCTCTTATCTGACTCTGCATATCTCGAGATGTCATAATGCTCTGATGCTGACAGCACCTCATCTTGTTAGGAATAAACCATTGGAGTATGAGTGAAGAGTGGTTTTGTTGGCGACAAGGAATAAGGTTTCCTGCTGATAAGGAGTGACCATTAACAATAGAGATCCAATGACCAGTATCGATCCAAGGATGATATACATCTTATTTGCGGTTGGCCAGATCGCTGTAGTTGATCTATTGATATAAAGATCGGGTAATGGAGATGTGACTGATTGGTGAACTAATCTGGAAGGTAGATCCAATGCGGAAATCCGAGTGATGATTCATGATTCCGGTTTGAATATCCATATTAGGATTATCGAATGATCCTGTATGATCCCAGAAATATACCTGTAACACCAAAGGCGTAACAGTTTCAACACTGGAAAGCTTCTTGTTTGTGCGGATGGTCAGATGCGGCAAGAATATCATCATATCTATGCATGGATGGCTGACTATATCGAACGCATACACCTGCACTGGATCATGCTGCCCCATTGCCCAGTGAGCGAAGCTCCAAAATCATCCTTTGGAGAAGGGCATTGATCGTCGTGGCAATTGATAGACTATCGCCTATACTTCCAAATGATGATACTCGCGCCTCAGGGAGATGAGCCAGAGAGACGGGAAGCAAAACCATATCTGCAAGATCGAGTGGTTGCAACCTCAGAAGTCATCTTCGGGAATATGAAATGCATCTCCCCAAAGACTATTATGGTACCCAATATTCTTCATACAGTCTATCTCAGTATGCTTAATCATTTGATTGACTGGGTAAGGTCCTTCCTCAAGCAACATTCCAGTATTGACAAATTCAAACAGCAGTGAGCGATGATGCCTCCATATCCTGGTTTCACTCGATTCAACAAGCCATATATCCAGGTGACGCAATGGCGTGCTAAGGAGATGAAATCACATGGGCACCTGATTGGTCCAGTATTTTGCGGCGACTCTTTTCAACGCTTCGACAAGTCAAAAGATTCCCATCACAGAAGCCCTGTTGTGCATTCAGAACTTAGTGTATTTTTGCCTTATCGCACAGTACCAGTACAATGCTGAAGCCACAATTGAGTACTGGGGGTATTATCTGGAGAAGTTTCATCATCAGAATGATGTATTCAGTTGATTCCACACCACTATATCTACAAAGAAGGACTCGGACGTATTGAAACAGCAGCAGACTTTGGACACACAACAGGAACTGGAGTCACCCCTGGTGGAAAAATCTTTCTGCGGCTACAGGGCATCGCTGCGTTGATAAAGATATGACACGGATTGAGTCAACAATTACTCAATATCTTATCAATGAATAGGATTTCAACTATTCGAAGATGCATGACCTGAACCACTTCTCTGACCATATTCGCCAGCTTGGCAACCTTTCAAATGCAACCTCTGAAGTGCCAGAAAGAGTGATGATGGATCTTGAACATGTGTACCGGCAATCTAATGATCAGGAGGCCGCCTTCCAGGTCTTGCAAACAGCCACCCGAAAGGAGGTGTTTCAGTATAGAGTGTTCAATGCATTCACTGCATAACAATGTCGCGACAATGAAATGCCTCTAACCACAGCACCTCTCAAGTGAATGATGGAAAACCCAAGACCAGAAATCAAGACCCTTGATTACTTGGCTGGGTGGTGTGCAATGCCAAAAGGGGAGCTACAAAATCACATTGCATGGTGTTTCAAGAGATTTGCCGACTTCACACACTCCATCAATCACGTTCAGTATTTCAGTCATCTCGACATTGTAAAATTCATTCGGTACAATGTGGTGGCGGCAATTCTGGTCATGTTTTTTCCATGCAACAAGCAGGCAGTCCATATGGTTGGTTGCACTGGGTCCACAAGGTGGAGAAAGCATAAGCCGCCACTAAATGGTACAGTGCTTCTTTTGATGGGGACAAGTCTGGATTGCCACTTTAAGTCAACTGCTCGAAGCATATCCACATGATTGAAGTGTCTTTCTGTTGTCAAGGATGCTGAACCAAGCTTTAAATGGCTTCTCACCTTCTTTCAGACATTTGCAACAGAGCCTATACGTCCAACTTCTGAAAGAGTTATTGTCTTGCAGAGACATCAACCTTCGAGGAAACCATGCCACGATTGAAGCTACTGTGGTCAGCCTGCCTCCAGCATTTGAATCACTCATATTGTCCGTATAAGCACAATCGAAGGGGCTGTACATCTCCTTCCGCTGACGCCACAGCCAGATAGCATGTGGTGGTACTTGATCAACACCCCGGACTTTAATGCTTTCCATATGTTTTACATGGAGAATATTCGATTAGATTCTTGAAGTAATCATTGCAGCCATATATAGAAATCCAATGAGTGTTTACTCTGGGTGCCTTAATTTTCATTATGGGAGTTGTGCAAGCTTGTGTATAATCGATGTGTCAAGGGATGAAATAGTCCAGAATATTCTTGAAATAAATCAAACAGTTCAAAAAAGCGTGAAAATGATTGAAATCTAGAGAACCATCGGGAATGAAACAAGTGCTGTAAATCAACCTCAATGACTAAACAAGTTTTTGAAATGTCATGAAAATGCGATCACATCATTGAACGCTTCAAAGGATGGTGGAAGATTTGAAATAAGTCGCTGGGGTTGTTTGTGGAGTATCTGGAAAATGATCTGTCCAAGGGGTCCATTTTTGGAAAGCAATTTTCGTTTTTGCCGAAGTCCACAATGCTTCCAGGTTCTCTATGCTCATCACTTTCGGCAGGATGACAGGTTATTCTGGTTATTTGGTGGAGATTTAATACTTGCGTTTGCCCTCCTGGGAGATCCATTTCAGCCAAAGCTTCTGGCAACGGTGATCTTTCTGACAATCTAAATGCAGCCACACCATCATGTTGAAAGTTTGACCAGGATGCATTGACGATCTCTTCAGCATCTGAAATGTATCCTACCGCTGCCATTGGCTTGTTTTGAGTGCAAGATTACTCCTGTGTAGCACATAGGTTTTGTCTGCCCTGCCACATCTCCAGAAAGCCATGGACCTTGGCCATTCTGTGCAATTTTCTATCCTCTGCCTCTCTCTACATTTGCAAGTTGTGTTCAATTTTGGTTGTATCCAATGCTGGGTCATTGCATGCCAATATCCCGTTACTGGCTCGAGCTATCTGCCTTACTCCTACTTTGTCTTGAAAGCTGTCACCTGTGCTTCTGGACTGCCTCTCACTGAAAAGGTCTTGCCAAAGGGAAAAACCGGCCTCCACTCTGACACCACCAGGTATGATAGAGAATATATCGTGTACGACGTTGGATAGATTGGCGTACTTCGAGTGCATGTCCTCTTGTCCATGCCACCAGTCGGTGATATCAGGTATCCAAACTGTACTGCTAATTTCCATGAGGTCAGAGTGGTAATCATCATGATTCACATTAACTTGCCCCCAGTTCTTTGGTGATTCAGGTTGTCAATTCAAATAAAGCCTTGTGGCTGTCAATGATAGTGCTCTGCAATAACTTTGTCCATGTGTCATATCAGCCACATTTTCAGCGGATATATATTCTGCATCATCGCTGGACAACTACTATTCATGAAAAGACAATTGACGAGATCCGGATGCCATTTCCGAAGGGAACAGACTATTCCATGGTGCTCTTTCAGGTTTAATGATGCGCAAACATCCACGTTTGGCGCAGTATTCATTCTCCACATACTTCAGAAATGCCCCCTGGTAATTGGTTGTGTAAGAAGGCTCTTCCTCAGGATTGAGATCAATTCCGTTGTCCCACTTTGTAAAAGATCACAATATCCATAATGAATGAAGCCTGAGTGCAGAAATGAGAAACATAGCCGTCATTGCAGTCACGTCAGCATAGTATTTGGACAGCTTCTGTGCAGCAAACTACATGGCCAATTTTAAGTGTTCCTTCAACGAAGTCTTCTTCTCAGTTACAGCTTGCATACTGCCATTCATCTAATTGAACATGTCATTGGGTACAGTGATAATGTGATGCAGAGTGATTGTACGCCTTTTGGACATCCACAGGGTCCAGGATCGGAATGGCCTTGAAACTTCCATGATGTCCATAACAATGGTCCATTGATCCCCTGTTGGGAACAGTAGCCGGTAATCATGGTATTGAAAATTCTTCACTAACAAGCGGCTGAATTCTGATAATCCGTAGGCTCACGTGAGCAACCCCGGTGTCGAAGTGCACCATCCGCTCACATCCATAGTGGATAATACTGCAATTCGTACTTTGGCTGTTTGACAGTCAATGAATCCAGTTCAATGACCCAGTGTCAGTGTAATCAATACAGCATGCGTTTACTGCTATATGAAAGTCCATTTCAGGACTGTTAAAATTTCCTGAACAATGTACTTTGTCAATTATCTCTATTAAACCTGGTGTCATGGACCACACCTTATTGATTCTAGCATTGCCCTCTTTCCGAAGTCTTTGACTCTTCCGAATGTCTTTGCTTTCATTCTCTCAAAATTGCTGATAGCGCTCAAGGGCTTCCTAAGACTTGGTGTGGCCTGTTACACTGAGACTGCTCAGGGATGCACATACAGCAAATTGAATGACATGTGCCATGTATGGTAGGTGGTTTCTCAATGCAGGCCACTCGATTCCGGAGGCACCAAGGGTTGATTGTAGTTTCCAAGTCATCAAGTAGTTTGAGGAAGTGCTGTCAGTCACAATTCCAAGTGAAGAGCTGTCCATAAGCTCAGCACGATCAAGAACTCTCATCAAATGTACAGTTAGCCTTGCTCCACTATGTTGACCCTTCACCCATCATCCTCAATGCGCGTTCAAAATAGGAAAAGAATAGGCTTTCAACCTCATCGAAAGCGACCGGAACTTCTCGCAATGGGCAATTTTGATTCATATTTCAAGCAATGACTGACATTGTCGCTAATTGGCTTGTGGATGTCCACCCATCGAAAGCTAAACTAACTTTATTTATTGACGGCAGTTGGTTCTGCATAGCATCCACTGTCAGTGAGTATTCCCTCCGGGTGTAACACCGGGAGATTCACCCTAAGTCTCAATCAATGAACGCCCCTAATGAGTTCCGGACTTATAAAGAAGAAGATGAATAAGACTTTACTCACGATGTCTATAAGGCTTGACACCCAAGGAAACAAGGTAACTGTTCAGTTCACGGTTCCCAATGGATAGTATTGAATAAAGTGTATCATCATAAGCTATCAGTATGCTGATGTTCACGACGCTAGGAGAGCCTGAAAGAAGTATACTCTAAACCACCACACTACCGTGATGACTTTCGGACTTCTAACAGATGCTACAGTATCATCCCAACAACCACCACTTATACTCTAGGACCAACTCTCCAACCATGCGACCACTCCACGTATCAACTTGTCTCAGAAGACACTGTTCAGTAGTTTCACCTCAGCGGGAGGAGTAGTGCTGACTCAAGAGCATCGTAAAAGAAGTATCATCTGAATCACCATGCTATCGGGCTGATGCTCGGACTTCTTTCTAACTCAAATGTATTGTCTTGCGCTCTCCTCAATCAACGACTTGCTTTAACGAAGGAACTAAGAATGACCATGTACACAGAGTGATACGTGTATCTGTAATATAGTACTGAAGATGAATGTAACACTTTGGACTTCAATAGAGAAGTATCCTGGTTGACTTCGATACAGAACTAATAGATAATACACAGGAATAGTGTTAAAGCTCGACCTCCAGGTCGAGAAGGTCAATAGGTCTACGATGAGAAATCTCAAAGTAGATTGTACGTTCGGTATTGGTTATTTTTTGATGTCCTTCCTCCATTTCGCTATCATTGAGGTATATCACACAATCCACACCCTTGACAATCTGAAGACTGCCAAAGCCTGTTTTGGAGTTCACATACATAACAGCGTCTTCATCCTTTGCCTCTACCATTGATCGTCGAGTTCTGACTCCTAAGAGTACTAGCGAAGTCATCAAGGTAATGTGCTCGTATTGCGACACAATTGCTATTGGCGATACCCAGTATGAATACGAGCTTATCTGAAGCCAATTACCAATGAATAGGTTCGTGTCACGAAGAGCCAGTGAGAGTGCCCTCTCATATACCCACCGGGTACATAATGGTTTAATGATCATGGCACATGACAGATCCCTCAATTTGACTTTGCTTTAGTCGAGCTGAATATACTGTGATCTGCAACTGACTTGGTTTGCCAGATATCGAACAGAGAGTATCCAGCACCACTCCGGTCATATGAATCCAAGGTCCCATTCACACAGACCAAGAAAGTGTGGTCAAACTGAAGGTTGATTTGTATAAGTCCATTCGGTCATCTGGTCTGCGATATCTTGATTATTGGTCATCGACTTATCTTCTATATGACTCTGCATATCTCAAGATGTTATAATGCTCCGATGCTGATGACACCTCATCTCCCTCGGAATGAACCATTGGAGCATGAGTGAATAGTAGTTTGGTCCGCGACTAGGAATAAGGTTTCCTGCTGATAAGGAGTGACCATTAACAATAGAGATCCCACGACCACTATCGATCCAAAGATGATACACATCTTATTTACGGTTGGCCAGATTGCCAACGTTGATTCATTGATGTGAAGGTCGGGCAATCGAGATGGGATTACCTGGTGGACTAATCTGGAAGGTAGATGCAATACGCAAATACAAGTGACAGTTCGTATTTCCGGATCGAACATCCATATTAGGATTTCCGAGTGATTTAGCATGTTCCCAGAAATATACCTGTATCACCAAAGGCGTAACACCAGGAAATGTTGTTAAGGGTGATGGCGGAATGTTGCACCAGCTCGCTGCGTAATGCATTGTATGACAGTCATACCTCTAGGTTCGATCTAGCATTCCCTAAAATATGAGCCGTAACAGATCCAAACATGAGGTTTTGATTCCAGGTGTCTTGGTACAATTCGTCAGTAACAAATTCCTTGGCTGCCATTTTGGACCGTTTTGTCTGTCGATTCAGTTGATATAGAAGAAACCAAAATGTTGAGCATGAGTGTCCTTGGTAAACTTACATTTGTAATTCCTCGACTTCCTTGTTTCTTCAGTATGGCTACAGCTGTTTCATCCACCATTGAACTGGTCAATCTAGTAACTTCCAACTCTGTTAATTTGTTTCAACTTTGTCATGTGTGCTTTGGCCAGCAAGTGTTTCCCCATTGAGCTGATTCCATAATCTGATGGATGGCAAAGAGCTTGATGACAAAAGATACATATGATGCCTGGGCTGCCGGTCTCCTCAATTCCGCAGTGCAAAATGACATGCCATGGTGGCCCATATCTGAAATGATTCCAAGCAATAGAATGCTTTGAGCCTACATTCATAGAAGCCCACCAAGCATCAAATATGAGTTGTAAAGTAAGGTCGCTCAAATCACGAATGAAGACAGATTCATTTTTGGAAGATATTATCACCTGAAGCAACAAGGATTTTAAAGATTCTGAATCCGACAGTGTGGTAGGAACTTGAACTCTACATATTTCAACCTGCTACATTGTCACAAGTTACATTATAGTAAAGTTGAAAGCTGTTTGTCAAATATTGACTCTAGACCTACAAGCAAGAAAAAAGTAAGATCTGTGAGACATTGCATGCAGATTTGTGAAGTTGTCAACCATAACATATTGAAAAGACTGATTGTTCAAAAGTCAATTTAGAAACCATGCAATGCAGTTCATTGCTGTGCAGCTTACTGAGCCCCCAGAACATCTGTTGATGCTCTGTTGACACTCATTTTCGGGAGGCAGTGGTGACATTGCCACTACCATTTTTGCACATACAAGTGGCCAATACCTTGATTATAGGTTAATGCTATTGCACAGGTATTTAAGTATTCAAGACAAAAGAGCAACAATTGTTGACACTCTGTTGATGCGTATTCTCAGGCGATGTTAGCAATATTATTACTATCATTTTTACTCATCAAGGCAACCGATACTTTGATAATGTATCACTGCGACCAAGTCTTTATTTCATCATGAGACTTACAAGACCAAAAATCATTGACAGTCCGTTGACGCTCGTTTCTAGAATGCGGCAAGGAGCATGTTTCTTTCCTTTTCACCTATTATGTCAGCCAATATATTCAATTTGGAAGGTTGTGACTATGCAGCCCTTGCATTGGAGAAAATGCAAGTCTAAAAATTGTCGACGCGCCCTTGATGCTAACCATCAAGAAATACCAACAGTCATTGTATGCTCAACAAATGTATGCAAAGTTCCATGTAGTCGTTATTGACAGCCAATATGTAGTTTCGATGTATAATTATTTCCATCTAAAGCTTTGAGGCCTCACAATTTCCGACCGCCGCGATACATGTTATCTGAGCAATGAATGACCTAGGTCAATCAAATTGCATCGATTATGGCCCGCAATTCATTGGATATTATTCCAGTTGCTAGTTTTGACTATATATAGCCCAACCTCCTCACCTTCTCTCATCCAACTCCTTCTCCTCAATTTCTATGACCTACGATAAGCAATTTCCCATATCTCGACCATGTGCACCAGGTCTGAGTGGAGAGGTATACCGATGGATGCACAGATGAATGCAGCATGACGGTTACTATTAATACAGGTTTGCCTCATCCATTGACTGCTCTCTCTATGACTCATATGACATTACCGACCCAAATTTTGTTAGTAAATTTTGTCTCTAATTTAGTTTTTAGTTTCCGACTTAACAGTAACAAGACAGATGATATCAAGTTAGTTGGTCATTGGTCAACTTGATTTGGAGTCTAGAACTTTTGCCCAGCCCATACAACCCTTGCACATGCACAGACGAAATCCCATGTCTCACAATTTGGTTCCTGAAATGAACAAAATGGTGGCAAGCAGCAAAATGGCTACACGAATTGCTTTTCAAAGAAATATGTCGTCCAAACTACCAATTTGGCACTGTGTTCATCTTGCAATGCAGGAGCCGTCACCATTCCTTCGTCCAAATCAGATTTCAATATTCTAATTAGCTAGGGTAGCTATAGGCAGGGGTATAAGCTGAGAGGTTTGATGTGCTAGGCTTGCTTCACTGGTGATGAATGGGGCACTGCGTCTGGTGGGAGAGATGCTATGTATTTGTGTTACTGTGGTTTTCTGGAATTTAGCCTCATATGACTATGTAGTTGTCGAGAGGTACCTTGCAGCATTTGCCACTTTCTGGGCACAATATCAAGAGTCTCCATAAGCTCTCCAAATATTGCCAGTGCAGATGCAGGTGCAACTTGTTCCATTTGCGGCTTGACTACTACCACAACCGTGGATTCCGCAGTCGCGCATTTCTTATCTCTTTCACTGAAGCAGTGTGCCACGTCCCCCTCATCCTGGTTGCATGAATTTCCTCAAGCATCATCTACTTCTCCTGAAAACTCTCCATGCACTGCTGTAGTGTTTTGGAGACTGTGCCCATCACCCAGCCTGGTTCATCATTGTCGCTCAGCTTGCCCAGCTCTTTATCTTCTTCATCAACTTCACCATCATTGGAACATGCAACATCACTCAGACTGTCTCCGAGAGCATTCAACATCTCCTCCGATCATTTTGTGAAATATCCGGTTGTCAATTCCACCATTTCAGCATTTCTCATATCTTCCGGCTCATGCTTAATTGCTGTCTCTGTTCTTTCAACTCACATGTTGCCACAGCAGTTTCTCTATGCACATTATCGTTAATCCATTTGTCTTTCCCTTTGTTGCTTAAAACTTGTGTTCCTCGTGTTTTCTATACTCTATGATTCCTTTCAGATTGTAAGTTTGGCAATGCATCTGGGACTTGCACCTGTTCTGCTTGGAATCCACTCTTGACTGGATTCAGTTGATGAGGTTGTGGTTTGGACCATGTTGTTGTTTTGCTGTATTTGCCCGCCGGAAGTGGCAAAAGGTTCTGTTTTGGAGCATTGACTATTGTATTTCATATTTACTTTGCTGTTGGGGGAGATGTTGGACGTTGCTAGATATGGACCATCAGAAGGCAACCTGCACCTTCAATATTAAGGTTGTTACTCCTGATTGACTTGAACATAGCAAAATCTATGTTTTAACAGTCACTACATTGGAACCAGCAATGCTAACTGTACACAATCAGTTGATATTTAATGTCTGTTTCTTGTAAGATCCCGGGGATTTCTTGAGACAAACATCACCAGGCTTCCTGTCTGTTGAAGGATTTTAATTGAAGATCTTACTAACATCCAATATCGGCTGTCTCTCACGTCTAATGTTTGGAGTGAACAAACAACCAACATAAGACTGATGTACTGCAAATCCCGGGAAGGTTGAAAACACCTGTAACCTGCAGCTATGCGCAGTGAGATTCATCTTGAGTAGACCGTGGATGTTGGCTGTCACTCATACCATTTTGAATTGAAGCTAGCAATATATTCGTCCGGACATCTCAATTCTTTTCGTTATGATCTTCCTCTCCTTTTCCACACCTGCAAATCATGGCGCCACAAACATCTCCACAAGTTGCGAGTGTATCAGAATTGAGCTGACAGACAGCCACTTCATCAAATGCACCACCCTCTGAGACACAGCAACAACGCAGGCACCGGTCAGTCCACAGTGATGCTGTCAATGCAGCTACCAGAAATATCACCCGGAACACATAATTAAAAATGGTCCATCACACCATAAGCGGCAAGAATATGGAGCAGAATACGATTGATTATGGGTATATATATATCGAAGCAGATGACCGTCAACAAACCATATAATATACATCTGGTTTGCGCAAACAGCTTCGTTACCTATTTATAGCTGCCCCTATTAGAAAACATCCAATGTCAAGCAAGCCATTTGTCCGCACAGTCTGCAAAATTGAACATCATGATGATGTCATCGCTGGGATTTGGTTTTTGCCAAATTTCGTGATAAGCATCCCTGAGATGGGACAAAAATGGGTTTAAACACCCTAGCAGATGCTATGGAAACGTATATGGTAGAGGTAATAGCTGAATCTTATATTTAGAAGTAGCAACTAATTTCTTGTAGGTTTTCAACATGTCTGATACTGTGGCAAGGCAAGGAGCTCGGATACAGCTTGAACAGTCCAACATGCGCCTTGCATTGAATATGGCCAAGATGGCCAAATGAGGGTTGTCTTGTGCTGCAATAGAGGAATCACAATATCTGATCAAGGAACTGTGCGCCGAAGTCTGTGGAGAGCAGAAGAGGGAAGTTGAGTTTCCTGGGCATCGAAAGGCGAAGGCTCCGATAGAAAGTCACCCAGCTATGGTTTGTAAAAATTGAACAGACAGCTGCCTTCATTGCCAAAATGGCACAGCAATGAGTCTGCAGACAGGATGGAGGCGCAAGAGAATGGGTGCACCTCCACCTCACCGACTCAGACAGCTGACACCAGAACCAACGCCACCTCCTCCCGTAACACCACCAGGGTTGCTTGGAGATAATGGTGAATCACAAGCTTCCTGAACCGAAGGCATGCCTCTGGGATATGTATATATTCATGCTGCTTTTTCCAAAGCTCAATGTTTCAATGTTGATGCATATGCGAAGGATTGGAAAGGCAAGAATGATTTTATTTTAAATTTGCTGACTAATGAAGAAACATGCACCTGTTAGTACACTATCTGCTGTGTGGTAATGCAGCTGATGTCCATTTTGCAGATGAGAGCAGCCAATTGAGCAAACCTGAACGTGAAGAAGAGCATTGATAAAAACCAACAGGATTGTTGAGTGTATGGTTATCTACAATTAGTGGACCCTTTAAACTACATTTTAAAGGATATATATATATGTGTTATTAAAGAACAATGTAGTGATAAAAAAGAAAGTACATGAAGATGACAGAAAGGCTGTCAAAACACCATTACTAATAGACTATACCAAACAAAATGATTGAATGTTGCCAATAGGCCTGGAGCAAAGTGAGCGTCCACAGAGTGAAAACAATTTTTGGTCTTCTATGTCAGGTAATTGTAAAGTGATTTGCTTGTAGTTATACACAATCGAAGTATTGGCCGCCTTTATTGGCAAAAGCAAAAGCGACACGCTCTCTGTACCATGTTGAAAATGAACCTCAATATAGCATCAATGATTCTTAATCACGTGTCTTAGGCAATCTAAGTGGCACTTGATCGGAGATATCTAAAAACAACGATCTTGCAGCCATTATACCCACATATGCAAGAGATGTTCCCATGACGGCCTCCCTGACGGTAACATCCAATTTCATTTACAAGGCTGCAACTAACAGTTTATGCCCATTTTAGTCTATAAAAACAATCAAAACGTCGTATATAGGCAATAAGGGCTACATCACACTTTGATTCACCACAATGCAAGTCCAAAAATCGTTGATGCTCCATTCACGCAGATTTGCAAGATGGGGCGGAGAGTGTATGACTTGCTTTTTGCTTGCAATAGCAGCCAATGATTTGATTATGTATAACAATGACCAAATCACTTTGTAATTACCTGACTTACATGATCAAAAATCGTTGACGCTCTGTTGGCGCTCTGTTTAAGAGATAGTAGGGGGTGTCATCCGTAGCGTTTTTGGCCATAATGGTGGCCAATACTTTCATTATGCATCACAGCAAACAAGTCCCTGATTAATTACCTGACCTACATGACCCAAAATTGGTGACGCTCTGTTGATGCTCATTTTCAGGATCAGGCAGGGAGCATGTCTCTCTTTTTTTCAATTATCGAGGCAGCCAATACATCAAAAAGAAGACAATGACGTACCAAAGTCGATATTTTGCGATTAATAATAGGATATCTCAATGTCACCTTAAACCGATGAACCCAAATAGCACAACCAGACATTGGAACCAACAGGTCTAGGCAAACCCAGCGAAACCCGCATGTTGACATGTACAGGCACGGCGTTGGCCCCACACGAGGCTGCAAGGCGGGTTATTGCAGGGGGGCTTGTACTGAACCGAACTGCTTTTGTGGTCTGAGCCCAGACAGCAGGCAGAATACCCGAACCCATTGCCAACACTACCTCTGTTGATCAGGTGAATCATATTCTGTTGTGAAAGGAGCAGATGAGGCGTAGAACCGGTTACTATTCATGGTGTGGAGGTGGATGGCACAGAATGAAGTATGTGCAGAGAGGACTGGTTGAACTGCTCCAATGAGGTAACACTCTGGTCGTGAAATATCATGATCTGTCCGATAACTGTTACAATTCTCATGCAATCGCAGTGGCAAGCTCCAGAACCCACACACAAATGAACTAGCGGGTGATCTGCCGAACCTGGATACAGCATGGCCTAGAATCCTCACATTCGTGAGTTTTATCAATGAATGTCACATTATCAGTAAAGAGCTGTAGTGTGGCAGTCCCAGAATGATTAGAAGAGAGTAATCATGCATGTGTCAGTCAATTTTGTGAAGTAGAACAGAACAAACCTATAATGGTTAGGACAGTGGGTATAGCCAATATATATAACAGACTCAGAGTACAGTGAGGGATATCAGTGATCATGTGATTTATGAATGTATTTAACAACATCCTCCAATAGCAGTAGGGTTGCCATGAGGGATATCTGCGATGTTTGGGTTTGTCCCTATATATATCATCATCTGTGAACAGCAATGAAGTTGTAGGGAGAGATATCAGTAATTGTGGGTGTTATCAATGTAAATAACAACATTCAGGGACAGCAGTAAATGTGCTGTTCTGCAATAATTTGAATACTGTTGTCATGTAACTGTATGCAGACTTTCTCAAGTGGAAGTCATCGATTGCTACAATCGTTGTGCAAATGAAAAATCATATTCAAGTAGCATAGTACTGTAATGGAGTGGCTGTTTGACATGGATTTCGCCCGGGCAGTTGGATTGATGCACGTGAGGATGACATGCTAATTGAGATAGGCAAGTTTACTATGATAGTGCATGATAGTTAAACAACATACATCGTGCTGCAAAACTCGAGATTATAATATCAGTTTTGGTGTCAGATATCATATTTTAAGAAGGTAGAGATAATGGAAGTAGATTGCAGATATGTTTATACAGTCGAATATTCCCCAAATGAAGCCAGCAGCATGTGAAAGCAACTCAGTTGCCATGCTTGTGGATGCAGCAGCTGATGGTGAGGGAGTTTTGGCTTGGGGCTGTTGATGTCGTAGGGTTGTGCCTCTTGACTAATTCTCAGAACATAACTGCTGATGCAGGCAATCATAACTTGATGAGTGAAATCGGCCACAGCCGAAGTTCATTTCCACCAATGAGACCACTTAGTAGTGACTGCATATTCACGACACCTACATCTCTATTCGTATTATATGCAAACAGCCACACAGTGAATCAACCCATATATTGTCAAGTTTTGTGTTCCTGTTAGTTGTCAAATGCATTCAAATTGAAACCCGGATATGGTTTGAACGTGTTCTACACTGAAAACAGGGTAGTTGCAGCAGAGGAGCATTGGCAGATAATTTAACTGGGCAAGGATATTCCTACTGGACAGATTCAGTGTTGATATACCGGAATGCTACCTACTATATCCACTCATTCGAGGGTAAGAAGGAGAATAAATAAGTTGCAGGTAAGGAGGATTAGTAAGCAAGAGACAGGTAGTAGTAACAATGTAAGTTCTGATTGAATGATTAGATTTGATTACACTCCACAGATATTGATTCATTCCAATACTTGTACATGAAATACCTAACATCTCAATTACTATGGGGAGCACCAGAGGGTAACCGCATCCTTCCATCCTAGCTGGGATAAATGAACAGTGATGATTAATGAAAAGAACAGAGGAAGCAAACATGCAAGGGAGGTGTGCGAGCCACTGAATAGTGAGAAGGCCCTCAACCCAGACAACAGCTGACCAATGTTGAGTACCGTGCTTACAAAAACAAATACCCAATATGAATATGAGTGTATGGCAGAGGCCATTAGGGGACTGAATGGTCTACTGATTTGCCAATCGAAAGATGACCGAGTTCCTTCTACAATCTGTTCAATTCCAGGCATACCTCAAACCCAGTTCCAGCTGAATCAGATTTGGGACCTCCATTTGATTATGAGGAGATGGGTTTTGGATTCACATATGACAGATGCACTGGTGCATCTGGAAAGTGTTATTTTGTTACGGGTAATCTACCATAAGGCATATGGCCTACAGTAACCTTCCATAACACCAATAACACCAAATAATACAAACTACCCCAGAGCCATTATCTGTAACCCCGATAATTCACCTGTAATTTACCGATAGCACAACTGTAATTTACCGATAACACTACTGTATTATTACTGTCATTCAACTGTAGTGCATGTATTATATACTGCTATTCATGAATTTTACTGTGTAGTCATCACCATTATTCATTTATTTGCTACTCTGACAACTGTTGTTGAATCTTTAACATGGACTCTTTTATCTCTAACATGCCTGCTTGGTCAACTCTGACTCCCATGACTCGGACAAACTTGCTCCCTTGACTCTGACATGCTCACTCTCACAACTCTGACAAGCTCGCTCCCACAACTCTGACATGCTCACTCCCCCAAACCTGACATGCTCACTTTCACAACTGATATTCTTGCTTTCTCAACTCTGACATACCCCCATTTAAAGCTCTGACATGCATGGTCTCACCACTCTGACATGCTCACACTCAACTCTCTGACGATCTCGCTGTGTTAGCATCAAGCTGTTAGCAGCGGATCTGGCATCGCTGGAAGGGGCGAAACTGGCTTTGCAGGAAGCAACCTGGTGGAGGTGGATCCGGCTCTGCTGGTCGGGGTGAAATTGTCTTCGCTGGGAGCATGATGGTAGCGGTGGATCTGGCTTCACTGGTAGAGGTGAAACAGGCCATGCTGGGAGCAAGCTGCTGGTGGTGGATCTGGCTTCACAGGTAGGGCAAAACTGGCTTCACCCGGAGCAAGATGGTAGAGGTAGATCTGGCTTCACTGGTAGTGGTAGTGTTAGCAACGGGTGCAAATTCCCGGGTCAGTACCGGGTCCTGTTCCACCTGAAACTGGACTGTGGCAACGGGTCGTACCACACAAAAAACCCTGATCGTTGGAAATGGGCCGGTTTTACAACCAAAAACCCGGCATTTCAATTTCACAACTTTGCCTCCAATTAAGTATTTGAGTTCTGATCGTACCATGACATGATCAATACATACATTGGGCGGTTTTTGCCGCTGTTTCACCGACAGCTGTCAGATTTGCAATCGGACCAATATTTGTTGAGTTGGTATCGAAAACTCACGAATTTCGCTGATAATATGAGGTTCTTTGACATCAATTCAACGAATATCGGTCTGATCGCAAATCTGGAAGCGGGAGGTGGAAGAGCGGCTTAAACTGCACAATCTAGGTATTCATCATATCTTGATGCATTGAGATCTCAGATACTGAATCGCAGCGAAAGTTGCATGAACCATACAATGCAACTGCGGGGCAGGTACAACCTGGCCAAAAATCCGCGGGTTTACGTCTGGTCGAAGTAACTACCCCACCAAGACAATGCTGGTCCGGGTTGTGGCTGCGTTTGGAACTGAACCAAACCGAACTGCAGGCCAAAACCCCCACCGCTGCCGGGTTACCTCGACCAGTTGCTACTACTATGTGGGGCAGTATGCTGGACGAAGGTGTAAAAATGGCTCAGAACAATGACCCAGGGATTATGTGTACAGGATGAGATCACTATCCATTCCTGACAATGAATTCAGTAGCCCTCTGTTGTTTTGATATCCAGACAACTGCAGCTGATGGGTTTATTACTTATACCGCAGCCATTGAACCAATCATCACGGTTATAATGCCCACAGTGTCATAGTCATTTGAGAGTATGATGAATGGGAGGAAATATGGGCCACATTTCAGATTAGTGAACTTGTTGAATGCAGACAATCCAAACTACGCCATAGAGCAACTGATTATCAGTATTAACAAGCTCAAAAACAGATGCAATATTTGTGTTGTATTATATGACTTCTTAACATGAAGAGCAAAACTGTCCAGCAATCGCCAACTTGGGCAAAGTTCATTGAGTGTTTGGATGATTTATACAATGCATGTCTACAAGACAAAATACATTATAGGCTGTCAAATTCTGATGAATACTAGAATTCAATTGAAGCCACAAGGTACAGGTACTCTGGATTTCTATACACTCTGGGTTTGGAGTGAACAGATGATAAGGCAGTTTTCCGATACCTCTGAAGATCCTGAGAATGACACTGTGATTGAACATTACAGTGACAAAGCACTGTATTCCTCTGTGAAAGGTTTACTGCATGCCATTTGGAATGAAGACAATGGAGCTCAAATTTATGTGGCATATAGAATATTACATAATGCAAAGCACTGCATAATGGGAAGGAGATTAGATTAGAATATTGAGAAATTGAAACCTCTGGTTTGTATTGTGAAGCAAGATACAGAGCTTGTTGGTTCCAAATGAATTGAGGAAGAGCAAATACAACTGAAGAAGAATGAAGAAAGATCTGCTTTGGAATACACATCAGCTGTGTGGAGTGAAAATTGATAGTGGCTACCATATTTCTAACTAGTGTTGAGATACACCTAGGGTTGCAATGACCTTGCATGACAATTCTATTATAAATGGTGCCTGGATCCTTGGTTGCATTCTCAAATTGTCCAATGTATGAGAGAAACATTGTTGCCAATGCTTGTCAATAAACTAGGGCAGTATCCTAATTCTGATGAAGACTATATGTCAAATGAAACTGTCATTAATGAACATGAATGAAACAACAATGCCTGCTTCATGCACCTCCTGTACAACAGGCAGTGCTAATTGGTCCCCTGCCAGGCCAAGTTTGTCATTTGAAATGTGGCTTATGCAGTAACTAGTGAATAATGAAGAAATTTCTTCATATATGCAGAAATGGACAATGATGACCTTACAGAAATGTAGCTCAATATACCACATACACCAAATTGCTCTGTATTCATAAATACACTGAAAGTGGATGAGACATACCTGAATTTTACATTAGGAAACCTTGCTTCCATTACTAAGAAGATCTGGATTTTCACTTCACAGTACTTGGCAGTTAAACAGGATGTTAGACTGGGGCAAAACAGCATTAGAGAACCATGAATACAGAGCACAGGTCCAGGTGGCTATTATAACCAAGTGCAAAAGCTACACCAACATTCTTGAGTAGCTCAAGTGAGTGTATTGCAACCCCTTATGAGCCCACCAGATATCATGAACACCACAATGTACTGGATTCTGAGGTGTCATTAGAGAGGTAGCAAGTAGCTTATGGTTCAAGGCAACCACTTGCCAGCAGTTGGCAATAATGAACCATAAATATACATTAACATTACAGTGAAATCTTGGTACACCATACATCCTCAACACACACAATCCCATCAACTGTTCCATAATAGTCCATAGGCATCAATTGTAAGACATTCCAGTTGTTTCATTCAGAATTGTTGAGAGTTCAATTCCATTTTGTGTTACCAGATAATTTGTGACAAATGTAGGTTATAGTCAATAATAAGTACATATTCTATAAACCGAAACACAATCTTCATTGTATTACTCAATCTGTGATGAAAATCAGCCATACAGGTGAAATTGTAAAGCAAAGATTTGAAAGCTTCTCTGAAAATCACAGATGGAGTTGAACTCTGCAGTAACATATATTGCTCATTATCAGTAGCATTTGAAGATACAGGCTCACCTCATCTCACAGCACAAGGTCTTAGCACCACTGTGATTTGGAATTTGTACCATGCCATGAAAATAATCTTCAAATGACATTTGTTAGGTGAAGTACATGCACCGTCAGTAATTCAAATTATTTGTCAATGGCATAGTTTAGATGTCCTGGAAACTGCCACTGTGGGTTGAAATATTTCCTAATTACATATTTTTGGTGTATGAGTAACTAGAGGTTAGATAAGGGTTAAGAAATTTAATTAATTAACAAGGTTGAAGCATTATCAACAATTGTACTAGAGAATCCCAGACACATTTTGACCCTCATTTTGACAAATCCAGAGGTGTCAGCATTGGTAACCTCCGCTGGAATCGAATTTGGTGCATCATATCTCTTGTCCCCAACTACATCTCATGACTCACAACCCTTGCCTCCTGCATACAGATGGATCTGCACACACCTCCAACCAATTCTGCCACCAGAAGAATATCTCCTTGACCTCCACAACCAGTATTCACATTGTCGTATATCTTCATTCCACAGCCAAATATACTACCAATAAAGAGTGACTGATCTATTTATATTGATTGGGAGTGCAAGTTGTGTCCTCCTGCCAGCTGCAAGACATCTGTCATGACAACCACATACTTGTGACTTCAAAATTGGTGAAACCTCAATCAATCATCTCCCTGCCTGATGGCCTTGCTTCATTCCCTTCAGGCTAAGTTGTCAGTCTCTCTCATAGCTCTGTTGGTCAATCATGTATATTGGGTGAACTTCCTTCAATTACCAAGAATGTTAGAAATGGAGGCAAACCCAAGTACCACCTCTCCTACAAAGGAGCGATTTGTTGACAGGTATCTGTCACTGAGTAGACTTTGATAGTCACCATTTCAGCCGAAAAGCTGGTGGTGGTGATGGTAGCATCCTTCGTGTTGGCTGCGGTTTTGGTAGTTTTGTTCATGATTGGAGGTTCACCACATTCCATGCTGAGGTGCTAACCAACCATATGCCGTTCAGAATGCCGATCAAACCTTGATAGTGGACAGTTCTTGTTGCGCAGATCGTCATCACTATCGTTAAGTTCACTGCACGTACTGTGTCTCGGTTCTTGTTTTCTGTTTGCCCTTGAATTTCCTGTCCGAAACAGTTTGGCTTCCTGTCGAAGGGAGAACATATACTTCATTGTGGCCTCAGTCTCGACCAACTTGATCACAATTGAGTTAAGCATGAGAGATGTGATCACAATCCTGTACATCAAGAATTGCAACAAGGACAGCCCATTGTGTTCCATCTGGAATCTGCACCATGGATAAATCATATGCCACTTGTCAGTCATCTTCCCCACAATCTTTCTCACATGTGACAACCATGTGTATGGCTCTAATCTTAAATTGTTGTCTTTCATATTCTAGTTGATCTGTTAACCATATGTGTCAATGTCATCACAATCCTCGCATCGGATGACAACATGCAGGACAAGGTGGTATGTACTCTTGTGCCGGGTAATGCCTAATCACTAAAATCAGCTCAACATGAGCCTTCACTCTCTCGAAACAATCTTGATTTAACTTACCCCTGTACTATTGTACAATATTCGCATTCTCAGTAGCAACTGTATCAATGAATATATTTTCTTGCAATGCCACACATGTGGGTAAGTTAATAAACTAATATCACTTTTCAGTTAACAGATACGTGTTGCTCATGGGATTATGTTTACAAGATGACTTACTTTTCTGAAGCCTGACATTAGGGAGTCACATCTGCAGAATACTACCCTCCAAATGAGGTAATAAAGCATCATTTCTGGGGGGCACTGAGCTTTGATCATTCCATCATTCAATGGAGCCAACTGAATGCCGTTGAGTAGTGTCCAGACACCAATCGGTGCAAGAAGCGCAGCAATGGCAAAGAAAATGATTATCCCTAGTACTGGACATGAGTATTCAATGCTGCCAATGAGTGTAATCAAACAGAACCAATCCAATTTGTTTGAAGAACCATTCTTGAGAGTCAATTGAGTGCACCCTCCTGTCCCAATACCAACAATTGACTGGGTTGTCTTGCACCTCAATGAAGAAATGTCAAAAACCCAAGTGTGGAGTTGAAAAACATTAATGGGGCTACACAGTGATGACTACAGATCTTCGATCATAGCAAAGTATACTGGTTTCAGTTTGCGTGTACACCCACTGTGCCAGCAACATCGATGCAGCACAATTGCAGACGAATGCTACACCCATCCTATGGATACACTACTGTAACAAAGTATACCAACAGAGCAACATCAGCAAATGTATGATGCACTCTTACTGACACAAACATCAGCGGGACAATAATGCATTTATGGAGAACTGACCCTACAATTGGAGCACATTTCTAATAATACACTTTCCCTCAATTGAAGTAGACTTGCAGTAGTAATATATTGCATAGTGTAAAGTGTATTGACAGTTAGAGACCTACACAATTCTGTAGACTGCCTATAATGACTATAATGACCTCAATTACTGCACTAACTACAATAACTACAATAACTACAATAACTACAATAACTACAATAACTACAATAACTACAATAACTACAATAACTACAATAACTACAATAACTACAATAACTACAA
>Ga0307512_10001086_pt1 | contig 39568 bp, 37 predicted proteins | sample 14_EM_MG_FD_200267 | JGI IMG/M metagenome (GOLD analysis project Ga0307512, IMG submission 200267) | Populus trichocarpa ectomycorrhiza microbial communities from riparian zone in the Pacific Northwest, United States - 14_EM | ecosystem: Host-associated > Plants > Roots > Unclassified | place...
CTCATTTTCATCTCATCTGGATCCACGCAATTGCGTGGATTCTCACGGCCGGGTAGTATCATATCTTCTCACTTTCTTCCTGGGCTCCTCGAGCTAGAACTGTTCTTTCTCACGAATTCTGTTTGGATCTCGCGAGATGCTCCTCCGATTATGCTCGACTACCATCTGTGGCCAGATCGACCATATGTATATATATAGAGATACTTAAATAATCCATGCCATATTATGAGGTAGCGAATCTTGTGACTGTAACAAAGACGAATATGAAAGACGAAATGCCTTGTGCTTATGGAACCCTGCGTGTGGCTTCCGGACCGATTCACATTTTGCTGATGTACCCAATGAACCCATTCCGACGTATGGTCACAGTTGGCCACAACACCACTGCGTTCGTTTACAATAGGATACCGACAGAGCGAGAAGAAACGGCGAAACTGAGATCAGAGGGCGATATGCAACGAGACACGTCGTATTGGCGCCGGGCACGGACTAGTCTGCCACCGGGGTGTCTCTGACGGCTCTGACGGAGCCTGTCCACTCTGACGGAGCCATTCCGCCCGGACCGAGATGTTTTTTGCTGATGTGGTTCGTCAAGCACAATCTGAGGAGAGCTGCTATCAATGAGCTTTTCAGAAACCCTACAATGACAACCGTCAGCAACTGCAGTTTGTCCCACACTTGACTCAAAAGGTTGTACGAGATGTCCTACGGTGTGGGCGTCAACTCCTGGAAATCAGGCAAAGTGTTTTTCAATCGGTTTCTGATCCAAACCACCTTTGCGATGAAGATTACACACGTTTCCCTCACCACAATCCTGCGGATTGCATTTAGTTCCTCATGCCATGGGGTGCGTTCAGGGATCATATGTTGTATGCTCCAGCACAGCACTTCAATGATGCTGAGGAACATATCTAGTGTTAGCAACGGTTCCAGGTTACCTGGCTCCGGTCCGGCTTGGAACCCGAACCGAGATCCCAGTCCGGGTCAGGAACCGCCAAGGATCCAGAATGGACTGCTAGTGCGGGATCATCACCCGGTCCGGTCCGAAAGCCAGTGGTTTTTCGCCTGGTAGGAACCGGACCGCCGGACCATCTTGCAGTGCATACAATTTTGTCTGCAAATTAGTTTTCGAGTTCTCATTGTATCACAACATGGTATATACATAGATTGTACAGATTTCGCCGCTCTTTCACCTCCCGCTCTCAGATTTGCCATCTGCCTAATATTCTGTGAGTGGCTGTGAAATAAGGTCAAACAATAAGCGAAATTTGCAGGTTGTCGATAGCGACTCAACAGATATTGGTCGGATTGCAAATCAGCAAGCGGGAGGTAAAAGCGCGGCTGAAACTGCACAATCTACATACTGATCATGTCACAATACGATCAGAACTCAAATACGTAATTGGAGCGAACAATCTGGGCTTCCAAAGGCCATGGTTTGAGGTGGAAACCAACCCAAATGCAACGGTCTGGGTTTCTCATGTGGTAAAACAGTTGCATCAGTTCGGTTCCGGTTTGAACCCTAACCTGGAACCATTCTACCCACTTGGAACCATTGGTAACACTAAATCTTTCTACTCAGTGGTGATATCAAGCGACTGGTGGTGCAATGAACAGGTACATTAGTTGAATTTTGTCATAGCTATGACGATTTTGACTGCTTTTATAGCTACAAAAGCCGCTTGGAGCTAGCATTGTGCTTTTAGTCAGTAGTTCAGACTGGACACATCTTACAAACTATTCTGCCAACAAGAAGGAATGGCCCCTATATGCTAGTCTTCGCAACATCGACCGAATGTTTAGATCAAAGCCCTTTAATGTTACAAGAATCCTTGTTTCCCTCCTTCCCGTTCCTTCGAAATCTCACTTTAAACAACATGGAAAAACAGCTGCTGTAAAGGAATAACAAATCCACAATTGAGATGTTTTAAGGAAGGTCTCCGGGCTGATTTTTTGCCCTCTTGACGCGTAGTTCAACACTGGAAAGCTTATGCCTTGTGTGGACAGTCGGATGCGGCAATGTGATCCTGCCATCTGAGCATGGAAGGCTGACTAATTCAACAACATTCCCTTGCACTTGATCAAGCAGCCCCATAGCCCTCTGTGCAAAGAGCCAAATTGGCATTTAGAGAAGGGAATTCATTGTTGTGGCAATTGAGAGACTATTGGCTATGCTTCCAAACTATGATGCTTGCGACTCAGGGAGATGAGACGGAGTGTCCGGGAGCATGACAATATCTGGAAGATCGAGCAGCTGCAACCTCAGAAGGCGTCATCTGGAATATGAGTTGCATCTCACCGACAGCCATTTCTGTACCTGATATCCTTCATACCGTCTATGTCAGTATGCTTAAGCATTTGATGGACTGGGTTATATCCTTCTTTAAAAAACATTCCAGGATTGACAAATTCAACTAACTCCGGGCGAGCCAAAGGATTCCCTTCACAGAAGCCCTGTTGTGTGTTGAGAACTGGGTGCATTTTCACCTTATCGCACAGTACCGGTACCATACTGAAGCCACGCCAGAGTACATGGAGAATTATCTGCAGGAGTCTCATTGTCACAAAGATGGTTTCAGTCGATTCTGCACAAGCAAATCTACAAAGAAGGTCCCAGAAGCCTTGACAATGCACCTTACTTTGGATAAACAGGCAGAACAGCAGAGTGAGCCGCCTTGGAAGAATCTTTCTGCGGCTGAAAAGAGTGGTCGCATTGATGTAGATCAAGCGCAAATCGAGTCAGAAATTGCACAACAACTTGTGGACAAATTGGATTTCAACTTTGTGATGATGCATCTCCTGAACCACTTCTCTGACCACAGCTGCCAGCTTGCCAAGCTCTTCAATGGAAGCTGTGAACTCCCGGCAAGAACAATGAGGGATTGTAAACAAGCGTACCGGCAATTGAATGGTCATCAGGCCGCCTCCCAGATTTTGCCAATGAAAGCCCAAAAGGAGGTGTTTCAGTATAGAGAGCTGAATGCAAATGCTGCAAAAAAAGATTGCGACCATGGAATGCCTCTAACAAAGCGCCTATCAAGCGAATGACAAAAAACCTGCGACCAGAAATCAAGACCCTTGATGACTTGACCCAGTAGTGTGCAATGCCAAAAGGGGAGCTACAGAATCTCATTACATGGTGTTTCAAGGGATTTGCCGACTTCACAGACTATGTTGATCACGATGAGTATTTCAGTCCTCTTAACCATGCTTGACACATTATGCACAACCCAGTAGCGATTCCGGTGATGTCTGTTCACCGCGATGAGCAAGCAGTTCATATGGTTCGCTGCACTGAGTCCACAAGGTGGGGAAAGCATAAGCCACCAAGAAATGATACGGTGCTTCTCAGGATGGGGAGGAGTCCGGATAGCAACTATAAGACAACTACTGTATGCAATCCACCATGGTTGAAGTGTCTTTTCGTTGCCGTCGATGCTAGATCAAGCGTCAACAGGCTTCCTGCCCTGGTTCAGACGATTGCAACAGGGCCGATATGTCAGACTGCTGGTATGGTGATTGTCATGGTGAGACATCAACCTCTGATGCAACCCTTGCACAATGGAAGCTACCATCAGAAATCTATTTTCGGTGTCAGAACAACTTATATTGTCCCTATAAGCGCAATCCATGGGGCTGTACACCATCTGCCGGTGATGCCACAGCCAGATAGCATGTTGTGGTACATGAGCAACACGATTGACTTGAATGGTTTCAATTTGTTTTACATGTAGATCATTCAATTCGATGCGTGATGTAATTGTTGCAGCAATATACAGAAATATGTTGAGTGTTTACTATGAAGTTATGTTATGGGAGTGGTGCAAGCTTGGGTATAATCAATGTCTTGAGGGATTAAATAGTTAAGAATATTCTTGAAATCAATGGAACAGTTCAAAAAACCGTCAAAACGATTAAAATCTAGAGGACCAACCCAAAAGAAGTGCGCTAAATTGAATTAAATGACTAAACAAGTTGTTGGAATGTCGCGATGAAGTGATCACATCATTGAACACTTCGAAGCATGGTGGAAGTTTCCAAATATGTCGCTCGGCATATTTGTGGAGAATCTGTACAAGGATTGGTGCGTGGGGTCCATTTTCGGAAGGCAATTTCGCTTCTTGCTGATGGACTCCAATTGATTCACCGGCAGGCACAATCAAATGGACTCGTTGAGTACATTAAGATGGGGCAAAGACGTTGGGGAATGTCCATTATTAACTCTCGATTTGTTGCTCTACTCCTGCTCCTACTTGTTCTCCTTGCCCTTCAGTGCTGCCGCCCTGTCGGGAAAAATTCATTTCGCCATTGGCAATTTACCATACGCTGTAAAACCACCGGTAGTCTCCCATAACAGCCATTACGGCGGATAATGAAATTGGGCACAGAGCCAGTACATGAAATGTGGATAATGAACATGTAATACCCGGTAAGCTTACGGTAGTATTTATACCTTACCACTTTACTGTTATTTACTAAGTACTCTCGGGGTGATAGTGATAGTGTTTTTGCACGACATGGTGTAATCAACTATGCTAGATCTACACAATGACTCATTTGGCAGGGGCTACCTGTGAAATCACACTGTCTGGTCAGAACTCACAGTCGGTCGTCAGAATAGTTGCCATGATCTTGTCAGAGGCTCCACATGGTGTTGCCCTGGTCTTGTCAGAGCCCAATGTAAGCTGTCGCTGTCCGCATGTTTAGTAACCATGATCTTGTCGCAGGCTTCTCTTGCTATCACCCGGTCTTGTCAGGCCCCACCATCAGTTGTCAGAGTCAGCACCTATAGTCACTGTGATCTTGTCAGAGGCTTCTCATGCTATCTCCCTGGTCTTGTCAGAGCCCACCATCAGTTGCCAGAGTCTGCACATATAGTCGCTCTGATCTTGTTGGAGGCTTCTCATGTGGTTGCCCCGGTCTTGTCAGAGCCCACCATCAGTTGTCGGAGTCCACAAGTATAGTTGCCATCATCTTGTCAGAGGCTTCTCACGCTATCGCCCTGTTCATGTCACAGCCCACCGTCAGCTGTCAGAGACCGCACATACAGTCGCCATGATCTTTGTCAGGACTCATGGTTGATTATCAGAATCTGGACGTGTGTTACACTGATTGCCATTCTAATCGTGATTTTTGAACTATTTACGCGTGGAACCAATTTAGTCAGTTTTCCATCAATTGTATTCCAATAATAAACCATCAAACTAATATATACTATATACATGAGCAGCTACACATTCTCATTGTCGATTACCATCTCTGGATCCCACTGTGTGGCAGCAGGTACTTTCCCATCTTGACCATTGATTGTGTCGATCCTGTCCCTATGTGTAGCCAACATCTGTTTTCGCATCTCTGGTGGGATACTTTCACATTGTTCGAATAAATCATTATATGTACCTACTCAAATGCCAGATAGGTGGGTCCAAAATGGTGTTCTGCATACTCTTGCATGTATCTGCTTCAAATACCACACGGAGGAAACTGCCACCAGCTCAGTTGTGCAAGGAATGCTTCACTGCAGTTGGAGCAAGTGACAAACACTCAGCTGTCACCTCATCGGGGAAGTGGGATGTATATGGCCATCATGTGAAATCACGCTTTCAGTTCCCGCATTAGGTTTTGCCATCACACCCAATAGCAAACAATGCAGAAACACCTTTTTCGGGATCTAAGTTGATTGTCAGGACATTGATAGAATGAATGGTGTTCAGTCGTACTTCACTCTCACAGTCTGAATGATCATACTGGTATGTGCAAGGAAAGATTAGCCTTGTTACTAGCTTTTGGCGGTCATCATTCAAAAGGGACCCAATGCCGGTAGCTTATTGATCGGGCGCAACTTGACGATCGTGTCTGGCGAAGTGTACTCTGGCAGCTGATTGCCGATCTGTGAGCTTGGTTGCCGGTGATACTAAACAGGGCTCGAAACATACGAATACTTGCTGTGTGGTCTGCTGCTTTTGAGATGTCAAACTCCTTGATTGCCGTACTTGGAATTTTGTGCGCTTCCTTGTAGCTTTCCTCGGACATTTTGTCGACATTCACTCAGTACGGGTCCTCACTTGGAATTCTGCAAAAGAATTGATCTGGGGCAATGTCCCACCAATCTTGTGGCATGCCGATGTCAGCCACCTTATGCTTCTGCTGGGGGCCAGTATCGATGGGGGACCTATTCTGCTTTTGCATGTAGGTGTTGCCTAATTCAGAGAGATTGTGCAAAGTCAAAGCTAATAAGGAAATGTTGCTCTAAACTGCGGAGCAGAGTGCTCCTGGTTCTCTGGAGGAGTATCACGGGGTGATTGCAATGACTCTGAATTGTCAGGTAGAGAGTTTAATGTAGGATGCGGGTGTGGTTATTACCCACTCAGGTTGCCAGGAGAAGGAATGATCGCTTGTGCCTAGGTATTGTCAGTCAATGCGGGGGTGGACATTTCTGCGTCTACTTGCCTGCTGTTGCTTGCCGGTCGAACTAGGTGTTCGCAACTAGAAATTGTCAGTCCAAAGCAGGGATGGTCATTTCTGCCCCTACTAACCCGTGGCTGGCTGCTGGAAGGACTAGATGTTCGCACCTAGAAATTGTCAGTCAGATACAAATGTTGAGCTGGGTGCATCATTTCCCCTCTTTGGTTGTTCAAACTGGAAGTATAACTACAGTTATTCAATATGCGGGTTCTTCGACATGGGGATCGCGGTTCTGCATCATTGTCATCACAATCACTCATCTGCTGGCCTTCCGAGGTCCGGTTACCACCATTATCCCCCCTGGATTGGTGCCGTTGTCAGTCATTTTCATTGGATTGAGTCCCACGGCTACTGGCGCCCAAGTTATGATGATCATTGCGGCTGCTACTGTTCTGGGACATGGCGCTGGGATTTCGATAAGTGTGGCTACAGCTGCCTCCGGATTGTCCAGAACGGCTGCAGGTGCTGCTGCCTGATCAGGTTCTGTTTGCCATTCTGTGCATTGTATGTTGCTGTGCAGGTTTGCGTTGAGTGTATCAGCTGTGCATGTACACAGATTTCACGGCTCATCACCGTTTATCATATAGTGCATATCTATCTCCCGTCACCTGACAACAACTTTGCCAGAATTGTTAATAGACGCAATAATATCGGTTTATGTGTCAGAGTCATGGTCCATGAGAAAGTCGAAGTTATGCTGTACACGTGTCAGAATCAAGTTCATAGCCAGGGTTGATATTATACTGTATACGTGTAAGGGCGCGTACGCCGGCGCTCGGCAGTGTAGGGATATGATATGGTATATGGTTGCACACGGGTGCGAGTGAGATTAAGTGTAGAAGTAATGGTAAGATATTCTGTACGGAGCTAAGTCTCTGTCGCGATGTCAATGTAAGGTTGGCGGTTACCCGGCACTGCACACCTCACGTGACCGTCTGGCAACCCTAACCACGCATGCTGGTCAACGCCGTTACATCATCCCCCTCTTTTAGGGCAGAACTCCCGGGCTGCTAAGTACAAATAGGAAGAAGAAACATCCCGCATACACGCTCGTACGATTCCGTAAGTCCAACACCTGATCAGTACGTCCAGGGTGACCTTCCGGCGCACGGGGAAACTCCACCTCCAATTGACTGGATTTCCGGAGGTGTTAAAACCCATGCCGATGCCATTTGTACTGGACCGGGTCCTGACAATAGAATAAAGAAGGAAATGCCCAATTTGACCTCGTCTCCATTTCTCCATTCCCATCAATTCCTCCACTTCCGAGATCCGACTTCCTTCATCTCCGCGGCGTATTCGGTTGGTCTCGGTGGAACTCGTCGATTAGTTCAGGAGCATTCTCGAGGTTTTCGAATGGCTCCCAGCTTGTGCGTATGTGGCTGTATCTGGCCCACTGAACGAGGTAGTGTAGCTTCCGGTAACGCTGCTTAGAGTCAAGGATCCGTTCGACCTCCCATTCCTCTGAATCGTCGACTATTACTGGATGTGGTTCCGAGAATGGTTGTCCTACGACTGGCGGTGTGTAGTGATTGAGCTGTGACACATGGAAGACGTTGTGATTCCGCATTGTTTTTAGCCAGTCTAGTTTGTAAGCATTCTTATTGATGATCTTACTTACCGGATACGGTCCAGTGCGCTTGTAGTCCAGCTTCTTTGACGGTCTAGTCGTTCGGAAGTGTCGGGTCCAGAGCCACACTTTGTTCCCGACTTCGAGGGTCATGTCCTTTCCGCCAGCCTATATTGATTGCCGTGCCTGGGCTTCCAACAAGCTCTCCCGGAGAAGCCGGTGAGTCTCTTCCATTCCCGATACCGTTGCGTCCGCGAGTATTTCCGCCCTCATATTTGATGGGGCTTTAGGTGGCTTGAACTGCATTGGCGGGTGGTAGTGGTAGTTGGCCCAGAATAGCGTCATTCGTGTTGAGCGGTGGACGGAATTGTTGTAAGCAAACTCTGCTAAAGGTAACAGTTCTACCCAGTTGTCCTGCTCGTAGTTGCAGAAGGCTCGTAAGTCCTGTCCCATGGTCTGGATTTGTCGCTCCGTCTGGCCATCAGTCTGTGGATGAAACATGGTCGACAGCCTGTGATTGATGCTTAGGTGAGAGCAGACTCGATTCCAGAATCGGCTGGTAAACTCCTTCCCGCGATCGGTTACAATATTGTCTGGTACGCTGCATTTGCTGATCACGTGCTCGAAAAATATTCGTGCCAGCTCTGGTGAGTCGATATCTCTCCTGCAGGGGAGGTAGATTGCCATTTTTTGTCAGTCGATCGACAATTACCAAGATTCCCGTGTAACCGGAGGCAGTTGACTCAGGGAGGTCTGTGACGAAGTTCATGGTAACTCCTTCCCAAGGTCAAGACGGTGGTGGTAGCGGCATGTTTGTGCTGTAATGGGCATGTCGTGGTGCCTTGATTCGGTGGCATAGTTCGCATCAAGCGATGTATTTTCGTACGGTGGGGTCCATCGCGGGCCAGTAGAAATCCCGAGATACTAATTCGGCGGTTTTAAAAACTCCGAAGTGGCCGGACTCTGGATTCTTGTGGAAAAGGCTTATGACTTTGTTGCAAAGCAGGTCATCCTTTGGTACATATATCCTTCCTTCGTAAGTGAGAACTTTGGTAGTGACTTTCCACTCGTTCCTCGAGTCTTCCTCTAGTTCGTCTATTCTTTGCAGATCAGGAATATCGACGATTGGGGTGCCAACAATCCTGCGCTTCACGTTGGCAGCCAACGCGTCGATAGCCTGGGCTGTTTTGATTTCCTGAAGGAGGTTGTCGTACGGTTCAACAGTGTTAGTCGCCAAGGTTGCCAGTAGCCTCGCAGTCAGTCTCTCGTAGCCTATCTCATAGTCGGGCCTTCTTGATGGTCCATCGGCCAGGTTCTTCTTGCCTTCCAAGTGCTCGATGACAAAGTCATGAGAGGATATGATTTTCGCCCACCTTACCTGTCTTCGGGAAAGCACTTTGGAGGTTTGGAAGTACTCCAGATTCTTATGGTCGCACTGGATTAGGACCTTGTGATTAGCGCCCTCGAGATAGTGTCTCCATTGTTTCATTGTCTGGACAATCGCCAAGAGCTCCCGATCGTACATGCCGTACTTCATTTTGGCAGGGGAGCATTTTCGAGAGTAGAAATTGACTGAGCAAAGAATCCCGAATCCGTCGTACTGGTTGAGGATGCCGGCGTTTGCGAAGCCGCTTGCATCGGTCTGCAGAGTGATCTGTTTTTGCAGGTTGAAATGCTGGAGGATCGGTCCATCGGTAAAGGCCTTTTTGAGCTTTCGAAATGCGAGTTCGGCATCCCGAGTCCATTCTCACTTCCATGATCCCTGTGTCTTTAGCAAGTTTGATATGGGAGCCGTCACCTTTGTATATTTCCGAATGAATCTCCTGTAGAAGTTTGAGAAGCTGAGGAGCACTTGCACATCCCGAACTGATTCCGGGGTCGGCCAGTCTTCAATCGTGGATATGCGGTCTGACTCCATACCAATCCCATCTGAATTGATGACAAATCCGAGACAGCCAACTTCCTGAACACCGAATAGGCACTTTTCGGCCTTGCAATATAGGCCGAATTCTTGTAGGCGTTGCAGCACATTTCGGACGTGGTCTTCGTGCTCCTTCTCATTGGTTGAGTAGATGAGAATATCGTCAAGGTAACAGATGGTGAAGTCGTCAATATAGGGCCGTAGACAATCGTCGATGTAAGCCTGAAACGTAGCCGGTGTGTTTGTCAATCCGAAGGGCATAACTTGGTATCCGAACTGATCATAGTGGGTTCGGAATGCAGTCTTGAATTGGTCTCCTTCTTTGATTCGGATGAGGTGGTAGGCATTCCGGAGGTCCAACTTAGCGAAGATTCGGGCATCGCGGACTCGATCGAGTAGTTCTGAGATTAACGGGAGGGGGTATCTATTTTTTACCGTGCCCAGATTGAGAGCTCGATAGTCGACACAAAACCGTAGTCCTCTGTCTTCCTTCTTTGCAAACAGGATCGGGGCTGTGGCCGGGGAAGATGACCGCTGAATGAAGCCGCTTGCCAGGTTCGTTTCGATGTAGGCCTTGAGCGTCTTCAAGTCAAATTCTGAGAGGTTGTAGATCCGCCTGAATGGTAGTTTGTTGCCGGGTTCCAGATCAATCGCGTGGTCAGTTGGCCTATGCGGTGGGAGTGTCTCGGCCTTTACCTTGCTGATGACCTCCACAAAATCTTAATAATGTGCTGGGATGCGACCCCCGTCATCTGTCATTACCATCTCCGCATTTTTTATGTCTATTCCTATTTTCATTAGCCTTGTCTGCATTCTGCATTGTAGCATACTTGGCAGGTGGAGATCGGTAGGGGTCCCGGGATAGCTGGATCAGATGGTTCGTCACAATAGGACGAAGCCCCATTGACCAGTTTCTCCCTTCGTGTTCCGGCGAGCCAGTAGCAGTCGTTCAAGCACCGTCACTGTGTCACTCTTCTGCCGCAACTATCACCGCTGCTCCTGCTCGCGGATTCAACATCCTGGGGTTTCCCTCACCTTCGGTGATGCCTTCCAGAGATGCTCCCAGCAACCCTTGACATTTTTCAAGTTGTATGGCAAATGCCTCGACCACCACCTCACTAGCTGAGAAAAGATCGAATGCGGTAGCCCCGAGTAGTTGTATATCCGGGGGAGGATCAACATTTGTATTTCTTTCACTGCGTTCCGGCAGAGGACTTGCGTGATCTGATTCTGGAATCTTCGCCCGTTGTGGTCCGTTTGGCTTTCGCAGGGCTGTCAATCGACCTTCAGTCCAGTCGATTTCCGGGTTCCTTGCCTTGAACCATCGCAAGCCCAGGACTAGGTTGTATGCCTTCATTGGTATGACTAAAACCTCCAATTCGTCAACCGGTTTAAGGTGTTCAAAATACTGAACCAAGAGACTTGCCTTTCGGCTCTCCTTTGCAGACATCATCACCTGGCCATTCAGACCCTGGGTGGAGGTGAATGATGGTTCGTGGGGCAATTCGAGTTTCCTGAGTAGGCTCGGTGATATAAAGATGCTCATTGCACCGCAGTCGATTAGTGCTTTGACTCGCTGCATGTTGCCATGTATGTTTTGTACAAGGACTTCATGGACGATATGCACCGAATCCAGTCTCTCTGTGCCGCATAGGTGTTGGCTTGACATCAGAGCCCGACCTTCCAGAATGACGCTTGATTTTATGGCGATTCGGTGCGGTTGTATCTTGTTCAAGGTTGCAAATAAGGCTCGGTTTGCCAAGTTTTCCAATCCTAACTCCGCATTGTCCAGCCTCTCCCGTCGAGTTAGATGTCGAGAGAGGTAGGCTAGTTTTGTTGCTGCTGCGTGTCGAATGACTTTTGGCATTTAATTTGTTTGCCATCATAGCCGCTGCCGCTATTGCTGGAGTTCTGTTCAGGTGGGTTTGTCTTGCCGTATTTGGTACAAAGGTAGGTTTTCTGGTCTCCACTGCTGCAGCGGGAGCATTGCCGGTTTGGCTTTTGGCTTTCGTAGGCTTCCTTTGAAAGCCACGGCACTGGTGATAAGTTGGCCCGGCTGCCTCTGCTAGACTTATTGAACTTGCCCGATTTTGAATTACCAGTGCTGGAGTTTTTGGAATTGCCGGAAGTGTTGTCCGCAGGTTCGGAGATGGATGGTCGGAAATTACGTTTCTTATCGCCGCCTTTGTGAGACTCCCCAGCTTGCCTTTGTTGGTGCGGTTGTCCTCCGGGCTTCTTGTCATCCGGTTTAAACTCCGAGGCTGCTGCACAGTCGAAGAGTTGGTCGAGTGTGTCGAACCTGTCTTTGCCACTGGAGATCCAAGGTCTGACTTTCGTCTTAAGTGCGTGCCGCAGGCCCGCCCATGCCATGTCGTATAGGACCACTTTGTGCATTATAAGGCTCCAGCCGGCTCTTCTCCAATTTGCTTTCAGGCAGTTGGCGTAAATTCGGACTGATTCGTTTGGTAATTGCTGGTACTCCTGCATGGCTTTTGTCGCCGAATTAAGACGTCTGTCTTTATCTCCGTACATCTTTTGAAGCTCGTTCGTGAAGAGGTCAAAATTCTTTAAACACAGGTCCTTGGCCGCTCGTAGGTTGCTAGCCCACTCGGATGGGTCCGTATTTTCTGTCTGTCGCTGAGTCGTATCTGGGTGGTTATTCCAGGTGTCGAGAAAAGAGACTGCATACTTGACTTGATCGGGATCGCCTGTTGGGAATAGGTGCTTATGGGATGCAAAGTTCGATCGTAATGTTTCGAGAAACTTTTCCAGCTCTTTCGCCCCGCCACTGTACCGTAAGGGGTCAACCGTCTTAAAGATCTTGGACTGATTTCGGGGAATCTCTGGTCTGGCGATGGTTTGGCTGCGGTTGAGTTCGGTGAGCATTGGGGTTCTCTCCTCCTTCCATTCGGCTTATTGTTCGAATAGGAGTTGAAGTAGCATCCGGTTCTGTTCAAGCAGCTCCTTTTGGTCGTCTTCGGTGATCTTTGACAAAATGTTGTCTCTGCCTTGATTATCCTCGCCCTCTGGTAAGGTTGAATCGTCTTCATCTTCGTCTTCATCTTCATCATCTAGATCGCGGGCTTCTTCGTGAACTTGAGTCTCGGCGGGATCATCATCATTGATTTCATCTACTGGTAGTACCGAGGCACGGCCCATAGGAATAGGCGTGATTCGGCTGAGCGATGCTCGAAGGGATTCGATGCTCGCACGCATGTTAGGCATGTGCAATTGGCTTCTCTGTATTCTCTTTGGAGGCATGGAGCGTAATTGGCTGTAATTGTTGATTTCGTGTCTGTCGTGACGTGTCAATTAAGGGGGTAAATTCGTATGATCTCGTGAGCGAAATGTATCTGATTTCTGAAAAGACCGAATATAGTGTAAGGGCACGTACGCCGGCGCTCGGCAGTATAGGGATATGATATGGTATACGGTTGCACACAGGTGCGAGTGAGATTACGTGTAGAAGTAATGGTAAGATATTCGGTACGGAGCTAAGTCTTCGTGGCGATGTCAATATAAGGTTGGCGGTTACCCGGCCCTGGACACCTCATGTGACCGTCCGGCAACCCCAACCACGCATGCCTGACAACGCCGTTACAATATGTTGGGTCTTCCGTGTCAGAGTTGAAGTCATTACCATATTGGCAAGGTTGCTTCCAGTGTCAGAGTTGGATAGTTGTCAGTTGGGGTGATTGTCAGAGTTAGGGTGATTGTCAGAGTTAGGGTAATTGTCAGAGTTAGGGTGATTGTCAGAGTTAAGGTGATTGTCAGAGTTAGGGTGATTTTCAGAGTCCAAGTTATACCGTGTACGTTGGGTCTCCCAAGTCAAAGTTGAAGTAATGCTGCATTATATGTGGGGTTGCTTGCCATATTATACTAGGGTGGTTGTCAGAGTTGTGGAAATCGTCAGAGTTAAGGGAATTGTCAGAGTCAAAGTTATACCGTATACATTGGGTTCTCCCTAGTCAAAGTTGGAGTAATGCCATATTCTAGGTGGGGTTGCTTCCTGTATCAGAGTAGGGTGGTTGTAAGAGTTAGGGAAAGTGTTAGAGTTAAGGCAATTGTCAGAGTTATACTGTATATGTTGGGTCTCTCATGTCAGATTCAAAGTTATACTGGACTTTCTCATGTTCAGAGTAAGTTTTATAGGTTCCATAAGTTAGAATTGATATTATACCACTTTGTTAAGTTTCAGTGATCTGCCAATCTTCCCGACTATATTCTTGCCCACAAACCCCTATGTTGGGCTGCAGTATGAGACCCTTCTCCCTGTTAGGGGTTCTCTCTTAACAGCGGCAATGATAAATGAATGGATCGCAGCAGGTACATGCGGCTACAACTATGGTACCACGAATGCCAAATGCCTACTCTGCAATGAACAACATCATGTTTGTCAGCAAAGTAATCTTTAGCGGGATTACACTTGGGCCGCATGTCAATCAATGAGTGACAATAGGTATCACGCTAGCGGATTCAGTTATGATGATGCAAATACGTCACCATAACTGGGAAGTGAAAAACCTTCAGCAGTGAGTGTAATTATTGGCCACACCTACTACATCAGCAACGACCCTAGTTTCCGTCTGAAACACCTGGGTGTTCCGGATGGCTCTGACGGCTCTGACGGAACGTCGTACCCTCTGAGGGAGAATCACATGCTACCCATCGCCCAGGCGATGAGTCGCGTTGCATACGTACCTCCTTTACATTGTGGTGACGTATACGCATCATCAGAACGACATGTGTGTTACACTCTTCCCAGGGGCTGCAGTTATGCTGAAGCCATTTACACAACGCCTGGAGATGTATATGCCTTTTTCCGGTCGAGAGCCACATTTTACCTCTCCGCGATTGCTATATATTGGACGCTGCACTCTCCCCATATATGTTCAGTTTTGAGATGTTGTCACTTATCACAATACAGTCTTCGTTTCGGATACATGGCTTGCCATTGCATTTGCTTCGCCGTTATCGCACTTTACGGGTCGGCAATATACTGTCAAATCGTCACACTCTCTAGTGCTATGCACTCACTCCTCCACATTCTGCGTTGATCCATTATCGTCTAGCGATGCTTCATCCTCCTCATCCACATCCGCATCATTGCCATCGTCGCCCTCATACCCGTTTGACATCGCTGGTTCCCAGGGCAAACCTCTCAAGTTCAGTCACGGGCCGTCGTCGCCGGCTGGCGGTGGGGATGGCATCTCCCTCGTCGCTTTCATCACCTTCATCTTTGTAATCCCTGCTGCCCCCTGGCATCCTGAAATGCAGTTCGTCATCTGTGCAATTGTTGTCTATCGGGATGTTTGGGTCAGTGCTTCCGATCTCAGGCTCCTCAAGCGCTACTTTGGAGGTCAAATAGTCAAGATGAATAGGATTGTCAAAAGCCGCTGTTTCCACGCTGATGACCTCTGCAGGCGTTGGGTTCTCGGCCTGTTGGATCTGATGCTTGACTGTTGCAAGAGTGTTTTTATACACCCTCTGTTGGTAGCTCTCCGGTATTGTGATCCAGGTAGTCATCAAGAATGTATACATGTCTGCAATGCCAGGCGAGGTTAACAACTTGCGACATGTTGCAGCGCAGCAGGATGCATTCTTACCACCACCATTCTTGTAGTTGAAGTGGTTTGAGCGATCAGGTCTGTCCGCTTTCAGCTTTGACTTGGACACTTTCGCATGAACACCATTGTTCTTTTGCCACTCCCCGAGAGCATAGCGCAATGCGGTGTTGGTACACATGATCAGTGGCGACCGTATATGACCGTCCATGTCATCAATCATGGAATTATAAAATCCATCAGCATACTTACCGTGGTAATTCAACCGATGATAAAATTTGATGTAGATTAACCCCGGGATTGCTTCCACCTGGAAGTAAAGTGGATGCTGGCCATTCGTTAGCAGCTTTCGACTCTCTCTGCGTTGGATTTGGACTGCGTACACCACCTTCCACATGCTCTGCTACAGGAACAAGATACATATTGTTTGCCAGAAGGGAATCAATGAATTCCAAACGATCTGTGGCGGATTCAAAGCGGTGGCGATCATAAAGCTCTGCTATGTAGTCCCTTACTGAGTGAATAGAATGGGATTCAACCTTATCGACTTGTGCTCGAACCTGGTACCGGTTTGAGCGTGTGATATCCAACATGGGCCGTTGCTTCGGCATACCTCTTTCAAGATCTCCTTTGTGTGTGCCTCAAATACTATGGACCAAATGTTGTTTTGCTGCATAGTGGTGTTCCAGTACTTTTCTATTATCTGCCAGTATGGGCCTTCAGCTAATGCTTTCGCAACGCGTCGCATTGCATAACTTACCATCTCCAAGTCGCTTGCACTGATGAACGGCCGTCTGTATCACATGTGAAGCTCCAGGAGTCTGGCCGTTGCAAATACAAGACGGGTCATGCCTGAATGACCAAATCGATGGATGCTGCAACTGCCGGAGTCCATTGATCAAGGTGTTGACACCGCCCGCAGTTGCAATCACCACTGCCTTTGTCTCTGATTCCTTTCTGTATCTCGCATTCCCAGTGGATTTGTAATGATTGCCCTGGCTTCTGGTTTAGGGATGGGGGTAGGTGGGTTTTCAAGACCGTTGAGAGGAGTGGGAGTGCTAGCAATGCTGGATGCGGGGCTGGATACAATGCGACGCGTTGGGTCGCTCTGTGAGGTTCCTCCAGATGCTGGTGTGCTACGACTGCTTGTACCTGGCATGGCGGTTGGAGTATTTATCGACTGTCGCTGTGTAGCGGACAAGGTGGAAGCCACGCGTTGAGTGATATTTGCAAAGCGAGAATTGTTCAGCGAAGATGATGGGGTGGAGTTCTGACCTCGGATTCAAGAAGCTATGGGACTCCCTCATTGAGAGGAATCCCTCTTGCCAGCCGGTACAGAAACGCGTCTCTTAGCAGGGGGAAGTGGAGAATTCCCTGAAGGCCCACGCTGTTGTTGATTGTGATGATTAGCAAGACTTCGAACATTTTGTATGACTGGAGTCGTGACAGGGTGAAGGCTTTGGGAAGGCATAGTCCAATATAGATGTTTGACGTTAAGAATATGGGAACAATTTCCTCTGCATGCATATGCAATGGCAGGCGAGGTAGACTCCTATTTGAGCAACCAGGGAGGGATTGGACAAAGAAGGGAGGCGCAGTGTAGACCGCGCTAAACTCTAAACCCTGACAATATTCGGGGACGAGATCCCTTGAAAAGCATTCAATTATGTGGTCCACTGCCATCAGATTAAACTCAGATTGCACTTGGCATTGATATTCACTGTTACAGCAACGTCTGAAGGTCTATTTGCACCGCTTGAAGGGTGTTTATGCCTTCATGGTGCGGTTATCATAGTATTGCACTCGTTCTTGGCACAATACTTCGAACCATCGATTGTGTATATCTTCAGCTTCCCAGCGGAAATCCCCATTTGGCAGAGCAAAACGCATCGCAAAGCGAACAATGCTGTATTCTCTATCCGATGACACCAGTTGCGTGTGCATTTTGCACCACTAGCCGTGTTGGTAGCCGTGTTGGATGGTTGGACAGTTGGGACAACCTGGGAACAAAGCAGTGTGCTCCGAGATGCATGAGGTCTGAGCCGTAAATGTGGAGTGAGATGCAAAAGCAACACCCGGCGATATGAACTATCCTCACCGCGAGTACTAAATCTCGTCTCGATGCTTCCCATTCATGACTTGCCTGGTGGTTGTGCAAGATGAATAGTGTGCCGTTTTCTGTTCGTTAACCAACAAAATTCAGGATATCAATCAAAATTATCATATCCCACATGTTGAACTAAGAATTCACAGGCCCTTGAGTATATATATCCCTTCTTCCCGCCTACACCTTCATTCTCTTTTCCTCCCGTATTAAACACACCGCAAGCATCCCAAACTATTCTGACATCACGTGATTGGCATATAACAACGCCTCTTGTTCCAAAACACACCCGATAACCTACAAAACATTGTACATTCCCTTCGGGCTTCCTTCCGGTACATGGAACTGTATCATAATACTAATGCTTCGGATGTAGATTCATTTTCAACTCACAGCGATGGCACCAAAGAGCAGCCGCAAAGGAAAGGGGAAGTCGCGGGCAAAGATGCCGACATCGGTCATAAATCGACGCCTGTAGTTGGATCAGGACCATATAAAGGCATTCATCTCGGAACACATCCATGGACTCATACGGATGTACAATGTTTGCAGCGTAAATGATGAGAGGGCATGGGACCTCTTTCATGATATAATCTTTCTTGATCCAGTCACGACTCGCCACTTTTCACAATTCCAACTGAGGTTGCCGCACCGCAGGAGCAGGAGTTCGCCTTTTTGGGAGTGGTGGGCTGCCTTCTGTCCATATATGGGGCAAATGTTTGACAAAGCCCGCGACCAAATGAACAATTGGAGGTGGGACAACCCCCGTGCCTTCTGGGATCAAGTTAATAGCACCAATCCACAGACGACCAGCTCCGGGAAGGCTAAACGCACTGGCAAGCCTCTCTCTTGGTACAGTAGCGATAATCTCAGGGCAATGATTGAGCTGCCAAGCTGCCGGCAGTACAAGCCACGCGACTTCCTGGCCATTAAATCACTGAATTGGGATCAGATAACCGACAAGGACAATGATGATGAAAACTGGGCAGATCCCGGAGCGCCGAGCGGTGGAAGGAGCCATCCTGGTGATGGCAATGACAATGAGGACGGCGAGGGTGATGAGGACATGCAGGGCGGTGAGAAAGGGACCGGGAAAGGGAAGGGAATAAAGGATGGGAAGGGGCAAGGGAAGGGGAAGGGGAAGGCGATCGACAAAGGGAAGGGGAAGGGGAAGGGAAACGATAAACGGAAAGGTATTGTCAAAGAAACCCCAGGGGGAGATGATATCTCTCGTGCCGTTGCTTCGCAGTTGCGGAAGGACACGTATGAGGCAGACCAGGACACGGAGAACAAACTAGAGCCGGAATAATTACAGCCGGAATCATCGCCCGCGGTGTCAATTTCCTCAGATGATGATACCGACTCTACCGAGGAGTTGGACGGCCAATATGACTGAAAACATGATTCCGATGTGGGTATGCGCATGGAGCATGATGTGGACGAACCATGCGGTGTTGATTTTGACGGCGATGTAGATATGGAAAGGGACGATGACGATGAAGAGGAGGAAGATAAAGACGAGGAAGATGAAGTGGAGAAGGATGAGGAGGAGGAGGATGAGGATGAGGAGCAGGATGAGGATGAGGATGATTGCAAAGAACCTCGGACGATTAGCCAGGGGTAGATGGTAAATACATTGGCTGACGATGTAGATACCATGGTATACGATCAGCCAATCGCGGTACATGTGCCAGGCCAGGAGATGAGCGAGCATACCCCACGGCCACAACCTCTGGGGCCTACGCAACGGCCACAACCTGCAGGGCCTGCCCCCCGGCCACGAACCCGGGAGCCTCACCCACGACCACTAACTCCGGAGACTCATCCCCTCGGCGCACTGGCAGGTGGTGACATTCTCGCCGATGTCCCTCTCCTTGGGGCGAGCCCGGATGGCTCGTTAGGCAAGGAGTGAACCAGTCTTCGCGTTGCATAGGAGCCGATGGTTGTTGCGTTCGGGATAGGGTCGGGTTCTTGTCTCGTTTGTTTCCTGTGTTCTACACTATTCATCTCAGGCATTGATTATTACATGCATCGCAAGCTTTTTGAATCACTCAGGGTTTATTTTCTTCATGGGTTTTGTATTGGTTTTATTTTATTCATAGTATTATGGAACATTGAGCATGCAGCGTTTTGCAACTCCTGGCGTGTAAGGAACCTCCTTGTGATGGTTTTGAGGGTCAATAAATCTCTCAAGTTAGCTGAAAGTATCGTGAGCTTACACCCACCAGACTGCTCAGGCCTAGCACCAACTTTCGTCCCTTTCTACACGGTATACTCCACTCCTCACATGTCGTCAACAATGCCCGAGAGGGCCCCTTTCCATTGCCCCGAATTTTCATGACAAAGGAAGTTCACTTCAGACAGCTGGCGACTGAAACATTTCAAATTACACCATCCTGAACACCTTCAAGTTGCACACCAGAATAATCTGACTATTCGCAGCGCGCCCCGATGCGTTGAACATGCTCAGTGTCGTGAATTCAACGCTAACAAAGATTCAGTCGAAGGCTTGGATGCATTTCCCTACCTCGAACAAATCCAAAACATTGCAGACTCGGAGTCTCAACCACCGCCACCTGCTCTGCCCTGGATGGAAACATACCCCAGCGCCGGCGCTCTGTTGAGTGAATACATTGCTGAGCCATGGGAACACGACGCTCAGGGTGCCTTGAGACGAACCTACAAAACAATCCCTACTACCCATTTGCGACGCATGAAGAGTACAAATATATCCAGTGTGGGATCAAGAAGAAGGGCATGAAGAAGTACTATGACAACGTGCTGAAGGAAGAAAACACCGCTCTGCGTTTCCCAAGCTTCAACAATGGGTATTGCATCCAGAAGCTCGTGGCTAGCATGCCAGATGATAAGGCACTCAGGGAGTGGGAACTACACACTCTCGAGGATATGAGATGGAATGACAATCACCAACGCCCTATCAAATACTGGAGTCGAGACATCATCAAAAGCATGAGATGGTTGATGTGGCAGCTAGCCTATGCCGAGCATCTCATTTACACCCCTCAGCGTTGCTTTAACAGCGATATGCCACTGAAACACCTCTATACTGAAATGCACACTGCGGACTGGTGGTGGGAGACAAAGGTAAAGAGAAATACTCGATGATAATCACATGCTAATCGACGTTAGGTCAACCCTCAGAGTGGGGGATACACTGCTTCCCTTGATCTTCATGTCCAATGGAACACATCTCTCGAATTTTGCTGGCAACAAGAAAGTGTGGCCTGTATATATGACGATGGGCAATCTATCTTCTAAGATTCGCCAGATGCCCTGAACGCACAGCGCCGTAATGGTCGCTCTCCTGCCAATTCCAATCAAGAACCGCACTATTCCTCAGAAGCAGCTGGATGAGCTGCAGCAAACAAAGCGAGAGGTGCTAAATAAAGTACTCCAGCGGGTACTCCAGCCTCTCCCCTTTGAACAAAATCCCAGCGCTAAGAGCGGGTATTACAACGTTCTCTGTGCAGATGGCAACTTCAGGCATTGCAAACCTGTTTTAGCAGCATGGCTTGCAGATTGCCCTGAGTATAGCAACCTACATCTGTAGAGCAGCATGTCTGTTTTTGGTGCGAGTGTCCAAAGAACGAACTTGGAGATTATATCCCTCCTGACAAGCAACACCCCCGGCGACATCACAACCTATATAGAATGCTCAGCGATGCCAACACCAAGGCAGCCGATGCCAACCTCTCATTGCGCCATGTTCACCGAGTATTCAACGTGTTTCAACATGGTCCCTGTATTGTGAGCAATCTCCCAAAGCCCAACCTCCTCTATACAATGCAGATCGCCATTCTTGACTATCTCCAGAGGTGGATTTTCCATTCCATTAGGATCCACGAACGGCTCGACGAGTACAATGCAATCTGGTAATCCGTGGCTGCTTACCACAACCTCACACCAAAAATCAAGTCATATGAGGAAGTTTCTCAATGGAATGGGAAGGAGATGAAGGAAATGAGCAGGTACCTGCTTGGAGTTGTAACCCAGTCTCTACAAGGCGGAAGCCCCGCTCAGCATCCCATATTCAATCGCGTAATGGAGTGCACACGGGCATTGATAGAATTCTATATGTATGTTCGATATAAACATCAGGAAGATGCAACATTGAGCTACATGGAGGACGCCTTGCATCATTTGCACACCTTCAAGGATGTTCTCCTACTCGGCCGAGCCGGCAAAAAGGAAAAGGCCAAATCCAATGCCCCGACAACAGAACTCGTGAAGAAGTGAAAGGTAGACCAGGAGACAAATGCTGAAACTTGGACACCGTCCAAGCAGCGGCACGAAATGAACGCCTGGCAGGATTATATCAGCGACGGGATAGATGTTCCCAAGGAGTTAAATGCCGACTTCAACTTTCCAAAGATCCACTTGATGTCTCATTGGGTCGAAGAGATTCGTCGATACGGAGCCTTGCAAAAGTATTCTGCTGAGAGACATGATGAAGCACATAAAACGAACCTCAAGGATGGTTGGAACACCTCCAATTACAATCTCAACTACCTACCTCAAGTAATTACCTTTCAGCGTCCCATTCGCTGCTTCGAAATGAGAGAGCTCCATCTCCAAGTCCTCGCTCAGCATCGGGAGAACAGCACTGTGGCCTGCAAAATGCTCCCGTCTGGTGCTGATCTGGCTGCTCCCCTGAGCTCCCAGTCATATGCGAAGCCCGAATTCATGGGACCCCAAAACCGCTGTGATGGAAAGCATCCAGACGCTATGATCAAAGACTTCAGAGCATTACTTGACAATACGGAAGGCGCAACACACCGCGTGGCAATATACAGCGGCACATGGGAGTGTATCAAACATACGAGTCATAACAAGACGTATATGTCAGATGAACAACTGCACGCAATGGAGCTCCGTATTTACCATGGTATTAAGGTTCAAGTTGAGGGTTTGGAAGGTGAACACATACCTCAGATGTGGTGATGCACAGGCAGCCAGAGCTGGCGCGGAGGGGACCGACGGAATGACTGGGGGTGGGTAAAGCAACGCCCGGGGAGGTGATATGGGGCGCTGAATGGTTGTCTCCCGTGGCGACTGCACCAACTATGCAAATTCAAGCTCCTAAACGAGGATGGATCTTTTGTTGAGTACTTGTTAGCCCTGGCACTCACTACAATACGTCAAAACTTGGGTAACCAGGATCCCGTCTCGCGATTTGAACCAGTGAGAAGAGCACCGGCAGCCGTTGCTTTGCAAGTTTTCAGCATGGGAACCATCATCAGCTGCACGGACATAATTTCAGAGATAGCTACTAGTAATAAGACAGGAGACGCAAGAAACGAGCGATGGATTGTCAATAGCTTCATAGATCTGGCGACTTCGAATGATGTGTAAAATTAGAAAAGAGAGAGTTGCATTTTGCGCGCAGGTAGATGGAACGTGAGGAGAGATTTTCGCAGCGTCACCCTTTGCATTGCAATCCCGATGCAAGCTCGTACCCGATGAACCCATTCTGACGTATGGTCACAGTTGGCCACAATGCCAGAGTGTTCATTGAATATAGCAGACCGACAGAGTGCAAAGAATCGGTGAAACTGTGATCGGTGGGCGATGTGCAACACAACGTGTTGTATTGACTCCGGGCATGGAGTAATCCACCACCAGGGTGTCTCTGATGGTTCCAACAGAGCGCATCCACTCTGACATAGCCATTCCGCCCGGACGGAGATGTTTTTTGTTGATGTATATGTTATCCAGCAGGACAACACACAGTTAAGTTGCGCTTACCCAGAATTTCCTGCACAGCAGACATTATGCACAATGCAAGGAAGAGGGATCAGAAAGCCTACGCAGTGAGTGGTAGGAATACCTTGCAGCACGCCCCGGTCTACAGAAGGTTGAGACCTAAGCATGCAGAGTCTGAGGGATTATTGGCATTGGCTGAAGATGAGAGGCCAGAAGCGACCCTACTCATGGGTGTGAGTTGGTATGCTTCGCAACGTCATACTCGTTCAATAATACGGGGTTGACATATTATGATATATGTTGGTGGAGAATCAGTTGGTGGCTGGTTAAATCGCTGACGCAATGCCGAATAACCAGGTTAACGCGAGGCGAATAATACTGAAGAGCTATTAATACATATTGCGATAAGCACTGTCAAAGCGTATGAGTCATCAGATGTTCCAACTACTGAACAAATGAGATGCAAGATGTCAAAGTTGAAGTTATGAGTTGTCATATTAGTGCATTTGATATCATGACATGGGGATGGCCCATAGTTGGGGCGTAATGCCTTGAAACAACTCATGCATGAACACAATAACCAAAGGGAACTTGTGGCACAATCAATGAGGCACTTAAGATGTTCGCGGCGATATGCTATCAAGCAATGAATGTGTCATAGTGAGATTCCGAAGGCAAACATGAACTAAGGGTCCGGTTTTAAAGACCTAACATTATTATTGCAATGGGAAGAACAAGCTCTAGCAGCAAACAGTCAGAAACCTACCAGCGAAGAAAGAATCTAAAATATTATTGCATTTTTATGATATCTATATCTTTAATATTATTATATAATATTATCAGCTTTTGTAGTGGCAGCCCCACACCTCAGATGACTATCACCTTTGAAAACGATGCTGATTTATTATTGTGGACTTTTGTAAAACTATTAGTTACATATAAACAATGTCAATATTTATTCGCCACTCAGTGCATTCGGTGGATACTGGCATCAGTCCAATTGTATCCAGCATTAGGATATTATCTTGAGTATCAGAAGTTTGCATCAGAGGAATCAAATTCCAGCGAATTATGACAACTGTGAGGGGAACTTGCCGATAGGAATATATCATCAACACCTCAAGATATTCAGCGACAATCCGAATCAGCTGAACTCGCAGGATCTGTTGGAAATCAATATCAAGCCGATCCTTTGAGGCGAACTCGAAACGGAAGAATCAACCATTTGCCAAAACCAAAGCAACAACTAAAGGCCAAAAGGAAACGGTTAGCGAAGCTTCAAAATAAGAACTGTATTTGGAGTTGATTACCCTTTACGAAATAACGGAAATATATGTACTGTCAATATTGCTTGACACCTCGATTGACCCTAGTCACCATTTCCCTGGAGGCATCAGAAGTGACCTAAATCATTTGTCGCTTTTCCGTATTCGATCTCTATCGACCACCTATCCACATTAGTTGGAGATACGCTTAAAACAATATAGTATCTTGGGCCTTGCATAAGTAACTATACTTGTGAATTAAGCACCCCCCTAACACTCCCACAACCACTCTGGGATCTCGCTCTGCGGATCCCACGACACAGGTGGATCTCGATATTGCAAAGTATGGTCTTCATGGCAATGCGAGTCGATGGGGCAGAACCAGTCCCGAATGGTGTGATGTTGCAAGTCCAGCCTGATCTCCCTATTGGTGCACTGTGGCCAACGGCTGCTGACCCAACTCGAGGGTGAACAAAACGAAGGCCTGATAATTCGATCATTGCATTGCAAGTAGCATAGCATCATGAAACCGCACATGGTTGGAGGTCGATAGGATTTGCAGTGCAGCTCCCCAATGTATGGGACTAGGCACCTAAGAACTTTCAGCTGGTAACTTACCCGGTTGATTGTTGGACAACGCATATCCCTACGGGTTGTAGTTCCTGTTGGTTAGTGGTTAGGCCCCCATATCCCTACAAAGGCAGCTGAGAAAGGTGTGGTTGGACCCTGTGGGCCACTGTTATCCCATATCCGGTTTGTGACTGCTAGTGTCCCCGCATTTAATGAGGAGTATGTAGTTTGTATCAGGCATACGAAATTGGCACTGTGCTTGTTAGAAGAGTAGGATGTGCTTGTCAGAGCAACCTGTCAGAACAACCTGTCAGAGCAACCTTGTCAGAGCAACCTTGTCAGAGCCACATTGTCAGAGCAATCTTGTCAGAGCGACCTTGTCAGAGTGACCTTGTCAGACCGACCTTGTCAGAGTGACCATGTCAGAGCGACCATGTCAGAGTGACCTTGTCAGAGCGACCTTGTCAGAGTGACCTGTCTGAGCAACCTTGTCGGAGCCGAGTTGTGCTTGATTGGCATATTCTACTCACAACTGGGCCATGCGATTGAAATGAATGAATCAATGTCACAGAACCATTGTAGTTTACTGTGTGGCCTGGGGATTGGGTAGATGAATCAACGTCACGGACCCATTGTGATTTACTCTGTAGTACTTCTGCTGATCTTGGCAACTTTTGGTTGGGTGTGTGGAGTATGTATATAGGTCGTGGAGTACTTCGGTAGCACCATCACAGGCAATAGAATTCGTACTCTCGTATGGCATAGAATTCCATCCTCTACCCACGAAGTTCTCTACTTAAGTACCCTACAATGCCTGCTACAACTGGCCACTCATCCCAAAGGCTCAAACAGTGCCGGTCCAATGCTAAATTATCTGTTTATGAGACGAAGAGAGCAGCGGCTACTCCACTTATCGGCTCTGCAGCCAAGCCCAGCAAATCCATGCCAAGTCAAATGTGTATTCAAAAGCGTTAAAGCATCCCTCTTCAGCACTGTGAGTGTCTCTCATATCTCCAAAGTGAATACACACTGATGCCAAACTTCAGCCTACAACCCGGTGGCATGGATATCTCATTGGATTCGACTAAAGTGCTTCCGCACCATATATTTATTTTGTTCGCTTCTTTATGTCTTTGGAAGTCAGTCTTAGCCTGTATTAATGTTAGCAATGGGTCTAGGTAACCAGCCAGCGGTCCGGGTTGGGACCAGATAAATGGTTCCGTTCGGTACTTGACCCATCCAAAAACTGGACATGCTGCTTCATGGCAGTCCAACCCTGCCGCATACTCGTCAACCGATGGGTTTCTCCAGGTTGGGCTAGACCCATCGGGTCCAATCTCAGGTTCTACATTCAGGGTTGTTCTGTTTATTGTCGCATTCAGATATCCTACTGTGAATCGTAAAATATTAACGATGGTACATTGTTGTTCTTTTTGGATGTACTGGACGCCTTTGTAATCAAAAGATGGAGAGACCTGCTCCCTGCCCCATCATGGAAATGAGCGTCAATGGAGTGTCAATGGTTTTTGGTCTTGCATCTTTGGTAATCTAAGTGGCCATAGGTTGCAGATAGTTATACTATTCGTATTTTTTGATTAAATGAATCTCAGTGGTTATTGTAATTATAAATTATTATACAATACATACAGTTATAGATTAGTTTATGTATTGTCAGCATTGCCTTACGACACGCATAGATTTAGCTGTGATTTTCTTGGAAGCTTCTGAATTAACCATTTATATTTGCCCAATTTGTGTGTACAAGTTATACCTGTTGGAAGCCTCATTATCTTGGGGACACGCTTGAGCTATTACGATAACAACTATGGCTGGGCAAAAGATCAATACATAGGTTCCTGAAGGGTATACTATTGTATAATATCTTAGGTGGAAGCGCCCCCATAACAGTAAGAGAGATTTTCATTTTGCTGAGATTTTTGGCTCTACTTTTTTTGAAAATCTGGGACTTGACTATATAATATATTTTACCAAAGGTAACAGAGATTCAGATAAACAAAGTAAAGAGAATAACTCTGCTATTATCTTTCCAGAATCTAGCATAAATTTAGTAGCATTGTACTACAGAAGTACTTTACACAATCAAATACCCCAATTTCTGAACTATCTGCCACCTGCCAATTTAATTGCCACTCTCTCCAAGCTTTGCAGAAACCCTCAACAATGGATTTTATACTGTCCAAATTAAAATCTTTCGGTAGCAATTCCAACAATTTGCAAGATCTGTACTATTCAGCTGATTGGAAAAATGAGTTTATCAATATAGTTAAATAGACTACTACAATTTACATTGTATCTATTAGGATATAAACTAACCAGTTCATGTCATGTGAAAAGATGTTGCATCAGATAGCACTGAGAGTATAAAGCTTATAAATAATTGTAGAAATTTTAATATTTACTAAGCAGTTTATTATTTATAATGACTATATCAGATATATATTACTCTATTTGATATAAAGAGCATATTGGCTTTGTTAGTAGGTATGACTATAGATTTAAGATATATTAGGGTAATTATGGAGAACAGAGTTGTAGTCTTGGTAGCTCTGATATTATTACAATCTAGGGACTTGATTTTAGAGTATTCTGAATCCACTTCACAGTTCTCAGAATATTCTTGTACTTTATACCTGAATATAATAATTAGAAGTATTTAGGTGAAATTGAAAGTACCTTTTCATTATTGAAATCTATATATTATTTTATTCAACTGTTTTGAAAGTATATAATACTATTTGAAAGAACTGGTATAGCTGTTCAAAGAGGACATATTGTTCATTTATAACTTTCACACTGTTTTAAATTATACTGATATATTCGTTGAGTAAGATAAATCAATACCAGACTTCATAATTGATAACTGCATCAATAAGAAATAATCTACCACAGCTGAATATATATTATAGAGTTAATGTGGCAGGTTTTTCCTTAGAAGTGGTAATGATACATAAAAGTGATGTAGTGGATATGATGGAGGTTATCTGACCAAACTTACAAAACACTTATCTGTAGACATAGCTATATATGATAGCCAAGTAATCTTTTGCAGGATTGTACTTGGGCTGCATGTCAATTGATTAAGGATTACCAACATGGGCCTGGATGGATTCAAACACGATGAAGTAATTATGTCGCTGTAGTGGCGATATTGATTATTACTGTCAGCAGTGTGTGTAATTATCAACCGCATCTACCTTATTTTATCTAGCAGGACAACACATCGTTAAGTTGTGATTCTGCCGAATTACATGTGCAGTAGATGTCATGCAATATGCGGGCAAGTGGAACCTGTGAACCCCTTTTCTCAGCAGAAGAATCTCCTCACAGAACTTCCAAGTCATCAAATGGTTGAGACCTAAGCATTTAGTGTCTGAGGGATTCATGACACTGGCTGAAGATAAGTGACCTGAAGCAAACCTACTTATTGCCTGGAACTAGTATGCACTACAGTGCTACATGTGTGTCATAATCTATATTGGCGGAGTAACAGTTGGTTGTCGTTTACATCTGTAATAAATACAATTGCCGAATACCCAGATTCTGGTCAGGCATTAATAAAAATGTAACAAATACTGTTAGGCTACAAGCCTGCAGATGTTCTGACTACTGAACAAATGAAAGCAAAATGTCCAAGTTAACGTTGTGAGCTGTCATTTTTGTATGTGTAATATGATGTGTGTGGATGGCCCTGGTCGGAAGCGTAATGGTTTAAAATCACTCAGGCGAAAACATGACAATTGCAAGGGAATTTGTGGCTGCATTAGTACGGAATTCTGTCAAATAGGAAATGTTAACAGCGATATGCTATCAAGCAATCATGGTGTCATAGCAAGAATTATTATGAAAACTATCCTGAGGACTTGACTAAAAAGAGCTTACACTATTCTGGCAATAAGAAGAACAAAGCTCTAGCAGCAATCCACAGTCAGAAATTAGCAGTGAAGAACACCATAAAATATTATTAAGAATTCTATTCGCTATTACTTCTATTCCAAAAACAATTGTAATAAAAAGACGATTATTCAAACCTCTGGAAGAAATCACCTTCCCAAAGTGGACCTTTAGCAGTATGATATACCTGCTTATTGATCGGGAGTACCACTGACAACATTCGACCACACGATCATTGTTTTTGAAGAAATACATTTCATACCAAGAACACAGCAAAATTCACCTGGTGATGTTTGTCCTTCACCTTTCAAACATATCCGGACACAAATAGAATGTCTGGAGATATGTTACCTCCGAGTAGTGTTAGCAACGGTTCCAGACCATCACTTCCGGTCCGGGTCCAGGTCCAACCCGAACTGTTGCCAAATTGGCATTCGAGGTTGTCAATAAACCCGAACCATCAACTCGGATACGGTTCGATTGTAAACTCCCAACCCATCTGAGTTGGGTGGGTAGTCAGCAGGTCGCCCAGTGGGTCCATCCAGAGATTCAATTAAGGCTCTTGCTTTTGGAGTATGTGAATGGTATCATATCAAAATCACATTTTCAACAACCAAGGATATGGTTTTGGATGCTTGGCAGCTTGCAATATCGATTAATTTGGAATCGGTATTTTACCTTTGAAACATTGTATTTTTGCCTATCGTGGCGGGCAATAATCCCATTATGAATGCGGAGATCAGTGTGATGCCTCGATTACCAAATATGCAACAACTAACACTGTTGACCCTCCACTGACGCTCATTTTCAGAATGCGGCAGGGAGCATGTCGCTGTTGTTTTTGGCATTAGAGGCTGCCAATATTTGATAAAGGGATGTCCGCAACCAATCGGAAAATAAATTACCCAAGATTGCAAGCTAAAAATGGTTGACGCTCCATTGAGGCTCATTCTCAGGATGCAGCAGCGAGCATGTCGCTGTAGTTGTTCCCAGTAAACGCAGCCGATATCTGATAAATGGGGTCTACAACCAATCGGCACATGAATTACTCAAGATGCGAAGCTAGAAATTGTTCACACTCCATTGACGCTCATTCTCAGGATGCGGCAGAGAGCATGTCCCTGTAGTTTCTCCCAGAAAAGGCTGTCAATATCTGACAAATGAATGACTACAACCAATCGGAACATAGATTACCCAAGATGTGAAGCTAAAAATCGTTGGCGCTCCATTGACGCTCATTCTCAGGATGTGGCAGGGAGCATGTCGCTGTCCTTTTTGCCTATAGACGCTGCCAACATCTGGGTTATGCATCACAGCGACCAAATTGTTCTTTAATTACCGTATTTACAAAACCACAAATCATTGACGCTCCGTTGACGCTCATTTTAATAAATTGTTCATTCACCATCTGCTGCCATCGATAATAGTTTTCATCATGATTTGAATATATTGGTAGTCTTTCTGCCAGACTGAGACTTGGCCTTGTGACAAAGCCGAGTGCAGTAACATTCTTGCACTGTTCGCTCTCACACGACTAAAATTTATGTATCTTGCCAAACGCTTCATTGCGCCTGCTATACATCTGATTATCAACCGATATTGACAAGCTACTCCTCACCATTCGCCCATAACATATCAATAACTAAAACACTAGTTCAAGTGACAAAAAGAAGCTGTTGAAACATTGACACATTCTGTCCTGCTTTGATTTGACTTCCTTATTCCTCCTCGTTTCAATTGCATTGACCGTCATTAACACCTTTTCAGCCTCTCTCTGTGACTTCCGTGTAGGCCGAATCAATCCGGGAACATTTGGCACTGCGCTCACTTCCCACTGCTCTGGGCAGTCTGGATCCTCGATGGTATTGTCTTGCTCCATATCAGATTCAACGTCCACCCTGCAATTGTCCTCACTGTCATTCGCAGTATCTAAGTCCCCATTCCAGTTAAGCGACTCTTCAGTGTCCGAATTGCTTTCAGGTGCGCAATCCTCATCACTCTCAACTGGATGACGGTTGATTCTTCGGATTCGGTGGTCATTCAATACTTGATTGTGTCCTCCAAGGAGGTCCTTCGGAGACAAAGGTGGTGGCAATGGAGATCTTTCTGACAATTTAAATGCGGCAGCACCATCATGTTGAAAGAGTGACCAGGATGCATTGACAATCTCTTCCGAGTCCGAAATGTAACCCATGGCGGTCATCTGCTTGTTCTCAGTGCGAGATTCCTTTTGGGTAGCACGTAGGTGTTGGCTGGCATGCCACATCTCCAAAAAGTCGTGAACCTTGGCCATTCTGTGCAATTTCCTTTGCTCCACCTCATTCTTCATTTCCGTGTCGTTTTCTGTGTTCATTGTATCCAATTCTGGGTCAGCGCCTTCCAAAATCCCATTATTGGCTCGAGCAAACTGCCTTGCCACGACTTTTTTGAGAAGAGTCTCGCCTGTGGTTTTTGACTGCCTCCAGCCGGTAGCATCTTGGCCTAGGGAAAAACTGGCCTCCACTCCGACACCGTGTCGTATGATAGAGAATATGTCGCATGCCACATTAGAGAGATCGGCGTACTTGGCGTGTGTTTCCTCCTGTTGACGCCACCAGTCAGTTATGTCCGATAATCAAAATGTACAGCTAATCTCCATGGGGTCGGAGTGGTAATCATTGAAATGTGGATCAATTTGCCCCCAGTTCATTGGTGCTACAGGCGGTGAATACAAATTGAGCCTGGCAGCGGTTACTCAGCGTGCTGCGCGATTGCATCGTCCTGGTGTAGTGTCAGCCACATTGTCAGGCATTAAGTATTCTTCATCATCGCTGGACAAATCATATGCATCAAAGGATGATTGGCAGGATCCTAAAACCGTTTCGGAGGGGTTAAGTTTGCTCCTCGGTAAACTTGCGTGTTTATTGAGCCGCACATGTCGATGCTTGGCACAGTATTCATTCTCCACATACTTCAGACAGGCCCCATGGTATTTGGTAGTATAGGATGTCTCGTCCTCAGGATTAATGTCCATTCCTTTGTCCCACTTTCTAAACGATCGCAACTTACGGAAAAGATCAAGGATACGTGTCGAAATGAGAAGCATGCCCGTCGTTGAGGTCACTTCAGCATGATATTTCGACAGCTTCTGTTGAGCTAACTTCACGGCGAGGAACAAGTCTTCCTTCCATGGAGTCTTCTTCTTAGCCAAAGCTGGCATCACGCCATCCATGTGATCGAAAATATCATTGTACACTGTTATAATGTGATGCAATGTGACTGTATGCGTCTTCGACATCCACAGGGTCCTATATCGAAATGGTCTCAACACTTCCATGACACACTTCATAATGGACCATTCATCTTGAGTTGTGAGGAGTGGCCAGTAACCGCAGCATTTTGGGTTGGTAAGCCACTCGGGAGTGAATTCGTGTAATCGGAAGGTGCACTCGAGCAACTCCCGGGTTGAGTTCCAACAGGTCTTGACATCCAAATTCGGAAGTATCGCGATACGGACTTGGGCTTTTTGACTGTCAATGAACTCGTTTCGACAACCAGCTGTTAGCGTAATCAAAACAGCAAGCATTCTCTGCTATATGAAGGTCAGTGTCAGCACTTTCAAAATATCTTGAAATACATACTTTCTCAATTATCTTTGCTACACCTGGTTTCATAGCCGACGCCTTATGCATTCTAGCGTTGCCCTCTTTTCGAAGCCTTTGACTCTTCCCAATATCTATGCTTTCGTTCTCTCCACATTGCTGATCATGCTCAAGGGCTTCCCAAGACTTGGTGCGGCCTTTGACACCGGGACTGCTCATGAATGCACCTACAGCCAGCTGTATGACTTGCGCCATGCAAGGTATGTGGTTCCTCAGAGCTGGCCACTTGATTCCAGAGGCCTCAAGTGTTGATTGCAGCTCGCTTGTCATCAAATAATTTGTGGAGGCATTAGCAGTTGTAATTCCAAGCGAACGGCTGTCGGTAAGCTCAAAATGATCAAGCACGTCCTTCTAATGTGCGGCTAGCCTTGCTCCAGTATGTTGGGCCTTGATCCATCGTCCTTAATTAGCTTTCGAAACAGGAAAAGAACAGGCGATCAACCTCATCAAAAGCAAGTTGAACTTCACGCAATGCCCAGCTTCGATCCATATAGTAAGCAATGACCGACATTCTGGCTAGTTTGTTCATTGATGTCCATCCGTCCAAAGCTAAACTAAATTCATTTCGTGATGGCAATTACTTCTTAATTGCATCCATCGTCTGTGCATATTCCATGCGGCAAATGTTGCTGAGGGTCGTAGCAGATGGCAGCACTAAGTCATCGCGTGATGCCTTATATGACCGTCGTAGCTCTAGATTTGGTATCGCGTTGCATCGATTATTAGCCAAAACAAATCCTGACATGAGGTAGCAATTCCATGTGTCTTGGTGAAATTCGGAAGTTTCAAAGTCCTTCGCTGCCAGTTTGGAACGCTTTGTCCGTCATTTCTGTCAATATGGTTCAACATGGATGGCAAATCTGATCTTCCTCTGGGAACTTACTATTGTGATTCCTTGACTTCCTTGCCTCTTGAGGATGGCCAAAGCTGATTCATCGACCGTCGAACTACTGAATTCAGTCACCTCTGACTCTGTTAATTCGTTTAACTTTGCAATGTGAGCTTTTGCCAGCAAGTGTTTCCCCAATGAGCTAGTCCCACATTCTGAGGGATGGCGAAGAACTTCATGACAAACGATACATATGATGCCAGGGCTGGCGGTCTCCTCAATTCCACAGTGTAAATTGAATCGCCACGAAGGTGCATGTCTAGAATTATTCCAAGCAATAGGCCGCTTCGAGTTTACATTGATTGAAGCCCACCAAGCATTGAAGATGATTTGTAAAGTAAGGTCGCTCAAATCACTAATAAAGACACATTCATTACTGGAAGATATCATAACCTTGAGCAATGAGGTGTTCAAAGATTTTGAATCCAACATGGTGGTAGGAATTAGACAGCTGGGTAATCCAACTTGAAAGACTGCCGAAAGTAACAATACAGCAAAGCAGACTGCGGGTTCTTAAATATTGACTCTACTGCAACAAGTAAAAAAATCAGATCTGTAAGACATTGCATGCATATTTGTGAAGTTGTATACAAGGTTGGATTGCAAAGACTGACCGCGTAAAACTCGATTTAGGAACAGCACAATGCAGTTCATTGCTGTGTAGCATTCTGAGCCCCCACAAAAACTGTTGACGCTCTGCGGGCGCTCAATTGTAGGAAGTGGACGTGATATCATCACTAGCATATTTGCCAATTCAGGCTGCCGATGGGTTCATTGTGGGTTACCTACGTTCCATTGCCGTTAGATTATTCAGAATGCAAGATCAAACATCATCGATGCTCCGTTGACACTCATTGTGGGACATGGTAACGATCTTGTCATACGCATTTCTGCCTAGAAAGGCGGCCGATAGTTTGATTATGGATCAAAGTAGTCTCATAGCCCCTTGATATTGCAAAATGCAAGGCCTAAGATTGATGACGCTCCATTGACGCTCATTTTTAGGGCATAGTGACGAAGTCGTCGAAAGCATTTTGGCCTAGAAAGGCAGCCGATAGTTCGATCATCGATCAAAGTAGTCTCATAGCCCCTTGACATTCTAAGATGCAAGGCCTAAAATCGTTGACGCTCCATTGACACTCATTGTTAGGACATACTGACGTAGTCGTCGAAATCATGTTTGCCTAGAAATGCAGCCGATAATTCGATTATGGTTTAATGTCACCGCCCAGCCCCTGCATTTTCTGAGATGCAAGGCCAGAAGTCATTGACGCTCCGTTGTTGCTCATTTTTAAGTCATAGTAGCGATGTTGTTGCAACTATTTTTGAATAGAAAGGCAGGCTATAGTTCGATTATGAATGAACGTTGCAGCGAAACCATCTGGATTTTCCATGATGCAATTCCAAAAATCGTTGACGCTTCATTGACGCTCACCTTTGCGCTCACCTTAGAGACATACTAACAGTCATTGGGTGCTCAAGAATTATACATAAAATCCATAAAGTCTTGTTTGGCAGCCAGTATACTGTTTCTATGTACTATCATTCGAATCCAAAATCTTTGAGACATCTCAGTTTCTGAGCCACTACTATGCACGTCATGTGCATGATGAATGACGTAAGTCCATCGCATTTCAGCGCTTTCAGCCGGCAATTCACCACACACTAATCCATGCACTAGTTTGGAATATTTATAGCGCGACGTCCTCACTATTCTTTATCCAGCTGATTCTCCTCAATTTCCGTGATGTAACATAAGTAATTTCCGATTCTTCGACCATGTGCAGGAGGTCTGAGCGGAGAGTGCTGTAGTTGGCTGCATGGATTGATACAGACTGATGGCTGTCATTCATCCAGGTTTCGGATGTGCTTTGACCGCCCCTTCTATGAGTCGTATGACATGACTGATGTAAACTGTGTTAGTCAATTTCATCTCAAATTTATGTTTTGTTTTATCATTTAACGGTAACAGGCAACACCATATACAGTTTATTGTTTGTCAATCTACTTGATTTGGTGTCTAGAACATTTGCATGGCCCGTACAACCCTTGCACACACACTGACGAATAATCTTGTCTTACAATTTGTTCACTGAAATCCAGAAAAAGCTGAGAGGTAACAATGTAGGTACAAATTGTTTTTACTTGAGATATGTCGTCAACAATACCTATTTGGCAATCTATTCCTCCAGTGACGCAGGAGCCGTCACCATGTCTTCATCCGAATCCGAGTTCTATATGGTAATTAGCTAGCGACACGATACGCTGGGGTAAAAGCTCACAGGTTGAACTGGCATTGCAATCTCCATCTGTGATGAATCAGGCACCGCTTCAGGCATGAGAGATACTATGTGATTGTCTGCCGGAGGTTTCTCCCAACCCAGCCTCATTTGACTACTTCCCTGTTGAGGCATCATTTGCGGCATTTGGGATTGTCCGGGGATGATATCAAGACCCAGCATAAGCTCTCCAAATGTTCTCAGGGAAGGTGTGGCTGCTGTCGTGTCTGTTTGGGGCTTCACAACTGCCGGAACCTTCAGTTCAGTTGTCCCATACTCCATATCTCTCTTACGGAAGTAGTCGGCTGCGTTCCCCCATCCCGGTTGTGTCAGTTCGTCAAGCCTCATCTGCTTCTGCCGAAAGCTCTCCATGCGGTGCTATACCATTTTGGAGATTGTGCCCATCCCCCGGCCAGGTTCATCATCTTCGCTCAGCTTGCCAAGCTCTGTATCTTCTTCATCATCATCCTCGTCTTCCCATCCTCCTCATCTTCGGAACTTGCAAGATCGCTCAGACTTAGTGTTAGGAACGGGTCTGGACCGTCGCTTCAGGTCCGGGTCCAGGTGGGAACCGAACCGGCACCAAATTGGCAGTCCAGGTTGTAAACAAACCCGAACCATCCATTGGGGTACGGTTCAATACAAAACTCCCTACCTGTCTGAATTGGGCGTGTACTCAGCGGGTTGTCTAGCGGGTCCATCTGTAAATACATAAAATGTGCTTGCCATTGCTGTTTGATAATAGTTGTCAATCAAAATCGATTATTTGACATCCAGGAATTACATTTTGCATGTTTTGCAGGTTATGATATTGACAATATTTGAATTCATGTTTTTCCTTTCATATTTTGTATTTTTGACCTTGAAGGAGGTCAATAGTGCAATTATAAGCTCAAATATCCATGCGACACCTTCATTACCCAATATGCATTACCAGAAATTGATGACCCCCAGTTAATGCTAGGTTGACAGTCATTTTCAGGATGGCACTGTGACCGTGTAACTGTCTCCATTGCCTACTATGGCTGCCTATACATTTGTTACGGATGACAGTGTGCAAATCACTTACCAATTACATTATTTATAAGACCAAAAATCTTGGAGGCTCCATTGACACTCATTTTCAGAATGGGAAACTGAACATGTCACTTGCTCTTTTGCTGACAAAGGCTGCCAATATGTTGGTTACGCATAACAGCAAGCATATCCCTTTCCAATTACCATACTTACATTACCAGAAAGCATTGACGCTCTGTTGACGATCAGTTTAGGATGATAGCAACATTGACACTAACCACATTGCAAATAAAGGCGGCCAAACTTCGATTATGGGTAAATGCCGTAGCACAACCCTTAGATTATACAAGATGCAATGCCCAAAACTGTCAATGCTTTGTTGTGGGTCTGTTGACGCTTATTTTTAGGTGTAGCAATATCAACTCTAACCATATGTCCCAAAAAGGTGGCCAATACTTCGATCATGAATAAATGCCATAGCACATCCCTTGGATTACACAAGATGCAACACCCTAGATCGTTGATACCCTGTTGACACTCTGTTGACGCTGTGTTGACACTGTGTTGACACTCTGTTGACGCTCATTTCCAGGTGCAGGGACATCAACATTTACGATATTCACTATAAAGGCGGCCAATACTTCAATTCTGGGTAAATGCCGTAGCACTGCCCTTGGATCATACAAGATGCAACACCCGAATTCATTGACACTCAGTTGATGGTCTGTTGACGCTCTATTGACGCTCATTTTCAGGTGAAGTGACATCGAGACTAACAATTTCGCCGATAAAGGCAGCCAATACATCGATTATCGGCAAATTCCGTAGCACAGCCCTTGGATTATACATGATGCAACACCCGAATTCGTTGACGCTCTGTTGACACTCATTTTCAGAATGGGGCTGTGACCATGTTGCTGTCTCTTTTGAGCATGAATACTGCCAAAACGTCGATTATGAGTAAATGCCGTAGCATAGCCCTTGGATCAAACTTGATGCAACACCCAAGATTGTTGACGCTCTGTTGACGCTCTGTTGATGCTCTGTCGACGCTCTGTTGACACTATGTTGACGCTCATTTTAATGTGCAGTGACGTTCGAGATTAACGATTTTGCCTATACAGGCGGCCAATACTTCGATTATGGGCAAATTCTGTAGCACAGCCCTTAGGTCATACAAGATGCAACACCCGAATTCGTTGACGCTCTGTTGACGCACATTTTCAGACTGGGGCTGTGACCATGTTGCTGTCTCTTTTCAGCATAAAAACTGCCAAAACATCGATTATGGGTAAATGCCGTAGTATAGCCCTTGAATTAACCTAGATGCAACACCCAAGATTGTTGACGCTCTGTTGATGCTTTGTTGATGCTCCATTGACGCTCCGTTGACGCTCTGTTGACGCTCTGTTGACGCTCATTTTAAGGTGAAGTGACATCGAGATTAATGATTTTGCCGATAAAGGCGGCCAATACTTCGATTATGGGCAGATTCTGTAGCACAGCCCTTAGGTTATACAAGATGCAACACCCGAATTCGTTGACGCTCTGTTGACGCTCATTGTCAGAATGGGGCTGTGATCATGTTACTGTCTCTTTTGAGCATAAAAACTGACAAAACGTCGATTATGGGTAAATGCTGTAGCATAGCTCCTGAATTAAACTAGATGCAACACCCAAGATTGTTGACGCTCTGTTGACGCTCTGTTGACGCTCTGATGACGCTCTGTTGACGTTCATTTTAAGGTGAAGTGACATCGAGATTAACGATTTTGCCTATAAAGGCGGCAAATACTTCGATTATGGGCAAATTCCGTAGCACAGCCCTTGGATTATACAAGATGCAACACCCAAATTTGTTGACGCTCTGTAGACGCTCATTTTCAGAATGGGGCTGTGACCATGTTGCTGTCTCTTTTGCACATAAAGGCTGCCGATACGTCGATTATAAGTAAATGCAATAGCATAGCCCTTGGATTATACAAGATGCCACACCCAAGATTGTTGACACTCTGTTGACACTCTGTGGATGCTCTGTTGACGCTCTGTTGATGCTGTGTTGACGCTCTGTTGACGCTCATTTTCAGGTGAAGTGACATCGACATAAACTGTATTGCCTATAAAGGTGGCCAAAACTTCGATTATGGGTAAAAGCCTTAGCATAGCCCTTGGATTATACAAGATGCAACACCCGAAATCGTTCACACTCTGTTGACGCCCATTTTCACAATGGGGCTGTGACCATGTCGCTTTCTCTTTTGCCCAAAAAGGGTGCCGATACATGAATTATGGGTGAACACCATAGCATAGTCCTTGGATTATACAAAATGCAACACCCAAGATTGTTGACGCTCTGTTAACGCTCTGTTGATGCTCTGTTGACACTCTGTTGGCGCTCTGTTGATGCTCCGTTGACGCTCTGTTGACACTCTGTTGACACTCTGTTGACCCTCATTTTCAGGTGATGCGACTTCGACATTAACATTATTGCCTATTATGGCTGCCGAAACTTTGTTTATGGGTAAAAGCCGTAGCATAGCTCTTGGATTATACAAGATGCAACACCTGAAATTGTTGACGCTCTGTTGACGCTCATTTTCACAATGGGGCTGTGACCATGTTGCATTTGATTTTGAGCATAAAGGCT
>Ga0307512_10001087_pt1 | contig 39567 bp, 46 predicted proteins | sample 14_EM_MG_FD_200267 | JGI IMG/M metagenome (GOLD analysis project Ga0307512, IMG submission 200267) | Populus trichocarpa ectomycorrhiza microbial communities from riparian zone in the Pacific Northwest, United States - 14_EM | ecosystem: Host-associated > Plants > Roots > Unclassified | place...
GCCAGATTGACCGTATGTATATATATAGAGATACTTAAATAATGCATGCCATATTATGAGGTAGCGAATCTTGTGACTGTAACAAAGACGAATATGATAGACGAAATGCCTTGTGCTTATGGAACCCCAAGAACCACTGCTTTGAGAATAGGGCACCAAGTCTCCCGCAGAGCTGCTCCAAAATTTGACTATCCTAATAGTCAAATCTCGTAGCGTCCTGAATGCACCTCCATAACTGCAGGTGCTTTCAGGAGCATCTGAGAATGCTCTTGCAGAGTCTGAGGAAGAAACGGCGAAACTGCGATCAGACAGCGATGTGCAACGCGACATGTGGTATTGACGCCGGGCGCGGAGCAATCCGCCACCGGGGTGTCTCTGACGGCTCTGACAGAGCGCATTCCCTCTGATGGAGCCATTCCGCCCGGACGGAAATGTTTTTTGCTGATGGACTGAAGGAAAATTATACTTGTACCTCAAGGTCTTCTGCGGAGTCAGTCACTTCCTCTTGCATCGGATTGAGAAACTCAGTAACACTCATCATATCCTGAATAACCTCCGCTTTTGTTAAGTATTCCAATGCTAGTACTTCCACCTCATCTTCTACTTCACCAAGTTCATTGGGGTTATTTTTATAGCGGTTTCCAGATTCAGCCTCCTCTATCTCTACCTCTTGGTCGGTATCGGTAAGTTGAATTTGGGATGGAATCCCAGTGCACATTATCCCCTTCTCAGCCCAGTAAGTCGGTTCATATACCTTGACCGTACTTTTCATAAAGCAGTTGAAAATAGTTGCATTTTTAATGTCATGGTTCCAGGCAGCAACAGCCCACCGGATAGCTTGCAATAAGTTGATTGTACCAACTGTCTGTTCTGGTGAAAACATATCAAGTTGACTGACTTGCCAGTTAAGAAAGTGATTGCGGGTATGTGCCTTCCAAGTTCGAATAATTCCTTGATCATCTCGCTGAAATGCGGAGGTGGTGTTCTTTGGTAGCCATTGTATACGGACATTAGAAAGAGCTTGATCCCCACCAAGTTGGGCAACAGCTGATTGATGTGCGGAGAAGTTATCAAGTAAAAGAACTACCTTTCGATTTCGGTGTGCCATCTTATGGTTGAAGCGTTCAAGGTAATCTATCATAATATCAGTTCGCATCCAGGCTGTTTCATTATAACAGTATTGATAGCCTAGTGAGTGTATATCCACATTTTTGAAACACCGTGGGTGCTTTGCACTTCCAATATTCCAAAGAGGCTTGCGTTCTGATCCATCTCCATTTGATGTCACCATAACTGTAATTCGTGCCTTATCTTTCTTTTGTCCAGCAAGTTGATGTGTTGCAAGACCACGATCAGGTTGCATTTGCCAGTAATATGCAGTCTCATCTCCATTGTAAATATCACATAATTCATATTCAGATAACACTGCTCGAATCTCTTGCATTTGCTGTTGTGCTTCTGTAATTGGGGCACTACCGGATTCGCCATGAGATTTATACTCTTTAACTCCATATTGCTCTTTCCATCCCGTTAACCACCCTTCAGAAAACTTCAATGGTGTTTCACCTGGGTATAGACGGGGAAACAGCTGTGCCGCTTTTGCTTTCAGAATATTCCCGGTAATTGTTGTGTGATTTTCAATAGCTCTCATCCACACATAGAGTGCATCGTGAAGACCTGGATAGGTTGGAATCCGACGTCTCTTTTGGCCGGGGTGGAGCAATTCTCCTTCAAGTAGCTCAGAAGACCGTTTCAGAATTTTGGTAATGGTTGACTGCGTGAGGTTCTTCTGCATGCATCAGCAGCTGGATCTTTCATTGCACATCTGAGTCTAACATACTCATTCTGGATGTTGTTCTTCAAACCAGTACTTGATTTCCTGCCACTCTGGCTTTGCTCCACATCTTTGTTGATACTCAACAACGTACTTGCAAATCTCTCTCCTTTCAATATCAGACCACTGCTGCCGCTGTTTTTTTTCCGTTGTTGTTGAAGTGCCTGGGCCAGGGGTTGCCATAATTGGTGTCGTGTCAGTGTTGCAGAGTTTTCACCCTTACTATACTCACTAAGTAGTAAACATTGCTACTTTTTATAAGAATCTCCACACAAAAATTCGCAGTCCTACAAGAATATCCTACTAGAAAATTTATTCTTGTTTTACATACAAAGTCGGTTGGGACCGGCCCTAGTAGTCTTATCGAGAGGATATTCTTATACACGGGATTCTTATAGCGAGAGGCGACTGTACATGTAAAGAGGACAAAAAACTTACAAAAAATTAATTGGGTGATGATGAGATTTATTAAATTAGCATTGAGCACATTGTTGGTATTGTGAGGATTTATTGGGAATAATGGCGGAGCGCGGAACGACGGGAGAGAGCTAGACTGGTGCTGATGTAAAGAGGTAGGTGAGCCGTAGGCGTGCTGGCGATTACATTGGACCGTGACGTGGAGGTTTCGGATGACGTGAGGGAAGTTCGCATCCAATTCCACGTGGCGATGTTCCTATTTTCCAAATGTCAGTTCCTTGTCGATAAGTGGGTATTGGCGCGCGCGTTAATCTTTCACTTTCAAACTTTCAAAAACGGAAACATAGAGGAGGACTAAAGAAAACCAAAGAAATAGTAATGTTATCGGAAGAATCGCAAACCTGAACAGACCATATTCTGCGCACGCATGGTGACGAAATAAGTGGAAATGCGCAACCGGCCAACTCACTGGTCACATCAACGTTTCACAAGCTGAGCAAAACCAAGCTGTTTATTGGCCATGTTTATTGATCAGCATCTCAAATTTCTAGTTTAGCAAGTCAGGGAAGATTTGGGGATAGAAATCAGCAGACATAACTACCCGTTTTTAATGGGATATGGTGGTTTGCTAGTTATCATTAACCACAGCCGGGTTAGATCGATTGCATATAGGGCGGTCAGAACACCCAATCAGTTGGACAGTCATACATTGCGCGGCGAAAAAAACAACGAATAAAACAGCCGTGAGGAGAGAAGTGAGCAAATCTGCCTAGTATTACCCCAATGCATGATGTGGTAGAGAGATGCATCGCTGAAATGCCAAATTGTTCAATGCAAACCTCTGGAGTACATCGCATCGTCAATTGCCGACGAGCTTTCTATTTTATGAGCGGAAGTCCAGTTTCTCATTTAGCGTCTATAGATGTACAGGTTCAAGCACTCTATTTCATCAGAGGAAAGGCTATTTCTTCTTCTCCGCTTCCGGGTTAGGGGTGCAAAAAGAAAGCACTGCGACATGCATCGACGCAACTGGTGGCGACCCAGCCAACATCCGACGTTGAGATGTGCTGTCCAATTTGTGGTACGCTTCTCAGTTTGTCTCATCATAACACCTACTGTGCGAGAGATGGAAATAATTCGACAATCAGGAATCCCGTGATTTAATTACGACCATCTGGTCGTTGTCCACCAAAAATTTGGTTGGTTAGGGGTAGTCGTGGCGACGACAACATGTTATTCCAAGAACTTAATTGGTCGGTGTCTCGGGACGGATGTTGTGTTTGGCCAACTCATGCCCACAGGATATAAACCTTTGCTTTTTCGCACACGTCTGCCTTCTCTATGGCCCAGTGACACGCCTGTTGCAATTATGCCACGAATGAATACTTGTCTACTTATAAAACATGGCCAAATCCTGCTAAATACCCTTAAAGACCCCTTCACACTCGCAATGCTGAAATGCCTGTAACACCTCCTTCTCCCATAATCCCTGGGACACGTTCCCCCAACCCGCATTCAACTCGAGTACCACCACCATCACCACCATCGTACCCGAACACCCAAGCTTCTATGTCGATGCCCGGCACACCCCACAGCACACAACACAACATATCCGCTAATCTAACTTCCCTACCCCTTCCCGTCACGAATATCCCACCACCCGGTTCATCCATCTGGCGAAGCATACATGTGTTCGTTTCCCGCAATACAACCGCACTAGCTATCACAACCACTATCGCGATACTTGGAATCGCAGTTTCTGCAGTATATGCAGCCCGTGGGGTTTCTCTTTCTGAGGACGGACGTAGCCTAGCTCTGCAGGACCTCGCTCTGCAGAGGTGGACAGCTAGAAGAGATTTTCGAGTGGAATGCGAGAAGAATAAGGTATTTCACCTATGTTTCAGCTTTCTTCTGTGCTAAGAATGTTAGGGCAGGTCCAACTTTACATACGAATGCCAAAAGGAATTGAAAACTATATTAGAGCCGCCACCTCTCTCCATCAATGCTCGTCACTTGTTTCAACTCCCCTTCACAGAGCACGAACAGCTCTGGGCTGCTTTCGTCCAATACATGCAATTATTTAAAATGCTTCATTTCTTCGTCATCTGGTGTGCACGAAGATTGGTCGTGTTTTTGATCACTCTGCGTTTTTCCAGCCTTCTAGCTTGCGCTACATTCCACCCGGGGCTATGCCAAGTTATTTATCGCTGCTGCATCGGGGTGTTAATAGCCAGGTCGTTGATAGATTGGTATCAGATTCCGGAGAAAAATATGAGCTTTGCGGCGTTGGTACTGGAAGTTGCTGCTTGGCTTTTTTGGATTTGCTCCGCTTCATTGGTGCTGGTGAAGAAGATTAGGTCGTGATTTAAGTGTTTCTTTTCTTGTTTTTTTTTGTACGACGGAGTGGATGCTTTCTGCAATTTGAATCTGGCGTTGATGGTTGTAGGATGCCTCCGCTAATTCAACTTGCCGGTGGCTATGTGGATTCCAAAAGGAGTGTTCATACAACATCGGGTTTGTCGCCGAATACTGCATGTAACTAAAAATGGGAATCAAAGATGAGGTCTATTCCCACTATTTTTTCACTCCAGCGTACTCTAGCGAAGCCACCAAGCCAAAAGAGTTAACCTAAATGAATTTAATCTTATCAGCTAAAATCATCCATCTAACCATGGCTGCAAGTATATGTATGCACAGTATGAAAGAAGGGAGATTTTTGATGACGGTCTTAAGTAGGTTGTCCTTATAAACCGTAGTGAAACCATTTAGGTACCATTTAGGTATAGTCGATAGATGGCGAAAAACGGTTATACAATCAAAACCTACTTAGGGCCGTCATCAAAAAAAGACTCTTTTTCTTATGGTATGTGCCAGCCCCTGTAAAACTACGAATGCGAGCTTACGAATATCCCCGGGAATCCTTCCACTCATTGCAAAAAGATTGGGGGCTGCTAAGGTAATGATCGAAAACTTGTTCCAACAAGCTCGCTCCATCTCCGCCGCACAACACCATTCATGCTTGCAACTGTCCTTCTAGATCTAACCAACTCTATCCCCCCACCCGTAAGTTATCGTGTCAATCTCAGTAGGTACAAATGTGGTGGGTTAGGGGCGGGAATAAGTGCCTTTCCGTGAGCGAACCCCCAAGTACTGTACCGAGAATAATGGTTCGGACAGGCTGCTGGCCGTGACGCTTTTGTTTTAGATCCGCCCCTCTGTGACATCTTTTCATTGTCAATCAGAGGTAGTGTGACATGAAATTTCTGATTGTAACGGACAGGATTAGGTGAGTATGATTTGGGATTACTTGAGGAACCATAGTTGGACACTGATTTCAAAGCGCAGAAAATAGGGTAGAGATTTCCTGTGTAGTGAAAGGTTCACATAAACATTATGACCTATGAAAAGGCTCATTTACACTTCGATAATACAGCAATCAGCCGCAGTTCTTCAACCCCAGACTACTCACGCCTTTGTGACAACCATTTAACGTACCCTAGCAACTACGGACAGAATCGCTGTGATGCGTAACGAAATAGGAGTTTCTACGTACCGGACAGCACTTTGTAACGCGTGAAGTACGAACCTTTATGCTCGGTTCAGTAATACTCATGAAAATTATATAACAAGAACCCAAGTTTTGGTCCTAGGACACTCTGTTAGAGTGAGGCCTTCAAACAAGCAAGCATAGCCAACTGAGGTGCATACTGCAGGTTAATTCCGCCGTATGGCAGAACCATGATGACTATATACGGCAGTAATTGGATGCCTTCTTCGAGTTCTGTGGAACCCAACAAAAGTTTCTTCCAAGGCCGATACATTCTCTGGACACATTACAAGACTTGCTATTCCTATCTCGTTTCTATCTCTCAGCCTGGGACCTTGACAAAATGGTACTAGACCCTCTCAGTACGGTAGTTCTTATAGGCAACATCGTCTAATTCGTTGATTTCGCAAGCAAGATACTTTCAAAGTCACGGCGGCTCTATCTCTGTTAATGTGGCACTCCCAGAAAACACTAACATGGAGATGGCGACACAGCACCTACTCGAGTTATCGAGCGAGCTTCGGAGCTGCGGCGATTCAGTGCTTGAGAAGCAACTAGCCGGATTCCGGGACGAGTTGAATTTGCATATCATCGTAGGCCTGAGGTAAGTTGCGCTACTCCTTAGGTTTGGGAGAAAGCATTGATAGGGTAATATGGCAGAAATCTGACAGCTCTGTTTATCACTACAATAGCCCCGATTGCATTGAACGCTTCGATGACAGGTCAGAAGCTTTCTTGACGCTGTAGTCAATAACCGGAGTGTGTTCCAAAATGAGCTACAACGACACAGGTGAGCTGGCAGAGATGCATGATCAAACAAACACCGCGGTGGGAGAAGAGCACTCGCGCTTCGAAATTACCGATGCGGTGCAAACCGTTGACAGTCATAACCGGGAAGAGCACAGGCTTGCGAGACAAGAAATGGCGCAGCTGAAAGACGCGTTAAAGCAACTAAGTGAGGAAATCAAAATACGAGATGCAGTGCGTAGAGGACTGTTATTTGAGTTCACCAAAGTGAGAAGTCCAAAGAAGCAGATGATGCTGAAAGAAAGAACAAATGCCGTACGCGTCTCCGCTACAATGTTTGCCCTGGCAACGTGTACAGAACCTTGCAGGTAAGCATATATATTCCGCACGAGTTTAGTCTAGGTAATAACAATATGGATAGAAAATCCTAGCTAATCTTCAATCTCGAACGAAAGGAATACACTTCTAATTAAAGAACCCCTAACTTGGCGCATCACCCTATACCCCACTCCATCAATCGTTCGGCCCTAGACACGAATATTTCGAACAAAAACTTGATACATGGCTACCACTATTACCGATACTACGGAAGGGTCCGTCGAGATGTCGATACCACCATCAGTACGAATATGCACACCAAATGGAAAGTCATACGAGGCGACCAAATCCCACGGCGGCGACCCAATCACATTTGACGACTTGCCATTGTCATCCCTGCTAGATTTAAATTCACTATCTAACAGAAATTATAAACCAGTATCTAGCTTCATTTGGCTGGTAACTGCAACCATCGCTGTCATGGGTAAACTTGTTTCTGAAACTGTCCTCCGCGATGCTCTCTTGCCTTCTAGGCAAGTTCAGGGACTTTTTTTTCGAAAAGGTACTGCGCCCAGAAACCGAGATCTAGAATTTGATGAACTTGATTCAGCAAATCAGAGGCCTTGGGGAGAAGGTTTTGGATTACTTGGCTGAATTGGAGCACGAAGACTGGAACGATTTATCGCCGCTTCAGGCGGCGGTTAACTTGAGGGTATAAAAGGCTTGTGTTTAGGCTCTTGTCCGAGTCAGGTGTGCATAGTGCGGAATGTCCAGATGTGCCGAGAGTGCCGGCTTTTGCCCTTATTTTTGTTGGTGTGGAGATTACTGTGGAAGCGAGGGTGCATCGGCATGGCATGGCATGACACGCCCTGGCACGCACCGAACATCCCGGTAACGTGATGACTACTCAGTATCTCATGCCCCATCTATTTACGAATGTCCCACGTGTGCCGTGGAGTTCGCTTGGTACGGGCATAGATTGAGGACCAGTTCTTTCACAGGTTTTAAGTTTCTTTGCTTTTCGTTTACTGTTTCAACTATAACGAGTGTTTTCCCGTAGTTGATGGAATTATAAGAATGGATAGCCGCCACGCCAGGCGGGGGTGTAACCACTATCTCTTATATTCACTCATATTTTTCTTTAGCCACATGTGTTATTTGGATGCTTGAAAGACTTGTTTGACTGATCTCTCGAGACCAGAAGGCCTGTATATATAAAGACTTGACCCCTATATCCATATCCATATCCGTATCCATATCTATATCCGTTTGCATACCCGTTTGCACTGATATGAGCCGCTCTCCTGATACAGACTATACATATCCTCATACGAAACACCAACTGCTTAGGAGCCAGCAAACAAACCTGAGACTGCAGACGAAGCTGAGACTCATGATGTAGGTACACATGCAATAACATGGAAGCTAGGTACGAGCGTATGATGTCACCAAACCTCCTGTGTTTTGCATAGGAAACTGTCATTGACATAATGATGCAGTCATGAGTAACAGTGGGGATTTAGTACTGCATCCTACTACTAGATACTACGTTTATATTTACAGACAATTGTAGTTACAAAGACACATATACTTTCAAATCCCTGCAATCTACTTATCATTATAAAGTGAATAACTAAAGTTTACTTTTTTTCCAATGAGCACTTACATATCTTTCTGTCCTCCAAGATTTTAATATAGAGACGCAAGTTGTATGTGCTTCAACTTGGCCGCATGCCAGAATTTGATTTCTTTCTTCTATTACTTGCCTCATTTACCCGAGAATATTCCCTCGGATAGTAGGTAAACAGAAGCAAGGCAGGGTCCTGTTATGGTAAAGGTTGTTCTAGCTTGCTAGTGTCAGTGCAGAAGGAAACCGTTGAGTGACGCTCAGTAGTGTAGCTAGAACTTCACCCGGTACTGGTAGACTTCCACATAGTCATGTTATCCTTATTTTTCCCATGCAGCCCATCGCCTTCATACTTTCAGCACCTGCAAGGTAGAAGTCATACCCTCAATTCTCCTTCCCTGGAGGCCTTTTAGTCTCCGCTTGGCTATTTACTCCTACGTGTATACTCTCCCATAGTCCCATGGCCCTCTACCCACCTGCCCACCTTCCATCCTTCCATCCAACCAACTTCTGGGCTGGTGGCCGGAAAATAGACTTGATATTTACCACCTGGACCCTGACTCGACAAGCGCAACTTTCTAGTTATGTGGAAGGTGCTATTGTCGAGTGGATCAGGTAGCCACAGCATAGCGGAGCGCCTTCCAAAGGGCACACAGCTAGCTTTGCTGTTCAGAGAAGAGTATGAAGGCTGGCCAGGGGCTCTGTATGTCAGCGAGAACTATCGTTAATCACATAGATGATGGATTGTATCAGCTTGCCTGGCTTGCTGAGGAGGGGCTGGTGATTGTGTCGTCGGGAAAGTCGGGCAGTGGAATGCTAGTGACCATGACCACGGACTAGATCGGCTATCGGTATACGGATCCATCGTCCACTAACTCCGTTAGCTCGACTTTGCTCGCTCCGCAGGGTGTTTAGTTCGCACGAATATTACGGTAGCACCTGAGTTCATGATCATTACAAGGGTTTCCCCAAATTTACCACGCATAGCAGAATTGTTACTTTGGATCATTGTAACTAGATGTCTAGAGTAGCTAATACACATATATACTAAACTAGTCGACTGGGAGTGACGATTTCTTTTTTGGTTGGGTATTAATAGTTTGGGTAATTCTCAAGACCTGTCTGACATCCCAACTACCATTATTACTTAGACACCCAATTCACTCGCAATCTCAACAGGAAGTGCAGGTTCTATGATATTACGGAGCGATGTATGCCTGCCGCTTTAGTCTCGGACGACTGCTGTGCTACGCCAGTAAATAGTCCGAGACTACTGTCGCTTAGCTATAACTACGTATTTTGGTGGTTTGGGTCAGGGTGTATCATGATAATATGTATATCAATAGTGGAAAGCCTAAAATGGATCTTCTGAACTCATGTTAAATGGAAGCCTGCGAAGATTTGTCTAGAATTTCGTGAAATTCACACAAGACTTCTTTCTGTGCTAAGTATTTATCATGTGATTTGGTCTGTATTTTGACGGACTAAAACGTACATAAGCGCGTATGGCTTTGTATGTGCCCGAATCATACTCCATGGGCTTATAACATTCTACAAAACGCCTACCACTCAACATTTGATTCGTACACTTTAAAAGCCTAAAAAACACACGCCATATATTCCCCCCATTCCCCATCCAATCCTATCCCCTATCCCCATCCTGCAAAACCACAAAAAATGAAGAAAAAAAAAACATGATAAGTATAGCCCAAACAAATGCATCACCCACCCTTCTTATCTCGTCTATTCTCCCCTCCAAATCTAATCTACTCTACCCCACACTCGTCCCACCATCAACCACAATCTCCTGTCCATTCGTCCACCTCGCCATCTCACCCGCCAACCACACCGCCGGTCCCACAACATCCCCAGGTACACCAAGTCTCCCAAACGGGTTCTTCTTCTCCAGCCTCCCACGCACCTCCATATCCTCCACCACATCCTTGACCATCTTCGTCTGCACAATCCCAGGGGCGAGGGTATTACACCTGACTCCAAACCTAGCCAAACCCTGTGCACAGCTCCGCATCAACTCCCTAATCCCTGCCGCCGTAGGCGAAAAATGTGCCTGCTTCCCTCCCGCTTCCCCGCCAGAGGACGCAGAGACACAGATGATGCTGTAGTCGGGGTACTCGCTCTTTGGCATGTCGGCGGGGAGCTCAAGGTACTGACGTTTGAACTGTCTAGCGCAGGCCTGGACGAAATAGAAATTTCCGTTGAGATTCACGTCGACGTGGCGGCGGAGGAGCTCAGGAGTTACGTCTAGGAAGTCGCGGTACTATTTTCGTCAGTCAGTGCAACATCGGGGAGGAAGGAAACATACCCAGCACATTCCAGCATTTCCCACAGCGACATCGAGGCGGCCGTACGTCTCGACCGCACGGCGGACGATGTTCTCGGATGTTCTCGGATCCGAGATATCGCCGAAGACGATGGTGCACCCTTGGCCGAGGCTGCGGATGTCGACGCACAGGGACACGATTTCTTCGTTTGCAGGATCAGATTTAGTGCCCCAGTAGTGCGCGATGATGTGTGCACCCTCTCTTGCGAAGCCGAGGGCGATAGCACGGCCGATTCCGCGGGAAGCTCCCGTGATAGCACATACCTTCCCCTCGAGGAGGCGGGGACGCATGGGCGGGGGCTGGGGCTCCGAGTCGACGGGGGGAGTAGGAGGGGATTCGGGAGCAGCGGGCTTGTACATTTCCATTCTTCCGTCTTGAGGAGAGTGGGGGTCGGGGGAGCGGGGAGCGTGGAGATCCGGAGAGTGTGGGGAACGGAGTTCCATGGCGCGTTCGCCGACTGGTTCGGGGTTGGCTTCGATTACCTGCACGGGGCCGGGGCCGTGGGGGGCAGCTTCGATTGCGCGGTGGTGGGGGTGGCGGGACGGTGAGGCGCTGCGGGAGCCGGGAGAAGAGGAGGTGCTGAGCTGGTGTGACTTGCGGTTTTTCTTTTGTTTGTTCTCCGAGATGGAGAGGACGATTTGACCGCTGCCATGGTCGGCGTTGATTGAGATTTGCGTTTTGGTTTCTTGGAACTCGGAGACGGGCTCGTTTGGTGGGGTTGGGGCGGCGGGGGGGAGGTGAACGGCTGAGTGTGGAATGATAGCCGTGGGGGCGATGGATTCGGTCTCGGAGCCCGAGTCGGCGTTGCTTTGTGGGGGCATGGTGTAGGAGCGGGAGGGAGGGCCGTGGCGGCGGGAAAGCCGGTCTTCGGCACCCCAGCGGTCGAGGAAGCTGTTCTTAAGGTGATCGAAGCTCATGGCGTCGTTTTTACCTACAGAAGGTTAGCTGAGGAAAGTATAAAGAAGAAAGACGGACGGACAGTCGTGGCAGTTTGGATCTTCGCAAGGTGGGTTGTCTCGTATCCATTGATCATCTGGGAGGGTCAGCGGCATGATATAGAAACAGGGACGAGGCTGGCTTACTTAGTTCCATCAACCACCGGCTGGGTGTTAGGCCATTCCTCCAAACATTTGGGTCATTCGAATCGATGGTCTTGACGAATAACGACCTGCAGGGCTCCATTCTCAGCATTTGTGTCACCTATGCCAGATCACGGTGCAGTATTCACCGCCACCACACTCCCAAAGTAGCAATAAAAAATCATGCACGAAACAAAACACTCACCATTTTCCAGCATCTGTAGCTCGAGGATACGCGGATTGTAGCAACCGTTCAAACTTTTGCATATGTTTCCATGCCGACGTTCGCGGCGTGAATTTGAGGTTTGCCAGCTCGGCTGCGGCGTCCATAGTTGCTGTGGCGGTATATCAAAGCGGGGTTTGGTATGATTCTGTTTGCAGTCGGTTTGTGGGAATAAATGTGACACAACGGTACCGGGTTCCACAATCAAGGTTTTCGCTTTTAGGTATGAACGAGGAGGTCTATGAGATGTGTGAGTAAGTAAGGGAGTCTAGTTTATCGCTGATGATGATGACGAAATCTATGGATGAGATGGGGAGAGGAAGGAAAGCCACCTAAGCTTTATATATGTAGGACGAGCGAGGAGATGAGAGGAGTGCCGCCGAACGAAGGTAGGGAAGAGAAAAAAAAGCTCGGGCGGGAAAGAACGGGGGGCTTCGCTTTAGACTCACACTTGTTCCAGAAAACAACTGGTTCCGGTGGCAAGAACGAAACGCTGGCCGTAGGAAGGTTGTGGTGGAGGTGGTGCGTTGTTGTTGTTGAGAGGTGGTTGCGGGGTTTGTGGGCCAAATAATCCTGGTTTGATATAGCTGGGACGGGAGCGGGTATTTTTTTCGGCAGCTCTAGGACAAAGAACGAGGCGGAGCAGAGCAAAATGACTTGACTGACTGCTTGAGGAGCCAGAGGAGCAGTAGTTAAGGAATGTGCGGTGAGGGATTGAGTGGAGAGGAGAGAAGGAGGAGGAACAGGAGGAGGAACAGGAGGAGGGGAGGTGGAGAGAGGGCGGAGCTTGTACACTACATAAAAAGAGGAGAAAGTGAATAAAACCGCATTAATTCGTCGACATCAACCTTCCTGAGACACTATATTTTGCTCAAATTTCTCTGCGGATCGCAGGTGGAATATGTGCAATCGCAATTGTCTGGGGACGCAACTAACCGACAGGCGGTTACGGCCCCTAGCCACGACGACGTGTCAGCGGGCGAGTTGCTGCGATAGAGTGCTCGTGCAGCAGTAGCTCCACCAGCCACCGTCGCACTGGCGAATGGGAGCGGCCAACGTTGCTAACCTGACTCCTTCTCTGTTTTTAATTGTAGGATTCTTTGGATTCTTTATTTTTCTGTTCCGGTTGAGGCTTCGCGCGGCTCTGACCTCATCACGAGAGATGGAGCTCGCTGTTGTCGGACTGGTTTGGTTGGTGGGCTTTGTCGCAGGTGTGGGCTGGAGGTGCCGCAGCTGCTGGTGTGCGTTGTGCCCACCCTCCCGCTGTTTCCAACCCTGCCAGGGTTCTCGGGATGATCAAGCCTCAGCGGGGCAAGGACTGACGGTGTCGGCATGCCGAGCCCACAGAAACAAGAATGCCATTATCGTGTGCTCCAGAGGCATTTCTTTTCAAGCTACAGCTTCACGACCATCGTTGCTACACGACGACATCATTTTGTCGTCGGTGGCGTTGCGGATCTCTCGCGGGATGGCCATCTCAGTTCCCTTACCAGCAACCTTATCTCCAGATCGTCTACTCTATCGCCGAGCTTATCGAGACATCCCACGAGACCTGTCACTGTTCGCACCATGACGATTCTGCGATTCCCCATGTTATAAAAATGGGATCTGTCCCCTCGTCGTCATCGGCGTTTGTACAACTCATCGCCCACGTGCCACCATGCCGCCGCGCATCACGCTGCACCCCCCTCTCCTCAACTCTGCCACACCCTGGGCCACCACCGCAGCGGAACTCGCCGCGCTGTACGCCACGCCCTACACCGGCGCCGTCACGACGCGGACCTGTCTCCTCCACGGCTTCCCGCACAACCCACGCTTCCACCAGCACACCCTCTTCTCCTCATCATCCCTGAACACCTACGGCTACTCCCCGCACCCACTAACCTTCTACCTCTCCACCATTGCCTCCCTCGTCACCCCGCCGCAAAAAAAACCATTTATAATCTCCATCACCGGCTCCCCCGCCGAAGTTGCGGAGTGCATTACCGCCATCGTCACGTTCGCGAAACTCCACCACCTCGAGCTGTGGGCGGAGATAAACCTGTCCTGCCCCAACATCCATGGAAAGCCGCCGCCCGCATACACTATCGAGGGTCTGACTGAGTATCTGTCACTTCTCCCTGCAGAGCCTGAGATCAAGCTCGGCATTAAGACACCGCCGTATACGTACCAGGGCCAGTATGAGGCGTTGCTATCCGTGCTGACAGTGTTCCCGACCACACTGGCGTTTGTGACGGCGGTGAATACGCTGGGAAGCTGTCTGCATCTTTCTTCGCCGCCGAGTTTGGAGGTTGGGAAGAGGGTGTGGCAGCCTACGTTGTCGAGTGAGGCGGGTACCGGGGTGGGAGGGCTCGGAGGGGAGGCGGTGCATTGGCTTGCGCTGGGGAATGTGGATACGATACGGCGGGCGCTGAATCGGGCGGGGCTGCAGGATGTGGTTGTGATTGGGGTTGGAGGGGTTAGCGATCGCGAGGGGTGGTTGAGGATGTTGGGTGTGGGTGCAGGTGCGGTAGGGGTGGGAACAGCGCTGGGTAGGGAGGGCGGGAAGGTGTTTCGGAGGATATTAGAGGGGGAAAAGGCGCGGGAGGGGGAGGAGGAGGGGGAGGGAAGGGGAGAGCCGGATGGCGTTTATGTTGAGACGTGAGGAGTACAGGTGCATCTCATGTTTCATGCAATGGGAAGCTTTCGGTCGAGATGAGCTGTTCGTTCCAATCACAAGGACACGAGTACACCACGCCACTGCAGGTGATGGCATGGCCTCATTGGATGTGTGCGTAAGTGGTATACGTACGTAGAGTAGGGCTGTAAATCCACCAACGTATGTTAGATGCCCTACTTTCATCATCCCGCCTCGCTCTCGTCTACACCATACATTACTACTATAACAATCGTCATCGCCATCGTAACGCGTTACCACATCTCATCGTATATCATTCACACATCCTACACTCACACCCAATCCATATCCACGTCAACATCAATACAAAAAAGATGCAACACATCCACCACTAACCCACCAACAAGCAACCCCCAGCCGGAGAAGAAGAGAAACAAGAGTAAGAGGAGAGGGATGAACTAAAAACACAAGAGAAAAGAAGTGAGCGCACAACACTCACAAAAAGAAAAGAAGACATGCCAGGTTCAACCGGACAGAACGAGTGGCGGAGGTACATCGCAGAAGTACCAAGGGGGGATCCGCCACCCATCCACTTGGGAATATAAACGCAGAGTCAGCGCGTGGACACTCCGTCTCAACTCCACTTTGTTTTGTGGCGTCTGTCGAATTTCGAAGTGCTTGGGATTCGTCGATACTGACATCTGCAGCTCGCTGGAGCCACCTTCCCGCCATTCACTCATTTACTGAATATCCGTCATTCACTTATTACTGAGGATGTCCGCCACGAGGATAGTGTCCCTGTGGTAGGGGTTCGTGCCCACGACAGTTCTTCCGATGCGACCTCAGGCTTGTGTCGCTAGTGAGACGCTTTCCACATAAATTGCATAGGTATTCCCCCTGATTGTGTTTGTCGGACATATGTCTGTCGTACTTGTTGCTCGGGACGATGGCGCCGCACTCCTTGCACTGGTTGCCATCTTTGTGCTCCTTCGCGAGGTGGTTGTTCAACGCTGGTTCCGTCCCGAATACCGCATTACAACCTCCGTAGTTGCAAGGCAGCCCCTGGCCGTGCTTCGTGGCGACATGCCTCTTGCGACTATACTCTGTAGACAGCGATTCGTGGCAGATCAAACACTGTACTCCGCCGTTATGTTTGGCCTGTACGTGGATTCTGTTGGATATCAACGAGTGTGCTGGGAAGGGGAGCGGGAGCAGAAGAGGGAAAGAGAGACAAACTTCAGGTCGCGGGGAAAAGGAAACTCAATAGTGCATGTATGGCATGTGCGATCGGAGCCGGCCACGGATGCGGTTTCGACGGTTCCAGCGACGGATTCTGCCGTTGGCTGCGAATTGGATGGCCTACTCCGCTTGGTTTTGTGTTTGCGGTAGAGTGGGGAGTGGTGCGTTGAATGGGTCACCGAAGGGGGGGCCATTGGTCGTGGCGCTTGCGATGGGAAGCTTGTGTACGACGACAGACCTCCGTGATTCCAACTCTGTTGTGACCGGAGGTATTGATCGATGTCAGAGTCAGCGCTGGAACCGGCTGGGACTTCCAACTCTTGAGATTGCGACTGAAGAAGATGGTACCCCCCACGACTACGTCGTCGATTATGGGGGGAAACTAGCCTGTCGGAGGGGCGTGCGGGCAGAGATCGGCTACTCGATATATCGGCTTCAGGCTCAAAATTGGATATACCGCCGGCGGAAGGATTCGAGGTTTGCGCCGCCCGGTCGTCGCCATGTTTTCTTCGTCGCTCGTTATACCTCTGGCTACGCGGCTGTTGTTCCTGTGGCGGCAGGTCGCAGTCCACCGCACTCCCGGCACCACTCCCTCCAACACTACTAGTGCCATCAATAATATTCCCTAAGTAGTCTATTCGTTCGGCCAGAGCCTCTTGTCCTGTTGGTTCGTATGATAACACTAGTGGCGGCGGATCCTGAGTAGGGGGCGGCGGCGGCGGCGGCGGCGGCGGCGGATATTGGGTTGGGTATGCACCATACTGAACTTCAGCAAGCGCTACAAAATCACGCACCTGCTGGTCCCCCTGAAGCTCTTGAGCGCCACGTTCGATGAACCGGATTATCGTGTTCCTGTCGTATTGCACATGTTGAGGAACGTGTAGAGAGAATGCCTGTGCGGCTTGGTGTATGGCATGGAGGATCTTGTCCTTGTTTCTCGAGTAGTGTATTTCGAAGTCGTTGGTGTCTTCCTGTCCGAATGCTCTCTCGTAGGTGGCGCCTTGGTGGGACATCGGGATTGATATTAAGAAAAAAATATCTTGTTATTGGGGTATAGCTATCGATCGCAACCAGATCAGTAACAAGCCTCGTCTCAGTCAATGCAAATAAACGTGCGTCCTATAAATAATACCTGGTTCCACTCTCGACACGGCGACATACGTTACGAGAAATGGTGGGCAGCTCGACTCGGGACGAACGGGAACAATAAGGCTTTCGGAAATGTGCGCCGCAGACCTGGCCGAGCACGCAGCAGTAGGCAACGCCGGGAATATATGTCAAAGATCGGAAGCGAGAACGTAAGGATTGTAAAGGATAGTGAACGCGAACCTTCAAAGTCGGAAGGAAGATACGCGAGGTCGTGGTGGTGTTGGTCGGTAATGTGTTGGGGGGGGGTGAGGTAGTGATGTGTAGCGGAGTAGGTGTGCGGCGGCGATGGAGTGGTGATCAAGCTGGCGAGGGTAACAGAACTGCGCACGGCACAGTGCACAACCACACGACTGACCACGGTGCTCACTCATAGCTCGACTGCATACGTGGCAGGGAGTCGTGGGCGTCGTCGGGAAGCAATTGCTCGGATGGCTTGCGCTCGAGTACAGACTGCTGGTAATATTTTTTGAGCGATCGCGGGATAGCCGTTCGGTCGCTAATCGATATTGCAAGCTGCTGGGCGGGGCTGTCGGCTCGTATGCCTCGAAACTGGCAAAGCGATCGCTGAGGCTCGGCGAATCTGTACAAAACCGCAGTTGTGTCGGGTGCGAGTATTGTGTGTTTCTGTCGGTTGCGGGAGCAGGTCGGGTCGAGTAGCGAAGGATGGCTGTGATCGTTGGGCTGCAGCCTACAGCGGGCAACTAGGCTGCCTGGAGACGGTTTGTGGCTCTGTGCGGGGTAAGAAGTCGACTCGTTCGGTGACGTGCGATGCGCGACGAACGAACGGAGCGACGGCGGATGCGAGGAGATGCCTTTCAAGTGCTCCCGCGTACCGTGGAGGGTGCGCGCAGTTTATCAATCGGTGGGCGAGTTGTTTCCAGCGCGAACTGCCGGGGTCGCCGCCGCTGGGGGCAGGTCGATGCGACCGGCCAGTGGATTGGCGACGGCCTGTATCGAGCGTTGCACCCACGCACGACGCCCTATTTCTGGTCGCTTCCTCTGCCTGGTGTGCTTCGTCGCGTTTTTGATGTATTACATTCGCTTCTGCCCGAACGAGTGGTTCCGGTCGCGGCGTCGCGACAGTCCCAGTGCAGTCCGGCATGCGCTCTTTCGGGCAACGGTTGCCGCGTGGTGACCCATCGTGCAGCTGCGTTCCGGCAGCGACCGCCGAGTGCGGAAATAGATATAGAGAGCCGCATCGTGTGCATTTCAGTGACTTTGTCTTCACCAGCGGAGTGCTCAACTAAGTATCTCTTGCCAGCTGTCCGCAATTGAAGCGAATTGGATCGTGTTCTTTTATTGCTGTGTATGTGCTCTTTGATAGTTGCTGCTCGAGCGACATACGACATGGCCGGTGACGTGCAAAGATTCTATATCGAGTCATCCAAAACAAACACTCCGGAATCGCTGCGCGGTACTACCTATAAAAGCCCCCCTTCTGCGATTCCGGCTGAAGTGGGTAAGATCTGGATTTGCGAGCCCCAGATGGCCAGTTCCTTCCGGCGCATTATTATGAACTTACCGGCGAATATGTTGAGAGAAAGATGGTCGGTATAGCCGAACGAAGGGCTTCTCATAACGGAATCGTTTTGTCTAGTATTGATTGGAGCTGGGGATTATATAGACTGGTTTTTAGTACTTCCGGTACGATTTATTTCCCGGAACATATACTGACGCTACTGCGGTACCTAAGTTGCGAGGTTCTATACCCAGATTTGAGAAATTCGTTCCAGTAATCTACTGGTTTAGCAATCGAGCTGCCGATCAAGCTGATTCCACAGCTGTGGATCCCGCTACCCCGCTGGATGTCTGACGCCAATCGGATGCAATATTGTTTACCGCTAGTTTAGAGTAAGTACTGGAACAGATCCCCCAAACTCGAGTGTGAGGGCAGTGAGCTCTGAGATAGCGCCGCCAATCGCCCGTGCATCACAGATCTAGGGTATCTCATATCACAGCCCATGCAAAATGTTCCTTATCGAGGTGTTGGTGCCGACGGGTCCGTTCTTGGTCGATTTTTGGTGGATAGCTTAGAACCCTCCTTGCCCGATACCCAAGAAGCGGAAGCTCGAAAAGAAAGTTGGCCGCTGTATTCATAGCATCACCTACGGATTTGGTATTGGGAGACATCAAGCTGAGGTGTTCTGTCTACTGTTGGAGTGCGGGCTGCTCGGGACAACCAAAACTACGTCCGAGAAATTTCACCGATTTAGCAAATATACCTGTAGCTGTGGGGTAGGAGAATCCTCACTTAACAGATCCGCTCAGGGCTCGAGTCCTCACCTCAAAGTTTAAGAATCCTTGCAGCCAAATACAATACGCGGGCCTGCTGATATATGACCATGAGAGAGATAATGATGAAGTTTATTCACGACTGTTCTACCAAACTACATATGATCCGCTCAGGTTAGCAACATGTGAGAAAGTTCTCCCCAATCTAACCCTTGTCATTGCTACTAATCAATGTCGCTCATGAACACACAAATCAAGCTTATCACCTCTAGAGTCATCTCCGTCGTACGACACCTATGGAAACTACCCAAACGCCAGCGCATCCAAAAGATCAGAAACTACCAGCCGTATCCCCCGAGTCCCAGCATTCCTCGATCCGCGAACACGACTTGCAAATCCGAAATCCATGACGTGTTCAATAATACTTCTGCCGTTATCCCCACCAGACACACCCAACAGCAGCAGCTCTTTGTCAAACCCATGCCTCGGAATCGCCGAGGTCGGAACAGACCTTGTGCTGGTCATACACATATTGGCACCGGAAGGGCGAGAGAGGTTTTCCACCTCTCCACCCAGGATATCCCATAGGGTACCCTTAGACCTGCCAGTGGTACGTCCTACCATAAGGATAGTGGTGTTTAAGCAGGGCTGATATGGCCGATATCGGGGTGTTTAATGCTCACGTCGTCCATCACGTTGGCACCTTGTCGTTCCAGATGGGAGCAGTGCTCCTAAGCAGTCAGAATAACCGCCCGGTTATCTATAGATTCGTAGACTGGTCAGACTCGGTCATCTCTGGGGAAGTCGTCCTTCGCATAGACCAACCCGGACAGTGCTCGCAAAGCCATCCAGAACTTGTTCAATGAGAGCGTTTGTGAGATTGGCGACTGCATTCAGATACCTGTAAATATCTGTAGATACTTATAGATAGATTCATCGAGAAGGTAACTGGCAAAAGATCCCGACCAGCCTCCGATACTCAAGTCATATTCCACAACCTCATAACGCAGCGGGAAAACACTGACCCAGAAAGTTGAGACAATCTTCAATTTCAAGCCGCTCGCGAAAAGCTTATCCTCGTGATTTTCCCATAGCGTTTTCGTCATCCTTGTATTTCTGGGATGATGACAACCAAACAATGTACCCGCTGGCTGTGTCCTGAATCGACGATCGCTTCGAAGGTGAAAAACGCAGGCAACCCTGCGGCAAAATACGAGGTAACGTCGTTCCGCATATGCACACAGAAGAAATCCATGGAAAGCTGTGGCTCGAAGGTCGTTGTCACGAAGGCTCTACTTCACGTCGTTCGCGAGCCTTTGGTGATAACGGTAGCTATACTGCTGCTGTTCCGTCTACGACGAACACGCCGCTGAAGTCGTAAGATTAGGTGATATGGGACGACAGGACAGATCTCAGTGTAGTGGAACGTACCAGAGTATCTTGTATGGAGCCTTAGTGAATGTATCTGTCTCTTTCTCTCGATGGCTTAAGACAGAGATCTCCAACCGCTCGAGGGTATTCTCCTGAGCGCTTGGCATCTCCGCTATCTTATTTAATCTCATCTCATCTTATCTCATCTAAGCTTGGCGCTAAACCCCAATGGCACACTAAACCTTAAGCCACAGAGGATTGGAGGAGCCAGGCAACGTCAGCGATTTGCCGAGAGTGAGAAATAAGAAAGGGCTGAAATCAAGAAGAGAAAACGACACACCCATGCGTTAGGATAGAATTGAAAGAGTATAAGGTTAGCTGCAGCAATGGCACATAGAGTATTTGTGCTTTGCTAACAAGTAGTGCTGTAGTTCATGGTTAGAGAGTTCATCAGAGAAAGAAGATAGATGGCTGCGGTGATTCTGGTGAGGATTTCAATGACACAATAGCTGCGGTGAAGCCCAATGAAATGGACTACCCTTAACTACTAGCATTTGTTGTAAACCTCATAAAGCTGTTTATCAAGGCCACTAGTGCCTCGCAGTGACCTTCCATTATCACCTACAAGTCACTAACTTTATAAATGGAGCATCTTTTCATGAGACGGAGGAAGTAGACGATGAGACAGATAGGTGACCAGGGAGAGCGCTGGTATCAACCGGGTGAGGGGGCGACCATACGGACGTGCGAGTATGGAAAGTGAGAGCGAGGAAGTATAAGACATACGACCTTTTCTTTAGGGGCTTATTTTAGGGTAGGCGGTTCCTTTTTTTCACGAGCCAGAGCTTGTATTTGAGTGGGTGCGTGTTACACCGAATGGGGGATAGTTATAGGAAGGTGCGGCTTAGGGCAAGGGCACGGCAAGTGGCTAGCTAGCAATTACTTCAGAGTATATAGACTCCCAGCCTGAGAGCAATCCAATAGACAGTCTTCCTGTCATCACTCACCTTTCTTCTAGTTCTTTTATGCCTCTGTTCCTTTAATAATTTTACTTCTTCTCCCAGACTCACTTCTTTTCTGCCTTTACATTAGTTTGCTCTCTTATTATAATGGTGATTACCTAGATCAGTAAGGGTAAATCTTGTGGGTTGGAATTTCCGTATGTTATATATTATCACGAGCCTTGTTACCGAGTTGGATTTAGTGAATGGATAATAGCAGCTTTTCGGAAGGTTTGAACCCTGGCCCATCATACGACTGAACAGCGAGGTACGGATACTGACACCATACGTCTCAACGACTAAATTCCGTCCATCTCTTTCGCTGATTGTGCTTGTGAAGGATCCAACCGGAGCCTACCCATAGGTAGGCTATCATCGGGATATAATATATTAAATCTCATCTTGGACCTTGGCTGGTGCTGCACCGGGTATGATGTTCTGAGGGGCAAACTCTTATCAGATAATCCTTACCCGACCTCTACTTGTGGAGATCGTTCATTAGGATTTACTCTACCCGTTCGATTTGCCGCTTGGTAAAGTGCGCGTCAATACTGGCGAATGGATGTGTATGCCTATCACGTGCAAGTAAATTTGTTACGAATGGCCAGAACTGTGTGTAGATAGAATTAAGGTACAGAGAAGAGAGAAGGGCTCAAGATATATACACGAGATATCAGCCCCGATTACAGTAAGCTTGTGTCAGGTCTATAACACGTCTCAGATCTCATATATGTAACATCATTAATGGTTACATGCCCGTGTGATAGGACGTGAATCCACCCGGAATTTACATTCTTTGCTTGGACATATACAGTACTAATCGATCCATGCAATTTTCTCCGCAATTCAGGCAATTCCAATTACCCTCCGGTGTGCAGTACCCCGCTCGCAATGTAATGGCGATTTTAATAATTTCTATCTTCCTATAGTTGTTGATCCGTCCAATGCTTCATCCGCAAGGAGCCGTGGTCTTAACGTGGGGATTTCGGTTTGTATTATAAGATCTAGCATTTTGCAGTGTTACTCCGCCTAAGCATCCAGAACCAGCGTCATGTCTAAGCTGCAGTCTCTGATAATCACCTTCCTCGCTGTCTCCTCCGTGTAAGCGTTAGTAAGCCGAGATAGAATGACTAGGAAACTCCCCGCACTAGGCTTCAGCTCTTGGAATGTATGTTTGTTTGTGTGGCGCGATTGTGAACCCGGCTAACGTGAATACAAGTCTTTCGATGCGATATCGACGAAGGGAAATTTCTGGTCGCAGCACAAGAGATTGTGGATTTGGCGTTGAAAGATGTCGGAGGTGCCCACAATACAACTCGGCGCTGCTTTATCATCGCGAGCTAACATACCGAGTATGTCATTATTAACGGCTGCTAGTCGCTCAAGAAACGCGACTCCTCAACCTACTAAATTGTCCCCAACCCTGTACGTTTCCTCGACGGAATTTCTAGCACCGCTAAAAAGATTTATGTCCTTGATCTCAAACTCGGGATATAATCGGATGCTGGATCCATTACATGCGCGGGTTATCCCGGATCCCTAGGCTACGAGGACATCAACACGAGATCCTGGGAATGGGGAATTAACTACCTTAAGTACGACAACTGTCATATTCCCGCAAATTGGACGGATAAGTACTAATACGCGCTGGGATATTGGTATGGCGACTATAGGTAGGTAGCACACCTGCAACACGACTGTTAGGTACAATCGCATGCATGATGCGTTGAGAAAGAATGAACGAATTCGTTGATTCTTTATAGTCTGTGTAACTGAGGGCGTTCGCATGTGGAGCGGTGGGTAAAGGTCAAAGTTGGCGGATGTTTAGTGATATTATCTCGCAGTTGGACGGAAGGAATTTGACTTCCAGGGGATTCAATAAGTTCCGCATACAGCGGGTGAATTATGATGGATTAACGTGTGAAAAAATAGCGTCCCTTCTAAACCGTGGGATTTTCTTCCTTAGATAGCAACTTCTAGAACATAACGATCTCGACATCTTGGAAGTTGGCTACGGGAATATCACTGCTGAAGAGACGAGAACTCACTTCGCATTGTGGGCAGCCTTGAAATTAATCGGAACTCCTGTTAGTCCCGTGTATTTTTATGCCTGGTTAGTCAGTAGCACTCAAACTTGATACTGAGTGATATATGTTCCGGCCCCGTTGGCAAGTAATTCACTTGATCAAGAGGCCAGCACCCTTAGTAAGTGGGCTAGCTCTTGGTCAAGAGCAAGCTTTCCAACTAGATGGAGTTCTTGACCAAGTAGGATGGCCCCGACATCAAGTGAAGAGCTTGCTGACTTGGTTCGACAATATTTCAACCACCATATTGCTTCCACCTCGTACATTTAACACCGATTTTTCAACAGTGATAGCAATAGCTCAAGCACCATATTAGTAATATATACGTTTCTCCTCTAATTCCCTAAGCGCCAGCTGCAATTATATTTTAGTTCTCTTGCTTCGGCGTTGTATATTATCCACCTAACTGCTTAATACTATGCCTGCTATTCCCAGAATTATTAAGTACACCTTAGTCAATGGCAACCCAGTGCAGGTTACTAAGAAACTCATTCAGCAAGCGGCAGGCTTTCCCTATGGACCGACCTAGTTCAAAGTTTGCAACTTGCTAACTGACATAACCTTTTGGTCAAGTAGATGAGCTTGTTGGAAAGCGGCCCCCTTGCTAAGTGGGCCGGCCAGTTGGCCACGTGAGTTACTTGTCGACGGGATCGGAACATATATGATGAATTCCCTAACTTTAGATGCCGTATAATTTGGGAAGTAAGCCGCAGCGATTTTGTTGCAAGTGAAATTAACCCACTACAAATGCCTTGGCTCTTTCATGACCCTCTGGAGCTTGAAGGGAAAGGAACAGGTTTGAAGGGTGAAGTGGATAACTTGATCCTCCTGGCCGAGAGATTGATGTGTCAAGTGGATCCATTTCACTGCTCTACAAATCTAGGCACCACCTACTTTCTTTACTAAGTCGAGCGCAACACGATTTATTTGTCAACTTACTACATAAGAACTTATTATGCATATGGACAAAGCACCCACTTGACGTACAGTCCCAAATCGAAAAATTTACAAGCACCACGTGTTACAATACAGCACTGAACAGATTTTTTACACTTGAGAACAGCATCCAAAATATAATTAGCACTATCGAACAGCGATATATCTATATATCTAGAGCCCCCAAAGTTAGTCAGTTGGCACTGATAACGCTTAACAAACGATTGAATATACCTCAAGTATTTTCAGGAATGCCAAGGCAAATAATTCCTCTGGATGCCAGGCCCCAGTGAAACTGGCGAGGCAGGAGTATCCAATTCATAGTAAGGAAGGTAATTCCCAGGTAACTCAGCCCTTTGTTCGGGCTCTTTCGCAACTAACTCTGCGCTTTGTTCAGGCGCCCTCTCAACCAATTCTTGTATTCCTGAAGTGGCAGTTCGACTGGAAGACCCTTCAAGTTCTGCCTTTACCGGCGATGCGCCCGTGGTGTCCGTACCACCCGTAGCAGTTTGTGCCCAATTCCTCTTCCGTCGGAGACACAAGATGACCGCTACGCAAGCACACAACACAACACCGCCCACTGCTCCACCGACGATGGCGCCAATAAGGGGTCCTTGCGATTTATCGTCCATGGTGCTCAAGTCTTGATTTGAGGCTAGAGTGAAATTCGCGTGAACATATTTCTCCGAAAGAATAGCTTCAACTCCATTTGTAAATCCGCCTTCCTGTTCTTCAGAGTTGCTCCTCCTTGGCCACTGTCCTCTTGTCAATACCATTTTGTTTTAGGAGGGACCGAGTTGGCGTATACGCACTTCCCGCATATGAGCTCAGTCACTATGCTAAGCACTTCATATTCCTCACCTGCAAATTCTCACTGGTTTTAATGTAGTCATATCAACCACTTCCAGCAGCTTATTGCAAGCCGGATCTTTTCTTTTCATGAGGCCGCCCATAACCAACATCTTGCGTCTCCCCAGTTTCTCACAATGATGATACTCGCGCCCCTCCGTTGACGGGGCCTTAACCCAGGTGAACGATGGAAGAGAAACTATCCAATGGTTATCAACCCTCACAACCTCGATTGCGTAGGTGACTCGCAGACGATTCCCCCCGTCCATGTAGAGCTAAATGCAGTCAAAAAAGCTCACGACAGCGTGATCGTTGTGGATACATACCTGATAGCTGGATCCATCCAGGGCAGAGGCAACAGCAGTGCAGAAGTTGGTTCTGGACGAAGGAGTTATTCCACCGGTAGCCTGTCGCAACCACTTTTGGGACGCAATGTCGTAGATATAAACTTCACTCAGGGGTGCCTAACAAGATACATCAGCTGTGAAAAGTCGAATCTCTCGGGTCTATCTTCTCTTACAGCATCTTCAGTCTAAGCATAACAAGAATTCTTGTTTTCTCATTGGAACAAAAGCGCCAGAACCCCAGAGCTTATTTGGACTTATTTAGATCTCCCATTTCTCCTTAGTGATGTCATACTTTATCAATTGTGCAGCGTCTTGCAAGAGGAAAGCCCCTACGCTATAGCTGACATTCTGCTCAGGTATCGAGATGTATTTTCCAGAATATGGGAATTCTCTTAGGGGGATTTCAGGGGGCCAAGGAATATTGGTGGTGTGTACGTGTAGCAGGATAAAATGTATTCAAGATATTACCGGAAGTGTTTCCGTCTCTAGCGTCAAAGAGCCTGGTACAAAGTATCAGTTGATGCGGGCAGGTTCGAGGTGGCCTCGTAGGGTAAACTAACACCTTACTAGACGTGCCAGTGATCATCGATAAAAAATCATGTTGTTGATAATCCACCATTTGGAGCTATAATCGTCGATCGAGAATGAATTGGAAATATCAAGTTCTCCTATGACCAATGGCGACCTCGCTGTGGTTGCACCGAGATTGGTGAAGAGGATTACTCTGTCGCCGAAGATTCTACCTGACAGCGAATTAGCCTTTGCAATTAAAGATAGCTAATGCGAGACGAAACAACATACCGTATGTCTGGTTGAAGTTGTGGCATACATTTAGAGCTGTCACTGAGTATTGGTCTGCAAGAATTGTTTCTGCCCTAACGTAGTGAATGATAGCACTGAGCGTCAAGGAAAGAAAAGCGAAGTATAGGTATCATTGCATTGCGTAGACGAAGAAGTAGCAAATAGCCAGACCAGACAGAAGTTCACTGCAACTTCTGAGCTTAAGGGTGTGGTAACATGACATTGCTATGAACTTAGGGATGCAATTATCAATAAAGTTAAGATGCCAAGCCCGCTTTGTGTTTCATGGGGAACTACAGCGGCAAACTCCTCCAATTGTCACCAGCTATCGGCTGCAGGGGATTCCCATGGTGTAATGAATAGACTTCTTAGTGCGCGCCGAGTGCAGAAAGCTTCGGCTATTTGCAATTATTTGCGAGATTGACTGGCGTGCACCATCTGGAAATAGCTAGTTCTGATATTTGTTCCACAGCACGGACTCCACTGTGTCCAGCTCTAGTTGGGTTGGGAATTCGCTTACCAGGTCTAGCAAAAGTTGTTTCGTTGGACGCAACAACGATATAACCCGAGGGTCTAGAGTGGTACACTTTTCCCGCAACCTCACGAAGAAAGTCCAATCTTTCAATGTTGAGTACGAATTCCTTTTCCCGGTTGCTGGGTGTCGTGGATTTTTGCGGCTTCAAAGCCCTCTTCGGGTTTTAATGATTCGCAATGCATGGAATTAGTATGTGCATGTAGGTTAGACTAATTGCATCTGGTGAAGTGTAAGCCTTTCTTCCTCTAGTCGCTAATAGGCGCTTAGACAAGGTAACTCTTTCAATAATCGTTTGGGTGGGTTAGATATGGTTGTCGGGACTTAAATGTTTAGCATATGTAAAAGTTATAGGATATAATTTTTAAATGATTATAGGAAGGAATAACGCTTGAGGGTCGCCACAGACATCCAAGTTTTGTAAGGGATAGTACACTGTTCACTTGGTTATATAAAAAAATCTTGCTTAGGAGTCACAGGGTTAGGCTCGCGCATCCAAATAGGCATAAACCAATCATAGAGTATCAATCGGTCAATAGAACACCGACAATGTTACTTTTGATGGTTCGGTGACTTCTTGATTGACTGATCTCTCGAGGGCCCAAGACCCGTATATATAGACTCCTATATGCGTACTATCTTATATGAGGCGCATCACCCTAATCCTGATGCAAAGCCATGCATATCCTCATACAAGCCACCAAACGGAGGCTGATACTCACGATCCAGGTATATATGTTCCGACCGATACGCGAATTTTGAACTGGGGATCCAGCATACGACCATGCCAAAGTACGAGATTTAATCCCATCAGGCATCCAGGGAGTTATGTAATAATGGTTGTGTAAGACATGTCATAATTATACTTGGCGTCTTAGTTGCTCCAAGAACTTCAATCCTTAAGCACCTCGCAGTGTTGGAAGTCTGCTTGACCCTGCGCTAGGTAAAAACTAGCTAATTTTGGTCTTTGAGTTCGAGTATAGTTATAGAGTAACTAGTAGATATTCATAATACAGGAAGAATACATGAAGTAATGTATGGATGTAGTGGCAATGGCTTGACAGGGGGTCGGAAATTGCATCATGTTGAATTTGATGAAAGTTGTAGAGCCAATTATAGCTAGCTAGTATCATGTCCATTCTCGTAACTTGTAATGAGATTAAATGGATAGAGTTTACATAAATTGACCAGTTCGTGAACCTCTTGTCCGGTTTGCGAGCGGGACAAAATATTGCGAACTGGTGAGTTCGCCAATGGGTCGGAACATTGTGTACAAACCGGTTAATGCGCGCAATACATGCTATGAGATAACACAAACGCCTGCTATATGAATCCTAACGTGTGGTTTGGACCCCACGAGCTGCTACGATTTTTAGCCCAGAGGTAAGCAGGGCGGCGATAGCGGCAACATTTAGCAAGTTCTACCGTCGGGAGAATCAACCTAGGGAGTGCTTAGTTGTGCGGTCCCGGACACGCCTACCATGTGCATATGCGGTGAACGAAGAGAACGAATTCCGAGGAGAAATTTCATGAACAAGAGCTACTAAGGGAGCTTTTGAATGCAGAAAAACTGAATTGCGCAGGTGATGAGGGTCGATACTCCCGCTCATAGCCGTGCTCTAGCCCTCGAACTTTAGTGCAGGAATAAGAAATAACCGCCCCACCCAATAGTCCCTCGTCCCTTAGAAATGCTTCCAATAATCGCTCCACCGTGGAGTAATCATTGACCTCTCCGGTGGGTCCCTTAAACTAATATAACTCTCCACAGTGATAATAACAATACAAAATGTGTACGCAAACATTGCTGCACAGCAAATAATGATCATAATAAGATGCCAAAGGTACAATAAGATATTTATACGCCTTTTTCTGCCTCTCTTAGAATGTTCTTTCGCCGCCATATGGATTTGCACCAGCGCCGCAGGTATGTAGGTCAGGAAATTATATTGCTGCAAGTGTAATTGCCACATCCCTTCTGCCATGTCTCGCTGGTACAATGTGAATGTTGCAATAAACACAGCTCCAAATGGGAAAAGGCACATTCCAATTGAGCAGCCACGCCATAGCCATTTCTCAAGCACCGTCGGGAAGTGGACATTCCACGCTGCAGCATGGAGTAGACCGACGAGGCCCAGGATAACGCCCCCTGCATGCATTGGGGTCATACCGAGAATTGTGTCTTTGGCTTGGATCGAAGGCGTTAGGGTGTAGACTTGGAGATATCTGTGTCTCAACTCGATGTCTGCGCTTTCCACCTCCTCCGGGTCATTTTGGTCGACGTAGATAGTGATGTCGTAAAAGGCCTTTGAAGTCACGGAGACGATGCCAGACGGACGCTGTTTTACGACCCAAGGGCGATTCATCGGACGAGGTGTGCGTATGGCTTCTAGCTCCTTCAGCTCCATCTCCGTTTTACCCTGCAGCGGCACAATAGTACCGTGTATCGAACTTATCGTGATTCGGATAGGATTGTAGGCGTCCAATGGTTTTTTCCACCAGCATATGTATATAATCAGGGTACACACCACCTGAATCAACACGTGGATCTCAAGCTTTGAACCGTCAGCCTTTAGTTTAAACAAGAATTGCATGGCGCGTACTAAAGTCAGAGGTAGGCGAGCCTTCCATCGTGCCAAACATTGCACAAACAACCATAACGCCTGTGAGCTGGAAATCAGCTTTGCAATAGTATCCGCCTTCCCCTTGTCCACTATATCTCGTTTGTCGAACGTTCTATGATCAATCTGTCCAGATTCCAAATAACATAAGAAGCCGGCGGGTGTTAGTGTAGCTGTATAGTACGACTGCTTCCTCCGTCTACTACGGACGTGCTGATTCACACTGTCGTTCCGTACTCTATCGATTACGAAACCACCCATCACAACAAAGAAAGCACCATCCATGCCCAGATAATCTCGCTGCTCCGGGTACTTTCGTTGCCAAGCTTTGTGTAATCTCAACGCCTCTCGTCGCTGCCCGTACGCGCACAATATCACCCCTTCCGGAACAAGGATTGAAATGATCATCAATACAGTCTTATAGAAAATCCTGTGTCGCTCTGTGGCGTCGACGATGATATTAGGATGGACGGCAGTCCATACGCAGAAGGCGAATGTGACTATGCAACTGAAGAGGAGCCCCACAGTTCCGCGACCTCGAGGCTCGGTAGTGAAAGAGAGGTTGCCGATTGTTGTATTGTGGGTTACAGTCCTTGTGCTCGTGTATGCAGTGTCGTATGCAGTGTCCAGGGTGACTGAGAGCGACACGAAGGTAAGAAAGAGCAGAGCGAATGTAAGTCTAGATGCCATTATGATGGTTGGAAGATTGAACCTACGGTTTTTAGCGTGTAAAACTCATTGGGTGGAGTTGGCATTCAACCTTCGGTGCGCGGGAAATTTATCTCTTGAGACGAAGCGTTTGAATTGGACGTATATGCATATGGAAAGGCTACGGCTGTCATGAATGAATCATACCGCCCGGGAATAAATGGCTCCTCTCCCTGGAATGAACATTCGAAACTTTGGACCCACCGTTTGTCTGTAACTGTTATTGCTTATTACAAGGAGAGAAACCTAGGTTACGCCCGCTGTATATATTGGCTTTCAGCTGATGACTGCGAGGAGTTCAGCCGCAATTGACAACACGGCTAGCTGTATGACAAGCCCCACTGGCGTTACATCTCATAAGTAGCATCTGCAGAGAACAAGCAGAACAGCTGAACTGTATGCGCAGCAAGAATATCGACCGGACCAGTTTTTGCCCAATTATAATTACCCACACGTCTACTTTTGGCGAGGCTGTAAATACTGCTTTTCCGGGCCATTTTTCAAGGAAACGGTGTGAAACGCTGCCAAGGTAGATGCCATGGGAGCAGTTTTTGCGGTTAGCCGCAGCACCTAGTAAACCAAATATCACGGTTTCAATGCATCGGGGTTGGATCCTAGAGTGGAAACTTAACCAGGTGCAAGCGGCGAATAGTCTACAGCAAGTGTCAGGCCACGCTCGGGGGTGCTACCGGCAAGGTGCACTGCGTAGCTACCTTGCCCGCCCCATGTCCCACAGGCAAATATTGGTGGTGGAAATGAGGCTGGCAGGATTCCGAACGGGCGCAGTCTTCGAGAGTATAAGACGAATCAGCCTAGTTCTTGATGTAAGTCTAAACCTCGGGATTGTGCAGCACCGCTGTCGGCTCTGCGGGTGTGGTTACACACCGAAAGCTTCCCTCAACCCCTCCCGCCAAGGTCTTAAAATAGAAGAGAAGCAGCCCACTCCAATCATGTCTGCAGCTAGAGCATGCCCGAGGACTGGAACAGTGCGAACGAAGCAGCGATAAAATAGACAGTGGGTTGGAATTGGCTCGGAGGTCATCCATTTCAGCAATAGTTCCGCACTTCAATTCCCATCAGTCTGCCCCGGCCGGCGCAGCTCACCATTTTTGCAAACGATCGATTGCCATCAGCCCGATAACTACACACGGCAGATAAGGACCGACTGGGTGAAGGCGGAGTTGGAGAGTTGCCGCACATTGGTTTGGTATAGTTGCTGAAAAGTGTGAAGCGAACCAAGCCCAGATGAACCAGATCACACACGATCCGACCTATAGCTGTGACGGCACGCACTGTCTGACGGTGGACCTACGATTTGTAAGGGAACAAGGCGAAACGAGAGGTTCCCAGTGGAAAGCGTGCCACCACCACCACCACCCATAAGCAACTGCAAGCCAGTGGCACACGGCGGAGCACCAATTATGCCCGGCAGGCCGTCGCGCAGTTGCACACATTCCACGGCACCCGGCACCACCCGATGACCAAGCACGCGGAGCCCTATGGAAGGAGAATGCAGGGGTTTGTTGTGTATGCAAACAAGCCGCATCGGCTTCCGGCGGATCTCTGACCACAACATTGATAGATAGCCCTCCATCACCGGAGTCGCCTGCCATGACTCCTCCATGTGCGGTCTACTTTCTGCTGTCTGCTTATGGGCTTGGATATTATCTAATAACGCTGGCAGGCGCATGCACACGTCATAAAAACACATTCAAGACCACTCAATTTTAAACCAAGACCATTGTGATATATTGCTGAATATACAATTTGCATCCTCATCCGCATGCCTATTCGCATCTCCCGCTCTTTAAGCTTTCGTGCTATCTGAATGGAGTGTCGCCATGCAGCGCTCCAACTGGCGACTCAGGCGCGGGTTGTTGGCTCGTTGGAGCCCTCCGAAGATGGATGCCGTGCTGCGTAGCGTCCGACCCCGGCGGTCCGTTGGGTGCCATAGTCGCCGGAGCTTCAGCGAAATACGTAGGCTGGTGGTCGAGTTCGACTGATGGCGGGATATACGGTTCGTTCCGCCGATTCCTCCGCTGGCGATAGAGGAAAAACCCTAGAATTATGGCCGCAAGAATTACGATCCCGCTAACAGCTCCACCTGCAATTGCACCTTGGTTTGTTTTCTTATGCGATGAGGTTGCGGCGGTACTGGTCGTATTCTGAATGTCAAATTTCATTATGGCTGCGAGATTGGAATCGCCGAAGCCACCGTCAGGCTCAAGTTTTGTTGCGCCGCCCTTACCGCTATACTAAGTTAGTTTATATTCTAGAGAGGGTGACGGTGAACATGTACGTTCCACCAATAATTTGCACCACCTCATCTGGAACCAAGTATTCTTGGCCGGGTTGAAACTGATCCACCCACAGTCCCTTACTAATATCGAACAAAAATGTTACCCTCCAGCCCTCGTCGCAACCCAAACGACTAAGGCCATCCCAAGATGTGGGTTGTCCGCCCCAGCTAAGCATGTACTTGTTCCCCACAAGTGCACAGATGGGCCAGTAGCGCGACCCCGGATTTCGGGTGGAATCGGTGGCATTTCCTGCGAGCTGTACCCAGTCGAAACTCGGGATCGATAGTGCCCATACGGTGCTGTCTGGCTTATAAACTTCAGCCTCGGAGATGCCACCGTAGATGATAATCTGGTGACTGGAACTGTCTTGTGCGCTCACTATAGTGTGACATAGATTCGTACGAGGATCGGGCACGTTACGGCCTTCGGGTGCCACATAAGAGTACCATCTCGATTGCTTAGTGCTGTAGATATTGAATTCCCTCATACTTCGCGATCGCTATTCATTCGACACACTATTAGGCGCACATAGTTAATGGCGGAAATTCTCAACTCACCGTTTCCGATCCTCCCAGATTCCCCGCAAACGTAATCAATATCTCGTCATCCTTCGTTTTCAAATATGCAAGCACCCCCAGCCGCACCTCTTCAACTGGCATTGTGTGGTTTGTCCAGCTATCGGAAATGAGGTCATAAATAAGGAAGCCATGGTGGTTGCCAAACTCGCGCCCTGCATCGTAGCTCAGGCTGGAAGAATCTAAATACGACGTACCGCCGAGGATATATCCCCTCTTGATACCAGGTGCCCAGGCGCTCATCCTGCTGGAAACCTTTTGTAACGCGCCATGGTTGTCTTTGCCAATGCGGATCATTTCGAAGTCGGCCGACTTCACCTTTCCATTTTCCCATGTGTCGCTGGAGATTTTGTAGGTGAGCTTTGCATCGAGTGGGTACACCGTCGTTATTGTGGTGTCATTGCGTTTCACGGCGATGCGCGATACTTCGTGGTATCCGAAGAAGACATTCAGAGTATCGTTAGACAACGGCCAGAATGCGGTGTCGGTTCCACGGGGCACATTGTTGGGTAGAGGCTTTCGCACCACGTATGGTGAGGTTTCGGCCCCGCTGCGGAAGGGCGTGGAAAAGCCAATGATTTGGAGGAAGTTATCTTGAAGCAAGTCAAGCAACGGTTAAATCATCTCTGTGCATGTGGACATGACCGTAGTAGAGGACAACTTACTCGGTGCATCGTAGTCGGGGAAATTAATCCACTTTATCCAGCCTCCGAACAGAAACGCCTTCTCGTCCACTACTCTAACTAGTTTCCCGGTAAGTCCTATTCTACATTACATTGTCGAACTTGCATACTCGACTACTGACCTGATGACCCTCTTACCACACAAAAGTCCTTAATCTCGTCGGGCTCCTTTGTCTGTGCCGACGCAAACAGTGCCCTTATTCCTGCTGCAAGAAATGTACACCAAAGGTTCAATTTGCGATGCATCGTGAGAGCGGATAGTGAAGGTGTTAAAGATGGTGATGAGGGCTATCAAGGGTGGATGAGGGCATCTACCAATGGTGTAAAACAAGTGCGCTCAGCCCGTACCAACGCGATAGACTCTCTATAGAACAAAAATACGTGCAATATAAGCATACGAATCTCAGACCAGAACAATACAAGACGTTTTTCATTATCTATAAAGATAAAAACCGTATAAAAATAAACTTTTGCTCAAAAATCCAAGCCCTTGCTACATTACAGAGAAGACCGAATGTACCTCACAGCCTACTCTTGCATGCAATTGGCAACACGAGATAAAGCGGGCTGCCTCCTATAAGAATGGGCGCCGAGCGTTCTCATATGCGCATTAGTTTCTTGGCAGACACAGAAGTACTGACCGCGCCGGACTGGGTTCCAAAATTGTATGTATACCAGGTCCCCATGACTGCTCTCGGAGGCATTATTGGAATTGGTTTTATCGGTAGGGTTCTATAAGTGGCAATGGTGATCACAATACCCCATATATGCAATAACTGCATTGACAAGCCGGAATACCATTGGTCAGATTGTGATGCGCATATATTGGGGTAGTACTGTTAGGCAACAGAGCACGGAGCACGATGGGAGTATACTTTTTGTTCTCTCCCTCAAAGTACGTAGTCTGTAGCAAGGGAAGGATGTCTGTAGCGAAGACGGACAGGAGATGTTAAACTTGAGATGGTGACGAAGAAAAGGTAAGAGGTGAGAAGGCACCACAAAGCCACGATCAGGCAGTCCACACTGATGCTGAGCTATATGTTGTAATTTCGAACCATAGAAGTCGCCAGTTTGCAAACCATTCTTAAACGTTTTGAGTTATGGCGGGAGCCTCGTGCTCATCTAGGCACCCGTAACTCGACAAGGAAGGGACATTAGCTGGCACCACCATATTTCAGCTACATGTTGACTTGGGGTTAGAGTTACTCAAATATGTGATCGGTGGGCACCTGCTGGTGCTTTATAGCAGCCAGAGCCGAGCGATCTATTGTAGACCACGGTCATCAGCATCGTAGGAAAAAAGGAAGATAGCGCGAGAAATTTGCTATGAACTTCTGAAAAGAGAAAAGACAAAGCTCCAATAATGATGTTGAAGTAAACTTTTCGCTTATACAGCGATCATTAATACAGTCTACTGCCTTTTACGGCTAGCTGACAGTGTACGCTTACTGGGTCATGTGATGAGTACCTTTAGAGATCAGGGATGGCGCCATAAGGGCAGCGGAAACAAAAAGGTCTAAGAATAAGAAGTACGGTGATATTTAGTACGATAACTAAGTGATTTCATTAGTATCCTTATGCCATCTGAAAAGGGGTTGTTTATTTCTGAGGATTCGTCATAATAGCTCAAATGATCTGTTGCACATCAGGTTTGCCCCAGTTGTCCCTCGCTACCTACCAGTCCCCTACCCAAACTCGATTGGTAATTCTGCCCCTCAAGCATTAAGCCAGCTTTCTCCGCCAAATCGGCGTATAAGATCCCACCCCTCACTATCGACGTGACAACTATTGCAAGCCCCCAAACAATCTAACGCCATGGTCAGGGTAGCCGAATGCGCTGACACGCGGGTATTGCAATATGCGTGGAGAACTTGTCAATCATCTGAAATCTAAAGAGCAGAAGAGAAAAGGAGAAAGCTTAAGTACACGATGGTAACATAACTATACTGAAAGTGGCAACCCATGTAATAGCCAAGCAACCACACAATGCCCGTCGATGATCTCGGGCGAAAGCCCAGTATTCCATCAACAGAATGCAGCGATGGAAATGAGGGTGTACAATAATACAACTACCCTTAATCCCTTGGCTGTCTTTGAGTATCATGCTCCACCGGGCGATCCTAACCCGCGCACGTTGTTTTCTCAATATGATTACAAACAAACAAACGTTGTTCTCTAGCCGGCGCTGTACGATTCTTCCCCATGAGGGATCGATCCGGATTAGTCATGGACAAGAAGTTGGTCTTGTTCTCTTGCCGTAGAGAGCAATCATTGGCTCTTGTTTTTTTGTTTTATTCATACTGTATGCACTCTAATTAGAGTATGACAGAGCCCCATATCCCCTCCGCCTCCGGGCCGGTTAATGGCGGAGTTCCCCACCCGCTACCCTTTGTCCCCGTCACACCGGGGGGGCCTGGCACTGGGATTCGAACCCATAGCACTGTGACCGTATACCCCGCCTATATTTTCAGGAGCGATACCACTGCGCCACGGGGCCAGCCCCTTGATCATTGGCTCTCTCACAGAGGCTTGCCATATTTAGCATACTCGAGTAGATGGCTCTAGCTTCGTCCCCCGACCGGCATGCCCAATATAATTACAAACTATCTCTCGTCTAAAGCAGGTTGTTACATATGTATAGGGACCTGACACGAGCTAACTGTAAGCAGAACTAATAGTAACGCATAAGACACACAACTAAAGTCGTTTGTATATATCTTGAGTCTTTCTCCTCTTGTTCTCTTTGTACCATAGTCTATGCACTCGGTTCTCCCCTCTATATTGTAACACGGACCAAGTCGTGCTCATCTCTATATTCTGGACTCGACTAAGCCCAACTTATCTTAGGGCTGGGGCTTGATAGAACTTCCCAGTGCTCTATTCATAGCGGGCGGCCGAGCCAGTTTGAATATGCGAAGTAGACGATTTGATAAAGGAGAAATGTTCTCTAGCTAGTAGAATAACGAAGACAAGAAGAAACCCACTCAAATAGCTCTAGATTGGCGCATAAATATCTGCCCACGCGAGGCTATCACAACCCTCTCATGACGTTATTCTATTAGTTCTAGCCTACGGACTGGGAATACGTGATACCGCCACCATCCAGCCTTCATACATGTTTGTGTGGCTTAGGGAAAGTTTCTTGTCTATTCCGCCAAATCAGCACCGGAACACACAAACCATTTATCATACACGGGAAGCACAAGATAACTTTCAAACAGATTCCCGGCATCTATCACCTGCGTGATTCATCTGGAAGCCACCCGATACATCGCCACCTGGCGCGCCTTTTGTCTTAGCATCCTTTTCTAAAAGCTGGTCGAGCTTTTGAGATATCCACAAATATTCTTCCATTTGACGTTGTTGTAGTTCCATCTGTTCTCGCTAGTGTTTAACGGTTTGCGTAATGAAGCAATTGTCGGCATAGTGCAGTAACGGATCCACTTTCCCGTGACCCGCTGTTTCATTTCTTCCCGTTCGCTAGTTGAAACAGTCGTAACCTCGGCTTTCATCATTGTCTTGGTGACTATCATTCAATAAGTGGGATTTTGTGATCGGCGCCTGAAAGGAGTATTGTGTAATTACCAGAGTCACCGCTCTTCAAAATCCGCTTTTCCGCCCATTTACAGTAGTCTTGTACGGACTCTACCGTGGAATTGAAGCAGCGAACAATGTTGGGATCATCAGGCAAAACACAGGCAACTTCCTAAAGCGACTCAACTTTGGAATGGAGATCCGAGACGTCCTCCATCAGGGCTGAATTGAACTCGTTCGCAGAGTTGACAGCAGTAGTTATAGCAAGTAGTAGTGAAAGAGACTGAGAAGTATTTGTTATCTTCGAATAGACCATCTGGAAAATGTGAGCTTACAAGTTCCATCGTAGCGACGAAGCCGAACGGGTCTGGTACCAACGCTTCCGACCACATCCTCCTTTTGGTGTTCATTTTTCTTATGAATGATGCTCGATCTACTTTGGACCGCGAAACCCAAGTAGCTGTAGGTTCAAAAAGTCCTAAATTGTATGTACTCGTACGAGGAAGGCTAGGCCTGATCTGAACCGTAGCAGACCTCAGAGGAACGGATTCTTCGGTCTCAGGCACCCATACAGCGTCAATCTTGCCGTCTGCGGTGTGCGATAGAGTGAGACTCAGCACCGACCCAGACGACTGAAGGAGATTGGCCAAATCGCTAGCGGTGTAAGCCGTAGAGGCATCGAAAACTGAAGATTCAACTCCGCAGTCCTCTTCGAGGAGGGGCTGTGAGCTCTGTTGCATCGACGGCGTTTTCCCTTGCTGTGCAGCCTTCTTCTTCTGACCCACTGCCATGAGTCTCTTGTCACGTACGCTGCCCGTGAGAGAAGTTCCCATAACACTCCCCGGTATGTGGAGAACGTAAGATTTTAGGTCCCGGAGTCCCGAAATCATGTATGTTGCGGAGCCGGGAACCTGAAACATGGTGGGTGCGTGCCCGGGCATCGGAGCTGTGCAGGGCGGCTGAGGGATTCGGGCGAGTCCCGACAGCCTGTGTTCGGGGATATGATGAGCGCGACTAAATTCAGTTTGGGCTGGTTGTTTCCGGCTTAGCTTGTCTAGTCACGTGGTGGTGTAACACAGCACCAGCCTCTGCATGTATGTCGCAGCAGGTACTCAACTCAGCCTTTGCTACAAAATGCCGAACCTGCTACTACTTCGGTTGTGAGGTGCGCTTCCGCCCTTCGGTCACACCTCACTGCACGACTCCGTCATATGAGTGCGCTCTTCCCGACACACTGCTATTCGCCAAGCGAGCTACCCCACTTCTCTCATGTCCTCTTCCATCAAACCTAGCGATATAATGGGATACCGCCGCCATCAACTATCAATATTTGTACAACGTGGAAGCCCCCGTCCATTCCGTCAACTCGGCGCTAGAACACACAAGCCAACTATAAAGGTAACAGTCAAGCACGCCCGGTGTCCACCATCTGCGTCATTCGCCCCATTCGTATTCTGACATCCTCTTGTCGTAACTTCCTCCGTCAATATGCCTTTCGGTGTCATTTCCAAGTGAAGTTGGTTGAGTTTGACTCGCCCGCAATTGTTGCTCCATTTGGCGCTGTTGTAGAGTAGTTCCATCTGCTCTTGCTGAAGTTTGACGGTTTGCGTAATGAAGTAATTGTTTGCTAAAAGCAGCAATGCATCAACCTTCTGTGTGACCCGCCTTTTCATTTCTTGGCGATCGCTTACTGAATAAGTGCGGCTAAGTTTTTTATTATCGTCTTAGTGACTATCCCTTTGCCGGTAACCGGGTTTGGGCCCACAGATGGGCCAGCTTTTAAAATACACATCACACAACCACAATCCAGCCAAATGCCCCCAGAATAAATAGAAATACTCTACATATGGTGAAATT
>Ga0307512_10001088_pt1 | contig 39489 bp, 32 predicted proteins | sample 14_EM_MG_FD_200267 | JGI IMG/M metagenome (GOLD analysis project Ga0307512, IMG submission 200267) | Populus trichocarpa ectomycorrhiza microbial communities from riparian zone in the Pacific Northwest, United States - 14_EM | ecosystem: Host-associated > Plants > Roots > Unclassified | place...
CACTCAGCTGGCATCTCCAGCTGAGTCTGGCATCTCCAGCTGAGTCTGGAATGACCATCATCTTAGAGAGATTATGCATCATACAACTGAAGCCATACGCCAGGGAGATAAACCATATATGCAACACGTTGCTCCAGTTGGAGGCCTTGCAAAAACCCCTCCTCCGTCTCAATACATGCACGGTAATCCAAAATCCAACTACCCCCATTGTTTTTCTTCTGCGCAGCCGTTGACCCACCAGTATCCTCCTTCCTCTCCATATTTTGTCTCTCTCCTTCTCCCCTCGCTCTCTTTTCTCCCCTCGCCACCCACCACAAAACCGCATCCCTCGCCCACCTCGTCACGCACCAATCCCCCATCACCGCCCACCCAACCCACCACCCCATTTCCGCAACCCTCCTACTCCTCTCCCTTGAATTCTCCACAAACCACCCCACACCCCCTGCCGCCTCCTTCCAACACACCCTAAGCAGCGCATTACACAGCTCTACACTCTCCTCTAGCCCCCTCCCCGCGCCCTGTCCTACAAACGTAGTCTGCGGATGCGCCGCGTCTCCTATCAACACCACATTCTTATAGCTATTACAGATCCTGTCGAAAACACCGTGGAACAACTGCACCTTCCGTACCCTCTCGCTGCCCGCCGTCACCGCGCCGAATGTCTCCCCACGGTATGGTAGACGCGAGAACGCACGCATCGTGGATTCCGCATCCCCTGGGGATGACGATTCGTAGATAATCCAGAATAGCCGGTTGGAGGGGAGGGAATAGGTTACGTATGCCCCTGCTGCGCCGCGGAGCGTGTACAGGTGCATCGTCCCCGCCTCCGTCAGGAGGTCTACACTCAATAGCCGCGAGATCCCGTATACCGCTGTCCACCGCGTCGGCTGGGCTTTCCATTCGTCTCGGTGGGAGAACGGGTTTAGTAGGTTCATTACTGGAGAAGGTAGCTGGGAGTACAGCAGTTGTCGAACAGCGGAGTGCACCCCGTCCGCGCCCACCACCAGGTCCCCGCGGACCTTCTCTCCGGATTCAAACTCTACCTCCACACCGGTATCGCGGGCGTCCATAGCGACTAGCTTCCGATCCCATTCCACGTTTCCGCCGGTTTCTAGCACCCGAGACAGGAGCAGCGAGACTAGGCCACTACGCTCGACGGTGAGTAGACTCTCCGGGTCGGAGGGGAAGATGTTGTCTCCCGCCAGTAGGGTTTCGTTGCTGGGTGACATGAGCCGGGTGTGGGTTAGTGCTCGGGCGCAACCGGCAGCAACGAGATCGAGAGAGAGGGAACGTAGGATGTGGAGGGCGTTTGGGGAGAGGATGATGCAGAACCCACGGTCAGCGGAGAGGCGGGGGGATTTCTCGTAGATGGTAAGGGTGTAGTACTTGGATCCGTGGGTGAGGATCTGGAGGGCGAAGGCAAGGCCGGAGATGCCGGCGCCGATTATGAGGATGTGTTTTTTGGCGGGCATTGTGAGTGATCAATGATACGGGGATTGTTTGCGTGAAAGAGATTTGGATGGTAGGAAAACCCTCCGGTTTATTGAGGAAAAGTCCTTGGTATTGTTCCTTCGATTCCCCACTCTAGCGATTATATCTCGTCTACTTAAGTTTTACAATCTGCAACCATCAGGTACCATTCTGCCCTCACACAGCCTGAAGTTTCTCTTTAATTTCCTTCATCTCTTTCTCCAACACCTCCAACCGCTTGAGCAGCGCCTTCACATCCTCTCCGCCCTGTTTCTCGACCTTCTCTTCCGCCGGTCTAAGCCTCCTCACAACCCTCGCTGGATTCCCCGCCACAACCGAGAACTCGGGCACATCCTTCGTAACCACGCTCGCCGCGCCCACCACACACCCGCGTCCAATCTTGACTCCGGGCAACACCGTCGCCCCCCCACCAATCCAACAATCCTCGCCAATCTCAACCTCCCTCCCCATCTCCGGTCCCTTGGTTCCATCCCGCAGCTCATGATCCAGCGGGTGCTCGGCCGAGTAAATATTCACATTGGGCCCTATCAGCGTGCGCGAGCCGATGGTGACCCGACACGTATCCAGGATCGTGCAGTTCCAGTTGATGTATACGTTCTCGCCCAGGGTGATGTTGTATCCGTAGTCGGCATTGAAGGGGGGTTCCACCCATGCTTCGTCCTCGAGGGATTCTTCGGGGGTGTCAGCGGGGAGATGCGGGGCGCCCGTGATCCTGGGGGTGTTAGTGCGGGGTGGGGCGCGGGCGGGGTGCGAACGTGTTCCAGAGGTTGATACGCTCGAGTCGGGAAGGGCTGGAGGCGGTGTTGTAGTTGTGGCAACGGCGGAAACATGTTTCACGCTCCGAGACGAGGACGGGGTGGAAGGCGTGGTAGAGCTCGCCACGAAGCATCTTGGATTTCTCGGGGTCCATGGTGGCTTGAGATGTCGCTGCAGGTATTATAGCTTCGTGTGCTGGAAAATTTGAAACGATGAAACGATTGCAGCGGTGTAATCTCGGAGCAACACTCCGAGACTGCTTAACCTAAGCAAGTTAGCGGCCGTTAGAAACTCGCCGGGGAGCATGTGACCTGTGTTGTTGTTGTTTATTCATACTGTATGCACTCTAACTAGAGTATGACAGAGCCCCATATCCCCTCCGCCTCCGGGCAAGCCGGTCAAATGGCGGAGTTCCCCACCCACTACCCTTTGTCCCCTGAACACCGGGGGGCTGGCACTGGGATTTGAACCCATAGCATTGTGACCGTATACCCCGCCTATACTTTCAGGAGCGATACCACTGCGCCACGGGGCCAGCCCCTTGTGACCTGTGTTTGCACGCTTGAATCAGAGTAGAAGCCACGGACATGCGGATGCCGTAAAGAGCCCACATCGTGTACCATTTCGACCAGATCTGAGCACAGGCTGAAGACATCTATGGGTTCTCAGCGGTATGAATAAAGTAGAGCTGGCTGGCTTGGGGATTTACTACCACTGCTTCCGCATCCTTTTCATGCGATCGACCACAACAACCCATACCGCCCTTTGAACTTGAAACGGGTTTAACAATCAAGATGTGATGGCAAGACCGCAATTACGATGTGCGTGTGCATATACTCCAACGCAGAACTTCCAAGACATGACAGAACGACCCTATCGTGCGAGAACTCCACGCATGTTTTACGCACATCTGCCGTATGTGTCTGGCCTTTGGTACGTCATATCAGTCTTGCTGAAAGCGGCAAGAAGGAGATGTCGTTAGACTCCCCTGTGATTAACCCCCAAAAGCTAGCTCGGGCTTAATGGTTACTCGACTACCGTCCGTGTATCCAGACGGAGGAGGAGCTTTGGGAGAGTGTCTAACAGAAATATGGACATAATGGTGGGAGTGACCTTCTATGATTACATCTAGAATCGGTAGCCACTATACTCTAGACAAGCTGCTTCAAATTTCATCCGAGTAAAAACAACCGAAAGCGTAAAATGCTCTACAGTAAGTGGCGAATGATGCTCCATGATCAGAATACAACAGTCTTCAATGATCTGCTTAATGGGAGATACCACATCTGAGCCAGCGGAAGCGACCAATAGAAGCAACAGAAAGCGTAAAATTAGCGTAGATGTAGATACCGAGTGAAGACTCATGATCGACTGCCCAGAAAACAGCTTCCGGTCTTCGATAGCCACTTTAGATGAGCTACTCCAGAGGTGATCACTCAAAAAGAATAGTTCAATTTCATCCCATAAGTCCATACAAATTTCACCCACCATTCCCAAATCATCATAAACAACCATCAAAGCGCGGCATCAATTCCCATCTCAATCATCCCCCAACAACCTCCCCGTCACTAACCCGAGCACACACCCACACATGAGCGCACCCCAAACAACCACCGTCGCCACACCCAGCACTTCATTAACAACCGTCAATGCCTTGGGCCACTCGAACGCTTTCAACAACTCATTATTCGCAAGAAACACTGCCGCATGCGCAAAAACCACCATAAACCCCTCCAACACTTCGGAGCCCAACATCATCAACTCCCCAAGATTCCCGATATTTCCCACGGCGGCGACAAGGAACCACCACACCGCCAAACCCCAGAACACTAGCCCAAGTGCGACGCCGACATACGACAGCGCCACACCGCCGACGATGAACCCCGGGTTCCCACCCGGCGCGGTGGCTTTAGAGGGGAAGTGTCGGAGTGCCTGTTGCGCGAGGGAGGTACAGGCCCATGAGGTGAGGGCAGAGGGGATGGAGGCGAGGAAGAGGGCGGGGCGCTCCTTGGTTGGCGGAAATCCCTCGCGGTGGAGACGTTCAAGGACGTTTGCTTGGTACAGGAGGGAAAGTAGGATTCCCATGCCCTGTGTCGCGACACCGAAGGCCATGATCCCCAGTGCCGCATGGTGGTGGGTAGGTTTTAAGTGTGCTAGAACGACAGCGGCGGTAGGGCCAGCGAGGAGAAGGGGGAGGGTAGAGGTTAGAGCTGCGGGGGTGAGGTCTCTTGAACGGCGGTTCTGTGGGCCCTTCGAGAACTGGATTAGGGGAGAGGCGATTCCGAAGAGGAGGGAGAGGACGATATAGATCCAGAAGAAGCTTCGGATGGCGCGGGGGCTGTAGCCGTGCATTTTCTCCGCGTAGGTGGCGCCGTTGAGGATTAGGATTCCGAGGGCAGCGGGGAAGGAGGAAACGTGTTGGCCTTCGATGGGATGGACCATGCTGCCTGGGACGAGGGAGGGACGGACAACGAAGCGGACGAGGTGGGCTAGGAGGGTGATGAGGAAGAGGATTAGGGAGATGATGTAGACGATTGAACCTACGCGGGTTAGCACGGTTGGGGGATAAGAGCGGTGTTATGCCGACCCAAGACCCAGAGTCTGTGGACCCGATACGGGAGGTTGAACAGCAGCAACGACACCGCGCCGGTCGATATCACGATATTGTACCAGCTGTTTGCTGCTTAGCATGGCCGCATCAAGGGAGAGAAGAAGCTCACGCCCAAGTCATCTTGTTCTCGAGGATATGTCTCCAGAGCGGAAGATCTCCGCGTCGCCGGCGGAAACGGTCGTCAATTCCATGCAGACCATTGTGGCCAAGCAGAGGAGCCCGGTCATCGTCTCGCTCCCCAGCTTCAATTCGTCGTTCACGGCCCGACATGATTGTTGCGAGTAGAGTGTAGACTGTGAGTCGGAGGAAGAAGAGACAACCCGACTTCTCTGGGAAAGCGGCGGGGTTTTGTCAGTTGAGTGTGCATGACGACACTGCGTGGTGTGACGTGACTGACCTCATCATGATGATGCGCGCATTCCGCCTTACCCCGCGCTCTGTCGATCCGATCCGACTAAGCTTTGCGTCAGGACTTATGATCCGCATTGGTCGAAGCTTCAGCTGCGGCTAGAGGCAGTTGCACGGGCACGCGTCGGGCTGGGAATCCTGTCTGCGATCGCCCAGGGCTTCAACGGGTCATCAAAACACAATCGTCCCAGCTCCACGCCTCCGCTAGGACCACCAATTCCGCCGCCTACTCTGTATATAGCCCATTCCTTCAGCTTCCAAACCACAACAATCCATTCTCCCTCAACCAGAGCACTTTAATCCAAACAACAACATTCACAATGCAAAACGCCGCCGCCAGCAAATCCACGCACCTTACTGGTGAAACGCGTACCTCCGCGCCCGCCGCCGGCACCTCCAGCACTGGCGCCGCCTCTCGAGGCATTGGAGTCTCCCACGCCAAACCCGGCGACTCCTCGGTAGTCCCACAGAAGCTCCAAGAAGCGCTTCCCGAGAAGGTCGAGAATGCAGTCCCGAACACGATGCACGACACGGGGTCGAAGGGATCCAAGAGCCATGCCAAGCCTGGCGGGAGTATTCTCCCCGAGACAGTGCAGCAGATGGTGCCCGAGACGATTGAGAGGCTGGTTCCGAATGCGATTCATGATACGGAGGATAAGAAGGTTTTTGGAAAGTGAGGTATGTGCGTGGGATAGATGAGATGAGAGGAGGGATGGGATAGATGGAAACATGTGTAACTGTAAAACTATTGTATGATGGGCTAATAGACCGGATGTGTATCACTCACCTTCTCCGTGACTGCAGAAACCGTCGCCAAAAACCGAGGCTGTGATGAGATGCTACCCTTGCCTAGGAACATCCATTGTTCTCTTGCCATTGTTCGTGTTGGCTGGTACAAGGACACACGCCTTGCTGCCCAATCGTTTTATTACAGTTGCATCTAAAATTAGCCTCCTTGGTCTGTGCATCCGCGTTCGGGGTATCTGGAGTAGACTAGGGGCCAGCGCCTACTTTGCACAGGGATTTTTTTGTTTTAATCATTCTGCATTCACTCTAACTTATGCACAGGGATGATGGATAGTGCATCGGAAGACGCACCTGTTGCTATTGTAGGATACTGGTGATCCGGAATTGTTTGCATGAAGATATAAATCCGAAGAAGGGGGTTGTTTGAAGTGTGCCATGTTTGATATGCTGAATTACTCGGTGAAGCACAATCCAGGGAGATGGTGCGGGTGGCACAGCGATGATCATCAGTTGGAAGTCACTTTCGTCACTGCGAAACAAAAACGGATATTTCTTAACTTCTTGCATTGTCTTTTGCTATTTCTTACTCCCCTTCCCTTCCCTTCCCAACAGCCCCACGGAATCAGGGCCCCTCATCCGTGGGATTTATCTAAAAGGAAACATACAAACGATAAACCCGTAAGAAATCCATCCGACATTCGAAACTCTTCTCGAGCTGGATAAAAATAGTGATCATGACATCATAAAGCATTGAAAAGACCGTGAAAAAAGTTAACCGTAGCGCTATGCATATTATCCTTCCTTAACGAAAGTCCCAAAGTAGTAAGCATAAACCCCGGTCCGAAAGAAAATTCGTGAAAAAACTCCGTGAAAAAAAGATGCCCGCTGGAAAAACTCCATCCCATAAAAACCCAATATAGACAGAATCGAAAAAAGTTGGCAAGACAAAACTGTGCTATATGTAGCCGCTCTACATCCGCAGTCCGCGCTCGAGGCGGTAAGCCAAGTTGTCGTCGATATCTCCCTTCTTTGGCGGTGGCGCCATGGCGTATTGGTACTCGTCGACCTCGTACTCGTCGACGTACTCCTCGCAGTAGTGACCGCGGGTATCGATCTCGTATTCGTCGCATTGGCACATTGGTGTGGCCGGGCTGGACCCACGGCTGCTAAGCGTGCTACCAGAGCAGCTTGAGGAGCTGCGGTCTGAGAGCGGGCTGGCGGTGGTGGCTGCGGATGAGATCATGGAGTCGGGACGGCCGTAGTTGTAGTGGGTATCGAGGGTGAGCTTGTGGGCGGCCATGGGGTTGCGGGGAACGGGGTGGACGAGGTGGGTGAGCGTGCGGTGTTGGCGGGTGGGTGAGGGTGTGCGGCGGGTTTGGCTGGGGTAGTACTCGGCGGGGTTTGGGATGTCGTAGACACCACCGGAGCGTTTTGATGATGCGGAGGAGCGCGAGGAGACGGAGGAGGCGGGGGAGGAGCGGCGGGTCGAGGTCGCCGATGGGATTTCGTGGTCGAGGATGTTGAGCGTCAATTTGCGTGTGGGCTCGTTGCAGCTGGGCTTGTTGGGGTCGTGCGACTCAAAGTAGCCATCGAGGATGTACTAATTCGCTGTCTGTTAGTGGTGGGGGGGTTGCAGAAGAACGAGCTGCGGAGAACATACGTAGTACCAGTAGCGTGCTGGGGGCATGGACGAGCCGAATTTGATGGTCAGGGTCCACCAGCCTGGGCCGGCGCCCTTATCGGCGTTCATCTGGTAGCGCTTGGAGTAGTTGTCCCAAGAGCCCGTGAGGTGGCAGCTCTTGATGTGCGCGGGAGTGCGGAGGGTGAAGGTGGTTCCGGCAGCGGAGGTAGACATGATGATAATGATATATAGGGTGATAATATTAATGGATCGTAAAATTAATTAAGCGGACTCTTCAGTAAGATCTGACTAGCAGATTGAATGTGGCGATATTATGGGGGGGGAAATTAACAAAAGACACCGGGTCTTGGAACAAAGGGCAGGGGAATGCAAAAAACGGAGTAAAGAGGCGGGAGACTAAAGCTCGACTGCCTGGGGAAGGGGAAATGAAGAGACTTGCTCGTGTGGTGGGATGAAGAACGAAAAGAAAGGTTCAAGAAGGGCGGAAATGGCGGGGTCTTTATCCTCGCTGGCGCCTCGCAACAAATGGCAGAGCGTTCGCTGTGGAGGTCGGGTGGATGGCCACGGTTGGCCCAGCAGCGCTTGGGGAGGGGGGACGCGGGCGCTGATTGGCTCGAGGCTTCCAACACCCCGCACCTTGCTCGCAGTCCCAGTGCTCGCCCTCTCGAGATCCGCACACGCCATTCGATACGGGCGACTGGCCAGCCACCAATCACAGTCGCAGTGGCTCGCCCATTGACCGTGCTGCTGGCCCTGGCTCACGCAAGTGATGGCCATGCAGATGCAGTGCACAGGCTCTGCATGCATGCTGCATACTGCCGAGAGCGACCAGGGCTGGCGCTGTTTTTGGAAGCAACAGACCCGAACACCGCTGCCAAGAAACGTCCACCCCAAAACAGGTACGTACCCATACCGACGATCCTCTTGCCGGTGTTGCTGTCGCCGTCGGACGAATCTTCAGCTTCTTCGGTGCAAAGGCGCACGGGACTGCAGGCGTCGCAGCCGGAAGGGCGCTCTGGATGCGGTTCGGATCCAGCCCGGTTTTTGACGTTTCACCGCGCAACGCGTTCCGTGTGGACGATCGGAGAGTGACTATTGTTCTGCGATGAGCATGTTCGTCATCAAAGCTAGGATATTCCAGCCGAGACGATATTATCGCTCTCGAGCAAACCTGGTTGGTTGCGGTTTAGATGCAATGCAGATGGAAGCGCCTCCGACATTCAGCCTGATGGTATCTGTATGTATGTACGTTTGTGCACACGGACTGTTGCAGGCGGATCAGAAAATAGTAAAAAATAACGGTAATCTGTGGGGAGAGGACTTTTCACGGCAATAATATAATAATAGGAACTAAAGTACTGCTACTTGGAATTGTCGCGGAAACGTCGCAAGTACGCATGTGCCTGTATGTACTCGGTGCAAGTACACTTCACGGCTCTTCAGTATGTTGTATCCAGATGAAACTTCTGAATTGTGCTGCTCCTATCAGAACTTCATGATTACTCTGGGCTCGGATACAGTATCTGAGCTGGGCGAGTTTCAACGTCGTCATAGATTCAAGACATCCATCGATCCCATCGAATCTTAGATGCTACATACTATCTCGCACTAGCTGGCAGCATCAACGCTCGCGGGCGATTCAAACAAATCGAGGTTCTTGTCCGCAAGCATACCCTAAGCCAGGTGCCATCGTAGCAATGAATCAATAGTTCTCGCAAATTGTAAATGAAAACACCCCTGATATCGTCGACTTCGCGAACCAAACATCTTCTGATCATCTTCTGATGGGCGAGATTACCCAATAGAGCCACTGACACTCTGTCGTCGGTCCTCGGCAGTTCAGTGGCTCATATCCCTCAAGGACCCCGATCTGAGGCTGAACACGTAGGTGCAGTGGCTGGATGCAAAGTAAGCCTCAAGCTCGGCGCTTAACCGCCACCCTGGCAAGCGAGCAAGTCTAATGCTGCTGTGGAACATTCGGTTGAGATGTGTAGCCGTACTCCCGACGAAGGCCGGGTGGTTGTCCGTGCGAAAACGGTGCGGCAATTTCTAGCAAGTGAGAGTACAGTACCGTCCGCGCGGCGGATGTCAATGAACATGTTGAGGTTAGGGTACGCTCTCCTACTTAAGCCACACGAGTTCTTGTTTTCCACCCCGGACCGGAGTGAGCTTGAAATTTCTGTTGTACGAGCGCCATTGCTTTTGTGGCAGACACTCCCATATATTGCGCAACTCACCGAAAGGCATTCTTATTGTGACTCCGAGTGGGGTACAGCAAGCGGGGGTTGACGCAGATGAATAGCGAACAAATTAGCCAAAAGCGGGTGGAACAAAAGGAAGCAAATCTAGACAATTTGTGCAAAAATAGACTATCCTGGCTTCCAACATGTTAACAGCTTTGCAGGTGTCATGAGGGGGTTGACAGGATGTGGTTTTGCCCACCATTGCCGTTTGTGGACATGAATGGTCAGCCCCTCGGAAGGTGGCGCGAAAACATGAGATGCCGAAGGAAAATCACTGGTTAGTGACTGACCTTCCGCGCCTCCCCCTTCCACACTCCCAGTCGTCGTTCCCGACGGCCACACAATACACGGACGCTCGCACCGATAGTAATGGGTAGATACATTCGGATTCATTTCAGGCTCCGATCAGAATACTCTTTCTAAGCGCCTATGGTTAACATGCATGTACGGATATAGTGGGCAGGGCAGGTCCTTGAATAGCAGGGTTAATTGGTCACCATGGAAATATGAGCAGGACGGGAGAAACCACCGATTAATAGCTTTCGAAACCCAAAATTACGTCCTGCGGTTTTAGCTGCATAGTATTGTTGTTTCTGGGGTGCATCTATCAATTGGTTGGTGGATAGATTTATCGTAGCAGGTGTGCGGAGACTGTCACACCGTCGAGTGACCGACTGTGACAAGCATCAAAGTGTATCTGCACACCACTATTAGCTTGATTGGTATGCAAGCTGGACCGCGAGGGGTTAGACTGACTTGTCCGTATAATACCTCAGACAGTCAGATGGAAAATTCTGCACACCACGCGGCCCAACGCTGATAGCGAGCGGGGTTGAGAAATAAAGAAACTATGATTTCAACCTGCAAAGTCCAACCAAGATGGCTTTCTTTCCTTGTTTCCTGATCTCATAGGCTGGTTAACTCCGGTGGTTGTGTAGCAAAGATCCCTTGTATTAACCAGAAGCCGTGAAATGAGCTCATGATCAGATAGCGAGTTATGCCCCAGACGACAGTCGGGAGATCCTTCAGAGCCCCGTACAAGTATTCCAGTGAGGCGGTCGATATGTCCATAAACAGTTACACATCTCTAAGTTGCCCCTCCGGCATTCCCTTGGCAAAAGCGGGTACACATGGTCGATGAAGGCTTCTACCAGTATACCAAAGTTAAGAAGTAGGACAATGGCATTGCTGCCGTTATCTATCCATCCCGAGGTTTCAATAGAAAATCCAGCCATAACCAGACATTATTCGTCCGGGGTGTGGCGTGGACAAGGCTGGATTCGTCTGGGAAGGACTAAGTACTCTCATTCAAGAAGCCACTGTAGAGTATAGTACATAAAGTACACCGCCATACGTGTAAGTATGTGTAGAGTCAGTACATAGCTAAAGACATGCTAAAACGTGTGCCCGAGCTTTACATTAGCTATCAGTTATACGGATGCAAATGCTAGCCAATCGACACTAGGTTATGATGGAAAGGTGACAGTCGCTGTCAGTGTTTCATAAGGCTGGGAGCCGTTGGCCCTTCGCGACAGGAATTCTTCTTACAACCCGAAGAACCTACTCCCATCCGTTTACCAATTCTCACTGATAAAGATCTCTACATCATAGCCCATCAAGAACTGAAATCAAGATACTCACCGTTTGCAGTTGCGTTTGGCTTAACAAAGCAATGTCACTACTCTACATTAAACAAATCTACTCCAAGAACTAAGAGAAGTAACCTAGCCTTATACCTACCTAGGTAGTTAGAAGGATGAAGTAATAATTTTGTCGGCCATCTAAAGTTGCCCAGCACGACATACGTACTTAACCCCACAGTAACGTCGACCAAACCAAGGCAATAACTAACCAGCCTTCTATTATATTGTTAGTCAACCGTACTGGGCTTCGCTTCGCTCACTTCCAGTCATAAAGTAATTACGTAGAGTTCAGTGTCACGTGAGCCGCGAGCGTACATCATCATATCTTACGTAAGCTGTGATCGATACTATATGAACAAACTCGTGTGGCTAGCTAGATGATTTTTCAGTTGGGTCACTAGCCCTAGCCTCTCTAATTTCTTAGGTAGATAGAATGCATTGCATCTTCTCCTCCATTGATGTATATGAATATGTTATCACCAGAGGTCAGATCAATCCCAGCCCCCCTTTCAAAGCAATCACAATTCATAATTCAACTGGCCAACCAGATTGTCCCAGACACTCCAATTTAGTAAATAGTTAAAAATTCGGCTGTACCATAAAACTTTATGGGATATCAACCTCCCACTGCCGGCATTGTATTGGCATCAATGGATATGGAGAAAGAATACGAAAAGGACAAAGTGATTTTCTCTCTGATCATTACAATTGCCTTCACTCGAATAAATTTGCACAAAAAATTGGTTAATTGCCTATCGCCGAGAACAACAAAAAGAATACTACGGATACGCTACAAGCCTAACCCTGATTATCTCGAGACCTCTGACAGCACCTAAACTTGATATTTTTACTGCGAATAAGGCCTAACGTTTTCATAAATGTTCTCATACTTGTCATGTTTCTATTGAATTCCCCGTGTATTATAATAACACCAAGGTTGTATTCATTCCCGCTCAAGCCTCCAGCTAAACGCAAGCAAGCCATGCGCATATGAAGTTGCCCCACTACTTGAAAACGCTACCTAGCTACATCTCCTACGTTTCGGATTCAAAGAATGCTAACGATATTCATTCGGTGACTACTCAGCAGTCGGCTTAGTCTGGATTCATGCATTTTAGATTGATGTGGCATCCCGCCGCTTTTTTTAGTGTTCATTTTGAACTTGAGATATGCGAAACCAAATTGCACAGAGCCCTGGCCCAAGTACTCGCATAGGTACCTAAGTAGAGTACTATCTCTGGCACTATTTTAGTTTCACAGGCTAAAGGTAGTACTGGAGACACCGCGCTTAATTGTTTCACGCCATGCGCCATGTGTCCCGCTGTTACCCCACTTTGACTACCATTCGCCGCCAAAAATTCAAGCATGAAATGCGCCTCAAGTAATCTCAAAGGGCGGCAAATCCAGGCGATTGGGTATGCATTCTAGTATACCTATAAAGACTCTTCTCGCATTCTGAGAATTGGTAGGACGTTTCTTGAAACCCGTCCCAGCTTATGTTTAATTAAGCGCTAACATGGCCGTCTCACCATCACCGTCATTGCTCCAACATCCACCGTCTCGCCTTAGTTCGACCTTCCTACGCATTTACTCAACACTCTTTCCGGATGTTGGATGGCGACCAGCAACACTACAGCGTAGTGTTCTCTTAACCTTTGCCGTTCTTACTACTGCCGCAATCGCAGTTTTCCAGTATCTGTTATGGCGATCAGAACACTTTGGCGCTGTTCTCTATTCACCTACAAGTTATCAGAGGGCGTTGTTCGAGTACGGCCCATTGACATGGGGAGTACTATTTGGACTGTTTTGGACCAGTATCGATCACGATATTAAAAGGTATGTTTGTACACTCGATTACGACGTATTTGTAATTCACAATCCTATTGCAGGCTAGAGCCATATTTTCAACTTTCAAAGCCAGAGGGCGTGACAGCGGAGCACTGCTTGTTTCTGGAGTATCCCTACGTATTGGCTGTACTTGCGCCGTTTATAGCATTAAAGAAGAGGCGAGTCTGTTTTCAGCCCCGTCCTAAAACAAAATTTGTCGGAGCTGACTATATCCCGAGTATAGGCATTGGGCGGTTGTATGTTCAACCTTAGTACTCTCTCTGATCATGTTCGGTGTGGTTCCAGTCGCCAGTACCATCCTGTCGAAGCAGAACGTGGAGCGGCAAACATCGTTCAATATTTCACTTGCTTCTCTTCTTCCCGTGGATTCTCAGCCTTCGAATCTTAGCACTGCTTTCACTTATGTTGCCTACAGCCACCATTTTCTGGACGGCTCGCTTCCCGGATTTATTAGACCCGAATACGCAGTGCTACCATTCAAGGCCGATGGAAATGAGACAGCAAAACCAGGCGAAAGATGGCAGGCCCGATCGACTCTATACGAAGGACGTTTAAATTGCACCGCCGGTATTATCAAGTTCGAGCTTATCTCACCACCAAACGACTATGAGAAGCACCATGAGACCACAGCGTACATAGTTGGCAACCCTAACTGTTCGGTCACGGTAGATATGGAAAGACGTATTCACGGCGTGGATGCGGCATATAAGAGCACTCTGAAGGTCGCAGATTGGAAGAATAGAGAGCAGTGTGCGCTCCCCCACACCCTTTTTGGCGTCTGGGCCCGCAATGCAAACCCAAACCAATATGAATGCGACGATTGTGATAGCCCTTACCCCTGTGGTACATGCGGGACCAATTTTTCCAAATATGCTGCGCTATTCTGTCAGCCTGTACACGAGCAGCAAGAGGTAGATGTCACAGTTGATGCCGGTACTGGCGAAATATTGGAAGTAAAGAGATACCCCGAGACAAAAACCGAAATTACCAGTCTCAATATTGAGCATTGGGAGGGCCTGGTCCTTGGGGGTGAATATTCATCTCCGACTGCCAACTTCAATGTGTCTCGCGTTGAAAAGGCGACTAAGGATCGCGAAAATGCCGTACTGGTTGGTTGGGGGTTTCCGCAGCCTATGAGCCGTTTGAAACTCAATCCTGCATTCTCAACACTGATGGAGAATTACACAGAGAAAGAATTCGGCACAAAACGGTTTCCGATCAATACTAACTTTGTCGAATTACGGTCTCTTGGTACCTATGCTCTTATTAACCAAGCTGACTTGGAGGAGCTTTTTGATATGAGAGTGTTAGCGGGGAAATTCAATGACGCATACAGAACGATGTTTGCCATGGCATTCTCCCTCAATTCCGGTATTTCGCTCTTCGACGATCAACCGCAACCAGCCGTAGGCACGAAAATGTTTAAGAAAATGGGCTTCGTAGTAGACATGAAGTGGACCCGTGTTATTCAAGCTACCTTAAGTTTGGTACTTGGACTGGTCTTGGCACTAGCGGTCTTGACGTGGAACCGACAATGTGAGATTGGATCAGATCCTGGGACAATTGCGTCCACCATGGCCTGTGTGGATACTGGTCTGTTGGAAGAGTTTCAAGACGCAGAGTTCGTCCAATCGAAGGCTCTGGAGACAACCTTGAAGGAGAAGAGCCACCGGTATAAACTTCAGGGACAAAAGGTTGTCGTATACATTCAGGGGAGGAGCCAGGCCTTAAAGGATCCCAACACAAACGGGACACAAGCGGTACTCTCGAAGCCTTGGGAGTTGACATTAGCGGCGGGAGCCTTTTCGCTGTTCCTTCTCTTAGCGCTTATTGTGATCTTAAGCGTGTGTTACTTTCGGAACCAGTCACAACAAGGATTTCCGACTCCAACCAACCGCCGCGTGTACGCCTTCTACGCCTCGTATTCACCGACAATTGCTGCAACATTATTCGAGTCATATCTAGTCCTTCTTGGGAGCTTCGTCTCGTTGCTATTCCCATTTAGAAATCTCGCACAGCGTAATGCCACTGCTGCCAACTCGTTGGCAATCAACTACGACCGCGCACCACCACATCTTTTGTTTTTTGATGCCTTTAAGACCAGAAACTTTTTGCTGGCGCTTCTAAGTGTTTCGATCTTGCTGGCCAATGTGCTTGCAGTCGCTCTTGGAGGTGTCTTCCACCAATCTGAAATTGATATCAGCGTTTCAAGCGAAGCCATCCTGATGGGATCTCCGGATGACCTCGATCGATATAATGCAACTATATCCTCAGATTACGACATCGACGCGGACCATATCTATGCAACCACCGGCGAAAGATTCGGATTTCGGCAACGTCCATGGACCACTGATGATCTGTTCTATATCCCGTTTATAAACGCCGATCAAGACAAGCTGATCAGATCCAACTATTCAGCACGAACGTTTGCCTACGGTGTAAACATAACGTGCGAAGAAATTCCACCCGAGTCGCTGAAAGAGCAGCATTCGAGTAAGCAGATTTCCGATCTCCGGCCAAAAGCAGCTTTCTCATCGATATCCCTTACGTTGCCGGGGCGAAACGATACAACTTTGAGCTGGAGCGATACGCAAGATCGTACGTATTATGGCGATCGAACATACACTATACCTTTCAACTATAGTGCACCGTTCCAGTATACAGAGTGGGCACCGAGCCCAGCTGCGAACATCTCCAGTACCAACTCCAGTACGGTTGAATTCTTCGCTTCGTGGACAAAGTGGAAGTACAAGGCCGAGAATCGCACTTTAACACTGAATAACCTCACAGGTTTGGATAGAAAATCGTCAACTGAGCCGTCTATTACTTATCTATCTAAAGTGTTTATTCACTGCTCGGTGAAGCCGAAGGTTATCTCGAGCAATGTTCAAGTCCATTCCGATCAGGACGGTGAAGTAGTTATGGCAACAGACAACGAAGATGTGTCACTTGACCACTTGAACTCCACCCAATCTGGGCTTTCCGGAATCTTGAAGACCTTCCAATACATGATAAACCTTGAAGCGGACCCTGATACCACCAATGCGCCGTATTATAAGGATCGTACCGACCCCCGGCCGGGCAACTGGTTCACATTCCTAGTACAAGAACACGCGCGAGAGACCAATAAGAACTTCGATCTATACAGTTATCCTCAACAAAGCATTCAAAGCATAGAATTTATCTATAAAAAGATGTTCGCCATTTACATCCAAGTGCACTCCAAAAATATATTCCGACAGTTGGAGAAGGACAAGCCAACTGGAGCCGCTGTTCCTAGCTCTTATATCCGTCGAGAAATGCGAGTACTCATGAGGCCTATCGCATTCTATGTATCGATCTTCCTTCTGGTGATTTCAATTCCAGCAGTAACTTGGACATATGTAAGCCTCTGGAAGGCTTTCTTGGCCCACTCACCAACGACACTCAGCGGGATGTATGCTTCGTTTTATGCTAGCAGGAAGGTACTGGATGATGTAGAGAGTACAGAGGTTCTGGGATCGAAGACGAGGAACCAGGCACTTCAAAAGTTGGGTAATAAGTATGGATATGGATGGTTTAAGAGCACGAGTGGTAAATGGCATCTTGGTATTGAAAGAGAGCCTGAAACTTTCTGAGCAAGATCATGAGCATCGAAGGTCGCTTTTGGTCCTTCGTAAGATGGATCTGGATCGTCTCGTCTAGTGGTAATACAGAGTTTCGTTCGATAGGTCGTACTGGGAAGTACACACAGAGTTTTTAGGTGAGAGATTGTGCTAAATACCTCCTGTCGCCCTGGAGAGCGTCGTTCTGGTACCACTACTGCACCGATCTGCACTGGCGCGGGCTGAAAAGGCACTGTATGCATGTTGTATGCATGTACATATATATATATTCATAGTGCCTCTCAGATAGTAGCGTTTAGGCAGCTTAAATCAAACATATAAATTAGCCATTAGAAAGTGCGGTTTCCCTAAAGTACATGATTTGGTGATGTGTGGTGTAAACACTATACTTTTGACGTGCAGCTACATAAGTCTCACGATGTCGACTGAGCTACCCAACTCTACGCCTGTTCGAAAGTATTTGATTTAGACGGGAGCCCGTAGAAATGACATTTAGTTTAAAATGCAGCTTTTGAATCCCTGAACGACACTACAATCTCACAACAATGTAGATGTTCCGTACGGTACGCGACCCGTGCCGACTCGCAGCCAGAGCCGGCCCAACCGCAACCCGGAGACGGTTTGCAACCTGGACTCCCATCTGCGACCCCATTTCCTACAAGCCGGAGTCTCATGCAACTGCAAGAAAGCCTGTGACATGCAGCGCTGCAGATGCTTTAAAAATGATTCCAAATGTTCTGTCTACTGCCACAAATCAGATGAGCACAATTGCGGCAACTTAAAACCACTCTCAGAGCGAACTGGGGTTTCTCTCCTCCCACGAGAATCAGTGCAAGATGCAGACTCAGATAGTTCTGACAGCAACATCGGTAATGAAAATCCATCCACTGCTGAACCTCCGAGGTTGGCATCCACTGCCAGTGCAATATCGAGTTTATGCAGTAGCACCTTACGTCTGACTAGAAGCTCAACTCGTCTAAATACCTCTACTGAGTAGAAGATCAGGGCGAATAGATTAGATTAGAAGTACCACTCTGACCGAACATAGGATAGATGTATGCTGGAACTTGGAGGGTGGTCAATCGTAAACTTTGAAGTCTTTTGTATGTATATAAAGAAAGGAAGTGCTAGTAGTAAGGTTGCCGATGGGAGACGGTTTGCAAACGCTCGCCAGTTCACGAGTGGGACTATAAATATCGCGAACTGTACGGTCGCCGATGGTACGGAACATAGATAATTTATCGAAGCCAGTGATGTGATATGAACGACTCCATATACCCTAGAGGCTTTCACATAACATTGGACCGCATTTACGTAGACAAGGAGCGCGAAGCTAGACCTGGGTCCTGCTTTGTGACTACCTACGGCACTTACTGACCAAGGTTGAATTCATTCGTATAAGGTGTGCTGCCATAGCGTGTAGACGGCTTTTTGGGGTTAAGCGCCAGGGACCAAAAAGCCGTCTACAGACTAGTGCTGCCATCTATGTATAACAGTTGACCCTGCTGGGAGAATCGGCGGTTCATACGCGAGGATCACACGAAAGCACTCGCCACCTTGACGAGGCGTATCGTTATGTTTGTTATTCATAACTCCGCTGTCCTCATCGAATCAAACTAATACTGTACCGGTCATGGTGGTTGGGTCCCAGATTGTCATAGTATCTGTCAGCGTCAGAAAGCCGCTGTCCCATACAACCTTGCTGTCAGCAATCTTCAATCGAACTACTTCTACAAAATGCAAATTCCATCCAAAGCCATTATCTTTGCCTGTCCCTTCACACAACCAGTTCTTGCAAATTCAGTCCGGGTAATTCTACTAAAGAAGGATTTCACACTGGGTTGCATTGTTGCTGGCTGGCAATAGGAAAGCGGGTGGAGTGGTGAGAAAAACAAACGGCGCAGGTAGACTAGAAACATCGTTGATAGTTGGGAGGACTCCAGAATCCGTATGGCTTTGCCAAAAAATGAAAATTCCCAGCCCCTGTCCCATCTTGCCAAACCCGTCAGATACGGCTGTCCCATACAAAAATCCACATCAGCAGACTAACGCGCCCCGGGCTGGCCCCGTGGCGCAGTGGTATCGCTCCTGAAAGTATAGGCGGGGTATACGGTCACAATGCTATGGGTTCGAATCCCAGTGCCAGCCCCCAGGTGTGAAGGGGACAAAGGGTAGTGGGTGGGGAACTCCACCATTTAACCGGCTTGCCCGGAGGCGGAGGGGATATGGGGCTCTGTCATACTCTAATTAGAGTGCATACAGTATGAATAAACAACAAACAACAACAACTAACGCGCCCCAACCACCATGACCAGTACAGTACAGCCAGAAGAAACAATTGCCATCAACAATTAAAATTACATAATTCCAACGAAAACTAGATGCACACCCCCAGGAAAAAATAACTAGTTGACCGATTAACCATCTTCATTCTTCATCAGAAATATCGCACAGATCAATAACAGTATACGGCTTCTTCGATGGCCCCATCTCAGCTGATTCTAAATTGCTATTAACGCTGATCTCGCTCATACTTCGTTTATGAGCGGTTGTTGATGGCAATGCAACTGCAGCTGAGATAGGAAATTTTTGCGCTAATAATTTCTTTGCCATCGTTTTCAATTGTGTTGAATATCCCAATTCACCTTTCTTGACTGTATCAACTATTAAATCCTTCCACTCCCCTCCTCCTAGTGAATCTTGGATTCTGAGGACGCACGATTCGATAATTGCTCTATATTTCTCCCAATTCTTGCGTCTATCAGCAAGCGACATTCCGACCTTCTTCACCGTGAGTGTTCCAACTCTTCCGTGTGGTTAGCCTCCGAAATACGAACGTTTTTTGGGTGACTGTATCGATCTTTCAGCGCATCATGGATGTGTTTACGGACTGCTTTTGTCATCGTCCATATTTCAGACGTATCATTTTTCGAGACCAGAAAACTGGAGACTTTATGACAATTGTCACATTTAGGGGTACCACAATCGAGCCCTGGGAGCGAGAAGTTCTTAGTAGGACTCTTAGAATCTAGTGCCGGGCCAAGCGGTGCCAGAAAGTGCTTTAGAACCATCGCCTGGAAAATGAATGGGATGGCAGGGTGCAAATCCTGGGGGATTCCCAAAGCAGTAAGATCGTCCTGAATTTGAACTAAGACGGTAGTATAAAAGCGGTACTTGTCTTCGGTTGTCTTCTGGGTCTCAGGTGGTTTAGTGCCTACGGTGCTCTTCAACACCGTCCCAAGCAAATCCAGTTCCTTCTGTTCCATCAAATGATGGAGCAGGAGATATGTATCACTGGATTTCCACTGCCCGTATGAACCGAAGCTCGGGAGCTGATAGCTATGACCGGAGAAAGAGTTGTGGGGTGTAGCTGGCTCAAAGCTGCATATACTAATGAGGGTAAGACGCCCGAAGGTTGTCTGTAAAAGAACTTACAGGTTTCTGAAGACCTCATTCCCAAATCATTTGTCAGACTGCAGAGCTCATCGATAGTAAATGTATTTCAGAATGTCACGGATCCAAAACTCTTCTAGATGAAGACGGAGGCTGTACTTGAGTCGTTCCCGAACATTTTGGCAACAATCTGTATTTTGCGCTTGATGCTTTGTTCCGTTTCTACGCACATATTGACGAGTTGGTCCATAGTCCTCTGGTTACAGAATTGCTCAATTGCCTTTCCAATATTACCCATGTTGCCAAGCTCGGGCAATCCAGATTTCTCCAGTAATGCAATGAATAAATCGGAACGATTCGCCTCCAACGCAAAGTAGAGGAAGGAGAGTTTGCATTCTTCGATTGGTTGTTTCTCAAGATTTGGATGTGTTATGAAACTTTCGACAATCTTCATTCTGTTCTTAAGATTATTCTCTCCTACCCACAAAGTAGGTTCGAGAAAATGTGCGGCATGCCCGTTAAACGTGTCGAGTACGGTTTGTGAGTGCATCTCTTCAGGCCACAATACCAACGCAGAGCGACGCCATTTATGTCCGAATGAACCGTTGCTCGGATCATAATTTTCCTCAAAAATAGAAGATTTTGTGGCCTCTCATCCTTGTTGCGGTAATACCTAGTCCTGACAATTGTGGTCCCATGCTGGCGAACAGTTGACGCTCTGGTGTAGCGACTGATGAATTCGTAGGTCCCGCCAGTTCCCCAGAGTGATAGATGGTACGTACTCTAGTTCGTCATACTCTATCTCATGAAATCCGTCCTCATCAACATACGCCTCATCTATTTCTTCTATCTCGCTGTATCTATCGTAGTCATAAGTTTCCAGATCAATCCAGCCCACCGCTGTCCTTTCTATAGTGCGCGTGAGATCCACCAGGTACACTTTAAATCCGATATCTTTGGCAGCCTCTATTAACATGTTTATTCGGCCTCTGTCGTCGGTCTGAATACGCTCGAGGGGAAAGGTAGTTATCGTTTAACATCCAGGTCAAGAATGTAGGGAAAATAGCCTTCTCATCTCTTCGAACGGAATGAAGCCAACTGTTCAAACACTCCTTCAACGCCATTATTCCAGAGAATGTGTCAGGCAGTGCCAATTGGCGGGGTAGATATGAGTGAGGTGGCTTTAGATGAAGGGTATAAAGTAAACATAAAGTAGTTCCCTCAGATACGAGCGTTGGCTCCACTCCATGATACTAGATGGCCAAAGTCAAGTCGGCGGTCCTTCCCGGCTGGTACTTAGGTGGCCCGAAATTTGCGGGTTTCGGCGACGAAAATGTAAGCTTAAATTCATCGAATGACGGCAGTATGACAAGAAGCTTTGCGAATTTATTTGGGTCCTTTTTGTGGAGTCTGCAAATCAATCAGTCAGTCAGTCCATTTAATCCTCCACCATTGAAACCAAGCACCCCAAAGCCCCTGATACCAGGCTAAATGAATGAATCCGACAACTCAAAGGGCAAACAGTGTTCCTTCTGTCACAGTCGCGGCAGGTGGGAAAGACTTACTCATCTGGGGACGATGGGTAGCAGGTGGGAGCTCCGCCATCTAGCCGGCTCGCCCGGAGGCGGAGGTGTTGACTCTAGACTCTGTCATACTCTAATTAGAGTGAATACAGTATGAATAAAACAAAACAAACAAAAAGACTTACTCATCGCCAAACCCTGTAACTTCCTCTCCCTCCATAGCCACGAAAGCAAGTCAAATTGTAGCTCTGCCTTCTCAATCTCGAACTTCTTACTAGCAAACTTTTCCGCCTTTTTCTGGATCCAAGTCTCCCATTCCAAATTCAGTATATTCAGATCCTCCCCCCGAACGCAATCCTTTCCCACCTGGTTGAAACGAGTAGGTTTTCTTTTACTTCGGATCTCCTCAATCTGGCTCTGCTGAACTGGCAAACCGATATTGATCTTAGCATCTATCTTGCCCTCGCGAGTCGCTGGACAACTTTGAGAAGCGGGTTGGGCGCCTCTAATATCCTGGTAGTTGACGCGGATAGCCGAGGAGTAACGGCAGCAAGCGCATCCGTGAAGCATTCCTCGAATTTATTGAGAGGGTGCCGAAGATCCCGAGACGGGGATGACGTTGAGGTGATAGGTGAGGACATTTTGGCGCCGATTGACTAGTCCGCGGAACTGCTGGATCGGTCGGTGGTTTAGTGAAGGATTTTCAGTTTTGGCGGCATGGTGATGCTCAGGAGACGCGATATTTGTTTTTGGTACTTTACATCACCCTTACTGCACTGTCTAAAATGAATCAAAACCAGTCAATGTAACTAAAGTCTGTATTATTAATATTTCAAGAGGCTTTCTAGCCGTTATTTTACTTGTTTTTCACAAGCTGGTTCATTTCTTCCACGCAATCAAACACCACATATCACTCCATCACCTGACACAGCCTTAGAGATAGAGCAGGCCCTACATATACGCACGCGCAGAGAATCGAGTCAATATCAATGATATACGCATGGCATGTCTGAATCCAGAACTTGTTGCCGCCCACTTGGCGTGTGCGTTCATATCCACTGTTAGGGGGCTTGCTGAACTTCGTTCATGCTGCGCAGTAAGTTACTTAAGTGTTCTCATGCCTAGACTTTTTGCCTTGCTCGGAGTTTACAAAGCGTAAGGGATGCATTGTCGTTGCCTTCGCTCGCAGGTTCGCTCCTGTAGATAAACGAGGTACGACTAGCAACACCACTGGAGACTGGGCACGAGACAAGGGAATGCAAGCGAGATATCGACCAGTACTTGAGTACTTAGTAGGTACTTAAGTAAAGAAGAACACTGTGGGCTCATAGTCGCTTTTCCTTCCGCCTTGCAAACACCCAAACTTACTCTTGATATATGCGATGTGAACTCTAGCTACATCTCGAATTTGATCCGGCCGGAGTGAAGTAGGGTTTGGAAATATAAACGTGCCACTGAACAGGCGGCCCGCAGTCTTCCAAAGTGCGTACGTAGGTAGATTCTCCTGAAGGCTACATCAGAACGATTTGTGGGCACTGTTCATATGCATCGATATCTGCTCTGACTATTTAAATATATCATTAGGCAATTAAAAAGTGATGACCATATTTTGTGATATCTGGGTAGTGAAAGAGCCCAAGGACGGTATTCCACGTGCGCCAGGAGTAGCCCAAAGGCCAAGAATAGCAGATTTCTAGCCTTGCTCGGCTGAAATTTGTTGGCGCATGGTGATATATATGCCAGGTTCTGGAGATACCGAGGTTCGATCCTGTAGCACTCGCTTGTTACTCACCTAAGTCCAAAAGGAACAGGAAGATGGTTTGCGATGGAGAGTCGGGACGGTGTTTACCGGGGCCATGAAGCCCTCAATCACAAACACTCTCGGGTCAATGGCTTGTCAGATACTGTACCAGCCATGAGAACGACTTTTTCTGCTGACAAATTATTTTCTTTCAGTCCAAATCTGCAATAAAATGCTTTTCTCTCTATTAGCTTCCCAAGTTCTAATATAAATACCTACTTAATTACAAAAGGTACGTCGGCGGTGCCATGTGTACACTGCAGATACCGCGGGAGGACCTAGTTCTACAACTAGTAGACAATTGTTATTATTAAATGTATTTCTGTTGTACTCTACATACTCTGTAGGTACCGGATCGTAATGCGTGTGGGGGAGATTGAAGGGATAGTCCGGGGATTAACTGGAAGAGTATGTGGTTACCCCTAAACACATAACTACAGCGAGCTACTTACATACCTAGTATGCACTTAGGTTCACCTCTTGAACTGTGCAAAACCCGAATGCGCATTCAAATATTCGAGGAAAATATCGCTCATTAGGATATGCAGTTGTTCTAGTCCCCGCGTACGCCTTGTCATCTCCGTGGTAAAATCTTTCAATTTGCATGCAGATCCGATCTCTCCCGACGCGACCGACGAGGGGACCTTATTGCTCAAAGTACGGACGCCACATCACTCCCAGCCTTACGATGGATGTGCGACGTCACTTAGTTGGCGGCAGACTTCAGTGTCTATCGCAGTCCTGAAGTTGAGCTATTCTAGGCAGTGCGAGTGAGTTCGATTCATACTGTTGATGCTAGGGTTTCACGAATTGTATGTCGCCTTTCCAATGCGCGTCGAGGTTTTCTTGTCAGCCTGGGCACGAGAAAGCGCCGTGCAATGTGCGATATGGAGAATATGTTGTACGTGCTTGGTGTAGACGGTAAGTTGCGGCTGAAGCTGATGCTGTGACGTATGATGTAACTATTGGTACTGAACTTAGGACTAGTACTATGTAGGTACGTAGCACTGTTGTGCTAGGAGTGTCCTCAGCTTGGCGGATGTTCTGCCAATCACGTTGGACTGGTACCTGCATATTCCCTAGGGTGTGTTTCGGACAGACTACGGGCTTTTTGTTAATTGCAGCAAATGCCTGCTACGGGAAGGTGTCTGAGATGAAGGATTGCTGTCGCTGTTCCCTGTCGAAAATGAGCCTGGAGAGCGTTGGTTGATTAACACCGCATCGCCTGCACTTCCCCCTTCTTTCTCCCCTCCCCCTTCTTCTTCCTCCCCTCCCCCCTTCTGCCTGTTCTGTTCGTCTCGTTGCGCTTTGCGAACTCACCAAGTCATTCTTTTCAAGATCGAGACCGTTGACGTGCATTCATTCTATACTCCCGACCACCACTACCTCTTCCTCTTCGTCGCCCTCCTCCACCGCTACCACATTCATTTGTTGTTTGCAAGTCGCTCTTTCACTTAGGCCAGTCGCACGATGTTGACGAAGTCCCTTCTACTCGCTGTCTCACTCCTTGCCCTAGAGGCGAGCGCCTTCTGGCGTTTGCCATGTCCCGGGCTGCTCTCAACGGAGCGCCTTGATCCTATCGACACTCCTGGGTTTCCAGCTCACCACTCCCACGTAATCCACGGTGGCAATGGTTCGTACCATACCTACACTTTGTGATGTATTCTGATTTCTTGCGTAGCTCTCGCCGAAACCTGCACAAATGAAGAGCTCCGCGCCTCTACCTGCACCAGCTGCAAGGTCTTCGAAGATAAATCTGCCTACTGGACCCCGAATTTGTACTGGGAGTCTCCCGATGGCAAGCTCCAGTCGCTTAAGCAGATCGGTGGCATGCTTGTGTACTCTCTCCCCCAACTCTCTTATCTCCTCACCTTACGCTAACACACGCAGATACTACCTCCTGCGTGGCGAAAAGGTAGTGCCATATCACAAAGACCACCGCATGATCGCAGGTGACGGCCGCCTTCGCAACTTCACCTATGACGAGAGCCTCACGAGAACCGACTATGCACCGGCGGGACTCTCCGATAATCAGCACTTCCTAGGCCAAAAAGCAATAGGTTTCAACTGCCTCGACTATGAAAAGCATCCAGAGGGTGCCCTGAGTGTGAATAAGATTCCTCAAGGCGCTGACTGTCCCAATGGTCTCCGTGCGGAGTTATTCTTTCCCTCGTGCTGGGACGGTGTCCACCCCGACTCCGAAGATCACAGATCCCATATGGCGTATCCGAGCGTCATGGATGATGGCGAATGTCCCGATACCCACCCTGTGCGCGTGCCCAGTTTGTTTTATGAGACCATCTGGGACATCAATGCAGTGTATGGCAAGGGTGGACGTCTTGTGTTCTCCAACGGCGATCCTACAGGTATATTTCTCTGGGTACCGATAGGGTATATTTTTTCGTTCTAACGACGTGCAGGCTATGGTTACCACGGTGACTTTATGAACGGCTGGAACCAAACTGTCCTTCACGATGCTATCGAGATTTGTACAGACATGTCTGGCGAAGTCAAGGACTGCCCTCTCTTCACACTGACTGATGATTCCGAGTGCGAGTCATGCACAAAGAAACCCACCTACGGTGAGACAATTGTCGGTCACGAACTTTCAGCGCTTCCAGGCTGCAATACAATCAATGAAGGTCCCGAATACGCAGCGAAGGGTGGATGTCCTCACGACCACGGCAATTCTACGATTCCCAGCTCTTCGCCGACGCCGATGCCGACGTACGCGAAGCCAACATACACGAAACCGACGTACGCGAAGCCGACACCAGTTCCGACATACGGGGCTCCAGCGAAGGAGCCGGTATACGGGGAGCCTGTGAAGGAGCCGACATACGGGGAGACCCCGAAGAAGCCGAAGGAGTCCAAGCCCGAGATCGAATATCCCCCGTCTGCGCCTGCCTCTTCCACATGCCCGGATGACAACGACCCATACGTGGTCGTGGTTACTGTAACTAAGACCTACAACCAGAAGCGGGCGGCGGAAACTGGGGTTCAAGCGAAGCGTCATCTCATGCAGCATCTCCACAAGCGACATGGGCGGAAATTCTAACGAAATGCTATGGTGGGGAAATCTTGTTGAGCGATTTGTTGGCTGTAAACGTAGCGGCTAGCGAGGGTAGTAAAGCAAAAGTGTTATTCTCATTTTACTTCTTGTGCATTTCTTCTTTTCTATAACCCATTTTTGTTTAGTCCGCGCTATGGAACGCTTGGTGTTGTGCTCATTTCTTGGAGGATATATATATACTGGGACGCGGGCGTTAATGATGGTACAATGTTTGTGTCTACGACCGTGCATGTGTGAGTTAGTGAGTGGTGAGAATACTCCAATGCATGCACGGGATGACTAGTGACCGAGTTCTATGTGCCTCCTTTCTACTACTTAATGTACTTTATTCTTACCGCGTTCCAATAACCTATGGACGATAGAACAGAAGCGCGCAACTCTCGGTGGACGGTTGATCCCCGGTAGTTGGTTGGTTGGTGTTCATTCATTAAATTCCCCTAATGTTAAGTAACGCTGTGCTGCATACGTGTTGTGGGTTTCACCGCAATCCCCGAGTATACAGTGTGCGAACACCCCAGGAGCGGAGGCGTGCACCCAGTTTGTGCTACTAACTATCTCCTTTCTTTGTGACCAGGTATGTACTGTACTGAACCTCAAACCCGCCAGTGAACGTGGTTGCTCTGCCTGTTTCCGGGCTCCACCCACCCACGATCCTCACCCCCAATACCGGACTGGGTGGCGTGAAGCTTGAGAATCCCCGACGCTATAGCGTTCCATATTTAAGAGGTACGTGGCAGTTGCGATTATATATCCCAGTGCCTCTCCGCCACCATATCTACAAAAGAAATAAGCCCTAGCCGTACCCCGCTTTTTTACAAGTACAGAGTGTAGATGATGGCTGAAGGGTAGTTCATGCGAGCGACCCGTAACGTTGGTTAACGTTGTTTCGGGCAGCTGTCAATCCACTGCAGGTCGGTGGCGGCGTTTGATGGCGGCGCGAACGACATGTCCGTTTAATTAAACATCTTTGCCGCCGCGTGGTGGCGTGGACTTGATCGGATTGTTGAAACCTTATCGGGGACTGAATTATCCAATAACAAGAACTGATGATGCCTAGCCTCGTGACGTTCTTGTTGTTGCAAGACTAACTAGCTGGGGCTGTAGTTAAACGCCAGGTGCTGGAAACACCTAGGTTCGAAACCTCTAGCTAGTGCCCAATCTTTGCTGCTTTCTCCGTTAGGTGGGGATCCAACAGCCAAAGCCCTACACGTCCGTATGATACCCCTGAAGCTACAACAACTTACTGTTATTGTTGCGCTGACCGGGTGAATTGTATTGGCTATGTAGATCAGAAAACAAGAACCGATACCTTGCTTAGCTGGAGCTGTAAACGCTAGGTGGTAGAAACACCGAGGTGTCAGCCCTGTAGTCCTCGTTCTTTGCTGTGCCTCGGAACTTGACTTATTCGGGTACGGAAGTCCTGAAGCCAGCACAATTGACGACTGGACGAATTGTTGGAAACCTTGTCTCTCTTGCTTAGGGTCCAAATCTCGCAAGCAAGAACTAATGCCTAACTTAGCTGGTAACAGTCATCAAGGTGCTGTAAACACCAAGGTCGAAACCTGTAGCGTTCATTCTTTATCCCGCCTCCCCCGTCCACCGTGCCCGGAAGACGTGACAGTCAGAGTCCTACCCTATGTAGCTACTCATCCTGCTGACATGAGGATTATTGCCGTCAAACCAACAAGATACAGCCGGAGACCTACAGTCCGAACCTTCCAATTACCCAGAACCGATGCCGAGCCTGGCCAGCGATTGACCGGTGTTAACGATGCAAACGCCATGTGCTGTAAATACCAAGGTTTAAAACCTGTAGTGTTATTTTCCTCGTACCGAGATTTCGAACAGGTACGCAGCTGTCGTTTAGTCCAAGAACCGCACTTGAATTACTTTAGATTGCAACTTATAGTGTCAAATAGAGTACTCTACCAGTAGCTCGAGTCATTTCGGACCCGGTTATGTGACAGTTCTGTGGGCAGGGGTAGAGTTAAAGACTAGGTTAGAATGAGAGTTTATCTCCCAAGATTGTCCCTACTCTACTCGTAACAAATAGATTCAAAAGTTTTTGCACGCAATGGGGGCGCAAATGAACAAATTTTTTTAGGTATTAAGCCTTGTCTGCATATAAAAGAGTTGTATGTAAAGGTGTTCTCGATTACTCACGGTCTCATTCCCAAATGCCGAGTGCGCATGTATGAAAAGGGATGGCATATTAGTTGGGAACGCTATCAAACACGGCGACCGCCGGCTAAATTACTAAACCGTAGATGGGACGGACGTGCCGGCCCCCAGGCTGAACATCACACCACGCAGATGACGAAAATTGCAACGTTAGTGAACTGAAGTTTAAGAGTCTTGAAAATGCCAATCCATAAGTAGGGGAATGGATAACTGACTGTTCCAGACACGGGAAAACAAATAGAGGAAAGAGTTACCATTACAGGCTTCGAATCATGGTATTTGCAGCACCTGGCATTTGTAGCACGTCGGAAAATAAAAGAGTCACATTCAAGATATCGATGCCGTACAATGCCACCGTGCCCGCTACCGTATGAAAACAAGTGTGATCATATTTTCTCCTATTCCAACTGCATCAATAGCGCCAATAGTCCTATCCATCCCTTCTGAAAGCACCTACTAGACCTCAACACCCCTCTCTTCCCATGAGTCCACCACCATTCCCGGCAAAGCCTCACGACAGACCTTTAGACCTTCCATCAATACCTCTTTCTTCACCTCCAACCTATGTCGCCGATTCTGGTGTTCCATTGATTCGCCAGCTATTGCAGATACTACCTTGTCCGGCATGCTCAGGACTGAGATAGGCGAGAAGACAGCCCAGAGTTCGTGCAGCAGATGACGCTCAACGACTTGTATCGCTATATTGTCCACGAAGGACTTAGAGGCAACCTAGATAGGTTGTTAGATATTATGAGAGTAAACACTGGAAGCAAGAGACCGAGGAAGTTACCTTGTAGTAAGCTAACATGCTTCGGAGTACTTCCTCACAGGTATATTCGTCCATGTCGGTTGTTATGATTTTCGATAGACAATCTTTGATTTCCGCCATGGTGAAAGTATCCTTGAGGACTCCCCTGGGGGAGCTTGCTGTAAGAATCGTCTTCAGGTTGTTCAGCAGTTCCTGCTGGCGAGATTTTTGGATGTCGATCGTGTAATAGTGATTGAACGTGGTGGCGTGCTTTCGGCGGTCAGTGAGCAGCTTGTTCAATTCCTTTTTAGCGTGCTCGAGCCGCTCTTTCATAGCAATGTTTATTCTGTGCAGGATGGGGCTGGAAATATCTCTTGTTGTCAGATAGGGTAGAGCTAGCTCAAGGAACGCCTCGCAGGCACCATAAACAGTGTCTAGATGGTTGGGAGCTAGGACTTCCCAGGGCCTTGATTGTTCCCAGAATAGATTCCCAATGAGAAGGGGGTTGAACGAGCCCGGAAGTTCCTTTCCTCGGCTATGTCTGATGAGTGGCATGACCCATTCGATCGCCTTCTTTCGCGTGAGTCGCTGTGGCAAACTTACTCCAGCTTTTTCGATTGAATCCAAGCTAAAATTCGCAATACTCGGGGGCGCTCCGGCCATGGTTTCCTCGAGTAACTCGACAGTATGGCCATACGTCCGAAACGTTTTGGCGAAATCTAGCGCTGAGTTCTGTACGAGTGCGCGCAGGCGCTTTGGAATGTCCTCCTCTTTAACTGGCACGGCATCCCCGAAAAACTTGTCCTCGTACACCCCGTCCACTGCTTCTTTGCACAAGTGCAAGAACGACATGCTCAGGTGAGATAAAAATAACCGCTGTTCGTCAACCGTTCCTCGCTTCGGACCCAATTTCTCTAGACCTTTCCGACAATCATCAAGTGCAGCCTGAATGTCGCGACAGACTTTCGGGAGCTCGGCATTGATGTGATCGTACAGCAGTCCACTCAGCCTAGATCTCAACGTGGTGATGCCGACAGTCTCTCGAGGAAGTTGCGCCCATGCCGCCGTCTCGAAGAAAATCTCTTCCTTTTGGTTCCTCTGTTCGAAGGTGTCATTTCGCTCTTCATAGCACCGGTTTCGCAACGCATGCCAACCCAACCCAAAAAAGATCTCCTCGTTCTTTGCCAGCTTGACGAAAGCATCCTCCTTCTCGGACCCGACCGGTATCGAATCCGGCTTTGTGATCACTCCCAGAGTGCGCTCTCCGTCGGGATCCACCTCCTTTGCACGCTGCAGTACGATCTGGTTTTGGAAGTCGTTCATGGCCGTCACCACCGCCAGTATAATAGTACGTTCATTCTTCATATATGACCCAACGAGGCTGGAAACCAGCTCGACGTCTGATGCCTGTTGCGATCCTGATGACGTGTGGATCAGACCAGGAAGATCCACAACCGTCAAATGCGGCTGCGACGCCCCGGATATCTCGATGCTGAGCACATCTCGTGAGAACGTGTTGCCATTGCCTATTCCCATCGCTTCCCCAGCCTCTTCGACGATGGCTGGAAGCTCGGAGAAGTCTTTGAGCGTGTGTCGGAACGACGAGAGACGCTCCATTACCTCGTCCGGTCTTTGGCGCACTGTGTCCGGGATGATCTTGACGGATACACTTGAAGTTGGCGAACGTCGAAGGACGATCTGAGTAGCGAACCGTGTGCACAGGTTCTCTTTCCGTGGAAATGGAAGTTCAGTGATTGCCTAAAGACGCACCATGTCAACCACTAATTTCCTCAATCGCTCAATATCTAGCTTACCTCGAGGACAGATGATTTCCCGGCCGACTGATCACCACAAACAATGATCTGAGGCAGCGAGACAAACTCGCTTACCCCAAAACTCCGCAGCTTGTCCATGGTGTCGAGCAACTTCATCTGCTCGGCACTTTGGAGCGAGTCGAGACCTGGGTTTGTCAAGTTATCTGAAGCATCGGGCGAGGACTCTGCCGGGGTGGGAGGAGTCGAAGTCATGACTGCTCTTGTTGTTTTTTGCTTCGATGCTTAGGTATGGCTCGTAGAATAGATTTAGCAGTAGGTTGAGACGATGATGATAAAGGATGGGTATTGTCGTGGAGATTCTGATACTGGAGAATTGATATATAGCTGCGCAGCGCAAACTAGGCAACTACGATAAACCATATCGTCCCCACACGCAGCCAGACTTCTTTCTGATTTTCGATCCCTTGCATACAGACTGCGGCCGGCGACGACCAATTGCGCATCGTAGGAATCGAACAGTTGACTCATAGCTCCCCGCATGAGTGATTGTTGTGGGGTACCGCTTCCGGTAATACGAACCACCCACAGCTGGCCCCTCACCCAATTTCCCGACGGCCCAGGCAAGTCAGAGATGCGCAAATTGGCTGAGGGTGCAAACCATGCTGCCTTATCGTACTCTTGGCTGGCGAGCATCCATCTGGCTGTGGTTTAAGGTTAGAGGAAGCCAATCATGATCAAGGGGATATCGATATTTAGTCTGGAGACAAAAAAGAAAATGAGGTTCAAGTCATCCGATACCACTGGCCTGAATTTGTACCCCTCCCATCGGCACCCTGATTTATTGCAGTATGTATAAATCTTCATTTATCATGCGGGCCGTTCGTTGGCTGGCCGGTTTGTCCAGGAACGGTGTGGGGTTGGGTAAGGGTTAGAAGGATCGAGGTGGGGGTCACAGCAGGATAAGCAAGATATCGCGAAAGGGGAGGAAGTGTGAACTAGGGCGTCTTCTTTCGAATGGAGCTTATCGGAGCGTGAGTCATTTTTACATTTTATGGCGGGGTTCTCTCCTCTAGAGTCCGGATCCACCGCGCCCAAGTCAAACATCGCCATTGACCATAAACGTGTACTCCCGCTCAACTCCTCCCTGCGTTCTCAGGAGTACCAAGCCCTAGGCGACTGTATTGTCTTTCTATGCCGGATGAGAAGTTGTGAAGTACACCCACTCGGATACAGTAGAATCACTTGCCATCGCTTGACAGACCTGGCAGATCAGCAGATTCACTTTCCGCGTCCTTGGAATAGGCCCAAACAGACTCTACCGTTCAATTATGCTTTAATAACTCTCGATTTCTACTCAAAAATGTACCCAAGGCACATTTACGACTTTTTTAGAGCTGTCGGCTGCGGAGCCGGAGTCGCGTCGCACATGTTCAAGCTTCTCATGTGCAGACCACCCACTCACAAATCCGGAGGTCGAGTATTCGAGCGTCTATTAAGGAACCTCCCATATTCGGCATAGTGGTGTCATAACATATAACATCACGTCTAGCCCTTAGCCCTAACAGTACCGTCGTGGCTCCGACTGTAAATGAGCCTCTCACTTTCGAATTCCTCTCTTTTTAACAACACGCACACATACGAGCAAGAATAACCACCGTTCTTACTTTTCATCTCCAATGGCCTCCACCCTCCATACCTCCTTTACCGAGAATACTCACTTTTCGCAATGGAAAGACTATCTTCAAGCTCTTTCCGAACAGTCTCATGACGTCGTAACTCACCTCCATACAAACTTGATGTACTACAAGAATCAGGAGAACAAACAAACAAAACTTCGAAGACTCTCAGCCAACGCAAGTGACAATGACAAACAAACTGCACGGCCTCCGACATGATTCCTAAGGCTTATCCTGCTACCTATCAGCTCCTAGCACGATCGTCATCCTCAGAGGCTCAGCGGCAAATGCTCTCAAACACGAAATTCTGGTGTGGAGCAGTGCCACACGTATGTGGTATATCTGCAGAGAGAGTTAGGATCTATGATGACTGAACTGCCAATGTTACGCCTTTGCCGCGATCCATATTCAAATATGAAGAAGAAACAGGTTTGCATACAGTGTGGGTGGGTGGTGGAGAGAATTACAACCAGTACAATGAGACGGTCGTGTTTGGTGATCTCCTTGAGTGATAACATATGACTTGTCAGGTCGAGTCTCCCTAGCCCACAAGCCTCCAGCAACCATGCCCAGGAGCGAATCTAGCTATCTCAGATCCCGCTTAACGGATAAGTCACCGCCGGACGCTAGAAAAATTGAAGCCGGAACGATGCTGATAGGTGTAAGGACCGAGAAGAGTTCGACCGGCAATCCGGAACTGCGATGGGTGTGATGCTGTTACGGGAATCGGGGTGACCAAGGCAGAGAGCCGCAGGAAACACCAGCGGGAGGGCAGCAGCAGTGTTCCTAACCGTCAGTCCGGTCAGATATGGCAGCTAGCGAGCCAGTTAATGCCAAGGGCGGGTTTTGGAAATCACACCTAGCCGGTCTATTGATCTACCGCTATCGATCTGGCCGGTCTGTAGATATCTACAAACTACAGTACTGAGTTGTTCATTGGAAATGGCTGCTCCTCAAATTACTGTATCGAACGTGAAGCTTTGGACGTCAGGAAGTAGCAGTAGTACTTATTCCAAGAGTACTGACTTTCAGGCCTAATCTTTATATAAAGAACTTTCTACCCACATCTCCCAGATAAACACCAGATATCTTCGCCAAGGCAGATTCCATTCATCTACAGATATTCAGGCTATTTGACGCCTAATCTAACTAGTTTATGCGGCTTTCCCACGGCCGGACTACAGATCTATAGATTGCCCGGCAGTCGATCTGACCGGTTGGGAACACTAGGCAGCAGTGTAGGTACTAGGGGTCGGGACAGAGGTGCCGGTGGAAGGGACGATGCGGAGGGTGCTGGAGGAGGCGGAAGAGGTGAAGCAGCCGAGTTGGGTAGATCGGATGGTGGAGGGAGGTGTGAAGGTCAGTCGAGATCGTAGCTGCCGTACAGAGCGATTAATGTGCATTCGGAAGCGACTTGGGCTCGGTTCTCCGACCATAGGTTACCTTCACTTTCTGTCTAATACACACCTCCGACAACACACCACACCACCTTCTAGTTTTGCCAAGACCTTTATCGTCCAATCAATTCTATTATCGTCAGAAAACTTTTGCTTCGGTTTTCAGCTGTTTTCTTTGAAATCAGTTACCTAGGAGCCAAAATGAGTCTCTTCGGAGCAAATACCACCTTTAAGAAAGCAGTGGCGAGGATGAGAGCAGAGGAGTCCCGTTCTGGCTCCGAGGCCCCCACCAGCGGTATCGGGGAAGTACTCGATAGACATAACGAAATCACCGGATTACTTCCTACGGATCCGGATGGAACAGCTACTACCTCGGAAATAGCCAGGGAAGAGCTAGGTGATTATCTGGGAGAGGATCAACCGGCAGCGGTTACTTTGACCAGAGAGCAGTACAACCAGGGAGTTCGGATTCATAATGCTGAAGTGAGGGCAGCAGGACATCCAAGCCAGATTATGGAGCCGGTTCTTGGAACACCTCCATGCGATGAATATGGAAATAGGCGCTCGCAACAGCACTCGGTCCATACGATTTCGAGCGACGATTCTTCTGAATTGTCACCACCACCTACGACAAGCTACGGGGGAAGCGAAATTTCGTTTCCATCGCAGACACCAAGGGAGAGGGTTCAGTCCCCCCTGCCATCTACGAATTATGAGGGAAGCCTTATGGGGCTACCCCTAAGTGCTCTAAACGAACTTACGGAGGATCCTTTTTCGACTCCTAGGGCGAGCACTGGAATTATTGCGCGTAGGTATATTCAGTCGGAGGAAAATGCCACACAATACGATGAAGAGGAGAGGGGAATGGAAGAGACCCGGAAAGTCTACACACCCATTCCGAGAAAATTTGAAGCAAGCGGCAGCAGCAACAATGAAGAGGAAGCGATGACGGAGGTGGAGTGGAGGGATGAGTCGCCCTACATGACGCCAACGAAGAAGGGAAAAAAGCGCAATAAGGGGAAGGGAGTGAAGAGGCCGGCAACGCTCGATCGACCAATCCCGAATATGCCACAAACGCCAAGCAGGAAAAAGTTGGAGGCTGATTGGGCCAAGCCTGCAGAGACGTTGACAAATGAGAATGAGCCAGTTAATCTGGAAGCTTTTATTGGTGAGTATCTTCGGAACACTAATGGGTTGAGGGATTATATGGCTACGAGTCAGTTGCATGATGAGCGATATGATGAGTGGTGCCTAAAACAGGCAGAGTTTATGGCGGCAAGACAAAATCATACGGATGCGGGAGTTACCTCCTTTCGTAAGATGTCGGAAATGATTTTGACCGAGGTCGAGTTGGGTAGGGAGTATGAAGAGAAGAGGGCGGAAAAATTCGATCAGAGGTTGGAGAAGATTGAGAAAAAGGTGGCCAAGTTAGCTCCGGTTAATATGGCCAAGACGATTGAAAATGCAATGAGTGCTTGCATGGGAAAAATGGTGGACCAATTGACCGAGAGGGTGGTTAAGAGGTTTGAGGATATGGCGGAAGAAAGCCGAAAGAAAGATGAGATCCGAAGGGGGAAACAGGTAGAAGCCACCCCTGAGGAGGAAGATATGAGTGATATCGAATTTGAGCCAGGAGCGACTTTTTCCAGGGAGGAAAATGAGAAGGTGGAAAGAGTCATTAGAGCTGAAATGGAGGTGGATGAGCAGGAACTGGAGGCGTCCAAGCACGCACCAGTTATTCCACCGGGAGAGAAAAGGCAGGAGTTTCCGAGGTTCACTCCGAGTGGACAGGTTACAATTGCGAAAAGACCGGTAGTACCAGCAGTACCGGAACAAAAGAAGAAGGAGGTGAAAAAACCGGAGGTGAAGGAGCCACCAAAGGGACCAAAGGCAGGAGAGAAAAAGAAGCCGGAGGTTAAGAAACCAGTACAACAACAACCGGCAAAGAAGCCGGAAGAAAAGAAGAAGGATACGTGGGCGCAGAGGGCGGCAGCACCTCCACCACCAAAGAAGCAACCCGAACAGCGACAACAACAACAACAATCGGGGCAGCAGCAACAGAAAAAGAAGGGGGATGGCTTTGTTGAAGTGAAGAGACAGCAGAAGAAGGATGAGATGAAGCCGGTCCCCCCAGGACAAAATTCGATGGAGAAGAGGAGAATTACCTTTAAGAGGGATAATGGTCTCCCCCTTTCTCAGAAGAAAGATTTGGATATTTCGTCGGAAGTGAATAGGGCACTTTTTGAGGCGAAGGTTCCACATTTCGTTCGCATTCAGGGAGTTACGAAGAACACCCGAGGATGCCTGTCGACGATTACGACTCCCGCAGCAACAGCCGAAATGTTGATTCGGTATAGGGAGATTGTGATTAAAGCAGCGAGGAAGGTGGACGCAGGAATTGTGGACATCGAGACAAATGAGCTCTGGGAAAGGGTGAAAATGCACGGCGTCAATTTTGATAGGTATTTGGGAAAGAAGACGGGTGGTGGACTTGAAAAATTGAGGCAGGAATTGCAGGCTAAGAACAAGGGGGTGGCGTTGCCCCTCGCCATCAACTGGATTGGAGGACCGAAAGATGTACAGAAAAAGAAGGCGGAAGGAAAGAAGGCATCTTCGGTTGTGTTCGCGGTCAAGGGAAGTAAAATGGCCGAAAAAGTTTTAAAGGGGGGTTTGAGGGCGGCAGGAATGAAGTATGATGTGGAGAGGTTTGTGAAAGCCGGACCAGACTCTTTTTGTGGAGTGTGCAGCAGATGGGGACATGTTGATGCGAAGTGTGGATCGTTGAAGATGCCGGCATGCATGTTGTGCGCGGGGAGACATCTGACAAAGGATCATAAGTGCAACGTGGTAGGTTGCAAAGCTAATGCAGGACAGAACTGCACCCATAACGTCGACAAGTGCGTCAACTGCAAGGGAAATCATATCGCGAAGGCCAACTGTTGTGTTAAAAAACAGGAAGCCATTAAGACAGCGAGAGAGGAAAGACGCACCTGGAAGGAGAGAGAGGGTGAACGTCGAAATGTGACTACGGATCAACAGGAAAAGCCCGATCGTACGGAGGATGGGGGACCATCAACTGCAGAGGCCGAAAAGAAAGTTCAGAATGATGAGCAAGTTGAAAAGGAGCCGGAAGTCCAAGTTGTGGCGACACAAGGGACCGAAGGAGAATCTTCTAATGCAGGGACCCAAGCAACCCCCATGAAGTCATGGTGAAATGCGTAATGCATAACTGTGGCAGGGGGTATGAGGCGACTATGGGAGCGTTGGAAACAGGAATTGTTTGGGGGGCTGATGTTGTTATGTTGCAAGAACCGTATGTGGAAAGAGAAGGATACAACATTAGTCACCCAGGATATAGGTTGGTTAGGGGAGGACGAACCATGACCGCGATAAGAAGAGATACACACCTGGAGTTTTCGGAAGTGGATAAGGGGGGAGATGGAGACGTACAGGTGTTTGATATAAGATACCCGTCGGGTAGAAAAATGAGATTGGTGAATGTGTACGATCAGCTGAGACAAGAGGGGGGAGTGAGAAGTCAAGGCAGACCGGCACAGACAGCAAGATGGAGTGAAATTATGGAACAGGAAAAGATGCTCTTGGGAGGAGATTGGAATGCTCACAGTGATAGATGGGACCCTCAGTGCCCACCAAAACGAGATGCGAACTTTTTGGAAAATCTTATGGATGAGTACGATTTGATCGATATTACGGACGGGGAAGAAACCCATTCGAATACGAGAAACGGCGAAACCTCGGGATCGCTTATTGACTTCTTTATCACTAAAGCCTCGATGGCTGATAGATTAGAGACTTCAACAGATTTGGCAACTACTTCGGATCACGCGGTGGTGTGTGCCCAGTTAAGATGGGACGAAGGGGAAGGAGTCAAAGTGTCGCGAAAAATTACGGGATGGGATATTGATGGGCTTAAGTCGAAGGAGGAGGAAGAAAATTATAAAAAAGCACAAAAAGAATGGAAGGACAAAAGCTCAAAGAGACCCGTTTTGGATGAGAATAGCAGTAAAGATGATTTACAAAAGGAAGCTGAGTGGATGCAGCGAAATCTCGTTAATCATCCTAATAGGTACTGCAAAAAGGTTAAGGTTTGCGCAAGATCTAAGAGGTGGTGGACGGCGGAGATTGCGGAAAACCGGAAGATTTTAGGAGCAATAAAGAGAGCAAGAAAGAAAGGGGAAGCATCGCAGCAACAGGTTAAGAAGCAGCGAAGCAACCTTCGAAGAATGATCCGACAGTCGAAAACGGAGATGTGGAGGAAGTTTTTAACTTCGGCCACGAGAGACCAAGTCTGGCAGGCGTTGAGATATACGAAACCAGGCGGACAACAAACGACAAAGACTTTGAAATCTAGGACTGGGGAGGTGGCGGAGTCCTGGGAGGATAAGGCAGAGTTGATAAAAGAAGAAGCATTTCCGAAGCCTTTGAAGGGTGTGGAGAGAAAGGCCCAAGAAGAGGGAGGAGAAATGTGGAAAAAGATTACTGATGAGGATATCCGAGAGGCTCTATTCAATCAGTCAGTTAAAAAGGAACCCGGACCGGATAGGTTGGGTTTTAAGGCAATAAGGTTGTTCTGGGATTGGGATTCCCAAAGAATAATTAATATTGTGAAAACGTCATTTAGGTTAGGAGTACACCCTCGAGTTTGGAAGGAAGCGAAGAGGGTGGTTATACCGAAACCGAATAAGCCAGATTATGGAGTCGCCAAAGCATATAGGGTGATTACATTGTTAAATTGTCTGGGAAAAGTGGTCGAGAAGGTGGCAGCCAACGCAATAGCAGAGGAGTGTGAGCGAAGGAGGTTACTTCATGACGGACAGTTTGGATGTAGAAAGAGAAGATCAGCAATTGACGCGGTTGGAAGGTTGATGAAGAGAGTTGAAGAAGCGTGGGGGAGGGGGAATACCGCG
>Ga0307512_10001091_pt1 | contig 39432 bp, 29 predicted proteins | sample 14_EM_MG_FD_200267 | JGI IMG/M metagenome (GOLD analysis project Ga0307512, IMG submission 200267) | Populus trichocarpa ectomycorrhiza microbial communities from riparian zone in the Pacific Northwest, United States - 14_EM | ecosystem: Host-associated > Plants > Roots > Unclassified | place...
CGCAGGGCGCGCCTCCGGTCAGGCGAGCCCTGCGACCAGCTCGGCCACCGACTTCCGGCGCCCGGTGTAGAACGGGACCTCCTCGCGGACGTGCATTCGGGCCTCGGAGGCGCGCAGGTGGCGCATGAGGTCGACGATGCGGTAAAGCTCGTCGGCCTCGAAGGCCAGGATCCACTCGTAGTCGCCGAGCGAGAACGAGGCGACCGTGTTGGCGCGCACGTCCGGGTAGCCGCGGGCCATCTTGCCGTGGTCGGCGAGCATGCGGCGGCGGTCCTCGTCGGGCAGCAGGTACCAGTCGTAGGAGCGCACGAAGGGGTACACGCTGATGTAGTTGCGTGGCGTCTCGTCGGCCAGGAAGGCCGGGACGTGCGCGCGGTTGAACTCGGCGGGGCGGTGCAGCGCCATGTTCGACCAGACCGGCTCCAGGGCGCGGCCCAGCTTCGTGCGGCGGAAGAGGTTGTACGCCTCCTGCAGCTGGTCGGCGGTCTCGGCGTGCCACCAGATCATGAGGTCGGCGTCGGCACGCAGGCCCGACACGTCGTACGTGCCGCGGATCGTCACGTCCTTGGCGGCGAGTTGGTCGAACAGCTCCTGGACCTCGTCCGCGTAGCCCGCGCGCGCGGCACCGTCGGGCAGCACGTCCTTCAGCCTGAAGACGGACCACAGGGTGTAGCGGATGACCTCGTTGAGGTCCTTGGCCAGCTTGCCCTTGTTCGGGATCCGCTCGGGGGCGGTGGTCTCGGGGGCCGTGGTGGGGGCGTCGTCACTCATGCGGCTATTCTCCCGCTCCGCCGTGCAGGCTCTGCACCGGGTTGGCGGTGAGCTCCTGCACACGGCTCGGGTCGCCGTGGATCTGGTCCACCGCCGCGTACGCGCTCGCGATGCAGGCCGGGATGCCCACGCCGTCGTACTGTGCGCCGCACACGGCGAGGCCCGGCAGCTTGGCGACGTGCTCGCGGATGCGGGCCACGCGCGCGTGGTGGCCGACGGGGTACTGGGGCAGGCCGTCGGTCCAGCGCGTGACGCGGGTTTCGAGGGGCCTGGCGTCGAGCCCGGTCGCCGCCCGGAGGTCCTGCCGCGAGACGTCCACGAGGCCGGCGTCCTCGCGCTGGAGGATCTCGGTCTCGCCGTACCGGCCGACGGAGGTGCGCAGGACGACCACGTCCGGGTTCTCGTCGGCGATCCAGCCCCACTTCTGCGAGGCGAACGTCGAGGCCTTGATGGTGCGCCCGTCGACCGGCGGCACCAGGAAGCCGCTGCCCTGGGGGAGAGCGGCGTCGGCGCGGCGGTAGGCGAGGGTGACCAGGGCCATGGACGCGTACTCGACGGTGGCGAGCTCGGTGGCCGCGGCGGGGGCCTCGGCGCGCAGGAGCGCGGCGGCGGCCGGTGCGGGGACGGCGACGACGACGGCGTCGGCATGCAGTACACGGTCCCCGGCGACGACGCGCCAGCCCGCGATGGCCTCACGGCGCAGCTCCGTCACCGGCGCCCGGGTGACGATCTCGCCCCCGCGTGCCCGCACCGACTCCGCCACCGCGAGCGGCAGGCTGCCCACGCCGCCCTCGATGCCCATGAACACCGGGCCGGTCTGCTGGGCCGCGGCCGCCCTGGCCTGGATCTCGCGGACCGCCTGTGTGAGGGAGTCGTGGCTCTTGGCTGTCTGGTAGAGCTGGGGGACCGCCGAGCGCATGGAGATGCGGTACGCGTCGCCCGCGTAGACACCGCCGAGCAGGGGTTCCACCAGGCGGTCGACGACCTCGCGGCCCAGCCGGGCCGCCACGTACTCCCCGACCGCCACGTCCTCGCCGACCTCCGTGCGGGGCAGGTCGGCGTCGCGCTCGATGCGGGCGAGGCCCTCGTCGGAGAGGACGCCGGTCAGGGCGGACGCGGTGCCGGGGACGCCCATGACGTGGCCCTTGGGCATGGGGCGCAGGGCGCCGCGGGTCCAGATCGAGGCCGTCGCGGTGGCCGGCGGCTGCAGGCGCCCGTCGAGGCCCACCTCGCGCGCGAGGGCCACCGCTTCCGGCCTGCGGGCGAGCATCGACTCGGCGCCGAAGTCCACGCGCGCGCCCGCGATCCCGCCGGGCAGCAGCTTGCCGCCGACGCGGTCCGAAGCCTCGATGACGGTCACCCGCGCACCGCGCTGCAGCAGCCGGTGGGCCGCGGCCAGCCCGGCGATCCCGGCTCCGATGACGACGACCTGCCCCGCAGCCGTACCACTGTCCACTTCACGCATGTCCCCAGCGTCTCAGACCCCACTGACAGTCCGTCCGCACCCCGGTGTCCTTCACGAGTCCTGACCGTGACCGCATCGGGATCGTTCGCGCCCAACGTCCTGGCCCCTCCCGGCGTCGAAGGAGCGTCAGTCGTCACGACCCTCGGGGGTACCGTCACATGCGCGCACATCATTCCGTACGACCGGTTCAGGCCCTGGCCGCGGTCCTGCTGGCCTCGGCCCTCGCGCTGGCCGGCTGCAGCAGCGCGAACGACTCCTCCTCCAGCGACGCCGGCGGGGGCGCGGCCGACAAGGCCGCCGCACCGGGCGCCCAGCAGGAGGGCGCGTCGGGCAGCGGCAAGGCGAACGGCGCCAGGACCGCGCCCAAGCTCACGACGAGCCGCATCATCCGCACCGCCTCCCTGACCGTGCAGGTCAAGGACGTGCCGAAGGCCCTCGACGAGGCCCGCACCACCACCGAGAACGCGGGTGGCTACGTCGGCAACGAGACCACCAGCCGGGACGAGAAGGGCCGCGAGCGCACCCGTGTGGTCCTGCGCGTGCCGGTCGACAAGTACGACGAGGTCCTCGCCGACCTCCAGGGCGCGGGCAAGCTCCTCGACCGCACCGCGAAGGCCGAGGACGTCACCGACCAGGTCGTCGACGTGGACAGCCGCATCAGGTCGCAGCGCGCGAGTGTGGCCCGGGTCCGCGAGCTGATGGACCAGGCCACCAAGCTCAGCGACGTGGTGGAGCTGGAGGGCGAGTTGAGCAGCCGGGAGGCCGACCTGGAGGCGCTGCTCGCCCAGCAGGCGTCCCTGAAGGACCGCACGAGCCTCGCCACGGTCACCCTCTCGCTGTCCCGGACGCCGGTGAAGGCGGCGGCCAAGGACGACGACCCCGGGTTCGTGGACGCGCTGGCCGGCGGCTGGGACGCGTTCGTGACGATGCTGCGCTGGCTCGCGGTGGCGTTCGGCGCGGTGCTGCCGTTCGCCGCGGTGGCGGCCCTGATCGTGCTGGCGTGGCTGCGGCTGGTCCGGCCCCGGCTGCCGCGCCGCCCGGCCCCCGCGCCCGCCACGAGCGCGCTGGGCCCGCTGCCCGCGGCCCGTCCGGCACCGCAGGCCCCGAGCCCACGGGAGAACTCCGAGGACTGACAAGGACTGAGGCGAACGGGCCTGAAATGCCCTGCCCCCGTAGCGTGTTCACATGGACATGAGCGCTGCGAGGGAACGACTGGTGGTGATCGGCGGCGACGCCGCGGGGATGTCCGCGGCGTCGCAGGCACGCCGGCTGAAGGGCCCCGACGAGCTGGAGATCGTGGCGTTCGAGCGCGGCCACTTCACCTCGTTCTCGGCGTGCGGCATCCCGTACTGGGTGGGCGGCGACGTCGACGAACGGGACCAGTTGATCGCGCGTACACCCGAGGAGCACCGCGCGCGGGACATCGATCTGCGCATGCGGACGGAGGTCACGGAGATCGACGTGGCGGGCGGCCGGGTACGCGCGCGTGACGTCGATTCCGGTGCCGAGTCCTGGACGTCGTACGACAAACTCGTGATCGCGACCGGCGCCCGCCCGATCCGCCCGGACATGCCCGGCGCCGACGCTCCGGGTGTGCACGGTGTGCAGACGCTGGACGACGGCCAGGGGCTCATCGACTCGCTCACGCGCACGCGTGGCCGTCGCGCGGTGGTCGTCGGGGCGGGCTACATCGGCGTGGAGATGGCCGAGGCGCTGATCAACCGCGGCTACCAGGTCACCGTCGTCAACCGCGGCAGCGAGCCGATGTCCGTGCTCGACCCGGACATGGGCCGCCTGGTCCACGAGGCCATGGAGGGCCTGGGCATCACCATGGTCAACGACGCCGAGGTCACCAAGGTGCACACCGGCGAGGACGGCCGGGTGCGGGCGGTGGCCACGGAGGACGCCGAGTACCCGGCGGACGTGGTCGTGCTGGGTATCGGCGTACGCCCGGAGACGACGCTCGCCAGGGCGGCGGGACTCCCCCTGGGCGCCCACAGCGGCCTGCTCACCGACCTGTCCATGCGGGTGCGCGGGCACGAGAACATCTGGGCCGGCGGCGACTGCGTCGAGGTCCTCGACCTGGTCTCGGGCCAGGAGCGGCACATCGCCCTCGGCACCCACGCCAACAAGCACGGCCAGGTCATCGGCACCAACGTCGGCGGCGGTTACGCCACCTTCCCCGGCGTCGTCGGCACCGCGGTGTCCAAGGTCTGCGACCTGGAGATCGCCCGCACGGGCCTGCGCGAGAAGGACGCGCGCAGGGCCGGGTTGCAGTTCGAGACGGTCACCATCGAGTCGACGAGCCGGGCGGGCTACTACCCGAACGCCTCCCCCATGACGGTGAAGATGCTTGCCGAACGCCGCACAGGCCGTCTGCTCGGCGTGCAGATCGTCGGCAGGGAGGGCGCGGGCAAGCGGGTCGACATCGCAGCGGTGGCCCTCACGGCCCGCATGACGGTGGAACAGATGACGTCCCTGGACCTGGGCTACGCCCCACCGTTCAGCCCGGTCTGGGACCCGGTGCTGGTAGCGGCCCGCAAGGCGACGGCGGCGGTGAAAAGGGGCGCCTCCTGATGAAGAAGGGCGCCGCTGAACGACGGCCGCGGGCAACGCCTTCAGAGGCGCGGGGAACTGCGCGACAAGCCACGACGAACCCGCAGCCGGAAAAGCACCCGCACCCCTGAGACGAGACCCGCAAAAACCTACGCCGAGCCATTGATCCGCTCGATCGCCTGCCGCGCCTGCTCCGCCGGAGGCCGCGGCGGCAACGAGGACACAGAGGCGCTGGTGGAGGACACAGCAGGAGTCGACGAGACGGCAACAGGCTGCTCCCCCGCCGGCTTCGCATGCGCAGCACTCCGTACGGACCGCAGCCGGTGGCTCACCGCCTCGTCGAGGGTCACCGGCCGCTGCATCTGCGAAGCCAGCCGTCCGGCCTCCTGGCCGAGCCGGGCGACGTCCTCCCACGGCAACTTCACCACCAGGGAGATCTCCGCCTCACCGTCCGGCGTGGCCTGCATCGCAGGAGTAACTCGGTCGTTCATCGCCTGTTCCTCACGTCGTCCCCGCGACCCGCCTTCCCCGTGCCGCGGGCGGTTGAGGAGACATACGCACGCGCGCGTGCCCGTGTTCACCGATTCGCCCGGCTCTCCGGGGGCACTAATTCCATGTGGTCATCCCCGTCCATGACGTGAATCCGGTGCGCCGCACCCCCTGGGTGACGTACGCGCTGATCGCCGCGAACGTCCTCGTCTTCCTGTCCACGCCCGGTCTTGCCGGCTCCGTGGCGGGCGGCAGCGACCTGTCGCAGACGTGCCATCTGCAGGCGTTCCTGGACCACTACGCGGCGGTGCCGCGCGAGTTGATCCACCATCAGCTGCCGCGGCTCGTCCCCACGGGCGACGTCGGCATGGGCACCCACGGAGCGGGCTGCGTGGTCGCCCCGCCGGGCTACGACAAGTCTCCGGCCGCCAGCGTCTTCACCGCGATGTTCCTGCACGGCAGTTGGCTGCACCTGCTCGGCAACATGCTCTTCCTGCTGATCTTCGGCAACAACGTCGAGGACCGCATGGGGCACATCAGGTACGCGCTGTTCTACGTCGTCTGCGGCTACGCGGCGTCGTACGGCTTCGCGCTGCTCAACGACAACTCGAGCGACCCGCTGATCGGCGCGTCCGGGGCGATCGCCGGTGTCCTGGGCGCCTATCTGGTGCTGTATCCGAAGGCCAGGGTCTGGGTCCTCGTGCCGTTCCTGGTCTTCCTGCCGCTGAGACTGCCGGCCTGGCTGGTGCTGGGCTTCTGGTTCGTGCTGCAGGCCATGTACTCGTCCGGCGAGGGCATCTCCGACGCGGGGACGGTGGCGTACGCGGCACACGTCGTGGGCTTCCTCGTCGGCATGCTGCTCGCGTGGCCGCTCAAGCCGGGCACACCGCCACCGCCGGAACCGCGCGGCCTGCTCTTCGGCAGGCGGGCGCGGCCCCGGCACACGTGGTGAGGCGCCGGGAAAGGATCTAGCGGGCGGTCTGCGTGTGGACGTACTCGACGAGCCGGGTCAGCGCCTCCGGGTCGGTGGACGGCATGACGCCGTGGCCGAGGTTGAAGACGTGGCCCTCCAGGCCGACGGCCGAGTCGAGGACCTCGCGGGTCTTGGCCTCGACGGCCTCCTTGGAGGCGAACAGGACGGTCGGGTCGAGGTTGCCCTGGAGCGCCTTGCCGGGGCCGACCCGGCGGGCCGCCTCGTCGAGCGGGACGCGCCAGTCGACGCCCACGACGTCCGCGCCGGCCTCACCCATGAGGCCGAGCAGCTCACCGGTGCCGACGCCGAAGTGAATGCGCGGGACGCCGTACCCGGCGACGGCCTGGAGGACCTTGGCGGAGGCGGGGAGCGCCGAGCGGCGGTAGTCGACCGGGGCGAGGGCGCCGGCCCACGAGTCGAAAAGCTGGACCGCCGAGGCGCCCGCCTCGATCTGCACCTTCAGGAACGCGGCCGTGATCTCCGCGAGTCGGTCGAGCAGGTCGGCCCACAGCTCGGGGTCGCCGTACATCATCGACTTGGCGTTCTCGTACGTGCGCGACGGACCGCCCTCGACGAGGTAGCTCGCGAGGGTGAAGGGCGCCCCGGCGAAACCGATGAGCGGGGTGGCGCCGAGCTCGCGGGTGAGCAGGCCGATCGCCTCGGTGACGTACGAGACGTCCTCGGGAGTGAGGTCGCGCAGCTGGGCCAGGTCGGCGCGGGTGCGGATCGGCTTCTCGACGACCGGGCCGACGCCGGGCTTGATGTCGAGGTCGATGCCGATGGCCTTGAGCGGGACGACGATGTCGCTGTAGTAGACCGCCGCGTCCACGTTGTGCCGGCGCACCGGCTGGAGCGTGATCTCGGTGACCAGCTCGGGACGCACGCAGGACTCGAGCATCGGGATGCCCTCGCGCACCTTGCGGTACTCGGGCAGCGAGCGCCCGGCCTGCCGCATGAACCACACCGGGGTGTGCGGCACGGGCTCGCGCCTGCACGCCTTCATGAACGCTGATTCATACGCGGCTGTCGGCTGCGTCGGGGCCTGGCCCACGGGGCTCTCGTTCGCACTCACGACGGCAAGTCTCGCACGCCGTCGGAGGGGCGAGGGCCGGGGTTCACAGGGCACTATCCGGACAGGCGGCCCCCGCACGGGTGTCCCTCCCTGCGCAAAGCTCCCGTTCCCCTTAATCTTCCCCGCATGGCTGCGGCTCAGGGACGACTGTCGGACGGCGCTGACGGAATGGACGACACCAAGGAGGGGGACCGGAATGGGAGCAGTACGCCACCGTTGCCCTTCCGGGCTGCCGTCGACGCGCTGAGGGCCGCGCGGCTGCGGCCGCAGATCGAGGTCGAGGCGACGCGTGCGCCGCAGCGCCTCGCCCCCTTCGCGTACGCGCTGGAGGCCACGGTGGTCGACGGCGACCAGGACCTGGCCGACGGCCGGCTGGTGCTGCTGCACGACCCGGACGGGCACGACGCCTGGCGCGGCACCTTCCGGCTGGTGACGCTGGTCCGCGCGGAGCTGGAGCCGGAGATGGCCGCCGACCCGCTGCTGCCCGACGTGTGCTGGTCGTGGCTGACCGGGGCGCTCCAGGCGCGCGGCCTTTCGTACGGCGAACCGAGCGGCACCGTCACCCGCGCGAGCTCCCACTACTTCGGCGGTCTGTCGGAGCGCCCGGCGGCCTCGCAGATCGAGATCCGCGCCTCCTGGACGCCCCGCGAGGGCCTGGGGGGCATCCCCGACACGGCGGCCCACCTGACCTCGTGGTGCGATCTGCTGGCCCAGGTCGCGGGTCTGCCGCCGGCCGGTCCGGGCGACGCGTCGATCGTGACGCTGCCGCAGCGGCGGGACCCACAGTCCCGCTGACCGTCATTTTGTCGATACGGCCACTTTCAATCACGAACGGACCCTCGAACGAACCAATTCGTTCACCGAACGATCGATCGCGTGTCCGAATTGCACTGATTGTTTCTCACTAAATCGTGATCTTTCTCTAAAGGACTCCGGGTTTGGTGCCGAAGACGACTGTGACCTTGAAAGCCGTCCCGCACCCCAGGAGGCCTGGTGTCCGTTCTCCTTGAGCAGCCCGCAAGCCTGGTCGCCTACCGCCCGAACAAGCCGACCGCCATGGTGGTCGTGGCCGACCCGCGCGTCCGCTCCACCGTCACCCGCCATCTGTGGGCGCTCGGTGTGCGCGACGTCATCGAGGCCTCGTCCATCGCGGAGGCTCGTCCCCGCATCGGCAACCCCCGCGACATCTGCGTCGCCGACGTCCACCTGCCCGACGGCTCCGGCCTCACCATCCTCTCGGAGACCCGCGCAGCAGGCTGGCCCAACGGCCTCGCCCTCTCCGCCGCCGACGACATCGGCGCCGTACGCAACGCCCTCGCGGGCGGCGTCAAGGGCTATGTCGTCACCGGCACCCGTACGAACGTCGGGCTCCCCACCCGGCCGGGCGCCGCCCCCATCGGATCCGCCGCCGCCCGTATGCACCGCCGCCCCCCGGGTGCCCCGAGTCACCCGGGTGGCTACCGCGAGCTCTCCGGCCGCGAGGTCGAGGTGCTGCGACTGGTCGCGGAGGGCCAGTCGAACAAGGCGATCGGCGTCTCGATGGGCCTGTCCGCACTGACCGTCAAGAGCCACCTCGCCCGCATCGCCCGCAAGCTCGGCACGGGCGACCGCGCCGGGATGGTCGCGGTCGCCCTGCGGACCGGCATCATCCACTGACCCGTACGCCTCTACCGCTCCTCTCCCCCCACGCGTCTCCCCCACCCATCTCCCACATTCACGGACGTGAACAGAATCGGCCGTTGATTCTTCACCCGTGTCCCACCTGTCGTGAACCGGATCTTTCACCGACCTGACTGGTTTGCGACCCCCAGGCGCCCGTCGACGGAACGTTACGTCGGCGGGCGCTGTCCATACACAGATACCCTTGACAGGTGACCGACGCCCAAGAGACCGCAGCAGACAGCTCACTGCGAACCGCCGGAGGCGCCCCTCCGGAAGACGGCGGAACTTCTGTTACGGGGGCGCAGAATCCGGAGCCGACCCCTTTGCTCGAGCCGCGTGAGGGCATCCCGCCCGTGATCGCCGACGCGGACGCGCTCGCCGAGGTGGTCGCCGCCTTCGCGGCCGGTTCCGGCCCCGTCGCCGTCGACGCCGAACGCGCGTCCGGCTACCGCTACGGCCAGCGCGCCTATCTCGTGCAGCTGCGCCGCGAGGGCGCGGGGACCGCGCTGATCGATCCCGTGGCCTGCCCCGATCTTTCGGGGCTCGGCGAGGCGCTGACCGGCGTCGAGTGGGTCCTGCACGCGGCCACACAGGATCTGCCCTGTCTGCGCGAAATAGGCATGGTGCCGACGCGGCTGTTCGACACCGAGCTCGCCGGCCGTCTCGCCGGGTTCCCCCGGGTCGGCCTCGGCGCCATGGTCGAGGGCGTCCTCGGCTTCGTACTCGAAAAGGGACACTCCGCCGTCGACTGGTCGACCCGTCCGCTGCCCGAGCCGTGGCTGCGGTACGCGGCGCTGGACGTCGAGCTCCTCGTCGATCTGCGCGACGCGCTGGAGAAGGAGCTGGACCGGCAGGGCAAGCTCGACTGGGCCCGGCAGGAGTTCGACGCGATCGCGTCGGCGCCGCCGCCGGAGCCTCGTAAGGATCCCTGGCGGCGTACGTCCGGGATGCACAAGGTGCGGCGGCGGCGGCAGCTTGCCGTGGTGCGGGAGCTGTGGCAGACGCGGGACCACATCGCCCAGCGGCGGGATGTGTCGCCGGGCAAGGTGCTCGGTGACGCCGCCATTGTGGAGGCTGCGCTCTCTCTGCCGGCCAACGCTCATGCCCTCGCCGCGTTGAACGGGTTCGGGCATCGGATGGGGCGGCGGCAGCTGGAGCAGTGGCAGGCTGCGGTGGATCGTGCGAAGGCTTTGACGGAGGCGCAGTTGCCGGCGCCCGGACAGGCGGTCACCGGGCCTCCGCCGCCTCGTGCCTGGGCCGACAAGGACCCTGCGGCCGCGGCTCGCCTGTCGGCGGCTCGGGCGGCGGTTTCGGCGTTGGCCGAGCAGCTCAACATGCCTCAGGAGAATCTGATGACGCCGGACACCGTGCGGCGCGTGTGCTGGGAGCCGCCGGCGGTCGTCGACGCCGAGTCGGTCGGTGCGGCGCTGACGGGGTACGGAGCTCGGGCTTGGCAGGTTGAGCAGGTGACGCCTGTTTTGGTGACTGCCTTGTCCGCCTAGCCGCCGTGGTGCCTTCTGCGACACGGCGGCTGCGGGTTCGTTGTGGCTCGTGGCGCGCACGCGGCGGAGCCGCATATCGATACGGCCCTCGATACAGCCCCGCGCCCCTTCGGGGCGCTCACCTGGTCGCTCCTCTCGTGAAGCCGTTGTAGATGTAGCGCTGCAGGGACAGGAAGACGATCAGTGTCGGCAGGATGACCAGGATTGCCCCTGCCGAGATCGTTTCCCAGTGGGCGCCGAAGGGGCCCTTGAAGCGGAACAGGGACGTCGAGATCACGCCAAGATCCTGGGACGGCATGTAGAGGAAGGGGATGTAGAAGTCGTTGTAGACGGTGATCCCCTTCACTATCACCACCGTCGCGATCGCCGGTTTGAGGAGCGGGAAGATGATCTTGCGGTAGATCGTGAAGGCGTTGGCGCCGTCGATGCGGGCCGCCTCGTCGAGGGAGGTCGGGATGGATCGTACGAACTGCAGGAAGATGTAGATCGAGACGATGTCCGTGCCCATGTAGAGCGCGATCGGCGCCCAGCGGGTGTTGAACATTCCGAAGCTGTTGACGATCTGGAAGGTCGCCACCTGGGTGGTGACGCCGGGAACCAGGGCGGCCAGCAGGAAGAGGGCGACCACCAGCTTCTTGAAGCGGAAGGTGAAGCGGTCGATGGCGTACGCCGTCATCGAGCCGATGATGACCGTGCCGCCGATGGCGAAGACCAGGATGAAGGCCGTGTTGCCGAACGCCGAGAGCATCCGGCCGTCCTGGAACGCCGTCCCGTAGTTGTGGAAGTTGAGCAGGTCGTCGGGGAGCGTGAGGGCTCCGCTGTCGTTCGCCATCTCCTTGTCGGACTTGAGGGAGGTGAGGAGGACGACCCCGAGCGGGAGCAGGACGACCACGGACGCGGCGATCAGCGACAGGTACATCAGGGTGCGGGCGGCAATGGCTCGGCGTGTCATACGAGATCCACCTTGTCGTCCGGGACGAGGCGGCGCTGCAGCCAGGTCACCGCCAGGATGATCAGCAGCAGCACGACTGCGGCCGCCGAGGCGAGTCCCGTCTTGTTGAACTGGAAGGCCAGCTTCACGGTCTGGATCACGAAGGTCTCGGTACCTGTCGCCCCGCCGGTCATGATGTACGGGATCTCGAAGGCGGAGAGGGAGCCCGAGATGGAGAGGATCACGGTCAGTGCCAGCACTGGCCGGATACCGGGCGCGATGATGTGGCGGAACTGCTGCCGGCGGCTGGCGCCGTCCAGTTCGGCCGCCTCGTACAACTCCCCCGGGATGGACTGGATCGCGCCCAGGAAGAGCACGAAGTTCAGGCCCGTGTAGCGCCAGACCGAGACGCCGGCGAGGGAGATGTTCGCGGAGACCGGAGTGCCCAGCCAGGAGTGGTCGGAGTGGTACCCGACCAGGCTCAGCACCGAGTCGAGGGTGCCGCCGTCCTGGAAGAAGTAGAGGAAGACGAAGCCGATCGCGACCCCGTTGATCAGGTACGGGAAGAACAGCACGCCCTTGAAGAAGTTCCGGAAGCGCACGTTGAAGCTCAGGATCGTCGCGAAGTAGAGCGCGGCGACGATCTGGACGACGGAGGCGGCGAGGTAGTAGCCGCTGACCCAGAACACCTCGAAGAGCTCCGGGCGCGTGAAGAGTTCGGTGTAGTTGCCCGCGCCCGTGTAGTGCAGTTCGGGGCTGACTCCGTCCCAGTCGGTGAAGCTGTACGCGACCATGTTGGCGATCGGCGCGTAGGTGAAGGTGATCAGCAGGGCCAGTGGGGCGAGCAGGAACAGCCAGGGGGTGAGGCCCCGCCACACGCGCGTGCGGCGCGGGGCGGGGGCCGCCGCGGGGACGGCGGGTACCGGCCCCGCGGCGGCCTCGACGGCCGCCTGGTGGGTGGTGTCCGTCATCAGGACCCCAGGGTCTTCTGTGCCTCGGTCCACTTCCTGCCGAGGTCGGCGAGGAAGTCGTCCAGGCTGCCCTTCCTGGCGCCGCGCGCGAGGTCTACCAGGTCCTGGCGGTAGTCGGGCTTGTAGATGCCGACCTCCGACTGGTCGTCGATCTCCTTGACCTGGGCGCCCTTGGCGTCGTTCACTTCGATGAACTTCACGCCCGCGTCCTCGTACGGCTTCAGGACGGCCGGCAGGGGCGCGGCCTTGAGCGGTGAGATCGCCAGGTTGTCCTTGTCGTAGCCGGACTTGTCGGTGAACCAGTCGATCCAGGCGCGGGCCGCCTCCTTGTGCCGGGAGTGGACGTTGACGGCCTGGTTGTAGTCGGGGCCCACAACTGCGCAGAATTTCCCGCCCACTTGGGCCGGGAAGGGCATGAAGCCGATGTCGTCGGTGCTCACTCCGGCCTTCTTGGCGGCGTCCTGGAACTGGATGATCGCCCAGGTGCCGAGCCACTGGGTGGCGATCTTCCCCTTCGCCAACTGGGGTTTGGACAGCTCCCAGTTGGTGGTCGCCGGGTCCTTCTCGATCAGGCCCTGGTGCACGATGTCGTACAGCAGCGTGTCGCCGACGCGCAGGTCGGTGCCCTTCGCCCAGGGGTCGCCGTCGGCCAGCTTGGTGGTGGCCCGGGTGTCGCAGTTGACGGAGCCGTCGACGGACGTCCAGGAGGTCAGCGGCCACTGGGCGGCGAAGTTGGTGTAGTACGGGACCGCGTCGGTCCTGGACTTGATGGCCTTGAGGTCGGCGAGGAACTCGGCCGGTGTGGTGGGCCACTTGGTGACGCCGGCCTGCTGCCAGACCTTCTTGTTGTAGACGAAGCCGGGGGTCACACCGATCGGGCTCTGGCCGTAGACCTTGCCGCCGACGGTGGTGAAGTCGGTGAAGCGGTACTTCTTGCCGCGCTCGGCCTGGGTGCCGAGGGAGGCGAAGAACTTCGGGTAGTCGTTCTTCTTGATGACCGCGGGGATCAGCAGGACATCGCCGTAGTTCGTCGTGTTCATACGGATCTTGACCTCGGCCTCGTAGTTCGTGAGGGCCTCGAACTCGACCTTGACCTTCGGGTAGGTCTTGTTGAACTCGGCGGCGTACTTCTTCATCGTGCCGTCCTGCACGAGATCGGTCCGCTGGGTGAGGACCTTGATGGTGCCGGCGACTTTTGACGGGTCGTCAGGCGCCTTGGCCTCCGCGCCCTTCGAGGTGCCTCCGGTGCCGGTGCAGGCCGTGAGCACCAGGGCTCCGGCAACCATGGCGAGGACTGTACGGCGGTACATGTGCATCAGCTCCGTTCACGGGACGGACGAGCACTTGCGGGTTGGCTGATTCGGAACTCTGACAGCGCTTTCTTAACCGGTAAAGTCCCTATCCCGCCAACGCTGCTAAAAGTTTTCGGAGCGCTGGGCTGGAACGGTTTAGGGAGTGTGCATGCTGGAGGCGACACCGCTCACCAAGGGATGGGTCCTGCGGCACGAAGGGAAGGGGCTTTCGGCCGAGGTGCCGGGCTGCGTACACACCGATCTGCTGGCGGCGGGCGTGATCCCGGATCCCTTTCTCGGGCGGAACGAGGCCGAGGTCGCGTGGGTGGGGCGCCGCGAGTGGACCTACGAGACCGAGCTGCGGGCCGGGGCCGGGCGGCACGAGCAGACCGATCTGGTCTTCGACGGGCTCGACACCGCGGCCGAGATCACGCTCGGCGGTCAACTCCTGGGCCGTACAAGGAACATGCACCGGTCCTACCGCTTCGACGTGACCGGGATGGAGGGCCGGCTGTCGGTGCGGTTCGGCTCCGCGTACGCCGAGGCCGAGGCCGTGCGCGGGCAGGTCGGCGAACGGCCCGCCGCCTACACCGAGCCCTACAACCACGTCCGCAAGATGGCCTGCTCGTTCGGCTGGGACTGGGGGCCGACGCTGGTGACGGCCGGAATCTGGCGGCCGGTGCGGCTGGAGCAGTGGTCGACGGCCCGGATCGCGCGGGTGCGTCCTCTCGTGACCGTCGAAGGCGGCGAGGGGATGGTCGAGCTGCACGTCGAGGTGGAGCGAACCCGGGTCGAGGCGCCGCTCACCGTCGAGGCGACGGCCGGCGGGCTGCGGGCCCGCGCGGAGCTCGACGGGACGGCGGGGGTCGTACGGCTTCGGGTGCCCGGGGCTCGGCTGTGGTGGCCGCAGGGATATGGCGAACAGCCTTTGTACGACGTCGAGTTGACGCTTCTGCAGGGCAGCGAGGCGCTGGATGTGTGGCGGCGGCGGGTCGGCTTCCGCAGCGTCGAGCTGGACACCTCGGCCGACGCGCACGGCACCGGGTTCACTCTCGTCGTCAACGGCGAGCGGCTCTTCGCGCGGGGCGTCAACTGGATCCCGGACGACGTGTTCCCGTCCCGGATCACCCGCGAGCGGTACCGGGAGCGGCTGCGGCAGGCGGCCGACGCGGGCGTCGATCTGGTCCGGATCTGGGGCGGCGGGATCTACGAGAGCGAGGCCTTCTACGACGCGTGCGACGAACTGGGGCTGCTGGTCTGGCAGGACTTCCCGTTCGCGTGCGCGGCCTATCCGGAGGAGCAGCCGCTGCGGGGCGAGGTGGAGGCCGAGGCGCGGGAGAACGTCGTACGGCTCATGCCGCATCCCTCGCTCGTGCTGTGGAACGGCAACAACGAGAACCTGTGGGGGTTCCGGGACTGGGGCTGGGAGGAGCGGCTGGCCGGGGACTCCTGGGGCGAGGGGTACTACCTCGGTCTGCTGCCGCGGGTGGTGGCGGAGTTGGATCCGACCCGGCCGTACACGGCGGGCAGTCCGTGGTCCGGGTCCTGGGCGCATCACCCGAACGACCCCGCGCACGGAACGCATCACTCGTGGGCGGTGTGGAACCGGGAGGACTACGGGGACTACCGGCTCCATGTGCCGCGGTTCGTGGCCGAGTTCGGGTGGCAGGCGCCGCCCGCCCACGCCACCCTGCGGCGGGCGCTGCCCGGTGAGGAGCTCGCGGCCGACTCCCCCGGCATGCTGCATCACCAGAAGGCGGACGACGGCAAGGGCAAGCTGGAGCGCGGGCTGGCACGGCATTTCGCCGTTCCCGAAGGTGACTTCGACCGGTGGCACTATCTGATGCAGGTCAACCAGGCCCGTGCCGTCGCCGCCGGGATCGAGCACTGGCGCTCGCACTGGCCGGTGTGCGCGGGCACGGTGGTGTGGCAGCTCAACGACTGCTGGCCGGTGACGTCCTGGTCCGCGATCGACGGCGACGGGCGGGAGAAGCCGCTGTACCACGAGCTGCGGCGGCTGTACGCGGACCGGTTGCTGACGGTCCAAGTGCGGGACTCCGGGCTGGTGTTGGCCGCCGTGAACCAGGCGGCCGAGGCATGGACGGGCAGGCTGACACTGCGGCGGATGTCGGTCGAGGGCGCGGTGGTCGGGGAGGCAAGGGTGGGGCTGGCCGCGGAGGCACGGGCGGTGGGCATCGTCGGCATTCCGCGGGAACTGGAGCCTCTCGGGCCCAAGGAGTTCCTGGTGGCGGACGCGGACGGGCTGCGGGCCGTGCACTTTCCCGCACCGGACCGGGAAATCCCGTACCCGCGGCCCGAGTTCGACGTGTCCGTCTCGCCCGGTGCGGTCACGGTGACGGCCCACACCCTCGTACGGGATCTGCTGCTGCAGGCCGACCGGCTGCACCCGCGGGCGCGCGCCGATCGCGGGCTTGTCACGCTGCTGCCCGGCGAACGGGTCACGATCGGCGTACGGGGCTGGGAGACTCCTGATCCGGACGCTGCCCGAACCGCCCTGTACTGCTTGGAGCCGGCCCGATGACAGGGACCCCGACCGCCCGCGTCACCATCAAGGACGTCGCCGCGCGCGCCGGGGTGTCCAAGGGCGCCGTCTCGCTCGCGTTCAACCACAAGCCGGGGCTCTCGGAGGCGACCCGGGACCGGATCTTCAACGCGGCCCGGGAGCTGGGGTGGGCGCCGAACCTCACCGCCCGGACGCTGGCCGGGTCACGGGTGGACGTGGTGGGCCTCGCGATCTGCCGGCCGGCGCGGCTGCTGGGCCTTGAGCCCTTCTACATGGAGTTCATCTCCGGCGTGGAGAGCGTGCTGACCGAGCAGTCGTGCTCGCTGCTGCTCAGGCTCGTACGGAATGTGGAGGAGGAGGTCGGGCTGCAGGAGGCCTGGTGGCGGGGGCGGCAGATCGGGGGGTCGATCCTGGTCGACTTCCGGTCTCAGGACCCTCGGGTGGCGGCCGCCGAGCGGCTGGGGATGCCGGTCGTCGCGGTGGGGCATCCCTCACTCACCGGCGGCCTCACCTCCGTGTGGACCGACGACGCCACCGCAGTGACGGAGGCCGTGCGCTATCTCGCCGCGCTGGGGCACCGGCGGATCGCCCGGGTGGGCGGGGCGGCGGCCCTTGGGCACACGGCGATGCGGACCGCCGCCTTCGACGAGGCGGCACGGATCCTTGAGCTGGCCGGCGCCTGGCAGGTGACCACCGACTACTCGGGGGAGGCGGGGGCACGGGCCACGCGGTCGCTGCTTGCGGCTGCGCCGGCCGATCGGCCGACGGCGATCGTGTACGACAACGACATCATGGCGGTGGCGGGGCTCTCGGTGGCCGCGGAGATGGGGTTGTCGGTGCCGGGTGACGTCTCGCTGCTGGCGTGGGACGACTCGCAGCTGTGCAGGCTGACGCATCCGACGTTGTCCGCGATGAGTCATGACGTGCACGGGTTCGGCGCGGATGCGGCCCGGACGCTGTTCGGGGTGATCACCGGGGAGGGGCCCGGGTCACATCCGGTGCCTACGCCTGTACTGACGCCTCGGGGGTCCACGGCGCCGCCGTCCCGGTGAGCACCGTTGGTGACTGCGGGTCCGTTGCGGCTTGTCGCGCGCACGCGGCGGCAGCCGCACATGACACAGCCCCGCACCCCTGGAGGGGCGCTCCGGCACCGGCGTTTTTGATGTGACGTTCGCCGCTCCCCCCGCCAGGACTGTGCAGCTACGTTACCCGTAAGTAGCATGGGTCCTGAGCGCGCGCTCAGCGCATGCGTGCCGCAGCAGTGCCATCCCGCATCTGGAGGAGAGCCATCGTGCCTCGTACCGTCAGGGACGTCGTCTTCGTCGACGGCGTCCGTACCCCGTTCGGCAAGGCGGGCCCGAAGGGCATCTACCACGAGACCCGTGCCGACGACCTCGTCGTGAAGGCGATCCGGGAGCTGCTGCGCCGCAACCCCGGTCTCGACCCGAAGCAGATCGACGAGGTCGCCATCGCCGCGACCACGCAGATCGGTGACCAGGGTCTGACCCTCGGCCGCACGGCCGGCATCCTCGCCGGACTGCCGCAGTCGGTCCCGGGATACTCCATCGACCGCATGTGCGCGGGCGCGCTGACCGCCGTGACGACCGCGGCCGGTTCCGTCGCCTTCGGTGCGTACGACGCCGTCATCGCCGGTGGTGTCGAGCACATGGGCCGCCACCCGATGGGCGAGGGCGTGGACCCGAACCCGCGGTTCGTCAGCGAGAAGCTGGTCGACGAGTCGGCGCTGTTCATGGGCATGACCGCCGAGAACCTGCACGACCGCTACCCGACCATCACCAAGCAGCGCGCCGACGAGTACGCCGTGCGCTCGCAGGAGAAGGCCGCCAAGGCGTACGCCAACGGCAAGATCCAGCAGGACCTGGTGCCGATCTCGGTGCGCAACACCAACGCGGAGGTCGGTGAGACCGGCTGGGGTCTGGTCACCGCCGACGAGCCGATGCGTCCGGGTACCACCCTGGAGAACCTCTCGGGTCTCAAGACGCCGTTCCGTGTGCACGGCCGGGTCACCGCCGGCAACGCGGCCGGTCTGAACGACGGCGCCACCGCCTCGATCATCGCGTCCGAGGACTTCGCCCGCGAGAACAACCTGCCGGTCAAGATGCGTCTCGTCTCGTACGCCTTCGCGGGCGTGGAGCCGGAGGTCATGGGCTACGGCCCGATCCCGGCCACCGAGAAGGCCCTCGCCAAGGCCGGTCTGTCGATCGAGGACATCAACCTCTTCGAGATCAACGAGGCCTTCGCCGTCCAGGTGCTCGCCTTCCTGGAGCACTACGGCATCGCCGACGACGACGCGCGCGTCAACCAGTACGGCGGCGCCATCGCCTACGGCCACCCGCTGGCCTCCTCCGGCGTCCGTCTGATGACGCAGCTGGCCCGCCAGTTCGAGGAGCAGCCGGAGGTCCGTTACGGCCTCACGACCATGTGCGTCGGCTTCGGCATGGGCGCCACGGTCATCTGGGAGAACCCGCACCACAAGGACGCCGGAGGCAACAAGTGAGCACCACCGAACTCCTGAAGGGCGCGGCCGAGCTGTTCCCCGACGAGGTCGTGACGTCCGCGCACGTACGCCACCTCGACCTGCCGTTCGGCGCCGGGCGCTTCGCCCTGATCACGCTGGACAACGGCTTCGACCACACCAAGCCGACCACCTTCGGCCCGGCGTCGCTGGCGAACCTGAACACCGCCATCGACCAGGTCGAGAAGGAGGCCGCGGCCGGCGAGATCGTCGGTGTCGGCATCACCGGCAAGCCGTTCATCTTCGCGGTCGGCGCCGACCTCAAGGGCGTCGAGCTCCTCAAGGAGCACAAGGACGCGCTCGCCATCGGCAAGGGCGGCCACGAGGTCTTCAAGCGGCTGTCCGGCATCGCGGTGCCGACCTTCGCGTACTACAACGGCGCGGCCATGGGCGGCGGTGTCGAGGTCGGTCTGCACTGCGAGTACCGGACCGTCTCCAAGGCCCTCCCGGCCTTCTCGCTCCCCGAGGTCTTCCTCGGTCTGGTCCCCGGCTGGGGCGGCTGCACGCTGCTGCCGAATCTGATCGGCGCCGACAAGGCCGTCTCGGTGATCATCGAGAACAGCCTCAACCAGAACAAGCAGCTCAAGGGCCGGCAGGTCTTCGACCTCGGGATCGCCGACGCGCTCTTCGAGGGCGCGGACTTCCTGGAGCAGTCGCTGATCTGGACTGCCAACGTCCTCAAGGGCGAGATCAAGGTCGAGCGTCCGGTGATCGACCGCGGTGAGGGCTGGGACCAGGCCGTCGCCAAGGGCCGTTTCATCGCGGACTCCAAGGTGCACGGGGCCGCTCCGGCCGCCTACCGCGCCCTCGACATCATCGCCGCCGCCAAGAACGGCGACCTGCAGCAGGGCTACGACGCCGAGGACAAGGCCCTCGCCGACCTCATCATGGGCGGTGAACTGCGCGCCGGCATCTACGCGTTCAACCTGGTGCAGAAGCGCGGCAAGCGCCCGGCGGGTGCGCCCGACAAGAACCTGGCGCGTCCGGTCACCAAGGTGGGCGTGGTCGGCGCGGGCCTGATGGCCTCCCAGCTCGCGCTGCTCTTCCTGCGCCGCCTCGAGGTGCCGGTCGTGCTGACCGACATCGACCAGGAGCGCGTCGACAAGGGTGTGGGCTACGTCCACGCCGAGATCGAGAAGCTGCTCGGCAAGGGCCGTATCAACCAGGACAAGGCCAACCGCCTCAAGGCCCTGGTCACCGGTGTGCTGGACAAGGCCGAGGGCTTCTCCGACGCCGACTTCATCATTGAGGCCGTCTTCGAGGAGATCGGCGTCAAGCAGCAGGTGTTCGCGGAGGTCGAGGCGGTCGCCCCGGCGCACGCGATCCTCGCCACCAACACCTCCTCGCTGTCGGTCTCCGAGATGGCGTCGAAGCTGAAGAACCCCGAGCGGGTCGTGGGCTTCCACTTCTTCAACCCGGTCGCGATCCTGCCGCTGCTGGAGATCGTGCGCGGCGAGCAGACCGACGACGCCTCCCTGGCCACGGCGTTCGCCGTCGCCAAGAAGCTGAAGAAGACCGCGGTTTTGGTGAAGGACGCCCCGGCGTTCGTCGTGAACCGCATCCTCACCCGCTTCATGGGCGAGATCCAGAACGTCATCGACGAGGGCACCCCGGTCGAGGTCGCCGAGAAGGCCGTCGAGCCGCTCGGGCTGCCGATGTCCCCGCTGGTACTCCTCGAACTGGTCGGTCCCGCGATCGGTCTGCACGTCTCGGAGACCCTCAACCGGGCCTTCCCGGACCGCTTCACGGTCTCCCCGAACCTCGCGGCCGTCGTCAAGGCGGGCAAGCGCGGCTTCTACGTCTACGACTCCGGGAAGCCGGAGCTGGACCCGGAGGTCGCCGCGCTGCTGAAGCAGGGCGATGTCGTGCTGACCGAGGAGCAGGTCCGCGAGCGCGTCCTCGACGCAGTCGCCCAGGAGATCGGGCTCATGCTCGACGAGGGCGTCGTCGCCGAGGCCCAGGACATCGACCTCTGCCTGATCACGGGCGCCGGCTGGCCCTTCCACCTGGGCGGCCTCACGCCGTACCTGGACCGCGAGGGTGTCTCCGAGCGCGTGAACGGCAAGAAGTTCCTGGCGCCGGGCGTCGCGAGCGTCCCCGCGTGACGCTTCGCTGATTCGGCCGGGTGCCTGTACTCCTGTGGGGGTGCAGGCACCCGGCGTTTCGTCACTGGGGCTCCGCCCCGGACTCCTCGTATCGGCCTGAACGGCCTCGTCCTCAAACTCCCCCAGAGGGGGCACCCCCGGACGGGCCGAGAGTGCCTGAACCGGCGTTCCATGCCGCCGGGCCGATCACACGTCCCGCCATGCCTCCAGCGCCAGCCCCGGCTCGTCCTTGCGGCGGGTGACCAGCAGCTGCCCGGTCGACGGGGACAACGTCGCGGCCACCACCCGGCCGTCCTCGTCCACCGCCAGGGACACCCCTGCGTCCACGGGCAGTTGGGACCCCGACTCGGTCCACCATGCGCCGGCCGACTCCAGCTCGGTGGGGTACGCGGCGAAGGCGACACGGCCGCTCGCCGAGCGCTGGGCGAGCAACGTGCAGTCGTGGCCGTCCAGTTCGCAGCGCACGGCGGTGACCGGGCCCGGTCCGGCGGACGGCAGAAGCGTGACCGGCTTGCTGCCGGGGCGCCAGGCGCACAGGTCGCCCGAGTCGTCGGCGTAGAACAGGGTGGTGCTGTCCGGCGAGGTGGCGAGGGCGCACAGGGTGCCGGGGCGGACCGGGGCCTCCATCGCCTCCTCCAGGACGGGCTGCGCTCCCGGCTCCTCCTGCCGCCAGTGCAGGATGCCGCCGGGAACCGCCGCGTACAGCTCGACGCGTCCCGATTCACCCGTCACCGCCGCCAACTCCTCTTGCACGTCCCGTCCCTTGAGGTCGCGCCAGGGGTCCCAGCCGCCCTTCTCCTTCTGGGCGAGCATGCTCACCCCGCCGCCCTTGTTGCGGACGAAGACATGGGCGCGGCCCTCGGCGTCGGCCGCGACGGCGGGAGTGCCGGTGGCGGGGCCCTTCTTGTCGGGGTGCCCGACGGGATTCCAGTCGAGGGCCGCGAGCCGGGGCCGGAAGTGGGTGGAGTGGACGAGGCCGGACTCGCCGGAAGCGGTGGGCCGCCAGGAGACCAGATGGGCGTAGGAGTCACTGCCCTGGCCGACGGCGGGTGACGAGTGCAGCTTCTGGTCGCCGCCGATCCTGTGCGGGGGCGACCAGGGGCCGCCGGGTCCGCGTTCCGCGCGGCACAGGACGGCGTCGTCCGTCGGCAGGTAGACACAGAGCCGGCCGTCGCGGCCGCGTATGAGCCAGTCGCCGTTCACCGCTTCACTCTAGGCGGCGGGGTGCGCCGTGCGCGGCGCGGCCCCTGGGTGGGCGTCTGAGGCCTCCGGGGGTGCGTCCCGGCCCCGCGTCCCCTCCGGCACCGGAGCGGGCGACCCATGGGCGAAGCGCGGCTCCACGCCCTCAGCGGCCGGCAGGCACGCACGGCACACCTGACTGGACGCTCTCACAGGCGCAACGCCGCGCCGAACGGGCAGGCTGTTCCCAGCGGCACCGCACAAGTGCCACCACCGCACGAGTAAGGAAGCCGACCTCATGACCGACCGACTCACCGTGAGCGTCCTCGGCACGGGCATCATGGGCGCCGCGATGGCCCGTAACCTCGCCCGCGCCGGACACACCGTCCGCGCCTGGAACCGCACCCGCGCCAAGGCCGAGCCGCTCACCGCCGACGGCGCCCAGGTCACCGACTCCCCCGCCGAGGCCGTCCGCGGCGCCGACGTCGTCCTGACCATCCTCTACGACGGCCCGGCCGCCCTGGCCGTCATGCGCGAGGCCGCTCCCGCCCTGCGCCCGGGCGCCGCCTGGGTGCAGTCGACCACCGCCGGTGTCGAGGCGATCGGCGACCTGGCCGCGTTCGCCCGCGACCACGATCTGGCCTTCTACGACGCTCCCGTGCTCGGTACCCGGCAGCCCGCGGAGGCCGGCCTGCTGACCGTGCTGGCCGCCGGGCCCGTCGAGGGCCGCAAGGCGGTGGAGCCGGTGTTCGACGCGGTCGGCGCGCGCACGCTGTGGACCGGCGAGGACGGGGCGGCGGGCAGCGCGACCCGGCTGAAGCTGGTGGCCAACAGCTGGGTCCTCGCTGTCACCGCGGCGACCGGCGAGGTGCTGGCCCTGGCGCAGGCGCTCGGCGTCGACCCGCACAACTTCTTCGACCTCATCGCCGGCGGCCCGCTCGACATGGGCTATCTGAAGGCCAAGGCGGAACTCGTCCTGGGCGACCGGCTCTCCCCGGCCCAGTTCGCGGTGGCGACGGCGGCCAAGGACGCCCGGCTGATCGTCGAGGCCGGGCAGAACCACGGTGTGCGCCTGGATGTCGCCGCCGCGAGCGCCGAACGTCTGGAGCGGGCCGCCGCGCAGGGCCACGCCGACGAGGACATGGTCGCCGCGTACTTCGCCAGCTTCGACGAGAAGCGGGTCGACTGACCCGGCGCCTGCACCGGTTGTGCGAATCTTGCCGCATGGATGAGAGCGCGCCCCTGCTCGTGATCGTCGACGCCGCGAACGTCGTCGGGTCGGTCCCCGACGGCTGGTGGCGGGACCGGCGGGGGGCCGCGGAACGCCTTCGCGACCGGCTGGCGGCCGACGGTCTCCCGGGCCGTTCCGGCCCCGTGGAGATCGTCCTTGTGGTGGAGGGGGCGGCGCGCGGCGTGGACTCGGTCCCCGGCGTGCGCGTGGAGTCCGCTCCCGGCAGCGGCGACGACCACATGGTCGACCTGGTCGCCCGGGCGGGCCGGCGCCCGGTACTGGTGGTGACGGCGGACCGGGAACTGCGGCGGAGGGTCACGGAGTTGGGGGCGGAGACAACGGGACCGCGTTCCGCAAGACCTGAGTGACCGGCCCCGCAGTCCACGCCTGAGCGGGACCTACGGGGCCGGAGCACAAGGTGCGCTTACGGGGCCCCGCCGGCCCCGGCCTCCTCGCTGCGTGCGAGACGGCTGTGGGAGCGGCCGTAGAGGAAGTACACGAAGAAGCCGATCACCATCCAGATGGCGAACCGGAGCCAGGTCTCGGCGGGCAGGTTGAGCATCAGCCACAGCGAGGCCAGCACCGACACGATCGGCAGGAACGGGACCAGCGGAGTCCGGAAGGAGCGGGGCAGGTCGGGGCGGGTGTTGCGGAGGATGATCACGCCGATCGCGACGACGATGAACGCGAACAGCGTGCCGATGTTCACCAGTTCCGCGAGTTCGCTCAGGCTGGTGAAGCCGGCCAGGATGGCGATGATCACGCCGAGCAGGATGGTCGGCCGGTGCGGGGTCTTGAACCGGGGGTGGACGTGGGAGAAGAAGCGGGGCAGCAGTCCGTCGCGGCTCATCGCGAAGAAGACCCGGGTCTGGCCGAGCAGCAGGATCATGCAGACCGTCGTCAGGCCGACGGCGGCGCCGAAGCTGATGAAGCCCGCGAACCAGGGGTGTCCCGTGGCCTTGAACGCGTCGGCGAGCGGGGCGTCCACGGACAGCTGTTTGTAGTTCTGCATGCCGGTCACGACGATCGACACGGCGACGTAGAGCGTGGTGCAGATGATGAGCGAGCCGATGATGCCGCGCGGCATGTCCCGCTGCGGGTTCCTGGTCTCCTCGGCGGCCGTGGCGACGACGTCGAAGCCGATGAAGGCGAAGAAGACGACGGAGGCGGCGGTGAAGATGCCCAGCACGCCGAAGTTGGAGGGCGCCCAGCCGAACATCAGCTGGATGAGCGGGGCCTTGAGGTTCCCGCCCGCCTCCACGCTCTGCGACTTCGGGATGAACGGGTCGTAGTTGTCGCTGCTGATGAAGAAGGCGCCCGCGATGATCACGGTCAGGACGACGGTCACCTTGATGGCGACCACGACGGCGGTGACCCGCGCGGAGAGCTTCGTACCGACCACGAGGACGGCGGTGAGCACCAGCACGAGGGCGGCGGCGAGGATGTCGAAGCCGAAGCCGTCGGCGCCCTCTCTCCCGCTGAGCGACGCCGGCAGGTGCCAGCCCGCGTTGTCCAGCAGTGAGGCGATGTAGCCGGACCAGCCGACCGCGACCACCGCGGTGCCCAGCGCGAACTCCAGGACCAGGTCCCAGCCGATGATCCAGGCGGGCAGTTCGCCCAGGGAGGCGTACGAGAAGGTGTACGCCGACCCGGCCACCGGGACGGTGGAGGCGAACTCCGCGTAGCAGATCGCGGCCAACGCGCAGACGACGCCGGCCACGACGAAGGCCAGGGCGACGGCGGGGCCGGCGTTGTTCTTGGCCACCGTGCCGGTGAGAACGAAGATGCCGGTGCCGATGATGACACCGACGCCGAAGACGGTCAGATCGAGCGCGGACAGGGATTTCCTGAGTGCGTGCTCGGGTTCCTCGGTATCGAGGATGGACTGCTCGACCTTCTTCGTCCGGAAGAGGGTGCTGCTCACGGGCTTACCTCCCACGCTTTGTCGTCCTCGACATGATCGAGAGGGGGCGTGGTACGTATGCCCCGACGCGGGCAGATTCACGCGAACGGGCCGGTTCCACCACTCTTCGCGGTGGTGGAACCGGCCCGGACGGGCGTGTCAGTCGCGCGCGGGCTGCACCGAGTCGACCTCCGCGGCGGCACGGTTGAACCGGCCGTCCAGCTTGGAGACCAGGCCGGTCACCTGACGGGCGATGTCAGGAGCCGTGAGCCCGATCTCCGCCATGACCTCGGCGCGGGCGGCGTGGTCGAGGAAGCGCGGCGGGATGCCGAAGTCGCGCAGCGGTACGTCGACGCCCGCGTCCCGCAGAGCCTGCGCGATCGCGGAACCGACGCCGCCCACACGGCTGTTGTCCTCGACGGTGACGACCACGCGGTGCCGCTCCGCGAGGGGGGCCATGGCCTCGTCGACGGGCTTGACCCAGCGCGGGTCGACGACGGTGGTGGAGATGCCCTGCTTGTCGAGCAGGGAGGCGATCTCCAGGCACATGGGGGCCAGGGCACCCACGGAGACGAGAAGCACGTCCGGGGTGTCCGTGCCCGGCTCGCGCAGGACGTCCATGCCGCCCACCCGTCCCACCGCGGGTACGGCGGGGCCGACGGCGCCCTTCGAGAAGCGCACCACGGTCGGCGCGTCCTTGACCTCGACGGCCTCCCGCAGCTGGGCGCGGACCTGGTCGGCGTCGCGCGGCGCGGCCAGCCGCAGCCCCGGCACGACCTGCAGGATCGACATGTCCCACATGCCGTTGTGGGAGGCGCCGTCGGTGCCGGTGACGCCGGCCCGGTCCAGGACGAAGGTGACCCCGCACTTGTGCAGGGCGACATCCATCAGGACCTGGTCGAAGGCGCGGTTGAGGAAGGTGGCGTAGACGGCGAAGACGGGGTGCAGTCCGCCGGTGGCGAGGCCCGCCGCGCTCACCGCGCCGTGCTGCTCCGCGATCCCGACGTCGTAGATCCGCTCCGGGAAGGTGTCCGCGAACTTCTTCAGGCCGACCGGCTGCAGCATCGCCGCCGTGATGGCCACGATGTCCCGCCGCTCCTTGCCGAGCCGGACCATCTCGTCGCCGAAGACGGAGGTCCAGTCGGCGCCCGAGGCCTTGATGGGCAGGCCCGTGTCGGGGTGGATGGGGCCGATGCCGTGGAAGCGGTCGGCCTCGTCCTGGAGGGCGGGCTGGTAGCCGCGGCCCTTCTCGGTGAGGCAGTGCACGATGACGGGCCCGCCGAACCGCTTGGCCCGCGCCAGCGCGGACTCCAGGGCCTCGATGTCGTGGCCGTCGATCGGACCGACGTACTTGAGGCCCAGGTCCTCGAACATGCCCTGCGGCGCGATGAAGTCCTTGAGCCCCTTCTTGGCCCCGTGCAGGGTCTCGTAGAGGGGCTTGCCGACGACGGGGGTGCGCTCCAGCAGGTCCTTCCCGCGGGCCAGGAACCGCTCGTATCCGTCGGTCGTACGAAGGGTGGCGAGGTGGTTGGCGAGACCGCCGATCGTCGGCGCGTACGACCGCTCGTTGTCGTTGACGACGATGACCAGGGGCCGGTCCTTGGCGTCGGCGATGTTGTTGAGGGCCTCCCAGGCCATACCGCCGGTCAGCGCACCGTCACCGATCACGGCGACCACGTGGTCGTCGCGTTCCAGGATCTGGTTGGCCTTCGCGAGGCCGTCGGCCCAGCCGAGCACCGTGGAGGCGTGGCTGTTCTCGATGACGTCGTGCTCGGACTCGGCCTGCGAGGGGTAGCCGGACAGGCCGCCCTTCATCTTCAGCTTCGAGAAGTCCTGACGGCCGGTGAGCAGCTTGTGCACGTAGGACTGGTGGCCCGTGTCCCACAGCACCCTGTCCTTCGGGGACTCGAAGACGCGGTGCAGAGCGATGGTCAGCTCGACCACACCGAGGTTGGGGCCGAGGTGGCCGCCGGTCTTGGAGACCGCGTCGACGAGGAAGGTCCGGATCTCCTCCGCCAGCTGGTCCAGCTGCTCCAGGCTGAGCCGGTCCAGATCGCGCGGTCCCCTGATGCGGGTCAGCAGCGGCACCCGTGCCTCCTTGCAGTAGAGCTGATCGAGCTGTTGCCGGGCTTGTCGAGTCTAATGTTCCGTCTTTGGGGACGACGCCCGGGCAGTGCGTGATACGTCACGCGATCGGCTGTACCCAAGATGTGGCGTTCCTATGACGTGACTGTGCCCGGTACCGCCATGGGTACCGGGCACAGGCTCAGGTGGGGTGCGGTTACGCGCGGCCCGCCGTCTTCTGCGTCTTACGGGTGACCGCGTCGATGACGACGGTCGCCAGCAGAACGCCACCGGTGATCATGTACTGCACCGGCGAGGCGATGCCCTCCAGGGCAAGGCCGTACTGGATCGAGATGATCACGAGGACACCCAGCAGGGCGTTCCAGGTGCGTCCACGCCCGCCGAACAGCGACGTACCGCCGATGACGGCCGCGGCGATCGCGTTCATCAGCAGGTCACCGCCGCCCGCGCCCTGGTTGGCGGAGGCGATCTTCGAGGCGATGAACAGACCGCCGATCGCGGCGAAGGTGCCGGAGATCGCGAAGACCGAGATCCGGACCATCTCCACGTTGATACCGGCACGCCGGGAGGCCTCGACGCTGCCGCCGAGGGCGAAGATCTTCCGGCCGTACGTGGTACGGCGCAGCACGAAGTCCGTGACCAGCAGCACGCCGACGAAGATCACCACGGCCAGCGGCAGGCCCTTGTACTGGTTGTAGACGGCCGCGGCGCCGAAGGCCACGATCGCCAGCAGCACGGTGCGCAGGATGGTTTCGCTCAGCAGCCGGGACGGCACGCCGGCGGCCTCGCGGCGGCGGTTGCCGAGGAAGGAGCTGAGGAAGAACAGCGCCGTCACCGCGATCGCAAGACCGTATGACGCGGCCACATCGGGGAAGTAGTAGCTGGTCAGCTTGGCCACGAGGCCCTCGCTGTCCAGGTTGATGGTGCCGCTGTCGCCCAGGATCTGGAGCATGAAGCCGTTCCAGAAGAGCAGACCTGCCAGGGTGACCGCGAACGCCGGGACACCGATCTTCGCGAAGAAGAAGCCGTGGATCGCGCCGGCCGCCGTACCGACGAGGATGGACAGCACGAAGGCGAGCCACGCGGACATGCCGTGCGTGACGGTCAGCACCGCGTAGGCGGCGCCCGCCACACCGGAGACCGAGCCGACCGACAGGTCGATCTCGCCGAGCAGCAGCACGAAGACGATGCCGACGGCGATCATGCCCGTGCCGACCATGGCGACGGAGATGTCGGACAGGTTGCCCGCGGTGAGGAAGTTCGAGTTCAGGCTCTGGAAGATGACCCAGATGATGGCCAGACCGATGACGACCGGGGTGGCACCCAGGTCGCCGGCCTTCATCTTCCGCTTGAACTCGCCGAGGTAGCCCGCGAAGCCCTGTTCGCGCACCAGCAGACGGGGGTCGACGACAGTCGCTGCGCCGGCCGCGGCCTCGGGGTTCTCCACGACGTGGTCGTCGGGGGGCGTGGAGGTCTTGTCGATGCTCACTTCTTGATCTCCCCAGTGCTGCGCGCCGCACGACGGGTCACGGCGTTGTCCGTGGCGCCGGTGATGGCGGAGATGATCTCTTCCTGTGAGGTCGACTTGACCTCGAAGACGCCGTTGTTGCGGCCCAGCCGCAGCACCGCCACCTTGTCGGCGACGGCCTTCACATCGGCCATGTTGTGGCTGATGAGGAGCACGGCGTGATTGCGCTCGCGCAGCCGCTCCACGAGGTCGAGGACCTGGGCGGTCTGCTCGACGCCGAGGGCGGCGGTGGGCTCGTCGAGGATGACCAGCTTGGGCTCGCCGAGCATGGAGCGTGCGATGGCCACCGTCTGGCGCTGACCGCCGGAGAGGGAGGCGATCGGGATACGGACGCTGGGGATGCGGATCGACAGCGTGTCCAGCAGCTCGCGCGATCGGCGCTCCATCTCGACCTCGTCGAGGATGCCGTACTTGCGGACCTCCCGGCCGAGGTACAGGTTGCCGACGACGTCGATGTTGTCGCACAGCGCGAGGTCCTGGTACACCGTCGCGACGCCCAGGTTCTGGGCGTCGTGCGGCCGGTTGATCTGGACCGCCTTGCCGTCCCATTCGATGACGCCCTCATCGATGGGGTGCACGCCGGCGATCGTCTTGACCAGCGTGGACTTTCCGGCGCCGTTGTCGCCCACCAGGGCGACCACTTCACCGGCGTGGACCTCAAGCTCGACGTCGGTGAGCGCCTGGACGGCACCGAATCGCTTGGAGACCCCGCGCAACGCCAGCACGGGCGTAGCGGACACTTGAACCATCTCCTTCGCCGCCTGACCCGACGGAAGGTAGTGCGGAAGGTAGTGCAGAAAAAGTTTGGGGGATGTTCCGTCCGGTGCCCCGCAGCTAGCTTGCGGGGCTATTTGATGCGCGGGGCACCGGCGGAGTCATCGGAGCAGACGTCCCGTAGGGGAATTCAAGAGCGAATTCCCCTACCTGGGAAGGGACGCGCCGCTGCTTACTTCAGACCGATCTTGTCGCAGGCGGCCTTGTACTGGGCCGTGCAGATGTCGGCGACGGTGTAGATGCCGTCCTTGATGACGGTGTCGTTGATGTTGTCCTTGGTCAGCGACTGGACCGGGACCAGCTTCGACGGGACCTGCTTGGTGGTCGGGCTGTCGACCTTGTCGGGGGCGACGGAGCTGAGCGACTTGCCCTGGGCGAGGTCGACGGCCATCTCGGCGGCGACGTCGGCCTCCTGCGGGTACGGCTTGTAGACGCTCATGTACTGCGTGCCGGCGACGATGCGCTGCACACCCGCGAGCTCGGCGTCCTGGCCGGTGACCGGAACGGTGATGCCGGCGGCCTTGAGGGCGGTGATGATACCGCCGGCCATGCCGTCGTTGGCGGAGTAGACGCCGACGATGTTGCTCTTGCCGAGCGCCGAGATCGCGCCCTCCATGTTGGCGTTGGCGTTCTCCGGCTTCCAGTCCTTGGTGTCGTAGGACTTGCCGATGTTGACCTTGCCCTTGAGGACGGAGAGGGCGCCCTGCTTGAACTGGGCGGCGTTCGGGTCGGTGGACGACCCGTTCATCATGACGATCTTGCCGGACTTGGCCTTGGAGCCGAGGGCCGTGAGAAGGGCCTGCCCCTGGGTCTTGCCGACGGTCACGTTGTCGAACGAGGTGTAGGCGTCGATCGGGCCCTGGGCCAGGCGGTCGTAGGCGACGACCGGGATGCCGGCATCGTGGGCCTTCTGGACCGAGGTCTTGATCGCGGCGGAGTCCACGGCGTCGACGATCAGCACGTCCACCTTGTTGGTGACCATGGTGTCGGCCTGCTGGCTCTGCAGACTCGCGTCCTGCTTGGCGTTGGCGTAGACGAGCTCGGCCTTGTCGTTCGTGAGCTCCTTGATCTTCTTCTCGATCAGGGGCTTGTCGAACTTCTCGTATCGTGCGGTCTGGTTCTCCGGAAGGAGGAGCCCGACCTTGATGCTGTCGCCCTTCTTGGCGGACGACGAGGAGGAACCACCGCCGGACTCCTTCGCACTGCCACAGGCGGCGAGGGAAACGGCCATTGCACTTGCGGCAACGGCAAACGCGGCACGACGCATACGCGTGTTCACTTCAGAAACCTCCCTGACGAGGCCGCGACGTTGCGGCCGAGGTGGCTGGAAGTCAACTCGGCCCCGCGTGCGACGTCAAGAAGTAAATCCTTAACGAGATGGCAACGGTGCCATCCGTTCTCTAAGTGAAGGCAGGGGTTACTGCAGACAGCGTGCCGTCCAAAAGGGTCGAATCGCCCATCTCGCTGAGTGCGAGAGCGAGCGCTCCGAGCACCTCCGCACGGCCCCCAAGCGCCCCCGGGAGAACGGACAGTTGGCGCGCCGCACTGGGAATGGCGTAGCGGCCGACGGACTCCCTGATCGGCCCGAGCACCAGCTCACCGGCCTCGGCGAGATCACCGCCCAGGACCACTCGGCTCGGGTTCAGCAGATTGCAGAGATTGGCAACTCCACTGCCGATATGGCGGCCGACGTCGGCGATCACCCGACGACAGCCCGGGTCTCCGTCCCTGGCCAGCCGCACGACGCCTTCCATCGTGAGGTCGGTGCCGTGGCTCGACTGGAGCAACGGAAGTACGTAGCGCGCTGCGGCAAAGGTTTCCAGGCATCCGCGGTTTCCGCAGCGACATACGGGACCGGATTCATCGAGTGTAATATGTCCGATTTCTCCTGCGGTGCCCCCGGGACCCCGGTAAATCTTCCCGTTGATCACCAGCCCCGCGCCGACACCGCTCGCGACCTTGATGTATGCCAGGTCCTTGACCCCCCGGCCACTGCCCCAGACCAGCTCGCCCAGGGCGCCGAGGTTGGCGTCGTTGTCCACGTGCACGGGCACGCCGAGCCGCCCCCGCAGCTCCTCGGCGGGCCTGGTGCCGGTCCAGCCGGGCAGGATCGCGGTCGAGCCCAGGGTGCCGGACTCGACGTCGATCGGGCCGGGCACACCGACGCCCACGCCCGCGATCTTGGACCGGTCGACGCCCGTTGCTGCGATCAGGCGGTTGACCAGCTCTTCCGCCCGGTCGAAGCCCTGTGTCGAGGAGGCGTCCACATCCAGCGGCTCGGACTCCTCGGCGAGCACCTGATGGGCGAGATTCCCTACCGCGACGCGCAAATGCGTGTGCCCGAAGTCGACACCGATGACAATGCCGGCGTCGCCGCTGAGGCTGACGCTGCGGGCCCTGCGGCCGCCCGCCGAGGTGGGCGTGACCTCGACCGTTCCGCCGTCCTTGAGCTCGCGGACGATGTTGGAGACCGTCGCCGCGGACAGGCCCGTGGTCCTTGCGATTTCCGCCTGCGTGAGGGACCCGGCCAGCCGGACGGCCCGTACGACCCGTTCCAGGTTGGCTCGGTGCAGTGACGACTGCGACCCCGGAGTCTCCACGACGACCTCCTGCGCGCGGGACCGCTTCGATGAGGCCCCGTCTATGTCCAACTAGTGAACTCTAAGCTGAGCCGTTCGGGTCGCCTCCCGTCAAGAGGTTGAACCGGATCGGGTCCTTGTACACATGGCGGCGCGCCGCCCCCGACTTCCGGGAGCGGCGCGTTCACGGTACGTCGGGCCGCCGGGCCCTGTGTCGACAGGCCCTACTTCAGCGCCCCAGCCGTCAGCCCCTGCACCACCTGCCGCTGGAAGATGATGTACGCCGCCAGCACCGGCAGCATCGCCATCACCAGCCCCGCGAAGAGGCCGGACCAGTCGCCCTTGTACCCCTGGCTGGCCGCGAGCTGTACCAGGCCCTGGGTGAGCACCCGCTTGTCCGGGTCGGTGTTGAGCACCGTCGGCAGCATGTACTGGTTCCACTGACCGAGGAAGTTGAAGATCCCCACGCTGATCAGGCCGGGCTTGGCCATCGGCAGCATGATCTGGAAGAACGTCCGGCTGTGCGAGGCACCGTCGACGAAGGCCGCCTCCGCGATCGAGGTCGGCAGGGTGCGGAAGAACGCGGTCAGGAAGAAGACCGTGAACGGCAGCGAGTAGGCGATGTAGACCAGGATCAGCCCGTGGATGGTGTTCAGGAGGCCCATGTTGTTCACGACATAGAACAACGGGACCAGAGCCAGCATGATCGGGAAGCTCATGCCGCCGATGAAGAGGAAGTAGATGAAGCGGTTGCCCGGGAAGTCGAACCGGGCGAGCACGTACGCCGCCATCGAGCCGAGCACCAGCGTGCCGATGAGCGAACCCCCCACCACCAGAATGGTGTTGAGGAAGTAGTCGCTCATGTTGGCGTCGGTCCAGGCCCGCGCCCAGTTCTCGAAGTGCAGTTTGTCCGGCAGCGCCCAGGGCGAGCTGAAGATGGAGTTGTCGTCCTTGAAGGACGTCATCACCGCCCACAGCAGCGGCATGACGACCATGAACGCCCAGAGGATGAGCATCCCGTGGGAGAAGGCGTTGAGGACGTTTCCTTCCTTCTTCGCCTTCGCGGGCGGGGCGACCGGGACGTCGACCTTGCTGACGGAGGCGCCGGACTCGGCCGGCAGGGGGGCGGGGGTCTCTGTCGTCTTCATCTGATCAGTACTCCAGCCGCTCGCGCCGGCCCAGCCGCAGCACCAAGGCCGCGAAGGCCAGGGTGACGACGAGCAGGGCGACGCCGATGGTGGTCGCGTAGGCGGCCTGCCCGTCACGGAACGCCTTCTGGTACACGTACAGGACCAGGACGGTGGTCGAGTAGTCGGGACCGCCGGGCCCGGTCGTCATGATCTGTACGACCGCGAACGACTCGGCACCGAGGGCGAGGATGCCCATGTACACCCAGCCGGACTGCACGGTGTCCCACAGCAGCGGCAGGGTGATCCGGAAGAACGTGCTGGCACGGTTCGCCCCGTCGAGCAGCGCGGCCTCGTACAGGTCCGCCGGGATGGAGGCCATCGCGGCGGAGAAAAGGACCACGAAGAAGCCGACCGTGGACCAGACGAGCACCGCCATCACGCACCACAGGGCCAGGCTCGGGTCGCCCAGCCAGAGCGGCTGGATGCTGCCGAGCCCGATCCCGCGCAGCAGGGAGTTGATCGCGCCGCTGTCCGGGTTGTACGCGAACGCGAACAACAGGGCGACGATCGCGATCGAGAGCACCTGCGGGAAGAAATAGACGATCTTGTAGAAGGACGAACCGCGGACGCCGGAAATCACCGGGCCGCCCCGCCTTCTCCGTCCGCCCACATTGATCATGAAGGCGAAGAACAACGCCAGACTGATCGTCACCACCGGCAGCACCAACGCGAACAGCAGGCTGTGCTGCAACGACTTCCAGAAGATCTCGTCGTCGAGCATCCTTTTGTAGTTGTCGAAGCCGACCATCTTGAATTCGGGGCTCAGACCGGTCCAGTCCGTGAACGAGTAGTAGATGGACTGGATGAACGGCCAGATGACGAAAAGCGCGTACAGCCCCAGGGGTAGTGCCAGAAATCCCACGATGAACCGGTACTTGCCGTGCTGCATTACTACCGACCCCGATCTCTGGGCGGGTGCTGCCGCTGGTGACGGACGCTCACTGGTGCTTGTAGTGCTTGATCGACGTGTCCTTGGCGGCCGCGTCGGCGAAGCCCTGGATCTTCTTGATGGCTTCGGCCGGGGTGAGCCGTCCGGCCATCATCTCCCCGAGGCCCGCCACACCAATCTGCTCCTTCTGCAACTGCACGTACCAGTCCTGGAGGCGCGGGTTCAGGACGTTGTCCCCGGCCAGCTTCAGCGCCGCGACGCCGGAGGTGAGGCCCGGGGTCAGGGCGATGCCGGTGGTGCCGCCGTTGAACGCGGTCAGCGACTTCACCTTGCTGGTGAAGTTCTTCGAGGACGCCTCGCTGAGCATGATGCGCAGCTGCTCCATGCCGCCCTCGGGGTTCTTCGCCTTGGCCGGCACGATGAAGGGCTCACCGCCGGACGCCCAGATGGTGCCGAAGGGCAGCTTGTCGGAGCTGTCGATGCCGGTGGGCCCGGAGACGGCGAGGTTGAAGTCCTTGGGGATGACGTTCGCCGACTCGTTCTCGACCCAGGAGCCGTTCGGGATGAACAGCGCCTTGCCCTTGGCCCAGGCGGTCTGCGACTGGATGTGGTCGAGCCCCGGGGTGCCCTTGAGGATGTAGCCCTTCTTGTAGAGCTCGTAGTAGGCGTCGAAACACGCCTTGACGGCCGGGTGCTTCCAGGCGTTCGGCTCGAGGTTGTCGATGGCGTCCAGGACCTCGCGGCCGCCCACCTTGCCGATCATCGGGTAGAGCGAGAAGGGGAGGTAGTACGGGTACTTGCCCGCGTACGTCCAGCCCGCCATGCCCTTCTTCTTGGCTTTCTCGCACACCGCGAGCATCTGGTCCCAGGTCTGCGGGTATTCCGCGTCGAGGGAGTCCAGGGCCTTCTGCGAGTACCAGACGCCGTACACCGTGTAGGCGTAGTAGAAGATCCAGACCGGGTTGCCGTCGAACTGGCCCATCTCCACGATGCCGGGGCGCAGCGTGTCGCGGACCTTCTTGTTCGGGTCGTCGTAGGACGCGGCGTCCATCAGCGGGGTGAGGTCGGCGAGCTGCTTCTTGCCGACCAGGACGCCCATGTCCATCTGCTCGGCGCCGGAGTTGTCGATCAGGTCCGGCGGGGTGCCCTGGTTGAAGCGGGGCTGGAGCGTGGACTGGATCTTCTGGGTGGCGGAGAACTTCACCTTCACCTTGGGGAAGTTCGTCTCGTAGATCTTGACGGCGTCCTGGGCGTACTCCTTGCCGAAGCCGCCGTCGAAGAGGACGAATTCCATGCCCGCGGTGTCGTTGACGCCCAGGGGGTTCTTGGCGGTCTTCTTGCCCGCCTTGGCTTTGTCCCCGCTGTCGTCGCCACCACTGCTGGCACAGGCCGACAGGAAGCTCATCGTGGGTACGGAGATCAGACCGAGAGCGGCCGACCGCTTGATCAGATCGCGGCGGCCGACACCCCCGGTGCCGTTGTTCTCGGCGGAAGTGGATCCCATGCTCAAGTCCTCGCCTTCTCCAGGACTCAGGCGGTGAACCGGATCCTCCCCGGCACCGCGGTCAGGTCAAGCAGGGTCGTGCAGGAAGTGCGGATCGTGCAGAACGGATCGGGTGAATCGCCGACAGGTATAGTCCACTTCCCGCCAGCGGAGCAAGATCGAATGCAAGGTTGGCCAATGGTCTTATCCGAGTTGAGACCTCTTGGAAATATGAGCCCCCTGTGGTCACCTTGCCGGAAAAATCCGCGACATACACCCCGAATGCCACAGACAACACCCTTGACATCACTGGCCACTTGGCCCACTACTGGTCACTGCGCATCGAAGTTGACAACGTTGTCCGGATGAGCGCAGGGAGGGTGCTGGTCCATGCGGCAGAGAGCTCGGCACAGATGGGGTTCGGCGGTCGTGGTCACGGCCGCCTTTGTCATGGCGATCGGCTCGCAGGGGGCGGCTGTCGCCCTGCCGGACGCGCCGGCCAAGGCCGACCAGGAGTTCGCGTCCTCGTTCGAGGCGGGTGATCCGGCGCCGGACTGGCTGAACACGGTCGACACGGCACCCGACGGCAGCAAGCGGGCGTCCGGCGTCGACGGTGGCTACAGCAGCGGGATCCCCGGCAACATCAACGACCACGTCACGGACGTACGGGCCAGCGCGGAGAACACGAGCGGCGGCGAGGTGAAGGAGAACCTCGCCGACGGCGAGGCCGGCACCAAGTGGCTGACCTTCGAGTCCACCGGCTGGGTCGAGTTCGACCTGGACAAACCGGCAAAGATCACGACGTACGCGCTCACCTCGGCCAATGACTTCGCCGAGCGCGACCCGAAGGACTGGACCCTGCAGGGCTCCACCGACGGCAAGGACTGGAAGACCGTCGACACCCGCTCCGGCGAGGCCTTCTCCGAGCGGTTCCAGACCAAGTCGTACGACCTCGCCGAGCCGGCCGAGTACGAGCACTTCCGGCTCGACATCACGAAGAACAACGGCGCCACCGACATCCTGCAACTGGCCGACCTGCAGCTGTCCACGGGCGGCAGCGGCGGCCCGGTCCCGCAGGACATGCTGTCGCTGGTCGACCACGGCCCGAGCGGCTCGCCGACCGCGAAGGCGGCGGCAGGGTTCACCGGAAAGAGGGCCCTGCGCTACGCCGGACGGCACACGGCCGACGGACGGGCGTACTCGTACAACAAGATCTTCGACGTGAACCTGGCCGTCGGGCGCGACACCCAGCTGTCGTACCGGATCTACCCGTCGATGGCGGACGGCGACCGGGACTACGACGCCACCAACGTCTCCGTCGACCTGGCCTTCACCGACGGCACCCACCTGAGCGACCTGGGCGCGACCGACCAGCACGGCTTCGGGCTGTCGCCGCAGGCGCAGGGGGCCGCCAAGATCCTCTACGTCAACCAGTGGAACAACGTCCTCTCGCGGATCGGGTCGGTCGCGGCCGGGAAGACCGTCGACCGGATCCTGGTGGCGTACGACTCCGCCAAGGGCCCGGCGAAGTTCCGCGGCTGGCTGGACGACGTGTCGATCAAGCGGGCCGCGCCGGAGAAGCCCAAGGCCCATCTCTCCGACTACGCGCTCACCACGCGCGGCACCAACTCCTCCGGCGGTTTCTCGCGCGGCAACAACTTCCCCGCGACCGCCGTGCCGCACGGCTTCAACTTCTGGACGCCGGTGACCAACGCGGGCTCGCTGAGCTGGCTGTACGACTATGCGCGGGCGAACAACGACGACAACCTGCCGACCATCCAGGCGTTCAGCGCAAGTCATGAGCCGAGCCCGTGGATGGGCGACCGGCAGACCTTCCAGGTGATGCCGTCCGTCGCCTCCGGCACCCCGGACACCGGCCGGGAGGCACGTGAGCTGGCCTTCCGGCACGAGAACGAGACCGCGCGGCCGTACTACTACGGGGTCAAGTTCGAGAACGGCCTCAAGGCCGAGATGACCCCGACCGACCACGCGGCCGCCCTGCGCTTCACCTACCCCGGCGACGACGCGAGCGTCGTCTTCGACAATGTGACGGAGCAGGCGGGCCTGACCCTCGACGAGGAGAACGGGATCGTCACCGGCTACTCGGACGTGAAGTCCGGGCTGTCGACGGGCGCCACCCGGCTCTTCGTCTACGGCACGTTCGACAAGCCCGTGAAGGACGGCTCCTCCAGCGGGGTCAAGGGGTACATGCGGTTCGACGCGGGTGACGACCACACGGTCACCCTCCGGCTCGCCACCTCGCTGATCAGCGTCGACCAGGCCAAGGACAACCTCCGTCAGGAGATCCCGGACGGCACGTCCTTCGACACGGTGAAGAACCGCGCCCAGCACACCTGGGACAAGCTGTTCGGCAAGGTCGAGGTCGAGGGCGCCACGCAGGACCAGCTGACCACGCTGTACTCCAGCATGTACCGGCTGTACCTGTACCCCAACTCCGGCTTCGAGAAGGTGGGTTCGAAGTACCAGTACGCCTCGCCGTTCTCGCCGATGCCGGGCCCGGACACCCCGACCCACACCGGCGCGAAGATCGTGGACGGCAAGGTGTACGTCAACAACGGTTTCTGGGACACCTATCGGACGACCTGGCCGGCGTACTCGTTCCTGACGCCCTCTCAGGCGGGCGAGATGGTCGACGGGTTCGTGCAGCAGTACAAGGACGGCGGCTGGACCTCGCGCTGGTCGTCGCCGGGCTACGCGGATCTCATGACCGGCACCTCCTCGGACGTGGCCTTCGCGGACGCCTACGTCAAGGGCGTGAACTTCGACGCCAAGGCGGCGTACGACGCGGCCGTCAAGAACGCGACCGTCGTGCCCCCGGCATCGGGTGTGGGCCGCAAGGGAATGACGACCTCGCCCTTCCTCGGCTACACCAGCACCGACACCGGCGAGGGCTTCTCCTGGGCGATGGAGGGTTACGTCAACGACTACGGCATCGCGCAGATGGGCCAGGCCCTCTACAGGAAGACCGGCGAGAAGCGCTACAAGGAGGAGTCGGAGTACTTCCTCAACCGCGCCCAGGACTACGTGAACCTCTTCGACTCCAAGGCCGGCTTCTTCCAGGGGAAGGACGCCAAGGGCGACTGGCGCGTGGACTCGGCCAAGTACGACCCGAAGGTGTGGGGTTACGACTACACGGAGACCGACGGCTGGGGCTACGCCTTCACCGCCCCGCAGGACAGCCGCGGTCTGGCCAACCTGTACGGCGGCCGCAGCGCGCTCGGGGACAAGCTCGACGAGTACTTCTCGACCCCCGAGACGGCCTCGCCCGACAACGTGGGTTCCTACGGCGGTGTCATCCACGAGATGACGGAGGCGCGGGACGTGCGGCTTGGCCAGTACGGGCACTCCAACCAGGTCGCCCACCACGTCAACTACATGTACGACGCGGCGGGCGAGCCCTGGAAGGCGCAGAAGAACGTCCGTGAGGTGCTGTCCCGCCTGTACACCGGCAGCGAGATCGGGCAGGGCTACCACGGCGACGAGGACAACGGCGAGCAGTCGGCCTGGTATCTCTTCTCCGCGCTCGGCTTCTACCCGCTGGTGATGGGCAGCGGCGAATACGCCATCGGCTCCCCGCTGTTCAAGAAGGCGACGGTGCATCTGGAGAACGGCGAGGACCTCGTCGTCAAGGCGCCGAAGAACAGCACGAAGAACGTGTACGTGCAGGGGCTGAAGGTCAACGGCCGTACGTGGACGAAGACTTCGCTGCCGCACACGCTGC